>Ga0213875_10002005_pt1 | contig 12565 bp, 10 predicted proteins | sample BarmaccomBMRX_R8_FD_160105 | JGI IMG/M metagenome (GOLD analysis project Ga0213875, IMG submission 160105) | Root-associated microbial communities from Barbacenia macrantha in rupestrian grasslands, the National Park of Serra do Cipo, Brazil - RX_R8 | ecosystem: Host-associated > Plants > Roots... | reverse complement strand
CCCAGTCGAACTGCTGCACCGTATGCCGTCCCCACGCGTACGCGTGCAGGTTGTGGACCACGTTCCCGCTCCCGGCGATCAGCACGCCTTCGTCGCGCAGCGGCGCAAGGCGACGGCCGAGCTCGTAGTGGAACGCGGGCGGCTGGGTCTCGTCGATGCCGAGCTGCACGACCGGGACGTCGGCGTTCGGGTACGCGTGCACGAGCACCGACCACGTGCCGTGGTCGAGACCCCATCGCTCGTCGCGCTCGACGCGGACCGGCGCGAGCAGCTCGCGCACGCGCTCGACGAGCGCGGCGTCGCCGGGCGCCGGATACTGCACCTCGTACAGCTCGCGCGGAAAACCGCCGAAGTCGTGGATCGTGCGCGGTCGCTCCGCCGCCGTGACGTGCGTGCCCGGCAAGTACCAGTGTGCCGAGATCGCGAGGATCGCGCGCGGGCGCGGGATCGTCGCGCCGAGCGCCGACCACGCGCGCGTGTACGAATTCTCGCTGATCGCGTTCATCGGGTTGCCGTGGCCGAAGAAGATCGCCGGCAGTCTCGACATCGAATCTATGCCTCCGAAAGCGCCGGGCTCGGCGCGAACGCCGCCGCGAGCAATTCGTACGAGCGCGTTCGCGACGCGTAGTCGGGCGTGATCGTCAGCACCATCGCTTCGTCGGCCTCGTGCGACGCGACGAGCTCCTCGATGAGCGCGCGCACGCCGGCGGCCGAGCCGACGGCGAGCCGGCGGCGGTTGTACGCGATCTCTTCGCGGTCGTGCGGCGTGTACGGATACGCGTGCGCTTCGTCGTACGACGGCACGGGCAGGTCGACGCCGTGGCGAATGCGGAGGCGCCAAAGATCGATCGTCGCCGCGAGCGAGTTCGCGACGTCGACCGATTCCGCGGCGAGCGCCGCGACGGCGAGCAGCACGCGCGGCTCGGCACACCGCGCCGACGGCCGGAAATGCCGGCGGTACATCCGCGTCACGGCCTGCGCATCGCCGCTGATGAAGTGCGCGAACGCGAACGGCACGCCGAGCTCCGCGGCGAGCGCCGCACTGTAGTCGGACGAGCCCAGCAGCCACACCTCGGGCGCCGTCTCGCCGCTCGGCATTGCGGTCAGCTTCTCCAACGGATGCCCGTGCGGCAGCGAGCGGTCCAGAAAGCCCAGTAGATCGGCGACCTGCTGCGGGAAGCGGTGCACGTCGGCGGATTCGAGCGCGAGCGACACGCGCTGCGAACCGCCGGGCGCGCGGCCGATGCCGAGATCGATGCGGCCCGGCGCGAGCGCTTCGAGCATGCGGAACTGTTCGGCAACCTTCAAGGACGCGTAGTGCGGCAAGAGCACGCCGCCCGTGCCGACGCGAATGCGCGAGGTCTCGGCGGCGATGCGCGCGAGCAGCACCTCCGGCGCCGGATCCGCGAGGCCGCGCATCGCGTGGTGCTCTGCCAGCCAGTAGCGATGGTAGCCGAGGCGGTCGGCGTCGCGCGCGAGCGCGATCGTCGCGAGGACCGCCTCGCGCGGCGTCGCCCCCGCGAGCACCGGAGACTGATCGAGGATCCCGAGCGGGAACGTCATGCCGCGGTCCATGACTGCCTTGCGCCGCCGCCGGATGCGCTTGACGGTGCCGCGCCGGAGCTCAGGGCCGGATCGCGGCCTCCAGCACGTCCGCCGACGCGTGCCCCTCGAAGCGCTTGAAGTTCTCGGCGAACAGGCCGGCGAGGTGCTTCGCCTGCGCGTCGTACGCGGATTTGTCGGCCCACGCGTTGCGCGGGTTGAGCACCTCGCGCGGCACGTCGGGCACCTCGTTCGGGATCTGCAGCCCGAAGAACGGCTCGCGCTCGAAGGTCGCATTGGCGAGGCGCCCTTCGATGGCGGCGTTCAGCATCGCGCGCGTGTACGCGATCTTCATGCGCGAGCCGACGCCGTAGCCGCCTCCGGTCCAGCCGGTGTTCACGAGCCAGCAGTCGACCTTGTGCTGGGCGATGCGCTCGCCGAGCAATTTCGCGTACACGGTCGGGTGGTGCACCATGAACGGCGCGCCGAAGCACGTCGAGAACGTCGCGACCGTGCCTTGCACGCCGCGCTCGGTGCCCGCGACCTTCGCGGTGTAGCCGGAGAGGAAGTGGTACATCGCCTGCGCCGGCGTGAGCTTCGCGATCGGCGGCAGCACGCCGAACGCGTCGGCGGTGAGCATCACGATGTTGCTCGGATGGCCCGCCATGCCGCTCTTCACGTAGTTCGGCAGGAAGCTGATCGGATACGCGGAGCGCGAGTTCTCCGTCAGCGATGCGTCGTCGACGTCCAGCTCGCGCGTCTCGGGATCCATCACGACGTTCTCGAGAACGGTACCGAACCGGTGCGATGCGGCCCAGATCTCGGGCTCCGCCTCTTGGCGCAGCTTGATCATCTTCGCGTAGCACCCGCCCTCGAAGTTGAAGACGCCGTCGGCCGACCAGCCATGCTCGTCGTCGCCGATGAGCGGACGGTTCGGATCGGACGAGAGCGTCGTCTTGCCGGTGCCGGAGAGGCCGAAGAAGATCGCCACGTCGCCGTCGTGTCCGACGTTCGCCGAGCAGTGCATCGAGAGCACGTTGCGCAGCGGCATCAGGTAGTTCATCACCGTGAACACGGACTTCTTCGTCTCGCCCGCGTAGCGCGTACCGCCGATGAGGATCATGCGCTTCGCGAGGTTCACGAGGATGAACGTCGACGAGGCCGTGCCGTCGCGCGCGGGGTCCGCCTCGAAGAGCGGGACGTTCACCACGGTGAACTCCGGCGCAAACGACTCGTCGCCGTCGGCCGTGTCGATGAAGAGGTCGCGCGCGAAGAGGCTGTGCCACGCGTACTGCGTGATGATGCGCACCGGCAGCCGGTAGCGCGGGTCGGCGCCCACGTAACAGTCGAGCGAGAAGACGTCCTTGCCGCGGAGGTACTCGCCGACGCGTGCGAGGAGCGCGTCGAACGTCTTCGCGTCGATCGACTTGTTGACGGACCAGTCGATGTGCGTTTCGCTGCCCGGCTCCCGCACGAAGAACTTGTCGTTCGGGGAGCGTCCGGTGTGTTTGCCCGTCTGCACGGCGAACTGACCGGAGGCCGCCAGGCGCCCCTCTTCCCGGCGCAGCGCGTGCTCGTACAGGGCCGCGACGCCCGCGTTCCGGTACACCGTGCCGACGTCGCCCAGGCCGAGGCCCGCGAGGTGCGCGTCGAACGACTGCGAGGGGTTCGGTAAGGTGATAATGGGCGTACTCCTCAACGGCCGAAGGGGGCGACGTTCGCTTGGTCGGCGGGACGCGCCTCGTCACCAACGCCGAAGCCGATGGTTTCTAAGGAATTCGGTGCACGAGCTCTTCAGCGTCCTCCCGCCCGGCGAAGCGCTGGCGTCCTTTGCGCGCGGTTGTTCCCCGATCGAGCGCTCGGAAATCGTTTTGCTCGACGCGGCGGCCGGCCGCGTGCTGGCCGTCGACGTGATCGCCGCCGAGACGCTGCCGTCGTTCGCGCGGTCGACGATGGACGGCTACGCCGTGCGCGCCGCCGACACGCACGGCGCTTCGGAGCAGTCGCCGGCGTACTTGCGGCTCGCGGGCGACGTGCCGACGGGCGTGGTCCCGGACCGGCCCGTCGGCGCGCGCGAAGCGATTCGCACCCACACGGGCGCGATGCTGCCGCCGGGCGCGGACGCCGTCGTGATCGTCGAGGACACGAACCCGGTGCCCGGCGCGGATGAAGTGGAAGTGCTCGCCGCGGCGGCGCCGGGCGAGAACGTGCTCGCGGTCGGCGAGGACATCGAGCAGGGCGCGGTCGCGCTGCGCGCCGGGCGCCGCCTCCGTGCCGCGGACGTCGGCGGGCTGGCGGCGCTCGGGGTCACGCGCGTCACGGTGCGCGAGCGCCCGCGCGTCGCGATCGTCTCGACGGGCGACGAGGTGGTGCCGGCCGATTCGCGCCCGGGCGGGGCGCAGGTGCGCGACGTCAACGCCGCGACCGTCGCGGCCGTCGTCCGTGATGCGGGCGGGGTCGCGATCCCATGCGGCATCGCACCGGACGAGCCGCGCGCGCTCGAGGCCGCGCTGCGTGCCGCGATCGACGGCGCGGATCTGCTCGTGCTCTCCGCCGGATCGTCCGTGTCGGCGCGCGATCTGACGGCCGAGACGGTACGACGGCTCGGCGCCCCGGGCGTGCTCGTCCACGGCATCGCGATCAAACCCGGCAAGCCGACGGTGCTCGCGATGTGCGACGGCACGCCGGTCGTCGGGTTGCCGGGGAACCCCGCCAGCGCGCTGGTCGTCGCGTGGCGCATCGTGCGCCCGCTGCTGCGCCTGCTCGGCGGCGAATCGCCGTCGTTCGCGGCGGAGCGCGCGGGCGAGCTCGACGCGATCCTCGACGGTGCGGTTCCGTCGCGCCCCGGACGCGAGGACTACGTTCCGTGCACGCTCACGACGGACGAGTCCGGCGACGTGCGCGCGCGTCCGATCTTCGGCGCGTCGAACCTGATCTTCACGCTCGTGCGCGCGGACGGCCTGATCGCGGTCCCGCTCGACCGCAGCGGCGTCGGCGCGGGCGAGCGCGTGCGCGTGATCGTGCCGTCATGACGCCGGCTCCCGCTCGCAATGTGTTTTTGTCGGACATCCCGCTCGAGGATGCGCGCGCGCGCTTCGAGCGCGCGCTCGACGATGCCGGCGTGCGCAACGATGCGGTCGAGACGCTGGCGCTCGACGCCGCGCTCGGGCGCGTGACGGCGCGCGCGGTCACGGCGCGCCTGTCGTCGCCGCACTACCACGCGTGCGCGATGGACGGCATCGCGGTGCGCGCCGCTCGTACGTCGGAGGCGCGCGCGACCGCGCCGGTGGAGTTGAACGCGGACGAAGCGATCGTCGTCGACACCGGCGACCCGCTGCCGGAAGGCTGCGACGCGGTCATACCGATCGAGCACGTCGAGTCGCTGAACGGCGGTCGCGTCGCGATCCGCGCGAGCGTTGCGCCGTTCGAGCACGTGCGCGCCGTGGGCGAGGACGTCGTGGCCGGCGAGATCGTCGTGCCCGCGGCGCGCCGGCTCACGCCGGCGGACCTCGGGGCGTGCGCGTCGGCCGGCGTCGCCGACGTGACGTGCGTTCGGCTTCCGCGTGTCGCGGTGATCACCACCGGCGACGAGCTGGTCGACGTCACGACGCGCGCGCCCGAGCCCGGCGCGATCCTCGACTCGAACGCCGTGCTGCTGCGCGCGTGCGTTCGCTCGTACGGCGGCGTCGTCGCGTTCGACGCGCGCGTCGCCGACGACGGCGACGCGATCGCAGCCGCCGTCGAGCGCGCGATCGGCGACGCCGACGTCGCGATCGTCAACGCGGGCTCGTCCGCGGGCCGCGACGATCACACCGCGGCGGTATTCCGGCGATTCGGCGACGTGGTCGTGCACGGCGTGGCGATCCGTCCGGGTCATCCGCTCGTTCTCGCCGTCGCGCGCCGGGCGGACGGCGCGCCCGGCGTACCGCTGCTCGGCATCCCGGGCTATCCCGTGAGCGCGGCGATCTGCAGCGATGCGTTCCTGCGCCCGCTCCTCGCGCGGTTGGGAGGATGGGAAGACGATCCGCCGCGCGAGATCGAGGTCGAGCTCACGCGCAAGCTGTTCTCGCCGCTCGGCGAGGACGAGTTCGTGCGCGCCGTCGCCGCGCGGGTCGACGGCCGTCTCGTCGCGACGCCGCTGCGCCGCGGCGCCGGCGTGATCACGTCGCTCTCGCGCGCGAACGTGCTGCTGACGGTGCCGCGCTTCAGCGAAGGCGTGCGCGCCGGGACGCGCATGCGTGCGCGCGCGCTGCGGCCCCTCGCGCAGATCGAGCGCACGCTGCTCGCGATCGGCAGCCACGACGTCGCGCTCGACGTGGTCGCGGGCCGTCTCGCACGACTCGGGACGGAGCTCGTGTCCGCGCACGTCGGCAGCATCGCGGGGCTCGGCGCGCTGCGCGACCGCGCAGCACACATGGCCGGAACGCACGTGCTCGACGCCGCGACGGGCCGATACAACGACGCGGCCGTGCGGCGATACGGGCCGCGCGAGCGCGTCGCCCTCGTGCGCCTCGCGGAACGCGAGCAAGGCTTGCTCGTCGCGCCGCGCAACCCGCGCGGCATCGCCTCCGTGCGCGACGTCGCGCGCGACGGCGTGCGCTACGTGAACCGGCAGGCGGACGCCGGCACGCGGATCTTGTTCGACGCGCTGCTCGCGCGCGCGAACATTGACGCCGAGCACGTCGAGGGCTACGACCGCGTCGAATTCTCCCACCTCGCGGTGGCGCAGCTGGTCGCGAACGGGAGCGCCGACGCCGGCATGGCGATCCGCGCCGCCGCGCGCGCCTTCGGTCTGGACTTCGTGTTCGTCGCATGGGAACCGTACGAGCTCGCGATGCCGGCGACCGCGCTCGAGGAGGCGCGGATCGCGCAGGCGATCGCGCTGCTTCGCGAGCGTGAGGTGCGCGACGAGATCGAGGCGCTCGGCGGCTACGATTGTGCGCGTGCCGGCGAGGTGCGCTTCGTCGAGCCCGCCGCGGCGGAGGCGTCGTGAAGGTCGAGTTGTTCGGCATGGCACGCGCGATCGCGGGTGTCTCGCACGTCGATCTCGCGCTCGACGAGCCGGTGACGCTCGCGGAGTTTCTGCGCGCGCTCGCCGATGCGGTACCGGGGCTCGTGCCGGACGTCATCGCACCCGCGCGCGACGCGTTCGTCGAGCCGAACCTGCTGCTGCTGGACGGCCGGCGCGCGCCGGCGGGCGACGAGACGTTCGGCGCGGCGGACAACCCGTGCGTGCTGTTCCTCGCGAGCGGCGGATGACGAACGGGACGATCGCGGACGTGCCGAGGTACGCCGGTCCGCGTGATCTGCTGGAGATCGACCTGTCCGCGCGCACGTCGCGGCGCACGCCGCTTGCGGACGGCGTGTTCGCCGACGCGCTCGGCGGCGTCGGGCTCGCGGTGCGTCTGATCGACGAGCGCGTGCGCGGCCCGATCGACGCGCTCGGCGCAGCGAATCCGATCGTCATCTCGGCCGGCCCATTCGCATCGACGCCGGTCCCCGCCGCGAACAAGCACGCGCTCGCGACGATCTCACCGCTGACCGGCCTGCTCAACGAAGGGTTGTCGTCCAGCCACTTCTCCGCGGTCCTGCGACGCTGCGGCCTCGCCGCGATCGTCGTGACGGGCATCGCGGACGCGTGGACGACGCTCGTCGTCGACGGCGAGCGCATCGCATTCGACGACGCATCCGATCTCGCGGGCCTCTCGGCGCGCGAGACGACGAAGGCGATTCGCGATCGCTACGGTGACCGCTCCGTGCGCGTGTGCGCGATCGGCGCGGCGGGGGAGCGCGGCGTACGCTTCGCGTCGGTCGAGAACGACGGGCGGCAGGCCGGACGCGGCGGCACGGGCGCGGTGTTCGGCGCGAAGCGGCTGAAGGCGATCGCGTTACGCGGCCGCGGCGAGGTCGGGATCGCCGACGCCCGAGCGACCGCGGAGATCGCGGCCACGCTGCGCACGCGCGCGCTCGGACCGACAACCGCGAAGTACCGCGTGCTCGGCACGGGCGCGAACCTGCGCGTGCTGCAGCGCATGGGACAACTGCCGACGCGCAACTTCGGCGCGGCGCAGTTCGACGGCGCGGAGCGCGTCACGCCGGAGCGCGCGCGCGAGTCCGGCGGCGCGTACACGGAGCTGCGCGCGGGGTGCGCGGGATGCCCGGTGCAGTGCGAGCACATGTACGTGCGCAAGGGGCGCGACCGTCGCGAAGCCGCGGCGAGCGAGTACGAGTCCGTGTGGGCGTTCGGACCGAACTGCGGCGTCGATGACCTCGACGCGGTGCTCGACGCGATCGGTCGATGCGACGAGCTCGGCCTCGACACGATCTCGACGGGCGGCGCGATCGCCTTCGCGATGGAGTGCGCGGAGCGCGGCCTGGTGCCGCGTGACGCGTTCGCTGCCGACCTGCGGTTCGGGAACGGAGCGGTGCTGCTGCCGGCGATCGACGCGATCGCGGCGCGGCGCGGTCTCGGCGACGCGCTGGCCGACGGGGTGCGCGCGGCCGCCCGACGCATCGGCGGCGGCGCGGACGCCTTCGCGATGCACTGCAAGGGCCTCGAGCTGCCCGGCTACGAGCCGCGGGCCCTGCCCACGTATGCGCTCGGCCTCGCGACGTGCACGCGCGGCGCGTGCCACAACCGCGCGGCGACGTACGACAAGGACCTGCGGGACCCGTCGAGCGATCCGAGCGACGCCGCACGCGCGCGCGATGCGATCGAGGCCGAAGATCGCGCCGTCGCGTGGGACAGCCTCGTGCTGTGCAAGTTCGTGCGCGACTGCTTCGACGATTTCGAGTCGGAAGCGGCGGCGTTGTGGAGCGCCGTGAGCGGCATGCCGATCGACGCCGGCGCGCTGCGCGTCGCCGCACACCGCACGTGGGAGCGGAAGCGCGCGATCAACGCGCGGCTCGGCTGGACGCCTGCGGACGACACGCTGCCGCCGCGGCTGTTCGACGAGGCGATCGCGAGCGGCCCGAACGCGGGGCGCCGCATCGACCGCGACCGCCTCGACGCGCTGCGCACCGCGTACGAAGCGCAGCGCGCGGCGCGTTACGCGGGCGTGATCGGCTCGAGCACCGCGATCGCTTCCGTTCTTCCGCCGTAGCGCGCCCACCCGAGCGGCGTTGCGTCCCACAGCGTATCGCGGATGTCCGTGCGCGCGCCGTGCGCGAGCAGAAACGCGATGATGTCGACCCGATTGCCGCCGGCGGCTTCGTGGAGCGCGGTGCTGTGCGTATGCACGGGCATTCGCCCGTCGACGTCGGCGCCGGCGCGGAGCGCAAGCTCCGCCGCGTCGATGCGGTGGTTGATGATTGCGAACCCGAAGGCGGCTTGCACGTCGGCGGGGGTCGCCCGGGGCAGCAGATCCTCGAGTGCGCGCACGTCACCGAGCGCGGCGGCAATCGGCGCCGTCATCGGAACGCCCCACGCGATCGCGGCGCGCACGGCGTCCAGTTCGCGATGGCCGGCCGTCGAGTGCATCGCGTCCTCCGTGACGACGGCGCCCGCGTCGAGCAGCGCGCGCACGAGCGGCAGCTGAAGTCCTTGCTCGCGCAGCGCCGCGCCGGTCATGACGAGCCCGAGCGCGTAGTCGCGATCGGCCTGCTCCACGCCGTGCCGCAGCATCGTGCTCGCCACCTCGACGAGGTTGTCGGGCATGCGTTCGACGAGGATCGGGTTGTTCGCGATGAACCAGAACAGCTTCGGATCACGGAAGTAGTCGGAGCGCTTCGCCATGCGATACGCCTCCGGTCCGACGTTCCGCTCGTGCAGGAGCGAGGGCCGCGCCGCGATCAAACGCTCCAGCGACGCGACGTCGCCCGCGTGGATCGCGCGAACCGCCGCGCGGAACGACGGTTCGCGAATGATCGTGCGGTCGAGCAGCGCGACGATCGCGGCGCGCTCGCGCGTGCGGCCCAAGCGCGCGGCGTCGAGCGCGGTGCGCCCGGCGCCGTCCGGCTGCCACGCGAGCGCGCCGCCTTCGATGAGGCGCTCGACGAGCGCGCGCTGTCCCGAGCGCGCGGCGACGTGCAGCGGCAGGTCGACGCCGTCGCCGACGCGCGGGTTCACGCCGGCGTCGAGGAGCCGCTGCACGGCATCGCCGTCGCGTGCACGAACGGCGGCGAGCAGCGGCGGTGCGCTGCGGGATGCGGTGCGTTCGTCGACGGCGCGCATCAGCGCGGTCCAGCCGGTGAATCCGTGCGATTGCGCCACCGCGCGCTGCGCGGCGGCGAGCGGGACGCCGTTCGCGCGCGCCGCGCGCTTCGCGGCCTTGCGCAAGTACTCGGCGGACGGGTGCTGCGGAAGCTCGGGCATGACGTACCTTTCCAAAGTGCGCCCGTCGTCCGCGATGCGGGCTGGAAAGGTCGTTGCGTCGGAAGACGATCTGCGGCGGGCTCTGCCCTTCGGGCGGACTCCGGGCCGCCGTTCCGGCCCGCGGCTTCGTTCTGCACGAGGCCGGTCGCGCGCCTGCGCGAAAGCCGCGCACGATGCGACGACTTCTCGCGCTCGCCGTGCTGCTCGCAAGCGTCGCGCCGGCCTCCGCACGCTCGCCCGTCCCGATCGGTAGTTTTCCGGCGGGCGCGGTCGACGGCATCACCGACGTGTCGGGCGTCCGCGTGGCACACGTCACGAAGATCGAGGGCACGTCGATTCGCACCGGCGCGACCGCCGTCGTGCCGAACGCCGACACGTGGAACGATCGCGTGGCGGCGGCGACGTACGCGCTGAACGGCAACGGCGAGATGACCGGCACGCACTGGATCGACGAGGCCGGCTTCCTGGAAGTGCCGGTCGTGCTGACCAACACGCTGAACGTCGGCCGCGTCGACGACGGCGTCGTGTCGTGGCTGATCGCGAAGCATCCCGCCATCGGCGTGCGCGACGACGTCCCGCTCCCGGTCGTCGCCGAGTGCGACGACCAAGGCATCAACGACATCCAGGCGCGAGCGGTCCACGCCGACGACGTCGTCGCGATGCTCGACGCGGCGAAGCCCGGCGATTTTTCTCGCGGCAACGTCGGCGCCGGCACCGGCATGCGCGCGTTCGGCTTCGCAGCCGGGATCGGTTCGGCGTCCCGCGTCCTGCCCGCGGCGCTCGGCGGTTACACGGTCGGCGTGCTCGTCAACGCGAACACCGGCTCGCGCGCGGAGCTGCGCATCGACGGCGCCCCCGTCGGACGCGCGCTGCAGCACGAGCTGCTGCCGGTGTACCCGCAACGCGCCGGCTACGTGCCGCCGGTGCGCGGACGCGCCGCGGACGGCAGCATCATCATCATCGTCGCCACCGACGCGCCGCTCGACCACGGGCGGCTGCGCGAGATCGCGAAGCGCGCGGGCATGGGCCTGGCACGCGCGGGTGCGACGTCACACGTCTCGAGCGGCGACCTCTTCATCGCGTTCTCGACCACGCATCGCTATCCGCGCGCGGGCGGCATCGCGGGCCCGCCGCTGGCCACGGACGAAAGCCGCATCGATGCGCTCTTCGAGGCGACGGTCGAGGCGACGGAGTCGGCGATCGACGACGCGCTGTTCAGCGCGCATACGGTCAGCGGCCGCGCCGGCGTGACGTACTACGCGCTGCCGTACGCGCGCGTCGCGCCGATGCTGCCGCGCTGAACGCGCGCTACTGCGTCGTGAACGTTCCGATGTTGTACGACTGCGCGCCGGTCAGCCCGACGGGACACGCGGGCGACCCGTAGTTCGCGTCGACGAACACCGTGTACGTCGTGTGCGCGGCGAGTGTCGGCAGCGCCGACGTCGCCCCGCCGCCGGGAGCGCCCTGCGGCTGGATCGGACCGCCCGCGAGGGTCGTTCCGTCCGCGGCGACGAGACGGACGGCGCCCGCGGGCGGGTCGTACGAGATCGTCAGCGTCGTGCCGGACGGCGGGACCCCCGTTGCGCCACTGGCGGGCGAGACCATCTTCGGCGGCGCGGGCACGGTAACGGCGATCGGATTCGCCGGACAACCGGAACTCGGCGCCGCACACGCCGCGAGTCCGGCCGCGAGCAGCGCGGCGAGGGCGAACGAGAGGGGACGCGTCATCAGTTCACGCGTACGCATCACGTGCGCTCCACGATGATCTGATATCCGCGATGCAGCTCGCGGTACTCGCCTTCGAACGCGCGCAGGAACGCGTCGATGCCGAGCTTCGGACGTCGGATCGGGTCGGGCATCACGTTCCATTCGTAGTCGTCGAAGATCATGCCGCCGCCGCGGCGGACCAGCGGCCAGCTCATCGCGGCATCGGCATAGACGTCGGAGCTGTGATGGCTGCCGTCGACGTAGACGAGATCGAATCGCTGTCCGGCCGCCGCCAGCTGCGTCAGCGCTGCGCGCGAGTCGGCTTTGACTTTGACGCTGCGCGCGCCGAACTCGGCGACGTTGCTGTCAAAGCGGTGCTCGGCGCTGCGAAGAGCGGTCAGCCAGCGGAGGCGCAGACGGTGTTCGCGGCTGCCCGCGAACGTGTCGACGCTCGTCACGGTCGCCCGCGGGAAGAGGTGCAAGAAGAACACGGCCGAGCGCCCTTCCCAGGCGCCGATCTCGAGCACGTCGCGCACCGCGTCTCGCCGGTCGCCGAACACGCGACACCACGTCGCGCAATGCGGCGACGTCCAGTCGGTGGTGAAGTTCTTGCGTGCGAACCAGGCGGCCCATTCCGCGTCCGCCGCCGGCGCGTCTCCTGCGGTCACGCGGTGTCTTTCGCCACGCGGTGCGCGACGGCCGCTCTGGAGCGGTGCGTTGCCGGTTCGCTTGCGACGTGGCGGAGAGGGGGAGATTCGAACTCCCGATACCTTTTACAGTATGCTCGCTTTCCAAGCGAGTGCATTCAACCGCTCTGCCACCTCTCCGTGCCTCGAGCGCTCGTGCGTGTCCGTCTTCGAGCGCGACCGTGTTCACGCTCGGCGGGCGGATCGCCTGGATCACCGCGTTGCAGCGCGTGGCAAGGACGCGCATCGGGCGCCCGCCGCCGCGCGGCGAGCGCCCGAACCGTGTCAGCCGGTTAGAAACCGAGCGATGCGCACG
>Ga0213875_10002004_pt1 | contig 12566 bp, 11 predicted proteins | sample BarmaccomBMRX_R8_FD_160105 | JGI IMG/M metagenome (GOLD analysis project Ga0213875, IMG submission 160105) | Root-associated microbial communities from Barbacenia macrantha in rupestrian grasslands, the National Park of Serra do Cipo, Brazil - RX_R8 | ecosystem: Host-associated > Plants > Roots... | reverse complement strand
GTGCACGCCGAACGCATCCTGGCCATGGTCGAGGAGGCCGAGGCCGACCTGTCCGCCCAGGCCAGCGAGCCGTCCGGGCGGGTGGTGGCGACCGCCTTCCCGTCCGCCGCGGTGGCCTTCGCCCCCGCGCTGGCCCGCAGCCTGCGGGCCCATCCCGGGCTGCTGCTCGTGCTGCGCCAGACCGGGGCGCACGAAGGGATGCGGCTGGTGCGCTCCGGCGAGGTGGAGGTGGCCATCGTGGACGACTGGACCAGCCGCCTGGCCGACGAGATTGCCAGCAGCGGCTCCATCCTGACCTGCTACCAGCTGATCCGGGACCAGCTGGTGCTCGTGGTGCCGCGAGCCCACCCGGCCGCCGACCCGGACCGCCAGGTCGACCTGCGCGCCCTCCGGCACGAGTCCTGGCTGGCGGCGCCCGCCGGCGAGCCGTCCCGGCAGGCCGTGGACCGGCTGCTGGCCGCGGTCGGCGTGACCCCGCTGGTGCTGTCGGAGTTCGAGGGCATGTCCACGATCGTGAGCCTGGTCGCGCGCGGCATCGGCATCTCCATCCTGCCCCGCCTGGCCGTGGTCGCGGGGGAGCGCCGGGTCGCGGTCCGCGACCTGCCGCACGGGCTGGACCTGTCCCGGGACATCCACGCTGTGGTCCGCACGGCCAGCGTGCGCCGGCCTTCGGTCGCGGTGATCCTGGCCGCGCTGCGCGCGGCGGCCAGGACCATGGCGGCCCAGCGGATCCCGGCGCCCGGCGTCACCGACGGCCTGAGCTGAGCCCCTTAAGCTAGCTGCGTGGATCGCGACCTCGCCCTCGACCTTCAGCTGGACGGCGCCGCCCTGACCGCCCAGATCGTGGACACCCCGTCGGTCAGCGGCGAGGAGAAACAGCTGGCCGACGCCACCGAGGCGGCGCTGCGCGGGCTGTCCCACCTGACCGTGCACCGCGACGGCAACGTGATCGTGGCCCGCACCACGCTCGGCCGGGCCGAACGCGTCATCCTGGCCGGGCACCTGGATACCGTCCCGCTGGCCGGTAACCTGCCGTCCCGGCTGGAGGGGGGCCGGCTGTACGGGTGCGGCACCACGGACATGAAATCCGGCGTGGCCGTGCAGCTCCGGCTGGCCGCCACGCTGACCGCCCCGGCCCGCGACGTCAGCTACATCTTCTACGACTGCGAGGAGATCTCGGCCGACCGCAACGGCCTGCTGCGGCTCAGCCGCAGCAGCCCCGAGCTGATGGCCGGCGACTTCGCCGTGCTGATGGAGCCCAGCGCGGCCGAGATCGAGGGCGGCTGCCAGGGCACGCTCCGCGCCGAGATCGCCGTGGCCGGGAAGCGGGCGCACACGGCCAGGTCCTGGATGGGGCGCAACGCCATCCACGAGGCCGGCCCGGTGCTGGACATCCTGCGCTCCTTCACGCCGCGGGAGCCCGACGTGGACGGGCTGCGCTACCACGAGGGCCTGAACGCGGTGGCCATTCGCGGCGGCGTGGCCGGCAACGTGGTGCCGGATGAGTGCGCGGTCACGGTCAACTACCGGTTCGCCCCGGACCGCACCGGCGAGCAGGCCGCGGACTACGTCCGGTCCCTGTTCGGCGACTGGCCGGTCACCGTTCTCGATGTGGCCGAAGGGGCCCGGCCCGGGCTCGGCCAGCCGGCCGCCGCGGCGTTCGTCGATGCGGTGGGCGGCACCCCGCGAGCCAAGCTGGGCTGGACCGACGTCTCCCGGTTCGCCGCCCTAGGCATCCCGGCGGTCAACTACGGGCCGGGCATCTCCGAGATCGCCCACACCGCCGGCGAGTATGTCGAGGTCGGCAAGATCACCGACTGCGAGAACCGGCTCAGGGCCTGGCTGGACGCGGGCTGACCCACGCAGCCAGCCAGCCAGCAGCCGGCCAGCAGCCGGCCAGCCAGCCAGCAGCCGGCAGCCAGCGGCGTCAGCGGGCCGGCCCGTAACCCATCAGCACCGACTTGGTGTGCTGGGCGCCGTCGACCCCGGTCCAGCTGAGGGTCGTGGAATCCGCCGGGTGCAGGTGCTGGGTGGCCTGGGTCAGCGAGCTCGGCGTGGTGACCGGCTGACCGTCGACCGAGGTGATCACGTCGCCGGGAGCCAGGCCCAGCTGGGCAGCCGCGGTCTGGCACAGCACCCCAAGGACCAGCGCCCCGGCCCCGGCCGGCGCGATCCTGGCCGGCACCTGTTCCGTCTGGCTGGTGCTCTCGCAGCCCGCGCCGGAGCTCGGCGACGCGCCGGTCGCCACCGCGTCGGCCCGCTGCTGGCTGGGGTTCGAGCTGCCGCTGGTGGCCAGCTGCACACCCAGGAAGCCGGGCAGCCCGATGTACACGTTCGTGGCCGCCGTGCCCGAAGCGATCTGCTGGGCGATGGACAGCGCGAAGTTGATCGGGATGGCGAACCCGACGGTGGTCCCCGGCTGCCCGAGGTGACTGGAGGTCGACGTGTTGGCGGCGGTGATCATGCCGATGACCTGGCCCGCGTTGTTGGCCAGCGCGCCGCCCGAGTCGCCCTGCTGGATCAGCGCGTTGGTCTGCAGCATGTGCTTGAGGTTCTCGGTGCTGTCCGAGGCCTGGTCGTTGGCCTGGATCGAGCGGTTCAGCGCGTTCAGGACGCCCGAGGTGGCCGTCGCCCCGCCCTTGCCGTCGGCGTTCCCCAGCGCCAGCACCGGCATGCCAAGCTTGACCTGCGAGGAGTTGCCGGTCGTGACGGTGGGCAGGTTCGAGGCCCCTTCGAGCTGCAGCAGGGCGATGTCGTCGGCGACGTCGTAACCCACCACCTTGGCTGGGTAGGACTGCGCGCCGCTCCCCGGGTCGGCCAGCGTGGCCGTGATATGAGTGGACCCGTCGATCACGTGGTTGTTGGTCAGTACCAGCCCGTTCGGCGACAGGATCATCCCGGTGCCTTCGGCCGTCTCGCTCGCGTACGTCAGCGTCGCGTTGATGTCGACCAGCCCGGGGCCGACCTTCCGCTGCACCGCGGCCCGGTTCAGCGGCGCCGATGCCGCGACGCTGCCGGCCGCGTTGTTGTGCGGCCCGGGCACATCCCGGGACGAGACGCTGGGCGTGGCCGGCTGCCCGTGGTGGTCCAGCGCCACCGTGACCCCGGCCCCGATGCAGGCCGCCAGCACCCCGATCCCGGCGTAGACCAGCCAGCGCCCCCGGCGCCGCCGCGGACCGCCACCCCCGCGCTCACCGCCGCCGTACCCCGGAGCGCCGAACCCGCCGCCCCCCTCGTTCCCCGGCTGAGCCGAGAACGCCTGCTGGTTTCGATACCAGCCCGGCCCGGCCGCAGGTGCCGCGGGTTCGCTGGCGTAATAGACCTCCCCGGGCCCGCCCGGCTCCGGCTGGCTCGGATACCACTGCTGCCCGGCGCCCGAGGCGCCTGAGGCGCCCGCTGGAGCGCTGTCCGGCCCGGCCTGCGGATTCACCCACTCCCGTGGCCGCTGGCCGCCCTCGCCATCGCTCTCGTGCATCATCCTCGCCCTCGACCAGACCAGGGTACGTCCCGCGCGGTTCCGCAGGCCGTAGCTTAGCCCGCCCCCCGGCACACGGACCGCAGGCGATAACGCCGCTCAGCCCGCCGGGCCGGTGTACAGGGTGATCACCGCGCTGTGCAGGATCCCGTCGGGGCTCATCCAGGTCAGCGCGACCCTGCTGCCCGACGGGTAGCGGCCCACCATGGCGTTCAGCGCGCCCGGCGAGGTGACGGGCTGGCCGCCGAGCGCGGTGATGACGTCCCCGGCGGACAGGCCGGCCATGTCGGCAGCCGTCCCGCACAGCACCCCGTCGATCAATGCCCCCGAACGAGCCGGCGCCACATTCGCGGGGACCCCCGTGGTGTCGCCCGCGGTGCAGCTGGGGCCGGTGCTGGCCACGGTGCCGGACTTCTGCCGCGCCTGGCTGGCCTGCAGTTGCGGGCTGGAGCTCGTGCTGCCCGGCAGCAGCACGCCGAGGAAGGCGGGCAGGCCGAGCTGGATGCCCGGGCCGCCCTGGCCGGACGCGATCTCCCGCGCGATGGACATCGCCGCCTGGATCGGGATCGCGTACCCCGAGTAGATGGGATCCCCGCCGGCCGCGGTGTCCATCCCGATCACCGCGCCGGTCGCGTCGGCCAGCGGCCCGCCGGAGTCGCCGGGCCTGATGTCGGCGCTGGTCTGCAGCATGCCGTGCAGGGTCTCGTTCAGGCCCGAGTTCTGGTCGCTGGCCACGATGGTCCGGCCCAGGCCGCCGATGGTGCCGGGCGCGACGGCCGGCGAGCCGCCCTTCCCGGCCAGGTTCCCGATGGCCAGTACCTGCGTGCCCACGGTGACAGCGGAGGAGTCGCCGAGCCGCACGGCGGTGAGCCCGGTGGCGTCCCGCAACTGGAGCAGGGCCACGTCGTCGGCGGCGTCGTAGCCGAGGATTTGAGCCCGGTAGGTCTTGCCGGAGGTCACCGGCGTGACGCTGACGCTGGTCGCGCCGTCGATGACGTGGTTGTTGGTGAGCACCAGGCCGCGGCTGGCGTCGATGACGAAGCCGGTGCCCTCGGCGGTCTCCTCCATGTACTGCAGGTTGGCGGCCACGTCCACGACACCGGGCTCGACCGTGCGGTAGACGGTCGCGTCGTTCATCCGCACCGGCATGACCGGCCGGCCCGCTACCGCCTCCTGCGCTCGGATCGCGCCGCGCCCCGGCGGCGCGGCCTGGTGGACGAGCAGGGTCGTGCCGACCCCGCCCGCGGCCGCGAGCACCGTCACCAGCAGGTAGATCAGCAGCCCCCGGGCCTTCGACGGCCCCGCGGGCTCACCCTCTGCGGGCTCACCCCCTGCGGGCTCACCCCCTGCGGGCTCACCCCCTGCGGGGCCATCTTCCGCGGGCCCGTGCGACGGCGTCCAGGCTCCCCCGCCCGCCATGTCGTCCCCGTACATGTCCACTGCCTTTTGCCCGAATTCGACGTTCTGCCCGTAGGTTTCCCCGTCCTGCCGCCGGATCAAGCGTGCCGAAGCTGGGAAAACGCCGGTACCGGCAGGCGGCACGCGTCCCAGGGGCCACGCCGCCGTCAGGGCCCGCAGAAAATACTCGGGTTTCCCGCAGGGAATCACGCGACATATCGTGCTAGTCTGCGGGCAATACGCGATATGACGTGTATATCGCGTGCGGGGAACAACAGGGGATTGGAAGGCAGGGATCGAGATGTCCACGCCGACTTCGACTGACCAGGACCTCTCCAGGCGGGAGGAGATGACGGTCTCGGGGGCCGCCATGTCCGCCGCGCCGTGGGGTGCGGCCGTGACGACCGGCGCGGTCGTCGGCGTCGCCGACCTAGGCCTGCACCTCATCGGCTCCGGGTTCGGGCTGGCCGCGGTGGGCGGTGCCGCGTCCATGGGCGTGGTGGCCTTCTTCGTGGTGGCCGCGGCTGGCGCGCTCTGGCGGGCCCGGTCCAGCCGGGCCTTGCGCTGGGCCAGGAGCAATCCGTGGCGCTTCGCGGTGATGCCCGCGCTGGTCACCGCGGCGATCGCGCTGGTGCTGGCCGTGGTGACCGGGGGCGGCATCGTCGGCCCGGTGCTGAGCGGCCTGTGGCACGGCGCCATCGTCTACGGCCTCACCGGCGCCGCCGCCATGGCTAGCCGGTCCCGCCAGCGCGCCCGCTAGCCCCTCGTGGCCACGGCAATGCCCCTGGTCAGCTGGGCCTGCGTGACCGCGCCGAACACCCGGTCCACGACGTCGTGCCGCGCGTCCAGGAAGAACGTCTGCGGCAGCGCGCTCACCTGATAGGCGGACGCGGCCGTCATGTCGGGGTCGAACCCCACCGGGTAGGTCACCTTGTCCGCGCGGACGAAGGCCAGCCCGTTGGCCTGGGTGTCGTTCTCGTCCAGGCCGACGATGGCCACCTTGCCGTGCTCGGCGCGGTAGAACGCGGCCAGCCGCGGGGTCTCGGTCTTGCACGGCCCGCACCAGGACGCGAAGAGGTTCACCACCACCGGCTTGCCCGCATAACCGCTCAGCGCCACGTGCTGGCCGGACGCGCCGCCCAGGGCGGGCAGGCTGAACGCGGCCGCGGCCATCGGCGTTCCCGCGGATGACGCGGCGGGCGACCCGCCTGACGACGGGGACGACTCGGTCCCCGCGATCCCGACCGCGGCCAGCGAGCCCACGACGACCACCGCGACCACGGCCGAGATGACCTTGTGCCGGGTGACCGATCGCCACACGTCGGCGACCGCGCCCCGCCAGGTCAGCTCGCCCCGGGGCGGCTGCCCGCCCGTCTCCGGGCCGGTGGCGCCGGTGGCGCCGGTGGCGCCGGTGCTGCCCTGCTCCGTCGTGCTCGGGGTCTTGCCCCGGACTTCGCTCGCCATCCTCGCTCCGTCATGGTTTGTGCCCTGCCCGGCCACGACGTCACTGTATGCCAGCCGCCGGCCGGCCTGCCGCAGTGCGGTCGCGCGCCGGGCGGTAGGGTGGGGCGTTCGATATCCGGGGGCTCCGGGTGCCGCTGAGGTCCGCGGTCTTCTGGAACTACCCAACACATGTCTTTCTGGGTCCTGTGCTCCGTAGGCTAGTACTACTACGTACGCTAGTAGACGTGCGCATGGCGGGAGGTTCGGTGACTGGTCTGGTTCTGGCGGGCGGCACTGCCAGCTGCCCGGTCGGGCTGATCCGGCCATCCGCCCGGGCAGAAGGCAGCGGGTGACCCGGATGCCAGGACTCATGCCCGCCGCGGCCTCCGCCGGGACCGCTCCAGGCGGAGTGCCCCCGCGGCGCTCGCCCCGCGTCATCGGCCGCGCGCTGGTCGCGCTGACCAAGCCCCGCATCATCGAGCTCCTCCTCGTCACCACGGTGCCGGCCATGCTGCTGGCCCAGCGCGGGGTGCCCTCGATCCGGCTGATCCTGGTCACGGTGGTGGGCGGGACGCTGGCCGCGGGCAGCGCCAACACGATCAACTGCTTCATCGACCGCGACATCGACGCGGTGATGAAGCGCACCTCACGCCGCCCGCTGGTGGTCAACGGCCACGGCACGATCAAGCCGTGGGAGGCGCTGGCCTGGGGCCTGATCCTCGGCGCCGGGGCCACGCTGCTGCTCGGCCTGATGGCCAACTGGCTGGCGGCCTCGCTGGCCGACGCGGCCATCTTGTTCTACATCTTCGTGTACACGCTGCTGCTCAAGCGGCGCAGCCCGGCCAACATCGTGATCGGCGGTGCCGCGGGCTGCTTCCCGGTCCTGGTCGGCTGGGCCGCCGTGACCGGCACCGTGAGCCTGCCCGCGATCGTGCTGTTCGCGGTCATCTTCCTCTGGACCCCGCCGCACTTCTGGGCGCTGGCCATGAAGTTCCGCAAGGACTACGCCGCGGCCAACGTGCCGATGCTGCCGGTGGTGGCCTCGCCCGCGGCGGTGGCGCGCAAGATCCTCTGGTATTCCTACGCGATGGTCGCGGCCACCCTGGCGCTGGCCCCGTGGGCGGGCTGGATCTACGGCGCGGTGGCCGCCGGGCTCGGCGTGTGGTTCCTGGTCGAGGCGCACCGGCTGGACGCCAGGGTAACCGCGGCCGAAGCCAGCCAGGCCAAGGAGGCCGGCGACCGCACCCCCACCGCCCCGATGCGGCTGTTCCACCTGTCCATCGCGTACCTGACCCTGCTGTTCGCCGCGGTCGCCGTGACCGCCTTGCTCCCCTGGGGCCACTGGTAGTGCCGAACGGCCTGCCAGCACGCCCCGCGTAACCCGCGGAGCCGCCTGATCAGGTGGTCGAGACCCCGAGCAGGGAGCCAACCCCGTAGGTGACCGCCGCGGCGATCGCGGCCACCGCTAGCTGGCGCAGCGCGGTCCCGGCGACGTTCCGGCCGGACATGACGCCGATCGCGGCCCCGAGCCCGAGCGCCGCGATCGCACCGATGATCACCGACGCGATCACGGCCCCAGTCCCCTGGGCGAGAAACCACGGGAACAGGGGCAGGATCGCCCCGACCGAGAACGAGCCGAACGAGGAGACGGCCGCCTTCCAGGCCGAACCCGGCGCCTCCGGGTCGACGCCGAGCTCCAGCCGGGCGTGGGTGTCCAGGGCGACGTCGGGGTTGGCGGACAGGATCCCGGCCACGGTGTCGGCATCTTCGGGCGAAAGACCCTGAGCCCGGTACATGCCGGCCAGCTCCCGGCTCTCGCCAGCCGGGTCCTCGGCGAGCTCGCGCCGCTCGACCTGCACCTCACGTTCAACCATCTCCTGCTGCGCCCGGACCGAGACGAGCTCGCCCGCCGCCATCGAGAAGGCCCCCGCCAGCAGGCCCGCTACCCCAGCCAGGCGGACCGCCGACGCGTTGGTCGAGGCTCCGGCCACGCCGAGCACCAGCGACAGGTTGGTGAGCAGCCCGTCGCCGGCCCCGAGCACGGTGGCCCGGGTCGTCCCGCCCTGGACGTTGCGGTGGTGACTTCTCCGGGTGCTGCTCATGCTGCCCCTACCGTAGGTCTGCCTCGGTCGTGACCCGCCGCTCACCGCGGAGCTGACGTGCCGCCGGACCGGTGGGTGCCACGTGTACCAGGAGGTTATAGGTGACCAGCGCGATGGCCAAGTGCATCACGAACAGGACGGCGACGGCCTCGGCGGGCTGGCCGCGGTACAGGATGTAGGCGTCGGGAAGCCAGAGCACCAGCGTGACCAGGATGGCCAGCCGGAAGAACAGCCACCGCGGGTCCGCCGAGACGCGCGTGACGACGGGCCAGGCGGCACAGGCGATGATGACCCCGATCACCGTCAGCTTGGCGTAATCGTGGAACTGGAAATGGACGTAACCCCTGGTGGAGGGGAACACCGCCTGGCCGACGACGACCAGCAGGGCGTCCGCGGCCAGGGACCCGGCGAGGGCGGCGACCGTGGCCAGCGCCACCCGGGACATGCGCGGCTGGGCGTGCCGCGGGCGGAAGTCGATCCGGGCGATGGCCGTGAGCTGGCTGAGCATGCCTGCAGGTTAGGCGGCGCCGGGTCGGCGAACTGCCCGTCGTCACGTTTCCTTCATGGTCCGGTGCGCCCTGCGCACCGTCCACCCGGGCACGCCGGCCTTCCGCGCTACCGTGGTCGGCATGGGCCTGACCGGCTACACCCCGCCGTCCCGTGTCCTGGTCCTCGGCGGCACCAGCGAGCTGGCCCTGGCCATCCTGGCCGCGCTGAGCCTCCCGGCCAGCACCGAGATCGTCCTGGCCGGCCGGGACGAGGCGCGGCTGGCCGCCGCCGGCCAGGCGCTGCCCGGCCAGGTCCGCACGGCCGGGTACGACGCGCTCGAGGTGGCCGGGCACCAGGGGTTCGCCGACGCCCAGTTCGCCGCGGGGCCCGTGGATCTGGTGATATCGGCGGCCGGGGTGCTGACCCCGCAGGCCGAGGTCGAGGCCGACGTCGCCCGGGCCGCCGCCATGATCGATACCAACTTCACCGGGCACGCCACCGCCCTGCTGGCCATCGCGGGCCGGATGCGGGCCCAGGGGCGCGGCACGATCGTGGTGCTGTCCTCGGCGGCCGCGATCCGCCCGCGCCGGGCCAACTTCGTGTACGGGTCGGCCAAGGCCGGCCTGGACGCGTTCGCCCGCGGGCTGGCCGACTCGCTGCACGGCACTGGGGTTCGGGTGGTCCTGGTCCGGCCTGGCTTCGTCACCGGCCGGATGACCGCCGGGAGGCGCCCCATGCCGCTGGCCACCACCCCGGCCCAGGTCGGCGCGGCCACCGCCGCGGCCCTGCGCAGCGGCAACGCCACCGTCTGGATCCCGGCGTCGCTGGCCGGCCTGTCCCTGGCCCTCCGGCTCGTCCCGCGCCCCATCTGGCGCCGGGTGTCCCGGTGACCGGCACCGTACCTCCCGGCCCCGCCGCCGGGCACCCCGGCGCCGCCGGGCCCCCCGCCCCCGCGGCACGGGTACATTCGGGGAGTGTGAGGGTGCTTGTCGCGGAGGATGACGAGAATCTCGGCGAGGTGCTGGCCCGCGGCCTGCGGGAGCAGGGCTACGTCGTGGACCTGGTCCCCGACGGCGAAACGGCCGAGAGCTACCTGCGCTTCTACTCCTACGAGGTCGTGGTGCTGGACTGGCGGATGCCCCGGCTGTCCGGCCTGGACCTGGTCCAGAAGCTGCGCCGCGGCGGCACCGGCACCCCGGTGCTGATGCTGACCGCCCGCGACACGCCGTCGGACCGGATTACCGGCCTGGACGCGGGGGCCGACGACTACCTCGTCAAGCCGTTCGACTTCGGTGAGCTGCTCGCCCGGCTTCGGGCGCTGCAGCGCCGCCCCAGCGTCAGCCAGCCGCCCCGGATGGTGGTCGGTGAGGTCGAGTTCGACCCGGCCACCCACCGGGCGCTGGTCCGTGGCCAGGCGCCCGCGCTGACCGGGACCGAGTTCGGCATCCTGGAAATCCTGATGCGCCGGTCGCCGAACGTGGTGGATCGCCGGACGATCGCGCAGCACGTCTGGGACAACGAGTCCGATGCCTTCGGCTCCAACACCATCGACGTCCACCTGGCCCGGCTGCGCGCCAAGCTGGCCGGCGGGGAAGTGCGGATCGAGACCATCCGGGGTGTCGGCTACCGCATGGTCCCGGCGCCGGGGCCATCGTGAGGCGCAGCCCCGCCGTCAAGGTCGCCGCCGTGGCCACGGCGGCCGTCGCGGCCGTCTACGTGCTCGCCGTTATCGTGCTGAACGTGCTGGTGGGTGCGCATCTGGCCCAGAAGAGCGACGCCCGGCTGGCGGATCGCCTCACTGAGGCCCGCCGTAACCCGTCCCAGCTCGCCAGCCCGGCCAGCGGGCCCGGCGCCGCCCACGACCCGGATGACCTGGACGCCGACTCGGCGCCGGTGTACCTGTGGGCGGCGGATTCCGGCGGCACGGTCACAGCGCACAGCCCGGCCGCGCCGCCGCTGCCCGCGTCGTTGTTCCGGAGCGATTCCGCCCGCGACGGCGCCACGTTCACGGCCGGCCTCGGACCCCGCGACGTGTCGTTCCGGCTGACGCTGGCCCGCGACGGCACCGGCTGGCTGGTGGCCGGCCAGAGTGTGGCCGGCAACGCCCACACCAAGGCCCTGCTGGAGGACGCCGAGCTCATCGCCGGGCCGTTCGTGCTGATCGTGATGTTCCTCGGCTCGCTGGTGGTAGGCCTGCGGGCGCTCGCGCCGGTGGAGCAGTCCCGCCTGCGCCAGCTGGAGTTCACCGCCGACGCCTCACACGAGCTGCGCACCCCGCTCGCCGTGATCCGGGCCGAGGCCGACGTGGCGCTGTCCGTCCCGCGCGACGCGGACGGCTACCGGGACGCCCTGACCCGGATCCAGGGCGAGACCAGCCGGATGCGCCAGCTGGTCGAGGACATGCTGTGGCTGGCGCGGTTCGACTCCCGGCCACCGCCCCCGGGCGACGAGCCGGTCGACCTGGGCACGCTGGCCCGGGCCTGCGCCGACCGGTTCCGCAGCGTCGGGCCGGCCGTAACCGCCGAGGTCCCGGACACGCCGGTGCTGATCACCGCGCCGCCGGAGTGGATCGACCGGCTGGCCGGGGTCCTGGTCGACAACGCGTGCCGGTACGCCGGGCCTGCCGGGCAGGTCCGGATCGGCGTCCTGGCCCAGGGCAGCCGCGTCACCCTGACCGTCGAGGACAGCGGCCCCGGCATCCCGGCCACGGACCGGCCCTGGCTCTTCGACCGCTTCCACCGCGCCACCGAGCCCCGCACCATCGAGAACGGCACCGGGGCCGGCCTCGGCCTGGCCATCGGCGACTCGATCGTGCGCTCCACCGGAGGCCGCTGGCAGATCGGCGACTCCGCGCTCGGCGGCGCCCTGATGTCGGTCTCCTGGAAGCACGCCCAGCCCCGGCCTGTACCGCCGAAGGCCCATATGTCGGGTAGCCTGCCAAGTAGGTGAGGATGACATGTCTGGTATACCGAAGCTGACCCGGCGGGCCCGCTGGGCCGTCCCGGCTGGCGCCGTCCTGGTGACCGGCGGGGTACTGGCCGGCTCGCTGATATCGGGCGGGCAGGCTCAGGCCGCCCCGGCCCTGCCGTCGCGCACCCCCGCGCAGCTGCTGGCCCAGGTGGCCTCAAGCAGCGCGCCCGCGTTGTCCGGCACGGTCACCGAGACCGCCTCTCTCGGCCTGCCCAGCCTGCCCGGCAGCTCCGCCAGCCCGACCTCGATCACCTCCCTGCTCACCGGCTCGCACACGGTGGAGGTCGCCTACGCGGACGCCCAGCACTACCGGGTGACGCTGCCAAGCTCGATGAGCGAGACCGACATCATCCGGGACGGCGGCACCGCCTATGAGTGGCAGAGCACGCAGAATACGGTGACCGAATACACCGTCCCGGCAAACCAGAACGCACCGGCGCCCGCCACCCCCGCCCTGACCCCGCAGCAGGCCGCCCAGCAGGCGCTGGCCGCGGTCGGCCCGACCACCACGGTGAGCGTGGCCAGCAACGTGAGCGTGGCCGGCCAGGCCGCCTACGAGCTGGTGCTGGCGCCCAAGGACTCCCGCTCGCTGGTCGGCCAGATCCGGATCGCCATCGACGGCAGCAACGGGGTGCCGCTGCGGGTGCAGGTCTTTGCCCGCAACGCCACCAGCCCGGCCATCTCGGTCG
>Ga0213875_10002003_pt1 | contig 12573 bp, 12 predicted proteins | sample BarmaccomBMRX_R8_FD_160105 | JGI IMG/M metagenome (GOLD analysis project Ga0213875, IMG submission 160105) | Root-associated microbial communities from Barbacenia macrantha in rupestrian grasslands, the National Park of Serra do Cipo, Brazil - RX_R8 | ecosystem: Host-associated > Plants > Roots... | reverse complement strand
CTCAGCGACCAAGCCGCCGGGGTTTACAGATGGGTTCCTTCAGCCTGATGCATTGGATCGTGGTTCTCGCGATCATCCTGGTCCTATTCGGCGCCGGGAAGCTGCCCCGCGTGATGGGCGATTTCGCCAAAGGCATAAAGGCGTTCAAGGCCGGCATGCGGGATGAGGACGAACCGGAGGCGTCCGCCGTGCCGCCGGCCCAGGTGGCGCCGCCGACGGCGGGTTCGCCGGTGACGCCGCGCGTCGTCGAACGCCCGCGCGAGCGGGCCTGAACTCGAGGCCCAAAGCGCCCAGCGGAGCGTGTCGGCGCCGGCCGCCATCGACCGCTTGCGGCCAGTCCCCAATCATCGCATCGAAGTCCGCACCGACCCGGCCAAAGGCCGCGGCGTCTTCGCGCGCCAGGCCATAGAGCCGGGCAGCCTGATTGAGGCGGCGCCGGTCATCATCATCCCCGACCGGGATTGCGCCGCGCTCGACCTCACGATCCTGCACGATTACTACTTCCACTGGGACGGCGACCCCGACGGGGCCGGCCGCGGCGCGGTCGCGCTCGGGCTGGTCAGCCTGTGCAACCATTCGCGCCGTCCGCGCGCCCGCGTTCGCCGCAACCTGGCGCAGGAAACCCTGGACCTGCTCGCGCTGACCCCGATCGCCGCCGGCGACGAGATCACGATCGACTACAACTGCCCGCTCTGGTTCGCGGCGCAGGAGTAATCGCGCAGGCACGTCGCAGGCGGGCGACCTCCGGCCGGCGCCGCCTCTACTCGTCACCCCGGCGCAGGCCGGGGTCCATCGTTCCGCATTCCCAGCCTCGGCAAGGTGGACCCCGGCCTGCGCCGGGGTGACGGTTCGTGCGGTTTCCGCGCCGGTCTGGTGTCGTCAGCCGCGAGCCGGCGAGCTCTTGATCCAGTCGGCGATGCCTCGGATGACCGCGGCTTCGATCCCAAGATAACCGTGCGGCGACATCGCCTCGCAGGGATCCGAGCGGATCTCGCTGCTCTCGAAGGTGACGACCTCCTTGCGCGGCGACGCGCTGAGCGCGGCCGCCAGCGCGGCCGCGTCGCCCGGCGGGCTGACGACACAGGTGTCCCGCGTATTCGCGACCACCAGCGCCGGCACCGCGACCGAGCCGGGATAGGCGTCGAACACGGTCTCGCCGGAGCGTCCGAGCCGGGTCACCGACGAGCTGACGACGAGGCCGGCGATCTTCGTCCCGAGCCGCGCCGCGCCGTTGACCGCGGCGATCGCGCCCTGGCTGGTGCCGACCAGCCAGACCGGCGCGTTGACCCGCGAGCGCGCGAAATCGGCGGCGGTGCCGATCGCGGCGGCATAGGCGGGCGAGTGCCGCTCGCCCATCAGCGAATGCCCGTCGGGCGGCGCCACCAGCAGGACGGCAAGCCCCTGCTGGACCCATAAATCGCGGGTGCGGATCAGGAAATTGCCGCCGCGCTGCACCTGCCCGGAATTGTCGATGGCGATCGTGCCGTCGCCGCCGGGCAGCATGATCAGCACGGCGCGGGGATTCGGCGGCACCAGCAGCAAGACTCGCTCGGTGCCGCCGGTCGCCAATGGCAGGTCGGCGACCTGCGCCGCCGCCGGCCGCAGCGGGAGGATCGCGGCCAGCAACGCGAGAGCGGCAAGGGATGCGAGGCGCATGCGACTCCTCCAATCGTCGGCGCCGCGGGGAGGGCGGCACCGCCGCTCTGGCGTAGCCCGCCGCCTCGGGTTATGTCAAAGCCGCCGCGGCAAGGGACGGGATCGAAATGCAGCGCTTCGAGGGGACCGAGAGTTACGTTGCGACGCAGGACCTGCAGGTCGCCGTCAACGCGGCGATCGCGCTCGAACGACCGCTGCTCGTCAAAGGCGAACCCGGCACCGGCAAGACGATCCTCGCGCACGAGATCGCTCGCGGCATCGGCAAGGAACTGATCACCTGGCACATCAAATCGACGACAAAGGCCCAGCAAGGTCTCTATGAATACGACGCGGTGTCGCGGCTGCGCGACGGCCAGCTCGGTGACGAGCGGGTCCACGATATCGCAAATTACATCAAGCCCGGCAAGTTGTGGGACGCCTTCGAGGCGCCGACCGCGCCGGTCTTGCTGATCGACGAAATCGACAAGGCCGATATCGAGTTCCCGAACGACCTTCTGCTCGAACTCGACCGGATGGAGTTCTTTGTTTACGAGCTGCGCCGAACCGTCGTCGCGCGCCAGCGGCCCGTGGTCATCATCACCTCGAACAACGAAAAGGAATTGCCCGACGCCTTCTTGCGCCGGTGCTTTTTCCATTACATCCGCTTCCCCGATCGCGACACGATGCTGCGCATCGTCGACGTGCATTTCCCAGGCCTCAAACACGATCTTGTGCATGAGGCGCTGACTGTTTTCTACGACGTGCGGCAAGTGCCGGGGCTGAAGAAGAAGCCGTCGACCTCGGAACTGTTGGACTGGATCAAATTATTGCTGGTCGAGGACGTGTCGCCCGAGGTGTTGCGGACGCGCGACCCGGCAAAGCTGATCCCGCCGCTGCACGGCGCCTTGCTGAAGAACGAGCAGGACGTGCATTTGTTCGAGCGCCTCGCCTTTTTGCACCGGCGCGGCGAGCGCGGCTAACCGACCGCGGAAGCCAGCTTCTCGTCCGCGGGAGAGCAGCCTAAAGCAGTATCCACGCAAATCGAATCCCTTCTCTTGGCCCCGTGGCCGGGCTTGTCCCGGCCACCCACGTCTTGCTCGCCTGCATGCCGATGAAGACGTGGACCCGCGGGTCGAGCCCGCGGGAGGGGAGTTCTTTTCAACCCCGATCGGACCTCATCGGATTCCGCTCTAAATGACGCTCGTTTCCGGCAGGGGCGCTCTTTGCGGCGCGGGCGGCGTACCGCAACCGCTGACGCGACCGCTGACGATCCAAGAACGGCGCTGCACGTACGAATGGGGCACCACCGGGCCGCTGCGTGGAGCCGTAAGCCCGCAGGGAACCCTATCCATGCGTAACGATTATGGGGCTCAGCGGAGTGCCCAGATCACCCCGCAAGACACGATCCAGGGACCAGTCGGCGCGACCTGTGTCTACGATATCAGCTGGCAAAAGCGCTGGCGAATAGCCGGAACTCAGAAAATACCGAGATGCTGACGCAGTTCCGGGCCGTCCCGGTGCAGGCTGGCGGCAGTCGCGTCCACGACGACCCGCCCGCTGTTCAGGATCGCGATATCATCGGCCACGTCGAAGACCAGCTTGGGGTTCTGCTCGACGAGCACGATCGACAGACCCTCTTCCTTTAGGCGGCGGATCGTCGCCATGACTTCGGCGACGATCTGCGGCGCGAGCCCCTCGGAGGGCTCGTCCATCAGCAGCACGCGCGGGTTAGACATCAGCGCGCGGCCGATCGCCAGCATCTGCTGCTCGCCGCCCGAGAGATGTCCGGCATATTGGCCGCGCCGCTCGGCGAGCCGCGGGAAGGTGGCGCACACCGAGTCGAGGGACCACGCGGCGGGGCGGCCACGCGGTTTGCGCGCGGCGACCTCCAGGTTCTCGCGCACCGTCAAGCTGCGGAAGATACGCCGGCCCTGCGGGACCAAGGCGACCCCATGCGCGGCGATCGCCTCCGGCGTGCGCCGCGCAAGCGGCCTCCCGTAAACCGCGACGGCGCCGCGGCGCGGCGGCAGCCAACCCACCGCTACGCCGATGCAGGTCGATTTGCCGGCGCCGTTGCGGCCGAGCAAGCCGAGCAGACGCCCCTCTCCCAGGCGCAGCGTCACCCCGTGCAGCACATGGCTGTCGCCGTAATAAGCGTCGATGCCGCTCAGCAGCAGCGCCTCATTCGCCAAGGTAGATCTCGCGGGTGCGGGGATGGGCGACGACCTCGGCGCGCGTTCCCTCGACCACGACCTCGCCGAAATGCAGCACGGTGATTTTCTCGGCGAATTCAAGGGCGGCGTCCATGTCGTGCTCGATCATGACGATTGTCACGTCGCGCGGAATGCCGTTCAGCAGTGCCAGGATGTCGCGCCGCTCGTCGATCGACAGGCCGGCAAACGGCTCATCGAGCAGCAACACCTTGGGCTGCTGCGCGAGCGCCATCGCGATCTCGACCCGGCGCCGCTCGCCGTACGAGGTCTGTGCCACCGGCCGATCGGCGAGATGGTCGAGCCCCACTCGCCGCAGCGCGTCGCGCGCCTGGGACAGCAGGTCGTCTTGGCGGGCCAGCGAGGCGACCGGGTTCCACCGCAGCCGCGATAGGCCGAGCAGCGACAAGGTTACGTTGCGCAATAAGGTCTCGCCTGCGAACAACGTGATGATCTGGTAGGTGCGCGCAAGGCCGAGATGTGCCCGCCGCCGGCTCGGTATGCGCGTGACATCGGCACCGAACAGTTCGATCGCGCCCGAATCGGGCCGCAATTCGCCGGCGATCAGGTTGAACAAGGTCGTCTTGCCGGCGCCGTTCGGCCCGATTATCAGGCGGCGCTCGCCGGGCATGACCGCGAGACTGACCCCGGCGGTAACCCGCAAGCCGCCGAACGATTTGTCGAGATCGCGGATCGCCAGCGCGGTCATGGGGTGCGCTCGCGCGGCGCAGCCTCGGCCGTTCTGGCCGCTCCCCGCGAGCGCAATTCGGCGGCCGTCCAACGCCACAGCCGAACCGTGCCCGGCACCAACCCTTCGGGCATAAAGATGACGATTGCGACGAAGATCGCACCGAGCACGAAATTCCATCGTTCGATATAGGCGCTCGCCACGTTCTTGATGATGACGACGAGCGCGGCGCCGGCGATCGGGCCGAGCAGGGTCGCGGTGCCGCCGGAGATCACCATCAGCAAAACCTCGGCCGAGGCGGTCAACGCCACGGCTTGCGGGCTGATGAACTGGTTGTAATAGAGGTAGAGAAGCCCGGCGACGCCGCTCCAAAACCCCGACAGCAGGAAGGCCAGAAAGCGGATCAGCCAGACATTGTAGCCAAGCGCGGTCATGCGCCGCGGCTGGTCGCGGGTGCCGCGCAGGCTGGCGCCGAAGGGCGAGCCGACAAACACCGCCATCGACCCGACCGCGGCCAGGAAGACGACAAAGACGGCCCAGTAAAACGCCGGCGCGGTGGCAAGCGACAACCCGAACGGGCTCGGGCGCGCGGTAATCGACACGCCATTATCGCCATTGGTCACGCTGATCCAGCGATAGGCGACGCCCCAAACGATCTGCCCCAAGGCGACGGTAATCATCACAAACCCGAGCCCGGTCCCGCGCAGCGCCAGCACAGCGAAAATCGCGGCCACCGAAATCGTCACACCGCAGCTTCCGAGCACCACGACCAGATGGCCCTGACCGGCATTGACGAGGACCGCGCCGGCATAGGCGGCGACCCCGAACAGGGCGGCATGACCGAGGCTGACGAGCCCCGCATAGCCGACCACGACATTGAGGCCGAGCGCGAAGATTGCGTAGATCAGGATCTGCGCCGCGATATTCGTGTAGTACGCGTTGCCGACCCAGAACGGGAGCGCGGCAAGAAGGACAAGGGCGATCGCTAGCGCCGTGCGCCTCACGGCGCCGCCCTGCCGAACAGGCCGCGCGGCCTCACGACGAGCACGATCAGCATCGGCAGGAATAGGATCACATAGGCGAGTTCGGGGAACACCGCTTGGCCGAAATTGTAGAGAAATCCGACCACGAAGCTTCCGACCAGCGAGCCGACGAGGCTCCCCGATCCGCCAAGGATCACGACGACCAGGGCCAAGGGCAGCATGTCCTGGTCGAGCCCGGGATAGACCGACAGGATCGGCCCGCCGATCACGCCGGCAAACCCGGCGAGCCCGGCGCCGAGCGCGAAGACGATCGTGAACAGGTGCGACACCCGAATGCCGACGGCCCGCGCCATCGCCGGGTCGTCCACCCCGGCGCGGATCATCGCACCCAGCCGGGTCCGGTCGAGCATCGCCCAGAGCGCCGCCGCGATGACGACCGCGATCGCGATAATCACCAGTCGGTAGGTCGGAAAGGCGGTGCCGAACAGCAAAGTCGAACCGCGTGCGGCTGCCGGCGTATCGACGGCCACCGGATCGCCGCCCCACAGCATCAGGCAGACATCCGCAATCATGAAGGAAAGGCCGAGGGTCACCAGCACCTGCGCCAGCTCGGCCCCGGCAAGCCGGCGCAACAGGGCCCGCTCGACAAAGCCCCCGAAAAGCGCGACCCCGAGCGCGGCGCATACCGCCGCCGCCCAGAAACCGACGCCCCACCCGATCAGGCTCACCCCGAAATACGCCCCCAGCATTAACAGGGAGCCATGCGTCAGGTTGGGGATTCGCATAAGCCCGAAGATCAGCGAAAAGCCGGCCGAAAGCAGGAACAAGAGCCCGGCCAGGGTGATGCTGTTGATCGCGAGGACAAGCCAAAGGTTCATGCCGGGACCGACCGGCCCGGACCCGATCTGCCGACCGCGCGACCCCGGCCGGCCGTCAGCTCTTCAGCGGGGGATAGTCGCGCGAATAGACCGGCTGGGCGAGAAACCACTTCTCGTCGAAGGTCCAGAACTGGCTCACATTGGGGTAGGTCTTGATCGTGGTTTGCACGAGCTTGCCGTCTTTCCGCTCGACCCGCCTGATATAGACGTTACCGACGGCGTTCCCGAAATGGTCGAAATGGAACGGCCCGCGCGGCGAATCGGTCAATGACACCCCGCGGAGCGCGGCGATCAGCGCTTCCTTGTCGTCGGTCTTGCCGCCGGTCTTTTCGAGCGCCGCCTCGGCGACCATGCCGTTGATATACATCCCGGCCGCATAAAGGCCGGAAATGTTGCCGTAATCCCGCAGCATGCCCTCGATCAGCTTCTTGTTGCTCGGCGTGTCCAAATCGGAGGTGTAGACCGACGATGTGATCATCCCGATCGCCTCGTCGCCGAAGCTCTTCAACAAGGCGTCGTCGCCCGCCGGCCCGCCGCCAAGCACCGGCAAAGTGAGGCCGGCATCCTTGTACTGCTTCATGAATTTCAGCGGGTTGGAGCCGGCGAAGCCCTGCACGACGGCATCGATGCCGCTCAGCTGCGCCAAATACGGGGTATAATCAGGGGTGACGATCGGCGGCCACAATTTCTTGACCACTCGGCCGCCATCATCCTCAAAGACGCGCTGGAACCCGCCCATCTGTTCGTAGCCGAACGCGAAGTCTTCGGAAATCGTGCTGACGCTCTTGTACTTCAGCTCCTTCGCCGCGTATTCGCCGAGCGGGTGCATGTTCCCCGAAGAGGTGGTGGAGGCCCGCACGAAATACGGGTTCGGCCGGCGCTGCGTCATGTCGTCCGCGGCCGCCAGGCTCAGGATCGGGGTCTTCTGGCTCGCCGCGTAATCGGAGATGGCGAGCAGCTCGAACGCGGCGAGCGGCCCGAAGATCATATCGACACTGTCGCGCTCGATCAGCTCCTGCGCCTTGGTCTTGGTGCCGGCCGGGTTGCCGCCGGTGTCGCCTACGACGAGTTCTACCTTGCGGCCGGCGAGGGTGGAATTGCGGTCCTTCAGGAACAAGGTCGTGCCCTGCTCCATCTGAATGCCGCCTTGCGCGAGCGGCCCGGTCTTGACCGTAAGCAGACCGATGCGCACCGGCTTGTTCTGCGCAATGGCCGGGATCGGCAAGGCAATCGCCGCCGCGGCGCCGGCGAGCACGCTGCGCCGGGCAACCCTGACCGTCATTTCTGCGCTCCTCCCAACCGTTTTTCACGCTCTTCGCAAAGCGCGGCGGGTTATACGCCGTAATAGCACCGATACCAATCGACGAAGCGTCTCACCCCGACCTCGATCGGGGTCGATTGCCGCATCGGCACGATTCGATGCAGGCGTTCCGTGCTGGCGAAGGTGCGCTCGACCTCGCCCGGCTGCATCGGGATCAGGTTGCGCGCCGCCGGGCGCCCGATACAGCGCTCGATCGCGTCGACAAACTCCATGACTCCGACCGGCGAGCTGCGCCCGATATTGACGATCCGGAACGGCGCGACGTCGCTGCTCAGGTCGAGATCCCGCGGCCGGGTTGCCGCCTCCAAGCCGCGCGGGTCGGGCGGGGCGGTGTGCGCCAACTCCGCCACCGCCTCGACCAGATCGTCCACATAGGTGAAGTCGCGCTGCATGTTGCCGTGATTGTGGATGTCGATCGGCAGGCCTTGAAGGATTCGTTCGGTGAAAATGAACAGCGCCATGTCGGGCCGACCCCAAGGGCCGTAGACCGTGAAGAACCGGAACACGGTGGTCGGAATTCCCCACAGATGGCTGTAGGAATGGGCCATCACCTCGCACGACTTTTTTGTCGCCGCGTACAGCGTCAGCGGGTGATCGGTCGGGTCTCCCTCGTCGAAGGGCAGCTTCGTGTTCGCGCCGTAAACGGAGCTGGTTGAGGCGACCAACAGGTGTTGCGGCCGCCTGGCGCGGGCAAATTCGAGGATGTTGAAGGTGCCGACAAGGTTGGCCTCGATATAGGCGCGCGGATGCGCCAGGCTGTAGCGAACCCCAGGCTGCGCCGCCAAATGGATGACGATTTGAGGCTCGCCCTCGGCCGCAACCCGGTCGAGCGCACCCGCCTCCTCGAGCGCGACTTCATGGATTCGGCACTCGGCAAACTCTTCGAGGATCGCGGCGCGCCGCCGCTTTAGGGTGACGTCGTAATAGGGCGTGAACGCGTCGATTCCGATGACCGAATGACCCTGCTGCAGCAACAGCCGGCTCAGGTGAAAGCCGATGAACCCGGCGATTCCGGTGACCAGGACCGTTGCCAAGTGTCGCCCCTCCGACGGCGATTGGATGTTCCCCGAGGGCGGCAGCGCCGCGATGCCGGCCGAAGCCGGTGCGGAGAGGCCCGGAGGCGCGCCCCGGGTCGAACTCGAAGACTACTGCATAACAGTCCTGGTCACCGCATGCGACAATGAACTCGCGGGTTGGGAAGAAGCTGGTCGCCGCTCCCGAGCCGCACCGACCGGCGCCGGCGCGTTCGGAACTGCTTCTTCCCAACCCTTGTTAATCAGGCACATTGTGGAGGGACGAAATCGATGGATAAGGATCGGATTGCCGGCGGCATCAAGAAGGCCACCGGGAGCGTCAAGGAAGCGGCCGGAAAGGCGCTCGGAGACCGCGCGACCGAGGCCGAAGGCAAGGCCGACAAGAGCGAAGGCCGCGTGCAGAGCGCCGTCGGACATGCCAAGGATGCGGTGCGCGAGGTCGTTGGGAAGAAATAGGCCGGCATCGTCACGCTCGTGAGCCGGATCGAGGGAGGTCGAGATGGGTAGGGGCATTCTGTTGTGGCTGCTCGGGATCCCGATCCCGATCATTCTGCTGTTGTTCATGTTCGGCCTCGTTCGGTAGCACGCGCCTGCCGCGGGCCTCCGGGTGCCGTTGACACCCGGACCGCTTCGCCATCAAGCTTCCCGCTGCCGATGCGGATCGGGAGGAGCGCGATGGCCGGGCCCATGGAAGCAAACCTCGTCGAGTATTCCGTCGCGGACCGCATCGCGACAATCGCGATCAACCGGCCCGAACGGCTCAACGCGGTCAGCGATGAGGTCGTGGTCCAGCTCGGCGACGCCCTGCGGCGCTTCGACATCGATGCGGAGGCGGAGGTCGCGATCCTGTGCGGTCGCGGCCGCGCCTTTTCCAGCGGCGCCGACGTGCATCAGCGCCAGCTGCGCAGCCGGGAGGAGTTTGAGCGGCTCGGCGGGCCCCAGGGCTGGGGCAGCCACTCCGCCGACCTGCTGACCCGCTCGGTCAACTGGAAGCCCGTCATCGCCGCCGTGCACGGGTATGTGTTGGGCTTGGCGCTCGGGCTGACCTTGGAATGCGACTTGATCGTCGCCGAGGAAGGAACCCGTTTCCAGCTGACGGAAACCTCGCGCGGTCTCGGGGCATCGCGTTATTGGGCGCTGTTCCATTTCCGTGGCGCCGGCGCTTTCGGCGACGAGATCGCCCTGACCGGTCGCTTCTTCACCGCCGAGGAAGCGTTTGCCGCGCGGCTGATCAGCCGGCTCGCTCCGGCCGGCACGCATATTGATGTGGCGCGTGAGCTTGCCGCCGAAATCGCGAAGAACCCGCCGCTCAGCGTGCGGTCCACGATCCGCACCCGGCGCTGGTACATGGAGCGCCTCACGCGCGAGGCGCAGTTTTTCGCCACGCCCTACAAGCTCTATTTGACCGAGGATTTCCAGGAGGCCGCGCGGGCTTTCGCCGAAAAGCGCCCGCCGGGGGCCTTCAAGGGCCGCTGAGCGCGTGTCTGTGCCCTCTTCTGGGCCACCCTCCTCCGGGGCCGCAGGCGCCAATCGGCCGCTGACCGGCGTTGTCGTGCTCGATTTCGGGCAGGTCTATCAGGGTCCTTACGCGACCTTGCTGATGGCCCAGGCCGGGGCGGATGTCATCAAGATCGAGCCGCCGCAGGGCGAGCCGCTGCGGCGCCGCGCGCCGGTCGGCAAGAGTACGACCTTCCCGATCGCGATGCTCAATTCGAACAAACGCGCGGTCACGCTGAACCTGAAGGACGAGCGCGGCAAGCAACTGCTCTTCCGCATGGCGGAGCGCGCCGACGTGCTGCTCGAGAATTTCGCGCCGGGGGTCATGGACCGGCTCGGCGTGGGTTGGAGCGTGCTGCGCGAACGCAACCCGCGCCTCGTCTACGCCTCGGGCTCGGGCTATGGCCTCAGCGGCCCCGATCGCGACAATCTGGCGATGGATCTGACCATCCAGGCCGTCTCCGGGCTGATCAGCGTGACCGGGTTTGCGGACGGGCCGCCCGTGAAAGCCGGCCCCGCGGTCGTCGATTTCCTATCCGGCATCCACCTCTACGCGGCGACCGTGACCGCGCTGTTCGAGCGAGAGCGCACCGGCCGCGGCCGCCTCGTCGAAGTCGCGATGCAGGAAGCCGCCTACGCGACCCTGACGTCGCAGCTCGAAGCCTATTGGCGCAGCGGCGCGGCGCAGCCGCGGATGGGCAATGCCAGTCACGGGCGCGTACCGATCAACGTCTACCGGGCCCGCGACGGCTATGTCGCGATGAACCTCGCCGTCGAAGAGCATTGGCACAATCTCCTCAAGGCGATGGGGCGCGAGGAGTTGCGTGACGACCCGCGCTTTAGCGACAACGCGGCCCGCGTCGCGCATCGCGACGAGACCGACGAGATCGTGGCAGGCTGGACGCAGACCCTCGGCAAAATGGAGATCTTCGCGATCGCCAAACGGTATCGCATTCCCTTGGCACCGGTGCGCGAGGTGGACGAGGTCATGCACGACCCGCACATGCACGGTCGCGGCTTCCTGAAGCAGATCGAGCACGACGAGATCGGTCCCGTCATCGTGCCGACCAGCCCGCTGCGCTATCACGGCGCCGATCCGCCCGAGACCCTGCCCAGCCCCAAGCTCGGCCAGCACAATCGCGAGATCTACGGCGACTGCCTCGGCGTGACGCCGGACGAGATTGCCGCCCTCGAACGCGACGGAGTCATCTGAACCCGTGCGGCTCCTGGCCCTGGCGGCTCTGATCGGAGCGGCAGTGATGGGGTTTTCGGGTCCGCAAGCAACGGCCGAGACGCCCTCCGATTGCGGAGCCCCGGCGGCTCTCGACGATAACTGGCCGGTATCCGCGCCGCAGGATCAAGGGTTCGATCCCGCGGTGTTGTGCACGATCGCGCCCCGGCTCGGCGCGCGCAAGGGAGCTAACGTCCACGCCGTTATCGTGGCGCGGCACGGCACCCTCGTCTACGAACGGTACTTCTCCGGCAAGGACGAGCGTTGGGGCACGCCGCTCGGGCTCGTCAATTACGATGCCGGGATGGTCCACGATGTGCGCTCGATCACCAAGAGCATCACTTCGCTGGTGGTCGGAATCGCGTTCGACAAGGGCTGGATCGAAAATCTCGACACGCCGGTGCTGTCCTTCTTTCCGGAATATGCCGAGCTGCGCAGCCCGGAGAAGGAGCGCATTACGCTGCGCCATCTGCTGATGATGGCGACCGGGCTCGCCTGGGACGAGGGCTTGCCCTACAGCAATCCGGAGAACAGCGAGAACCGACTGTACGAAGCGGCCGACCCGTACCGCTACGTGCTGGAGCGCCCGGTCGCCGGCCCGCCAGGGGAGTTGTTCAACTACTGCACCGGAGCACCCACCCTGCTCGGCGCCGTGCTGCGCAAGGCGACTGGCAAGCAGTTCGATGTGCTGGCGCAGGAAGTCCTGTTCGATCCGCTCGGCATCGTCCAGTCGGAGTGGATCCATTTCGACAACGGCGACACGATGGCTGGAGGCGGGCTGAGGCTGCGCCCGCGCGACCTCGCCAAGATCGGCCAGCTCGTCCTGGCGCACGGCGCCTGGCACGGAAAGCAGGTTGTCTCGGCCGAGTGGATTGCGGCATCGACCGCGCCGCACCTAAACACCGAGACCATGTACTTCTATGGTTATCAATGGTGGCTCGGCCGCTCGCTCGCCGGCGGTCGACAGGTCGATTGGATCGCCGCCCGAGGCTACGGCGGGCAGCGTCTGTTCATTGTGCCAAGCCAGGATATCGTCGTCGTCGTGCTGGCCGGCCATTACGACGGCTCGCCGCTCGAAGGCCTGATCGGCGCGTCG
>Ga0213875_10002002_pt1 | contig 12574 bp, 14 predicted proteins | sample BarmaccomBMRX_R8_FD_160105 | JGI IMG/M metagenome (GOLD analysis project Ga0213875, IMG submission 160105) | Root-associated microbial communities from Barbacenia macrantha in rupestrian grasslands, the National Park of Serra do Cipo, Brazil - RX_R8 | ecosystem: Host-associated > Plants > Roots... | reverse complement strand
GGTCTTCCATCCAGAAATGCGGCGGGAAATCTGCGAAATCGGTCAAAATCGTTACGAACGGAACACCGGGAAGAGCCTCTTCTATGCTTTCGAATAGCGCGCGGTTGAGGTTCGGCACCAGCGACACCACCATGTCGGGCCGCTGATTGCGCCAGTACTGCCCAAGCAGTTTTACCGCGGGCCGGTGATATATCCGAATGACCCCTTGCATCGGCCGCAAGAGCTGGCGCGATCCTAAAGTCCAGCCTTTCGCGAGCATAAGGTTGTATAGGTCCTGAAGCCGGACTCTTGTGACCTTCCGGAACACATCTAAAGGATCGAGCACCTCCTGTAGATTCACCAGCCGCACGTCCCACGGGTAGTCGCTCGCTTGAATCACTTTTTCGAGCGCCATTGCCGCCGAACGGTGGCCGCCGCCCGCGTCAAAGTACACCAAATCAACGATTGGCCGTTGTTTCATCAATCATTCTCGATCGTGTCATGCATTTGTAATGCGCGTCTGTTTACAAGGAGTCAGAACGCGAGTTACGCATGAATCCCATACACTGGTTACCAAAGGCCCGGTTCACATGACCGGTGCGAACGGCATGCTTCAGTTTATTGCCACCGGCGATCACAAGCTGATGCGCAAAGTGAACAAGTGGCCCGCGCCCAAATGGATTCGCAGGTGGGCGATCGCGGCTACCCGCGCCGGCGATGGTTGGCTCTGGTATCTGATCGGCTTGGCGGTTCTGCTGTTTGGCGGCGCCGACCGCTTTGCGGCAGTTGCAGCAGCGGGGTCGGCCGCTGTAGCGGGCATAGGCGTCTTCATTGCCGTGAAGAAGCTCTCCGGGCGAAAGCGCCCGTGCGAAATTGAGCCGCATTGCTGGGCAACGCTGCTGCCGCCGGATCAATTTTCATTTCCCTCCGGGCACACCATCACCGCATTTGCGGTCGCGATCAGTCTGGCCGAGTTCTATCCGGCGCTCCTTCCGGCATTATTGTTCTGCGCCCTCAGCGTCGCCATCTCCCGTATCCTGCTCGGCATGCACTTTCTCAGCGACGTGGTTGTCGGTGCGCTGATCGGCACGGGGTTGGCGCTGGCGAGCCATTCGGTGTTCGCTTAATCGCATATAGCGCCTAAGCACCGCGTTTCCTTCCAAACGTCCGAAGAGCCGGTACGCCCCGCCGCTATATTGAAAGAGGCCATCGGCACCGAGTTGCGCAGTCGATACCGGCCGGCGCGCCCACAGCAACGCGTCTCATGCTGCGCCAAACCTTTCTGTATCTATCGCGCCAGGGCTGGTTGCGGCGCTGGGCGGAAGATTCCTCAATCTCCCGCAAGCTGACGTCACGATTTGTCGCAGGCCGCACACTCGACGAAAGCATCACAGTCCTTGCGATGTTGCGGAAGGAGAACATTCTCGCAACGCTCGACTTCTTAGGCGAGAATGTCACCTCGCTCGAAGAGGCGCACGCATCGAAGCGCGCGTATGTCGATGCGCTAAATGCGATCGAGGCGGCGCGCCTTCCGGCGACGGTTTCGCTGAAGCTTACGCAATTCGGGCTCGATTTCACGAATGAAGCTTGCTACAACAACGTCGTTCCTCTGCTCGAATGCGCCCGGCACATGGGCACGCGGATCGAGGTCGACATGGAATCGAGCGAGTATACGGATCGCACGCTCGATGTGGTCACTCTCATGCAGGACAACTTCCGGGGGCACGTACGAGCTGTCATCCAGGCGTACCTATATCGAAGCGAGGCGGACATTCGGATGTTATCGGACCGGGAGATCCCCGTGCGCTTGTGCAAGGGCGCGTACAAAGAGCCACCGAGCGTCGCGTATCCAAAAAAGGCCGATGTTGACCGGAATTACGTCGCGTTAATGAAACTCCTGTTACAGCGAGGAACGTATCCGGCCATCGCCAGCCATGACGAAAAAATCATTGAGCAGGCGCTGAGCTACGTTAAGGAACAAAACATTTCCTCGGATCGTTTTGAATTTCAGATGCTATACGGCATCCGGCGCGATCTGCAGCGGCGCATCGTGAATCAAAGCTATCGATTACGACTGTACGTCCCCTATGGCGATGCTTGGTATCCCTACTTTATGCGGCGATTGGCCGAACGTCCGGCGAATGCCTTGTTTGTGGCACGAAACTTGCTACGTAGCTAACGTAGAGGAACCGCGGTTCCAGAAACGGAGTCTAATAGAGGCATGAGGTACTGGTCTTACCTCTCGGCAAAGATGGGTGCTGTTGCGGCGCTTGCATACGGTTTGCTGCGACTCGTCGATTCGCAGTTCCCGCCCACCATCCTTCTGCACTTTCGCCGTGCACCTGACGCAGTCCGTGTACCTATCTTCATGCACGACATGGGCTACACGTTCAGCGTGTTCTGCATCGGGCTGTTCGCGGCCGGCTTAATGTATGTCGCTATTTGGGACCAGCGCCAGCGCTGCCGCACCTGCCTGCGCAAACTTATTCTCCCGAGGTTGTCCGGCTCGTGGGGCAACATGCTCCGTATCGGCCGGCCTAAGACCGAATGGATCTGCCGTTTCGGCCATGGCACGCTGCACATCGATGAGTTGCAGTTCACCGGCAAGCACACGCCCGATTGGGAGCGGCACGACGACAACATCTGGAAGGAACTCGAGTTCTACGATAAGGCGGCCAAATAGGTCGCGCTCGGTCTGAGACGTCAAGCTTCAAACAAATGAGAAAATTGTTGTAGGCCACGTTTGCCTGTACTTGTCAGACTCACCAAAAAACCGCGCCGAGATCAAGCCTCTGCTATTCCGTTGCGACGCATTCTCGCGATAACCGCGGGATCCGTTCTCCTGCTCGCGCTCGTCACGCTCGCGTACTTCTACCAAAAGTACGCGCGATTAACCGATGAAAAGCTCGTGCAGGGACCGTTCCCGAAATCGTCCATGCTCTACACCGCGCCTACCGTTGTGGGCATAGGCGACATCGGCAGTCCGCGCGACACGGCGGCGCGATTACGCGAAAGCGGCTACAGCCAGGATCTTCGCGCTAATACGACCGGGTGGTATCACTTGCGTCCGGATGCGATCGAGATCTTTCCCGGACCTGAGTCGTACACGCCTTCTGAATCGGGCGTCATACGCTTCGCGGATGGAAAGATCGCGTCCATCATTTCGCTCACGGATAATACGCCCCGAACGGAATACACGCTCGAGCCCCGGTTGTTGAGCAGCCTGTACGACAAGAATCGCGAGAAGCGGCGTCTGGTGCGCTATGAAGACATCCCGCCGGTGCTCGTGCAAGCCGTCATTTCGGCTGAGGATAAGAGATTCTTTCAGCACTCAGGCCTCGATCCGGCTCGGATCGTCAAAGCCATTTTTGTCGATGTGAAGGAGCGGCGCGATGCGCAAGGCGCGTCGACTCTGACCCAGCAGCTCGCGCGCGGTTTGTGGCTCGACAGCCGCAAAACTCTGTCGCGAAAGTTCGACGAAGCCCTGATCACCATTCATCTCGAGCACAAACTCACAAAGCAGAAGATCTTCGAATATTACGCGAACGAAGTCGACCTGGGGCGGCGCGGATCGTTCGCGATTCGCGGCTTCGGCGAAGCGGCACAGGCATATTTCGGAAAAGACATTCGGCAGCTCAGTCTGCCGGATGCCGCAACCCTAGCGGGCTTGATCCAGCAGCCGAGTTTTCGCAATCCGGTTCGCTGGCCGGCGCGGGCAACGGCGCGGCGTAACGTCGTGCTGAAGTTAATGCTCGATAACGGATACGTCACCGACCAGCAGTATGAGGCCGCTACCCAAACGCCGCTGGTCATCGCAAAACAGGCGATGGAATCGGCGGATGCGCCGTACTTTGTCGACATCGTAAACGGCGAGCTGAGCGACAATTTCCAAGACCAGGACTTCGAGGCGTCCGAATCGCGGATCTACACGACCATAGATTCCGATCTGCAACGCGATGCCGCTGAAGCCGTTGCCACAGGCCTCCGTGAAGTTGACGCACTCATCGCAAAGCGCCGCGCCGCCGGTGGTCCGGCCGAAGATCCGCAGGTCGCACTGATTTGCCTCGATCCACACACCGGGGAAGTGAAAGCGCTCATTGGCGGCAAGAATTACGGCGCGAGCCAGTTAAATCACGTGCTCGCAAAGCGCCCGTCGGGCAGCATCTTCAAGCCTTTTGTGTATGCAGCGGCCTTGAACACAGGCTTGTGGAAACCCTCCGATCCCATCACTGCTTCTTCAACGTTTGAGGATGAGCCGCAAACCTTCTATTACGGCGGCCAAGCGTATGAGCCGGCGGACTTCCATAAAGGCGAGTGGTACGGAACTGTCACGGTGCGGGAAGCTTTATCGAAGTCGTTGAACGTTCCGACGGTTGAGGTCGCGGAAGCGACGGGTTACGGCGCAGTGGCGGAGCTTGCTCACAAAGCAGGATTGATCGACATACGCGCTACTCCCGCCATGGCGCTCGGCGCGTATGATGTCACGCCCATGCAAATCGCGCAGGCCTACACGCTGTTCGCTAATCGAGGCGCCATGGTGCGACCCCGATTTATTTCGAAAATCGATGATAAATCCGGCTCGGATGTGTGGAGGTCCGAGCCCGAGACGAAGACAATTCTCGATCCGCGCGTGAATTTTTTGATGGTCAGCTTGATGGAAGACGTGCTGCGCTTTGGCACCGGCGCCGGAGTTCGATCGCGCGGCTTCGTATTACCGGCGGCAGGCAAAACGGGCACATCCCATGACGCATGGTTCGCGGGTTTTACAACCAAGCTGCTGTGTGTCGTCTGGGTTGGTTTGGATGACTATCAGGACATCAAACTCGAAGGCGCCAAAGCCGCGCTGCCGATTTGGACCGAATTCATGAAGCGCGCTCACAAGCATCGCGCGTACCGCGACGTCACGGATTTCGCCATGCCCGACGGAGTAGTCAGCGCCCAAGTCGATGCCGACACCGGCCAGTTGGCGACCAGCGCGTGCCCCAAGGTGGTGACGGACTACTATCTGCTCGGGACCCAGCCGTCGCAATTCTGCACCCTTCATCAAGGCGGGTCGACGGAGATCGCCGGTTGGGAGACGACCGATTCGGGGACGGCGGGTTCAAATGCGGCGTCTCCCGCTCCCAGTCAGCCGGGCGGTATCGCGACCGATGCCGACGGAACGCCGCAGACTCCCGCTCCGCAGAACGGTCAGCCAAGCGGAAAGCAGAAGGATCGCAAGAGCTTGATTGACAAGCTACGCGGTATATTTCGCTAGCCCGCGCGCCTAGTACGTTTGCCGACCGCCAGGCTCAAAAAAAAGGTATATAGTAAATAGCCAAAGGAGGTCCTATGATCTCTCGGGGTTGCTGTCTCGCGGCGTCGTTGAGCGCTTTTCTGTTTGTCTCGGTTGGAGGGCTCGCGCAGGAAGCGCGTCCGATTTCGACCGAGGGCCTTCGAGCCTCAGTCGGCTCCGTCCCGCCTCCGGATACACTTGCTGCTCGCCTTACACCTGAATTGCGCGGCGACATCTTCATGGCTCGCAAGATGTATCGCGAGGCGATCGATATGTATCGTCAAGGCCCAGTGGATTCAGCCGTTCTGGCGAACAAGATCGGGATCGCGTTTCACGAGATGATCCAGCTTGATTTGGCTAAGCGATACTACGAACTCGCCATAAAGTTGAATCCGAAGTATGGGGAAGCGATCAATAATTTAGGAACGATCTACTACGCACAGAAGAGCTATCGGCGCGCCATCGGTTGTTACAAGAAGGCGCTGAGAAATTCACCGATATCGGCGTCCATCGACGCGAACCTGGGATCGGCGTATTTTGCGCGCCACGATTTCAAGCGTGCTTCAGACTGGTATAACGCCGCGCTAAAGATCGATCCCGACATTCTCGAGCACCACAACTCGTTCGGCATTCTGATCCAGGAGCGAACCACGACGGATCTGGCGATCTTCCACCTGTACCTCGCGAAGGTGTACGCCAAGCTTGGCGACAACGACCGCGCCCTCGTGTATTTGCGCAAAGCGCTGGAAGAGGGAATTCACGATCGCAACAAGATTCCCGACATGCCGGAGTTTGTAGTCCTAAAGAGAGAGGTCGGGTTCCGCCAACTCCTAGCCGAAAACCCAAAACCTCTCTGAACGGAGTTCAGTGAGGGATCATCGAGGGATGCCCCTGCCTTCGGGCGTGCGCTTCTAACGCCGCATCGAATGTAACGAGCGTGGCTCCGCTCTGTTTCGCATACGCCAGCAGGTAGCAGTCGCCGACCGACTTCGATGCGTGGGCCTCTCCAAATGCTGCGGTCGTCTGCCTAAACGCGCCGTCGATTTCCCTCGGCTCGGGGTAAAAATCCACACGCGGGTCATCGAGCCACCGATCATACACGTGCCACGCTTGTCGGAGCGTCAGAACCCGGTCGCCCATAACAGATTGGTTCGTTAGAAGCCGCAGCAGTCCGATCTGCGTGTAACGCGAAAACACGAGTTGCGTTTCCCGGCCGAGCCAGCGCAGCCATTTCCAAGCTGTCTCGTGATGCGAGTGGCGAGCCACAGATAGCGCCACCCACACGTTTAGGTCAGGAAAAAACAAACTCATGCGGGTTTTCGTCCACCGGGAACGCGGGACCAAGTTTGCCACGCCCCCGGACAAGAGGGCCCGTCACGTAACGACCCTTTTGAGAGCGCCCGTAAGCCTGTTCCAGCGCCCGGATGATCAGAGAGCGAATAGAGGTATGTGAGTTGGCGGCCGTTACTCGGAGTGTTTGATGCAGCGATTCCGGAATGTCTACGGTTGTTCGGACTGCCATGACATAATTATGGCACGCCTTTAGAGTTCCTCGTCGGCCGTGCCAGCTGGCGGCTTTAGCGCCCGATCCACATCCCGCACCAGATTCTGGATATACCGTCTGCGATTCAGGATCCCTCGAATCTCGTGCAGCGCCTGCTTTGAGGTCTCGCTTTCAGCGGGTCCGGCATCATATTTCGAAAACAGCGTTTGGAGTTCGCCATCGATGTCCGCCTGCATGTTCTCGAAATTGCGCTTCGCCGTTTCAAGTTGCGGCCGCGCGGAATCGTCCCCGCTCTTCAGCTCTTCGAGCATCATGTTCAACTCGAACACCTCTTCGAGCAACTCAGGAGGCACGTCCTTCGACCGCTGCTCGCCGATGGGAAAACCCTCTTCTTTGAGCAGATATTCGGCGCGCCTCACCGGATCGCGAAGCGTGCGGTATCCATCGTTTAAAATCGCGGTGGCTTCGAGCGCTTGCGCCTGCTGTTCGGCGCTCTTTCGGCTGAAGCGATCCGGATGCCACTCGCGGCTCAACTCGTAGAACCGCTGCTGGAGTTGGTCGGTATCGAGCGTCAGTTTACGCTCGATCCCAAAGAATTCGTAGAAGTCCACGCGCGAGCTACGCGGAGAAGGATGTCCCGCAGCCGCAACTCTTCTTGGCGTTCGGATTCTGAAACACGAATCCCGATTGCATAAGGGAATCGTGCCAGTCGAGCGTCATGCCATTCAGGAAAAGCATGCTCTTTGGATCGACGAACACCTTGACGTCCTCGAATTCGAACACATGGTCGCGCGGTTTCGGCTCCGGCGCAAACTTGAATTGATAGCTCAACCCGGAGCAGCCGCCGCCCAAAACGCCCAGCCGCAAGCCGCCCGTTACGCCTTGTTTCGCGAACGCTTCTCGAATCTTTTGGGCAGCTTTCGGCGTGACTGCAATCTCAGACATTACTCAGCCGGCAAGCGCTGCTTCGGGCGTGGCGACGTGCTGCTTTTTCTTGTAATCGGAGATCGCGGCCTTGATCGCGTCTTCCGCGAGCACCGAGCAGTGAATCTTCACCGGCGGCAGCGAAAGCTCGTTGACAATGTCCGTGTTCTTGATTTCGAGCGCCTGGTCGACCGTCTTACCCTTCAGCCACTCGGTCGCGAGCGACGAACTCGCAATCGCGCTGCCGCAGCCGAACGTTTTGAACTTTGCTTCTTCAATAACGCCCGTATCGGGGTTGACCTTCACCTGCAGTTTCATGACGTCGCCGCATTCGGGCGCGCCGACCATCCCGGTGCCGACCATCGGGCTGTTCTTGTCCAGCGATCCCACGTTCCGCGGATGCGTATAGTGGTCCAGAACCTTATCCGAGTAAGCCATATGTTTCCCTCTCTATTCTCTCTAAATTCTCAGTCTAATGCGCCGCCCAAACAACCTTCGACAGGTCGACGCCCTCTTTCGCCATCTCATACAGCGGCGAAAGCTCGCGCAATTTCCGAACGACATCGACAACTTTGTCGCCGACGTAGTCAACTTCTTCTTCCGTATTGAACCGGCCGATGCCGAACCGGATGGACGAATGCGCCAAATCGTCTCCCGCACCGAGCGCTTTCAGGACATAGCTAGGCTCGAGCGTCGCCGACGTGCATGCCGACCCGCTCGAAACTGCGATGTCGTTAATTCCCATCAGCAGGCTCTCGCCTTCGACATACGCGAAGCTGATGTTCAGGTTGTGCGGCAACCGGTGCTCCATCGAGCCGTTGATGTACACCTCATCGAGCTCCCGCATCAGTTTGTCTTTCAGTTTGTCGCGCAGGAAACTCAGCCGCTTCGATTCTTCCGGCATCTCCTCTTTCGCGATATGGCACGCTGCTCCGAGCCCCACAATTGACGGAACATTCAACGTACCCGAGCGCATGCCGCGCTCGTGACCGCCGCCGTCCATCTGCGCCGTGATCTGCACACGCGGATTGCGGCGACGTACATACAAAGCACCACACCCCTTCGGGCCATACAGCTTGTGCGCGGTCAGCGACAGCACGTCGATGCCGTCCGCGCTCACGTTCATCGGAATCTTGCCGACTGCTTGCACCGCGTCACTATGGAACAGTACGCCCTTCTCTTTTGCTATCTTGCCGATCTCTTTCATCTGCTGGACAACGCCGATCTCGTTGTTCGCATACATGATCGAGATCAGGATCGTTTTATCCGTGATCGCATCCCGCAGTTGATCGAGATCGATCAACCCGTCCTGCCGGACCGGCAGATACGTCACGCGCACGCCTTCCTTCTCCAGGCGCTTGCAGGTGTCGAGCACGGCCTTATGCTCAGTTACCTGCGTGATGATGTGATTGCCGCGCTCGGCGTACATCTCGGCGATGCCCTTCAGCGCGAGATTGTTCGATTCGGTCGCGCCGCTCGTAAAGACGATCTCCTTCGGCGTCGCGCCAATCACATCCGCCACTTGCTTGCGCGCTTTTTCGACCGCCTCTTCCGCCTCCCAGCCAAAACTGTGGTTGCGCGATGCCGCGTTCCCAAACACCTGCGTGTAGTAAGGCGCCATGGCCGCAAAAACACGCGGATCCACAGGAGTGGTCGCGTGGTTATCCATATAAATCGGCAATTTCATACGTTCATTTCCTCACAGAACCGTAAACCTCAGGCGACTTCGCCATGCCCATTAGCGGTACCAGCGAAGCAACCGGCGTGTTCGTTTCGGTCTCACCTTCCTCTAAAAGATCTTCGATGCTGACGCTGTCCAGAAGCCGCAAAATCCCTTCGTGGATGCGTTTCAGAGGACGCCGGACCGTGCAGCGGCCCGAATGACCACAAAACACGTTTTCTGAAAAACAGTTCGCCAGCACCACCGGCCCATCAATCGCGCGGATCACGTCCAGCATGGAAATCGATTTCGAATCCCGCGCCAGCCGGTACCCACCATTAGTGCCGTATTCCGACACAAGGAAACCGGCTTTCCCCAATTTCTGCAACAGCTTCGAAAGCAACGGCAGGGGAATGCCGCAGTTCTCCGCCACTTCTTTCGCGCTGACCGACTCGGCGCTCTCTCGCTGCCGGTGGGCGAAATGCTTGAGAGCAATGAGGCTGTAGTCCGCCTTCTTTGTAAGTCGAAGCATTTTTCGCGCTCAGCGCGGGGATGACTGCAGGTCGAGAATCTTTAATCTACGACTCAGAAGATCCTACATCTTGTTTATACCATGTTTACGGGCGGCCAGTGAAGTTTTATCTCGAAGATTCTCAAACATTTGCGAGCTGTTTTTGAAGCTCCGGGCCGGACTCGAAAACGGTTCCCTACTGCGCGAAAATGAGATAAGCCGCTATGCCCGCCTCACCCTGCGCCTTTCGCGCATCTGAGCATCCCGCGTGATTCGACTCTTCCGAGTATTCATACCTGCGAGCATCGTCGGGCTGCTGGTTTCTGAAACGATCCTCATTTCGGCTTGTTACTTCGGAGCCGCCTTCGTATCGCTTTCCGACAATCCGCGAATGTATCTGTTCGAGGAGGGGAATTACTGGAAAATCCTTGTGATGACCGGCCTGATTCTCCTCGGGCTCTATTTCCAGGACCTGTACGTCGACGTGAAGGTTACCTCGCGCATTCTGCTGGTGCAACAGGTCTGCCTCGCCGTCGGTTCCGCCTTGCTGGTAATGGCGTTCATGGGGTACCTCAAGCTCGACCTGCTGCTCGCCCGCTGGATGACCGTCGTCGGAAGCTTCGGGGTAATCATTCTCGTCCCCCTGTGGAGAGTCATTTATTGGAAATACGTAGCCGGCGCTCTGCGATCCGAACGTGTTCTCCTGCTCGGCAATTCGCTCATTCTCGGTGAAGTGATCGCCCACCTCAATCTGCGGCCGGAGGTCGGGTATTCGGTCATTGGCTACCTTTGCGAAGACAGCGAGTGCGACTTCCCGATACCCTGTCTCGGTCCGATGTCAAACCTCCGTCAGGTGTTTGATGAGTACCGCCCGACCCGGATTGTGGTCGGTATGGCGGAGCGCCGCAACCGGCTGCCGATCAAAGAACTGCTTGCCATCCGCTTCGGCGGCGTCATGATCGAGGATGCGGCCGACACCTATGAAATGGCCCTGCGGCGCGTATGCAGCCGCATCATCCAGCCTTCGCAGCTCGTGTTCTCGTCGCAACTCGGACCGCGGACGCATGCACTTGCGATTCAAAATTTCTATTCGTTCGTAATCGGGCTGATCGGGCTCATTCTGTCGGCGCCCTTGATGCTAGGCGCCGCGATCGCGGTCAAGCTTTCGTCGCCCGGCCCAGTGCTCTACCGCCAGCGGCGGGTTGGCCTTAACGGGAAAACTTTCACGCTGTACAAATTTCGATCCATGTACGCCGATGCGGAGGCGCGCACTGGAGCCGTGTGGGCGAAAGTAGACGATCCGCGCATCACAGGCGTAGGCAAATGGTTGCGAAAATTGCGCCTGGATGAGCTGCCGCAATTGTGGAATGTGGTGAAAGGGGACATGTCCATCGTCGGCCCGCGCCCGGAGCGTCCCGAGTTCGTGGAACTGCTCGCGAGCCAAATTCCGTATTACCGGCAACGCTTAGCTGTCAAGCCCGGAATCACCGGATGGGCTCAGATCAACCACAAGTACGGTGACACGGAACTCGACGCGCTTATCAAGCTCGAGTACGATCTCTACTACATTAAGAACCTCGCCGCGAGTCTCGACTTCTACATCATTTTCCACACGCTGAAAGTAATGCTGCTCAGCCGCGGCGCGCAGTAGGGAGTTGACGATACTGTCGGATTCTGATATAACGGAATCCGATAGTGACCCGCGACTTTGAACGGTTATTGCCTCTCTCGCCTGCTTGGCTGCATATTCTCCTGTCTTTGGCCAGTGAGGAGCGCCATGGATACGGAATTATGCAGGACATCGCGCGACAGTCCGACGGCCGATACAAATTGGGTCCCGGTACGCTTTACGACAATCTCCAGAGGCTAATGAAAGAGAACCTGGTTGAGGAGACTGAGCGTTCGTCAGGTGTTGCCGATTCGAGACGTCGCTACTACAGCCTGACAAACTTCGGCCGTCGAGTTCTCTCCGCTGAGGTTACGCGACTTGAGTCTGCGATCCGACAAGCAAAGCTGCACCTTGGAATTCCACGGAGGGCATCGTGATTCGGACGCTTTACCGCAGCATGCTTTGGTTACATCCGTCGTCTTTCGAAGAGCGATTCGCCGAAGAGATGCTATGGATTTTCGATCTAAATGCAAGAGCAGTGCCGAGAGGCGGCATAGGCTTGCTCGTTGATTGCTGGCTCTCCCTCTGCCGGCAATGGCTCTTTCGCAGTGGTATCTGGAAATTCGGTTTAGGGCTACTTGTGAACGCCATCCTGGTCGTGTGTTCTGTAATGCTGCCGCGGCAAGCTCATTGCCGAGTTGATCAGGCTGCAGTGGCGCACAACAAGTCTTCTTATCCGAAGTTCAATCCGTCGTTGCTGCGGTAACGATCGGCGGCATCGCCGTCCATTTCATCACTGAACCTATATGCGTGCAGATGAGGCGCTCGAATTACGTGGAGTCACAAAGCTGTACTCCGGCATTCCGGCGGTGAACAATGTCAGCTTCATCGCCGCTGGCGGAGAGGTAACCGCGTATCTCGGTCCGAATGGTTCGGGTAAGTCGACCACCCTGAAGATCATTACTGGCCTGCTGGAACCGACGGAGGGCTCTGTTCTCTTTAGAGGTAAATCAATTCAGCAGGATCGCGTTGGGCACAAACAGCAAGTGGGTTACGTGCCGGAAGAGGCGCAGGTTTACCCACATTTGACTGCGTTTGAATACCTGGAGATG
>Ga0213875_10002001_pt1 | contig 12583 bp, 14 predicted proteins | sample BarmaccomBMRX_R8_FD_160105 | JGI IMG/M metagenome (GOLD analysis project Ga0213875, IMG submission 160105) | Root-associated microbial communities from Barbacenia macrantha in rupestrian grasslands, the National Park of Serra do Cipo, Brazil - RX_R8 | ecosystem: Host-associated > Plants > Roots... | reverse complement strand
TGGGAGTCCCGATCCCGGAGCAGGAACGTGATCGTGGTGGCGTGGTCGGCGAGGTCCATCAGCAGGTTGCGGGCGGCTTGGGTGGTCCACGCCCCGGTCGGATGCGCGGTCACCCCGATCAGATGTGACCGGCGGGAGCCATGCTCGACTGCGATCAACGCGTAGATCCGTCGGAGGAACACGGTGTCCACGGGCAGGAAATCCACCGCCACCACGGCCTTGGCTTGCGCGGTGAAAAACTGCCTCCAGGTCGGGCCCGACCGGCCAGGCGCGGGGTCGAGGCCGGCATCATGCAGGATCTGCCACACGGTAGAGGCGGCGAGGCGATGGCCGAGCCGGACCAGTTCACCTTGCCCGCGCCGATGTCCCCACGGGGGATTCTCGACTGCCAGGCGAATGACCAGCTTCTTGATCGCTGCTGCGGTCGAGGGACGTCCGGACCGGCGGCGTGCGGTGTAGTCCCCTTTCCGCGAGACCAGCCGGCGGTGCCAGGCCACGATGGTGGCGGGAGTAACCGAGAAGATCTCTGCCCAGCGGCGACGCGGCACGAGCCGGGACAGGGCGGCCAGCCACATCCGGTCGACGGGCCTGTAGTGCACCCGGGCAACCTGTCGGCGCAGCACCGCGTTCTCGTGCCGTAACACCAGCAACTCGGCGTCCTTGCTCAGGTCTCGCCGCATAAGGATGGCGCTCAGACCGACCAGCCAGCACACGAGCCGGTACAAGATCTGTGAGACACCCTCTGTCAACCTCCGGGTGTTGCTCGGTTGAGTGGGCGTGGGGGTAGTGGCGCTTGGACGGTCCGGCCGTGCGCCTCAAAGGCGGTGCGTGTCCCTGCTGGGCTTGGGCAGTTGTCGATGGCGGTGGGGGGCGTGTGCATGAGTCGGCGCCGTTGCCGCTGGTCGGGCGGGTTGGTGCTTAGGCGGCGCGGTTGGCTTGGTGGACGTTTTCGTCGTAGAGCACGCCCTTGGTCAGGCAGTGCCAAAGGATTTCCAGCCACCGGTTGCTTAGAGCACGGAGCGCGGCATGGTGTGCCTTACCAGCGGCGATCTTGGCATCGAAGAATTCGCGTGCCCAGCCGCTGCGGCTGAGGCTGCAAAAAGCCCATTGGTGCACCGCGGCGCCCAGATAGTGGTTGTGGGCCAGACGGCGGGCAACGACGAAGTCGTGCTTGCCGGAGCGGCGGGTGACTGGGGCGGTGCCGGCATAGCATTGCAGCGCGTTGGGCGAGTTGAACTGGGTGATGTGTTCACCGATTTCGCCCGCGACCCGGGCGGCGAGACGATCCCCCAGGCCAGGCATGCTCAGGTAGATCTCGCCGCCCGGGAACGTGTTGCCCGGGTCGGGATCCCTTGTGGAGTGATCGCGGCCGGTGCGGGGCCCGCGGAGCAGCTGGCTCATTCGTTGCTGCCACGCGCGGCGGGTGTCGTGCAGGGCCAGCAGCGGGACTGTGGCCAGCCGGATGCCGGCGGCTTTGGCGTGGACCAGGTAATCGCGGGTGGGCAGCGATGGAGTGCTCAGTGCGGTGCTGACGCGATCGGCGAAGCGTTCGGGCCAGCCGTGACGGCCAGCTCGGGCGAAGCTGACCAACTCAGCGCGCGACGCGCCCGCCAGCTCAGCCTGGGTGGGCCAACGTTGCAGCAGCCGCAACATCGTGGGTGCACCCAGGTCATCACCGGCCAGTGCCAGCGCCGCCGGGTACGTGGTTTGCAGATCCGCGCGCAGTCGGTTTAGCAGTCGGCGCTGATCACGCGCGGCGCGTTCATCGTCGCGGGCGATCGCGCGCAGCTCCCCACCCCACTGACCATGGGGAATCAGTGTGCGCAGCCCGGCGTGGCGGTCCAACGCCAGCAGGCAGCAAATCCGGGCGTCTTCGGCGTCGTCTTTCTTGCGCGCCGGCCCACGACGACGAGCGACCAGGTCGAGATTGACCGGAACCACGCTAAATCCCGCGTCAAGCAAAGCTTCGACCAGCAGCCCATGTCGGGTCTCCAGCACCACCCCAATCTCAGCGGGATCGGGCTCCAGCGCCAGACAGCGCTCGATCAACCGCGCTACTCCGGCCGGACTGTGCTCAATCCGGAACTGGTCAGTCACCCCTTTGGCTACCGTTCCCAGGGCGACGTCATGAAACTCTTCCGCCCAGTCGATACCAACCCCCAGCACCCCTGCTCCTTCCTTCGCCACCCTCATACTCGGCGGATCGGGAAGGCACGGCGTCGTGCTGATGGACCAGTCCTCACGGGACGACACCCTCCTGGGCGTCGGGCCTTCACCGGGACCCAGCAGGGGCGCTGTCTCACTGCAGTCCTCGCAGGACAAGTGTCGTAAGCGCTCCCCACCGGGATCCACCGCGAAGGAAGGTAGGGCCATCAGTGTCGTTGCGGTGCTCCTGGGTGGAGGACCACCAGGCTTGGTGCCGGTGACCGCGGTGTGACTCAATCATGATTTGGCTGCTGCGGCGTGCCTTTGATGTGACCTGTCCATCGCGGTTGCCGCCACCGGCCTGGCCCACCAGTTAGCTTGATCAGAAGCATGTCCGCCCGAGGGCGTGACTCATCACAGATATGCCACTCCGGTGACCCGTACCCAGGCCGGTGCCGACGTTGACCGTGCCCCGAGAAAGGACCACCGGCCAGTGCCCATGTTGGCAGACCTCATCGATGCCGTCATCGGTGTCGACACCCATCGCGACACACACCACGCCGAGCTGGCCTTGCCGACCGGCGCTGCGATCGCCACCTGCTCGATCAGCAACGACAGCGCCGGCTACGCGCAGCTGCTGACCTGGATCGCAGACCACGCCCCCGGCCCGCGGCTGGTGATCAGTATCGAGGGCACCCGCAGCTACGCTGCCGGCCTGGCCCGCACCGCCGCGGCGGCCGGGCTGAGGATGATCGAGTGTGAACAACCCACCCGCGCCAGGCGCCGGGGCAAAGGCAAGTCCGACCCGATCGACGCGCACCTGGCCGTGCTGACGGCGCTGCAACTCCATGCCGACAAGCTGCCCACCTCCGCGCCGACGGCGACCGCGAAGCTCTGCGCATCCTGCTGTGCGCGCGCCAAGAGCTGACCACCTCCAGTACCGCGCAAATCAACCGACTGCGCGCGCTGTTACGCGACGGGGATGACACCGATCGCCGCCTGGCCCGCGCCCGCCTCAACGACGCCGTCCTAGCCTCCCTCGCCCGGCGCCGCCAACCCGCAGGTGCCAGCCGCGAGCAGGCCGTACGCCACGGCGAGATTCGGCGGCTCGCTCTGGCGCTGCGTCAAGCGGCCCGCGCGCTCAAAGCCAATCGCGCCGAGCTGGCCGCGATCGTCAACGACCTGGTCCCTGGGCTGACCACCCGACCCGGAATTGGTCCGGTCAGCGCCGCCCAGGCCATCGTCTCGTTCTCCCACCCGGGTCGCTGCCGCAACGACGCCGCCTTCGCCAAACTCGCCGGGATCAGCCCGATCGAGGCCTCCAGCGGCCAGACCACCCGCCACCGACTCAACCGAGGCGGAGACAGGGCACTCAATAAGGCCATCCACACAATCGCCAAGACCCGCATGCGCAGCGATCCCAACACCCAGGCCTACCTGGCCCGCCGCCGTGCCGAGGGGAAATCCGATCGCGAGATCCGGCGCTGCCTCAAGCGATACATCGCTCGCCAGCTCTACCGCACCCTCACCGCCGCGATCAACCCGGACACCGCGGCCAGCGCATGAACCAGCCCCACCAGTTCACACGAGAGGAGCATGCGTTTCAATCGATCTTGACACAAATAGAAGCGTCACATCCAGCGGGAATCGAAATCCGGCGAAGTCCGATCTCGGCGTAGACATCCGGGGAAGGCGGCGACGCATCAACCCAGCCTGCCGAAGCAGATCATCCTCCGATGCAACGGTGCCCGCAATCCTCCCTTCCAGCCATTGATATGCGCGGTGACCAGCTCTGGCATGGTGCTGGTGGTGCCGGATTGTCGTCTACGCTGTCGTCAGCTCCGCGCGGTCTAGAGCTGGGTCTAGACCACTGCCGACTCCTCAGCGCTCACACCTCTGTCCCTGTCCGACGTGGTATTTCCCTTCTTGGCAACTCCATCCTCGATCAGACATGTGTAGGGTTGTTGGGCACGGTTGAGGTATCCGATAAGATTTGGCGGACTATACGCCATTTGCCGGCGTCGGTCGATTGCGGCCCTAGCGACATCCTCATGAGCCTTATCCGCGACGCCAATGCATCGTATATACGGCCGAAGCAAACGGTAAAAAGCGGTCCGCGATTCATGCAGGCGCCCGAGCGGATCGGGACGGACAGACGTACCCGTATTCAGCATGTTACGGGTGCCACTGGATGACAGAGGTGCGAATGCATCGGATTTAAACACCAGGTCGCATTCGCGCACCCGATCCACCATCCAGAGCAGCGCAATATCAGCCAAGGCGCAATCTTGGTAGCCTCCGCCGATATCGGAATGGACCCCAGCGAACCACATTTGCTCCAGTCGCTGACCATCCGCATTCTCTGGCGGCGTCCAGATCGCCGGCCGAAATGGACCACGCTTCTCATCAATGGCCAGCGCCTGGAAGGCAGCCTCAACGGTCGAGCTCAATTCCGTATCGTGGAACTGCCATCGGCGGTTAAATAGATTGATCAAACGTAGCCCGCTGAGCGGAATGCCGAGAGCCCCCACGGTATCCCACACACCGATAAAGCGAATGTTCGTTTCGTGAGAGTACGAACTCCTGAACAGTTGCGCCTCGATGCTACGCGGATGTGTACGGCTGCTTCGGCTGCGGTAAAGTGCATACGCCTCGTCAACTCTGTCAGCATACTCTCGCCGCAAAATTCCACAATTCCGGACAAAACCCACCGTACTCCGAGCAGTAAACGCGCCGCGACTGAACCCAAAGAAGTAAAGCTTGTCGCCTGGCTCAAAATTCTGCACAAGGAAGCGATAGGTATCGCGGACGTTGCGTGATAGACCAAACCCAAACGCACCGCCGCTGATGCGCTCACCAGGGCTAGTGCCGACCCCTTGATGATAGAAGGTCCGCTGCTCTACTCCAGTGGAGTCCTTCGGCGCAACGGCCAACGCGATTTTGGTGACATTCGTCGGCGCCGGCTCGCTACCCCTCATTTCGTCTGGAGTATTCCAGGTGCCGTCACAACAGAGAACAAGACGTTTTGGCATTATCCCTCCTCCAGTCAAGTCGACAAAACACTTAACCGCGCCGCCTGTTATTTCCCTCTAAAACATTAAACCAGAAGTCCTCCGGAAATTTTGGGATGCCACTCAGTCTTAGCCATGCCGCACCAACAAGGTGGCGACACTGATCACCCTTTCACCGCAAAAATCCCGACACGTGGGGAACTTCTTTGAACTTTGGGCTAACGCTGTCTATGAGGACGCGGTGATCCCAGGTGATACGCAGCACACTGAAGTTTCACTCAGACGGAGGAGCATAACCAGTCACAAACGCTAGCTCAGACTGTCTCGATACCCTGGTCTACCTGCGTGAACTCTTGCTCCACGACAGACGTGGACAGACCAAGGGCCAACAGGTCGCAGCCAGCGCTTTAGAGCAAATGCTACACCGCTGAAAGCGCCCGGTCCCGACCATGCCGGCGGCCTGAACACCAGACTCACCTACGACCCTATTGTCACTACAGGGGCAGACGACCTTTAGCACGATACAGCTTTCCCTCATTAAGTTGCGTACATAGGTTGGGAATACTTGGCTTAGGGGCAGCAAGTCCCTGTTAGCATGGCAAGGACATCGCATTCGGTACACCGTTCACCTTCTGTAGCGCTACCGTCCAGGCGCTGGCCAGCGAGATCAGAACGCACCCTTCAGACCGGCAAGCGTTAACGGCCTCGGCATGAACCAACTACACCCGCGGCGACCTGCGTGGACAGTGCTCCCTGTTTGTCAGTGATGGTCACGCGTCCCCAACGTCTCACGGCATGGAGACGGCATAATCTTGGTGTGGAAGTGCAGGGCTTCCCGGGAGCTGATATTCCCGTCGCGTCGGCGGGTTTTGTCTCGCAGCGGGCGTGGGGCGGGGGTCCATGGGGAGAGTACCCGGTGGCCCAACGAAATGGGGGCCCTGCCTGCTTAGGTCGACTACGCCTTTGGCATGGGCGCGACGGGATGGCCGCGCAGATGATGGTCTCCTATCGCTTCCAGGCTAGCCCTACACCGTTCCGGAGCCGAGATGCGCCTGGCGCTGTCCCTTATATAAGCGACGAGCCCGATAGGCCCGTGTCGGAGCTGGAAGCGACGAGCTTGAGGTGGCGCGCATGCGACCCTGGTCGATGCAGGGCTACGGATACGGGGTTCCAGCACCGCTGCAGGGCTGATTCGGCGCAGAATCCCGGCGGTGTTGACCACGCAGTTCGAGATCGTCAACTCGGCCGCGATTCAGGTTCGCCTCAACCTTTATGAGCACGTGACTAAACGCCGGCTTCTGGACGACAGCGGCATGCGCGAGGGTGAGCACTGCGACTGGCAAAAGCGACACTATGGATTGGGAGACTGTGCTGTACCTGCGTGCCGCCGACGGATGCATCTTCGACACCACCATCCGTCACCAGGGCAGCTGCTGTATCTGCGGATTACCCGCCGCCAGCAGAGATCACGACGCGCCCGTATTCGGCGACCTACCACCGCGAGTACCTGCCTTGGGTTTCACTGTTCTCATTAACAATATTAAATGCGCGGCTATCGTTTCGGGCACCAGCTGCCCGGTACGCTCACGCGGCAGAGGTGAGCGAACGCTGGTGGGGGTGCACCGGTGGCACCCGGCAAGACGTACAGAAAGCGATAATCGCTCGCCACGAAGCGGGGTAGAGAGGTAATGTCGGTCGTGACCGATCCTATCAACGCAAAGCTCGGGAGCTTTCTGTAACGGACGCGAGGTGCCCGTGGCTGTGGCAATAATGTGGGGAGACGTTCCGCAATGGGTTTCGGCATGTGGTTCACTACTCACGTTAGTGTTTGCTGCTGCCGCGGTCGTCGCTACTCGCCGGACTCTCCGCATCGAACATAAACGTGACCGAGTTAATGCGCAGGCGCGAGTCGCCCAAGAACTATCTACGCGAAGGGCTCAGGCGGCGTTGGTATCGGTCTGGTGGGGGCAGTCCCAAGACGGACGTTCGGGGGCCTTCTTGCGGAATGCTTCGGAGGCCCCGATTTATCAGGTCTACCTAACGGTCAAGGGATCGGATGATCACTGCGCGGCGCCAAAGCTCACTATGTCGTGGTGCCTCCATCTCATGAACCTATGTTTTGCGACGTTGGCGTAGCCGTATCGCTGCCCACTAGCGGCCGGCGCGTTAAACTCGGCTTTACGGACGCAGGAGGTGTCCGTTGGTTGCGCGACCAATACGGCAGATTGATCGAGTTGCAGCCGAATATGCGCATCAAGGTGGATTGGGGTCGCGGGGCCGTACTATCACAATTCAAGGATGATTTTCACGCGACTTATGGTGTTGCTGTCGAGTTCGAGGTTGACCCTCCCGATTATTCCCAAGATGCCTTTATCGCCGACCTGCACAATTCATCCCGGGTTGACGCGCTGGTTTGCCCGCACGATTGGATCGGGCATTTGATAGCCCACGACATGGTCGAACCAACTGTTCTGTCGGCCGACCATCGACAGGCTTTTCCAGAATGGGCGTGGCCGCGCTTAGAGTCGGCGGCGTGCTCTACGGCCTTCCGATAACCGTCGACACCGTCGCGTTGCTCAGAAATATCGAGCTTGTTCCGAAAGAGCCAGCGACGTTCGACGAGTTGATCACGATGGGCACGGTACTGCGGGAACTAGGGCGCGCGCGTGGAGGAGGTTCTTGCGGTACGTGTCGGCGACCGTGGCGATCCTTTTCAAGTTTGGCCGCTATTCACGAGCGCGGGCGGCTGGCTGTTTGGTCGCGCAGTCAACGGCGAATGGGATTCGACACAAATTGGCGTGGCTACCCCAGAATCAATAGCTGCCCTTAACCGCTTGCGGATACTCGGCGAGGCGGACATGGGCATACTTCGCCGATCGATGGATCGGACGGAGTCAATTGAGTTATTCGCATCTGGACGCAGCCCGTTTCTGCTCACTACATCGGATGCTCTGCCACGTATCCGAGAGTCCGGCCTACCCTTTAGCGTAAGTGCGGTACCACCTTTTACTGGCGGTAAACCGGCTATCGGCTTCACGCTGATACATGGACTAGCCATCAGCAATCGTGGCAGTAACAAGCTTACAGCGCACGATCTATTTGCTGATTACTTGGCGCGCGACCACGTGAGAAAAGCCTTCGCCCGCTATATTGATGCACCTGTCGCGGTACGCGGCATCACAGAACAGGACCCTGCGATTCGACAGTTCCTCACACTTTGCGAAGCAGGCGTACCGATGCCACGCTTTCCTCAAATGCATGCGACCTGGCGTGTTCTCGAAGAGATGGAAGTCGCCGTCGTTGGGGGAACGTCGGCCGAAGCAGCTGTCCGGGAGGCGGCCGCAAGATTAGCGGAAATCTTCACGACCGAGTAGAGGGGTGCACTTACATATCAGGTTCATCCGTGCAGCTTTGCCGGCCTGGCTCTAGCAGTGAAGTGACTTACTGGGCATGCGCCCACGTCCTATACCCATGAACCGCTAAGCGCCGAGGCAGGTAGCGAGGCGAGCGATTCATTGCAACCATATCAACCAAGGGTGGGCTGTCGCAAGACATTCAACTTTACTTTCCCCGGCGCGTTGAGTGACAGCTATGGGCATTCCGATTGAATCCGGTCAAGGCGCCGGGGCTTCGGGCGCAATCAGAGTTATTCGAAGTGTGCTAGCGCGCCGGTTAAACATGGCGCACGGCAGTGCATAGGTAGCTGGATTTCCTGTTGTGAATCAAACCGTTTCGCAAGCGGCTCTCATCGGATGTGTCTATAACCTCCAGGCGCAGTTGAATCGGCGACCTTACCGAAAAATATCCGCCTTTGTGCATTTGCCGATGGTCTGCTGGTGACGATCATAGTGAGCTCTCACCGAGAAAGATGACGTGTCAGCAGACACAACAGCGTCCGCCTTGCGAGTGGTGTTAGTGCCAGAAATCTTGCGGGCAGTGAGTCTTTGTCAGGCTGCTGGGCTGCTCTTGCTTTTGCAAGGGGCGGTTGCCTGGGGGCGGACCGTCGTGGGGTAGATAGCTGGTCTTCGAGTGAGGCTATGCACAGTGAGCATCCGCGGTCACCTTCGGTCACCTGAGACGGCGCCCACGCTAGCCGCCCAGATGTTGGCGGCAGCACCGCAAATCGAGTTCCCTAGGGCCTCACCCCCAACCGGCGCCCATTGACCCGACACCCTCACCCGACGACGCGCTTGCCCACGCCGATGTCGTGGTGATCACCTGGACGGTCGACGATCTCTCCGAGCTAGCACAGGTGCTCACCCCGCAGTACCTGGTGAACGGTGGCATCGCTACACCCGCCGCTTCGCCGACTACCAACACAACATCCGGCCCTACGCGCCGGCGGCCACCTTCCGGCGACTGGGCAGCGACCTACCCACCCGCATCGGCAACACCAGGGTCTTGTGCATCAAATCTGAGCTGCACCTCAACCAAGACGGGATCAAAACCGGAGACGGCACCGCTACGCTGCCGGTCAAGACTTCTTCCAGCAGATCATCGCCGAAGTACGCCCAGCGGTGTGGGCTTCCCCTCGAATGATTTGGGCTAGACAGTGTGAATCAACGGCTGTCGTGGCACTCGGCGTCAGGCTCTGGTCAGAAAATAGCGTGCGCGTACGCTTTTTGAGTGATACAACATCTGCCTCGTGATTGGCTACGCTGCTGTGCTCGCCGCGGCGATGATGGGCACGATCATTCGCCTGAGAGCGGACAGAAGCGGTGGACGTGTTAGCAAGGTTGATCGTGGTGACGTGGGTTGTCAGGGTGGTGGTGTTTGAGTGTTCTTAGCCTCGCGGCAGCCCGCTGTTTCCCGGGAATCTCCTATCAAAGCGCTCTCCATACACTCCGTTCAATGCCGATGCTCTATCGCAAAAAGTTGTTGGACGCAGAGCACTGTCAACATCAATCGACAAGTCCGGAGGTAAGTAAGCTGTGGTAACGAGCTCCCAGACTAGCGGCGCGACCTCACGAAAGCCTGCCATTTTTATTGGCAGCTCATCTGAGGCTCTTCCGATCGTGAACCACCTTGTACGCTCACTCGGCTCCGACTTCGAGGTGCACCCTTGGAAGGAGTCGTTTCCTCCAGGGGAATATACGCTAGATGCACTCCTCCGGCACATTGAATACACCGACGCCGCAATCTTTATATTTGCTAAGGATGACGAGGTCACCATACGCGGCGAGTCAGGCTACTCCGCTCGCGGAAACATCCTTTTGGAATACGGGCTTTTTGTGGCTCGCCTCGGTAGGGAAAGGGTAATTATTCTCGAAGAGCAGGGCGTCAATTTGCCATCCGACATCTTCGGAGTCACGACCATGCCTTTCTCGGCTGAAGCAGGAGCCGTGCGCAACGCCGATCTGGCTGTCTTTGTAGATGAAGTAATTATTCCAAAGTGGCGAGGGCTTCGCCGACGGTTTTCGAGTTCCTACAAGGTTATAGATGCAGATTTAGGATATGCGGCAACTATTGAGGGGGAACGTCGTAAGCTCGACGAGATCGTCAGCGCACTCAACGAATTTTCGAGCTTGGGTTCACCGGCAACCCGACGCCCTATTCAGTTTGGGTCCACGGCGGCACCGATATCAACGTACGCCGAGGCGCTCGGTCGCGTAGGATGGCGATTTTGGACTACGACATTACTATGGTCGGGTTTTTGGACACGCTCTCAAGGGCGAGTTCTCGCCGCCAACGAGGATATGTTGAAGCGTATCAAGAAGAGCGGGGGTCAAGCGCGACGATTGTTTCTTCTAGACCAACCTCCCGACCTTTTTGTGCAGGGATATAGAGACCACCGCATCTTGCAGCGACAGCTACAGAAATATGACGAATTGGAAATATTGCAGGACGAACACGAACATCTGAAAAATAATGTGAAGTCTTTACTTCGACAAGGTTTCGAAATGAAAGTTGTTTTTGACGACACCAAGGTGTACCGCAGCCTGCCCAACGGCATGCTACCCAACCCGAAAGATTCAGAGCTGACGATCTATGACGACTTCCGGATGGACGTATTCGAAGGAGGGCGTTACGGTATTACTCACACCGTGAATAGCTATTCCTCCCTCTTGCAATACTTCCCAGCTTACCTGAAAGCAGCCATCGCCTATTTCGAAGAACTGTGGGATAAGGCTCGTCCCATGGCCGACTTTATTGAGAACTTGCAAGATGCCGTCGACTCCGTTAACTCAAAGATCGACTATGAATCGAACTGGCTCGCGATCTATGAATATGCACTCCCGCAAGAAGACGAGGGTCTGAAGACAATAGAGCTAGCGAGGGTAGAAGAAATCTTACGCAAGGAGGCGAAGGAACAAGGTCTCGAGATAAACCGATATCTGGACATCGGTACGTGCACCGGCCGCTACCCAATTCAGTTGCGATCATGGGTGACGCCGAATGGAACAATTCTCGGCGTGGATGAAGATTACGACTGCATACGATTCGCCCAGGCGAACATGCAACACAACTGTTCGGATGAGAATAGAATTGAGATCTACCAGCGCGACTTTGTCGCCCGCGAAGTGGACATCAGAGGAAAGTTTGATCTTATCACCTGCATGTTAGGGACATTATCGCATTTCGGCTGGGACCGCTCACGAACTTACGGGGACCGTCTCCAAAGAGCATTGACCAGGATGGCCACCTTGCTGAGCGAGGACGGGTTGCTATTCTTGGGAACATGGTCGGAGTACGCCTGCAAGAACCGTAAAATGCTTGAAATTTATAGTCAAGGAGATCGAAAACGTCTTGCGGAGTGGTCGCCGACCACAGCAGAGTTAGAAAAGCGGCTCGCCGTTGCCGGATTAAAGGTCATGGATCGGGTACAACCGGATCTGCGCCTCGACCTGACCTGGTGCCGACATGCTTAGCCTGGCTGGCAGAAAGCTGTCCGCGCCAGCAGCGCCGGCTGACTGATATCTAAGAAGATTTACTGCCACGCGGATGAGCGTGCTCGTAGACAATTTGCTGCTGCTCGCCTGACTAGACCAGCAACAAGCGCTCGACATTACCGCTGCTCGTTACGGTCACAACTGCGCTGCGATCACCTAGCCGGAGCCCTGCTCTCCGAAGAGCCGCCGCTGAACCGAATATCCAGGTAGCAACGATGGAAGAGCTCCATTCTACACCACATCCGGTTACGCGCTCCTTTTTTCATTCTCATCGAATGCTTCAGGTGGCACTGTTGCATCGGCGGATCACTGCTAGCCGGCAAGCTTGGCTGATGCGTCGTTGCTCTACCCGAGAGTCCACACCGAGGTCTGGATTCGCCGGTTTCCGCTTCCCACCGGAGGTGATCATTTTGGCGGTGCGTTGGTACTTGCGCTCCGGGTTGATGCCCCTATGGATGTCAAGTGGCTGAAGGCTGCTGTGTGTGCTCAGGGATGGGCTTGATGAGCTGGTAGATCTCGCGTGCGACGGAGCGTTTT
>Ga0213875_10002000_pt1 | contig 12584 bp, 11 predicted proteins | sample BarmaccomBMRX_R8_FD_160105 | JGI IMG/M metagenome (GOLD analysis project Ga0213875, IMG submission 160105) | Root-associated microbial communities from Barbacenia macrantha in rupestrian grasslands, the National Park of Serra do Cipo, Brazil - RX_R8 | ecosystem: Host-associated > Plants > Roots... | reverse complement strand
CCGCAAGTTGGCAAGGTTGGCTTGGTCGCTGCATAAACATGGCACCGCTTACGATCCGGCGCGGGTTTATCAGCAAAATCAGTCCTCACCTCCTTGACAGCAACCATAGAATCTCTCCCGTTGTTAACCTGGGAGTGTGAGGGCCTCAAAAACGATCAAGCTTCTCATCTTCGGCCACCACACCGCTCCATAAAGCTTCACAATTCTTTACAATTTCTTATGCATTCTTAAGGTGCTATTTACCTATGGCCACCATCAACGCAGTGAACTAAAGTTACGGCTGCATAGCACCACTGGTCGGGTGCTAATTGATTGGCACGGTGCGAAACAAGGAGAGGGCAGTGACACTTGATCATACTTCCACTACAGCTTATCTCCTGCATACTCGCTCGCCACCGCCTGGTCTGCCGCTGAAGCGGGTCATGACAATTATGTTCAGGTGTGTTCTGGACGCGACGTTTAACGATTACAAATCTAATGGGAGATGACATGCAACATTGTAAGTCTCTGGCTGTGCTGTTAACGCTGGGGTTCTCTTGTTCGGGAGTAGCGCAAGCTCATACAGGCGGTGGAGGTGGATGTCATGGTGATGGATTGGATGCCCCTTATCACCACTGTGGCGGTGATCATGCTGGGTCTGGTGATTGTAGCAGTGCTGCTACTACGAGCCTTACTGGTGGGGGTGCTACTGGCGGTGATGGGCTTGCTCTTACACCTCTACCCTCTGATGACAACAGCGCGGCGGGCGCTATCAGCACGACGCCCGACGACATCGCAAGTGATGGCTTGGATTTCCCGCTGCATCATTGTGGCGGAGGTGGTAGCGGCGGCGATTGTAGCAGTGCTTTTGGTGGCGGAACTGATGTGCAAGCCGGTGGCCTGGCCGAACTCTCATTCCGCTTTTGGCGATGATGGCACCATCGCCCGCACTCTTTTACGCGACGCGGAGTCGGAATAAAGGAGAGTACGGGTAGCCGCTATCAACTGACGACTCCCAGTTTATAGTAGGCCACGCGACAACATGAGCATCTACTCACCCCTCCCCAGTGCTCATGTTGTTGCGATCATTAAAGCCCTCACCCCGCCCTCACCTCGCCTACGCATTTAGTCTGGGAGTGTGAGGGCGGGGTGAGGGCTAAAACACTGGAGACGATGCTATGCAGCACCTGCCCAAAATGTTCCTGTCCCGCTTGCTAAATGTTGTTTTAGTGGCAGGCGTCACTAACGGAGTTGGCCTGGCTCCCCTGTTAGCTCAGGCTCAGATAGCTCAGGCGCATACCACCTCTAACCACAGCACTTCCGTTGCCATAGATTCCGCAGCGAAGCCGCCGTCCCCACCCGCCTGGCAAAACCTGACAGTAGAGCAACGCCAACAGCTTGTGCAACAGATGCGCTTGCAGGCGCGTGACGACAATCTAAAAAGGATGCTGGGCAATGCCGGGTTTACCGACCCCAAGCTCCAGGACGCCCTGGTAACATTTATCAAAGCGGAAGAACAAGCCGTGCAGCCTTATCGAGACAAGGGTCGAAAGCTCATTGAGGCGTTGCGCAGTAAGACCCTGACGGATGCCCAACTGGCTATGCTGCTGAACGATTTTCGTGCGGCGGCAGAAGATGAAAAGCAACGGCGCACCGCCGCCCAACAAGCATTGGATAAGCAGATTGCATATACCAGGAACCCACGTCTGGAAGCCTATCTGCGACTACTGGGGCTGGTGGGTGACGAGGCATCGCTCTTAGTAGGAACCGAGAGTCTGGGGAACGGCACTGGTTAAGGGCTGGCACGAATTCAAATTTTCGCTGTTTAGGTTCGTTTTGGATTCTCGCCTTCCGTGCGTTAAGTGGGCTTAAGAGTGTTTTACAAATCTTAACACTCTTCTTACGAACTCTTTACCTTAAGCGGCGTTGCACGGAGGAAAATTGATTTAGTTCTTCCCTCCAGGCAGTTCCCTGGGCCGGGCTATAGGCGGGCAGTTGCGAGGCGAGAGGTGCGCAGATCGCCGGGCTACTTCAGCATCCAGAGCAGGCCAGGCAGCCGCCTGGAGCGGCAAGACAACAAAGCTACGAAGTGATAAGGAGTAAGACGATGCAGATGCAACATTTAAAGGCCACTGTCCTGGCCCTGACGCTCACTGCCGGTGCCGGTGTCACTCTGAGCGGTCTGAATTCGCCCGGTGTGTCGTATGCCGCCTCACGTGGCCGCGTAACGGGCACTACCACAACGGGCACCACTACAACCGGCACGGCCACCAAGACCCCTTGTCCCACGCCTTCGGGGACACCAACGGCCCGCCCCACCCACGTCCAAGGGGGACGCGACATTCAACTGTTGTCTGGTGCCCTGGGTCGGACACTGACCACCGCAGAAACGACAGCCATCACCACCGCAGCCCAAACCCGCGACACCGCCATCAACACGGCGGAGCAAACCTTTGAGAGCACGGTAGCGACACTGTTTAACTTGACCGTCGCGCAATTGCAGAGCCAGGTGCAGGCTTATTTGTCAACGCACTGGGGCGCAGGTCGGCCCGCTGATCTGACAAGCCTTTTAGAAGGTGTCTTAGGTCGCACCCTGACGGCTACCGAGATTGGGGCTATCAGCACGGCCACGCAGACGCGAGACACTACGATCATTAACGCCACCGCCGCTTACAAGACCGCTGTTGCGACTGCGTTAGGGACGACGGTAGCTGCCCTCGATGCCAAGGTTCAAGCCTACCTGCAAAGCAATCCCGGTCGTGGTGGTGGCCCTGGCGGTGGCCCTGGCGGTCATGGCGGGCCGGGTGGCGGGCACCGTTAGTCTCTGGACTTATCCCGCCTTACCCCCGTCCATCATCAACCGACAACCTCCTCTCTCCTGCTTTGAGAGGCGCAAGAGAACACCCTCGCGCCTCTCGAAGTTTTTGCGTGTTGCCTGGGATAGAAGTCTAATGAAGACAGGGTATTAAATGGCATCTTATGGGGTTATGTGGCTGCGCATGACTGTGCGGGCTATTCTGATGTAGAGTTAGGCAACGGACTCAGATGGATAAACGATTAGATGTGAATTTGCACCGGAACTCTTGAAGTTAGGGCTACAGAAGCAGGGCAATGCTCGCCAAAATCTTGACTTAGCGGAGGCTCTTGTTTCAAAACAATAGCTGTCACACATCCAAGCTGTCCATTGCAACGTTACCCTTTCTAACCCACTCCCTTAGCCCCGTCTAACGGCACCCTGCCATCATTTCATAGGGCTGTGATAATGTTGTTGCTGCCTAAAACTTGTAGAATTATGCGGGACGTCATCCCTGCTGCCGAAGGTAAGAGTAAGGTACGAGTCTTGGTGCATTGGACTTCAGGTGGATTAGCAAGTCGCAGTTTACGGCTTCATTTACGATTGCTGCAGCTTGCTGCGCCAGTGGGAGCACGCAGTGCTCTTGAGTTACGACTGAGCTGGGCCCTTGACAAAGCAGTTACACTCCCCTTGAAATACCCCGCCCGCTCGCGGCGGGGATTCCTTATTGGCACCCGCAAGGAGTACCTATTTATGAAGAGAAAACGTTCCCGACTTAGTACAGGTATTTGGGTTACCCTATCCTCGTGCCTTCTCGTGACGCTACTCACAAGTGGTTGTTCTCAGAACCAAGAGAGTGCTGGCAGCCCCAGTGATTCGAGCAGTCCCAGCCAGTCAGCAAGTACTGGCGGCCCTGGTGGTCCTGGTGCAGGCGGCCCGGGCCAGCGTGGTCCGGGCGGCCCTGGTGGCCCTGGTGGCCCGAATGGCCCCGGAAGGCGCATGGAGCCGGTGGCTGCAACGGCGACTGCGCCACAAATTTATCAGCAAAAATGTAGTGGCTGTCACGGCGACAAAGGTCAGGGGAAGCGTGCTCCGGCCCTCACCAAGTTGGCTGACCGCCCCAATGATCAGATACGTAAAACTATCCACGATGGACACGAGAGAATGCCTGCCTTTGGTAACCAAATGACAGATGCTCAACTGGATGCTCTGGTGGTTTATGTGAAGCAACTGGGTAGCGCTAAGGGAGCACAATGAGATCCCCCATGATCATTCACCCCAGGATCATGGAGTGATTGCAATCACTGGAGCGAATGCAATCACTATTGTGGCGGAAAGGTGCAGGAACTGAGTAGGTCAGTGTGGTACATAATACCAGTCCGGCTCAACGATAGGCGTCTGACACAAGCTCTTTTGTATCATCCGTAAGCGGGCGTGGTATTAAGATGGTCAAGGTAAAGGAGGTATATTGATGAAACTATCCAAACCGATTTTTCTCGGCGGCTGCCTTGGGATGATGGCGATATTATCTGGTGGCTCTCGTGTCATCTCATTGATGTCTCCGGTCTCCCCACACTATGTCGCTTTACACATGGCGGTACCGGGAGCAGCCCCGGCAGCGGCCCAGGATGCGCCAGCCGGGACGCAAGGTGCAACTGATATGGAGTTAGCTCACAAGGCCTTTGCCGTTTTACAAACCTACTGTATTAAATGTCACGGCAATGGCAAGAGAATGAACCGCCAGGCGGCGATTGATCAAGACACCTGGGCCAGACTCGTCCAGCAACAGCGAAAGGTCGTGCCAGGCCGTCCCCAGCAATCAACTTTGCACCTCAGTATGGTTGACCAGGATAATCCCATGCCGCCACGCCAGGTGCGCCCGCGGCCTACCACCGAGGAAATTGATGTGGTGCGCCAATGGATTGCCAGTGGCGCACCCAATTGGGCGACAGTTGAGGCCTCTAATGCAGGACCCAATCAAGTTCCTGGTCAAGCCGCCCAGGAAGGGCCAAGGCCCCAGATTGGCGCGGCCCCGGCTGCCCCGGCTCCTGCCGCTTCTCTTCCTGCCGCCCCGGCTCCTGCTGCCACTGGACCTGCTGCGCCGCCCGCGACAGCTTCCCTACCAGCACAAGCCGCACCTGCCCAGTCCGGTCCGGCCCAACCTGCCACCGCCCAACCTGCGGCGGCACAGCCGAGTGTCACAGCGCCCGACGCCAGCGTCCCTGGCACCACCCCTGCCACCGCCCCTGCGGCTGCAACTGGTGAGATAGCCGCTGGTGAGATCATGATCGAAGGGACCGTGCAGACGGTTGCGGCAGATGGCAGCAACCTTACGCTCCAGGCGTCGCGTTTTACGCTGCCCAACAAACGCTCTCACGCGATCCAGCCCATGAAAAAGAAGACTGTCTTATTGGTTGCTAATACCGCACTCCGGCCAGCGAACTCTGGAACCCCAGCAGCCGGGGCGCATATTCAGGTGATCGGCCCTGACGAGGGCACCGGATCTGCTTTGTCCGCACGCGTCATCACCATCTTGCCATGACCTCTCGCTGAGGCCTAATATTGATACCCCTTCTGCACGATGTACAGCAGCGCACAGGTTAGGCTGAAGTCTAGCCTGCTACTTCTATTTCTGATGCTAAGCGCCACTGCCCCGGCGCGCATAGCTAACCTCTTAAAAGCGCAAAACTCCAATCTGCGCTTTGTACCTGTGGCGAATCGAGATTTTGTTTTACAACTCAGCACCGGAACGACCCTGTTCGAGCAAAAGACGCCCCTGGCGCTGGAAATTGTAGACGATCAGGGTACAGCGCGCTGGATATTCGGCACTTACCAAAAAGTCGCAGCACACAATGGTGCTGTGGATGCTACAGGCGAAGTTCTTTCGCCACACGGCACGCACTTTCTATTTTTCGACCGCTTTGCTCGTGCTGGCGACGGTTTTCAATTGCAGCGTCGCGTTGAAGTCGCCTTGCCGAGTCCCCACGATGTCGGTTTTGCCACCCGTTTTGGCTTCGCCTGGGCGCAACCAGAAACGACGCGTGATGGAGATGTGTTGATGCCAGGCGCCTGGTACCTGCAAAACCAGAACGTGCCGCCCAGGGCTTTCGCCGCCAACATTGACTTCCAGGTCTTAATGTACCGTGAAGATCGGCTTGGTCTGCCGCTCGTGGCTTTTCGTGACAGGAAAAGCGGTATGTCGCTGATTGTGGAACGGGCTGGTGGCCAACCCACTACGTTCGCAGGGGAGGAGGGAAACAAGCGTTTCATTGATGAGCGCTTTCAAGTCGGCGCTTTAGGCTTCCTGAATACCGGCTGTCTGGAGGTGACGTTTGCCTTTCCCGGCAGCGAAGACGAACGCCCGCTACTCAACTCCCATGCGCCCTCAAGTCAGCGCTGGTTGCCACGCTCGCATCCGGTGCGCCGCGGCGTCCGGCACGCTTACACGGTGCATTTTGAGGCGGGTAAAACTGCGTCCTTTGCCGCGATGGTGGAGACTACCACCAAAGCAGCCATCGCACGCGCCATGCCGCCCCTGGTGCAGGCTAATTTAGGGCGTGTTTACCGCGCCAGTATGGACCTGCTGAACGCCGTAATTCAGCCCTACAACGGAACTGTCTCCGTGCCGTTTCAAGTTGGTGTGCCGGGCGGCGAAATCAAGGATACCTCGATGCAGATGGGGTTCGTCGGTATGGCGCTGCCCTGTGCGTCTCTGTTGCTCCGGGATGGACTCGAAACCCGTAATGCCAGGGCCGTCGAACGGGCTACCAGAGTCGTGGATTTCTGGGTGCAACAGTCGCCTGAGCCATCTGGTGTGCCTAAAACCTGGGCCGATTTTCCGACGGCGGGCCAGGTCACCTGGCGCCACTTTCCCACCCACTTACGCATCGCCTCCGACGGCATGAGGGGCGTCTTGCAAGCCTGGGAAGTGGCGCGCCGACATGGCCTCGACAAACCGCAATGGCTGCAATTCGCGCGCAATTTCGGCAACTTTCTGGCCGAGCATCAAAACGCCGATGGCTCCTGGTTCGGCTCTTGGAACTTCGACGGCACGCCGCATGATCACTTCACCAACGCTACGACGCATCCCCTGGAGTTTCTGATTGACCTCACCCAAGCGACGGGCGACCGCAAATATCAGCAAGCCGCTCTGCGCGCCGGTGAGTTTTGCCTGAAGACGGTGCATCAGCAGTACTCTTACGTCGGCGGCACGCCTGATAATCCCAACGTAACCGATAAAGAAGCTGGCGTGCTGGCCATGCAGGGTTTCTTGGCGCTCTTCGACGCGACCGGCGAGCACCAATGGCTTGAAGCTGCCCGGCAAGCCGCCGTCTATTGCGAAACCTGGGTTTACTGGCGCGACCTGCCAATGCCATCTGGCAACGCAACACAAGTCTTTCCTGGTGGGCGCACTACGGTTGGCCTGAGCCTCATTGCCACCGGACATGCGGGTGCCGATAACTTTATGGCGTTAGCGCCGTTTGCCTGGTATCGTCTTTATCTATTGAGCGGCGACACCCATTTCTTACAGACGGCGCGTTGGCTGCTGCACGACACCAAGCAAATCATGGATTGGGATGGCAAACTCGGCTATAAATACCCTGGACTGCTGCCCGAAGCCATGTCGCTTTCCACGCCTCGCGGCAGCGGCGTCGCCGGTTGGCTGCCCTGGCTCACCTTCGTGATCGCGGAGCCGTTGGTGCAACTACAGGACACCTTCGGCAGCATGGACATTGATCAAATCGAGCGGTTGCCACATGTCGAGCGCCTGAGGCGCAATGCTCGCTTTTCACACACGAGAGGCTTTGGCCTTCCTTGAACCCGAGGTAGCATGACTTGGAATATCACCGGCTGTGAATGTGCCAGAGGGTGTTGGCAGTTTGAAGTAACTTCCTTGTAAGGAGACTTCATGACTGAATAGGAGCAACACCGTCTGACAGCACCCTTCCAATCCCCCTGGTGCAGGCTGTGGCATAATAGCGGGTATGGAATGGCTCATGAGTGTGGCATGTCAATGGCAATAGAGCAGGTATGGTGAAAACAGCACTATCATTGGCTCTCATTGGCTCAGGTCTCTTAGCTGTTAGCTATAGCGTTGCCATTAATCTGATACTCTTGATTGAATTTACCGATACTTCGTCCAACGTGTTCATTCAATTTATGGTCACTGACATATTTCTTCCCGGTGGTGTGGGAGCTATGCTGATGCGTTTAGGATTGACCCTACTTCGCCATCAACGCCACATCGCCCAACACAGCGTCACGGTGGAAGTGGATTAGAGCGGAGCGGCATAATGCAGGCAAAAGGTAATTTATGTCATGGATTGAGTTGACTGATTTTCACAGTAAGAAGCAAAGATGGATTAACTTAAGGCAAGTAGCTTGGATTGAGTTTTACGAAAGAAATGGTATCCCTGTGGCACACCTGAGAATTTATGAACACGCTGGAATAACAACTGATATTCCAGCAGAGATAGAAAAAATAAAGAATTGGCTCCCAGCACAGCGGAAGCTGTGATAATTCTGTTGCTACGTTAAGACGCATTATCGCTACCAACATAGTCACAGATTATTGACCCTGATATTTGGCCCTCGGTTTTACACCGTTTTACAACTTGGACGGTTCATTGGGCACCCCATTGGGGCTTTCCAGCCGCTACCACGTTGGTGAAATCAATACGTGTTTCAATATAAAGCTGGAAATCAAATAAAATCGTTTTCCCTTCCAAAAGTTGCAAATTGCAAACTTTGCGTTTCCTGCCCTGTTAAGCCACGATAATTAAAAACGCTCACTTCTACGCCTTCACTTCTACGCCTTAGTCTTAATCGCTCCATTTAGGCGGCATAGCGCAAAACTAGTGACGAAATAGGATAAGGTTTTTAGCTCACCTGATACAGTGTGAAAAGCACCCAACCATAGAGAAGGCTGCGTGCCACAAGGACCAACAATACTTCCAAACCTTAGCCGCAGAATTGACACGGCCTTTTAAACTGGATATAGTTTCTACTAAGCAGTCTTTAGATAAGCTGCATTGACAATTAGATTTTTCTGGCATGAAGCCGCCGACTCTCTTTAGAGTCGGCGGCTTTTTTCGTTTTCTGGCCCCTGTTTCGGCAGAGACACCTAGATCAAAGATGACAAGCGTAGAAATTTATATCGCTATGAAAGGATAACAGAGCTAAGTCGCGCACCTCAGCCTTACGCGACTCAAATCCTGCCGTCTTCCCCTTTAATATTAAGGAGTCCATTCGGCACGTTTTCATAATATTCAATGTTTCCAGTAATAACAATTAAGGCGGGTGAGGACAGAAGAAAAAATAAGAAGTCGTTGCCAAAGAGGTGGCTATTGAGCAGACCGTCACCGACACAGCCACAAAAATAATAAGGGAGAACTTCATGACAGAAAGAAACAATGCACATGCCACCCGAACCCAAAGTCGTGTTGGCCGTAAAAGCATCACCAAAGTGTCAGGTTTAATAACCAAGCCTGCCGTAAAAGTGCCGAGCGATGTGACTGTGGACAATGGGAGAGCAGATAATGGCAGCCGGGTAGAGATTGACAGCCAGCCCCGTAAGCTAGTCCAACCCCCTTTGGTTGCAGCTTGGTTACCTACTACACGATCCAACAACCCAACGACAGCCCGATTGGACATCCATCCCCAGGCCACATTAGCTAATTCCACATTAGGTAAGACAAGCGGCACCTCAGTGCGGGCATTGCGCTCCGAGCGCCAGCCCTATGGAGAGGCTCTTCCATCGAAACGGCGCAGTAGGGGAAAAGGGAGTAGGGGAGAAGGGAGTAGGGGAGAACCCCAGAATCCAAGTGCTACGTTGGTAGATGCTGCTGCGAGCCTCTGTCGTGCTGTTAAGGCTGATGGTGCTACTCGCGGAGTAGACACTGCGGCGGCACTGTCTGCCGACCGATTCTATAAATACCCTGGTCTCAATTCCTGCGGTGCCGATACCGTACGCATCTGTTTCAAAGCCGACCAATTTCGCGTCGCTGATGCTAACAAATTTACACTGTGGACGGCCAGCACTCTGACCCAGCGCCGCGCGACTCACCATGCTACCTCCGAATCCACTGGCCGCCGCTACCAACGACCCCTCAGCGACATTAGTCTGTTCAAGAATGAGGCTAGTCACCCCGTGCGCGGCGTGTGTGCGGTCTATAACGTAGGCGCGCTCAAGGTGCAGATAAAACGTCCTTCCCGCACTGACCCGCGCTGCCCCGTGCATTGTATGGTGACGTTCTCGGTGGCGGGTTATGGCCGCGCCGATAATTATCAACCATGCCCTGGTCTGGGCTTAGCTAAAGTCATCGCCCGACTGCAGCAAGATTTAACGGCTATTGGCCTCATTGTGGATGTCAAAGCGGGTATTGTGTCACGGCTCGATCTGTTCTGGAACATCCCCCTCAACTATGCTGTCAGCGACTACCTCGAAATGCTGGCGCAGATGTGCGTGAGTCGCATGGACGCGCGCTTACCTGGTGGCAGGCACTTATACCGGGGTGTGTCATTCCAACCGTCAGCACGCTTTGTGTAGCTATGATAAACGGCGTCAGATGCAGTGGCGTGGCCTGTCCGTGGCTCATCTACCGTCCTGGGTCATGCGGTTGGAATATCGGCTATTATGCGCCCGCAAGGTGCGCGAAGTTTTAGGGATTAAGACGGTACAACAGCTCTTAGACCAAGAGGCTGCCTTGCCAGCGTTCTACCGAAAAACTATCCAGCGTTTGCTCTTAGGCCACGAACTAAAGTTAAAATCTGCTTACGCCCGGCACGAATTGGCAGCCACTTCCAGCGTTGCACTATCCCAGCGGGACGAGGCTGGCATAGCGCCGCTTAATGCCGATGCGCTACGTGTGGAGCGCGTGGAGAGGATGTTTGGTCAGCCTACCGTATCGCGCGTGAAGTGGGCGCGGCAGATCCAAGCCTCTGCGACGTCTTTGGGACGCAATCCTTGGGCCAAGCTGCGGCACGCAGCCCAGTTTAGGCCCGCACCTAAGACTAGGCGCAGTCCAGCGCGCCAGCCGACCGCCGCTGTGACGATGGTGCCTTCCTTTAGCCATAGCGGTGACCGCCTACGGCGCGCCGTCTTGGAATGGGCGGCGGCCAAGATTTATCCCATCTCGGGTCAATTAGGGTGGATGCTGTATAGCGAGTTGCGTCACCAATTATTGACGGCGCTGCTGCTGCCTGCTGACTCGGTGAGCGTGCCGGTCGTGGTGGACATACCCGTCGTGGTGGCCGCTACGCCGCCACCCGATATTGTGCTTCCCGTGGTCAGCGATGGCTTACCGCCTACTGTTACCGAGCGCCAGCTTACGGCCGCTGCCCAACCCTTGTCCTTAAGCCTGGCTCCTATCTCCGGCCCCGCAGGACGGTCTGTGCAAGATGCTAATCAAGCTTCACCAAATCCTGCATGAGATGCATCAGCATGTTTAACCACCCGATGTTGACCTTGGTGGACAAAATCGCCCTTGCGCGCGTTATGGAGTCTGGGACACATCAACCTAATTTAGTTGACCGCGCCGTGGTTGCCACGGTATGGGAGTTACCATGAGACATCGTAAACACAAGTTGCCCAATGTCTTCGCCATGAGCGAAGCCGAATACAAAGTCTGGTATAGCACTACCCTGGCGAAGCTGAAAAGTACGCCCAATCGTGAGTTCTATTGGAAACATTGTGCTTGTGATGCCGAATATGTCGCCAAGCGTGATTTGCCATTATGCAGGGCGCGGTGCCGCGATGGACATGCCTGTCGCGCTCGTGTAGTGCGCGGTCGCCGCCGCTGCCGCCTGCATGGTGGTTTAAGCACTGGCCCTACCACCCGCAAGGGTAAAACTATGATTGCCGCCAGTAACCGCCGTCGTGCTATGGCCAGCCGTGCTGCCAAACGGCTGGCTGCCAGAGATGCCCTAGGTGTTATGAAGGGTACTGCGGCCAGCCCTGGACAACCCCGGCGTGTAGCGCCATCCCACCAAGGCGTAGGGCAGAGTCAGGCGGGTGGGCAGAGCCAAATGGCTGGGCAGAGCCACAGGAGTAAACTTCCGGCCTCACAGCGTCCGACTCGCCAACGGCTGCCGGAAACGGCCAAACGATTGATCGTGGGTCTTAATGCTTTAGGCTACAGCCCCAGTGTTGTGGCGTCTCTGGTGCAGACGCAATACGGCTTTACCATCAGCCGTCAACATGTCGAGAAATACAATCCCCAGCGGGCCGCGGGCCGTAACTTGTCGCAACCGTGGCGCCACCTGTTTGCGACGGCCCTGGCGCAGTATGCCGCACACCAGGCAGATCATGCAGCAATATCCACCGCAAGCAGCCCCAGCGCGCTGCACAAAAATTAGCAGAAACGTGAATTAACCGATATGCTAAAACATTGCATTGGTTGCGGAGACTGCTAAAAACCTGCGGCGAAACGCCGAAATCGAATAACGAGACTAGGGATCCCTCTCCATAGGTCGGATTAAAAGCCACTCAAGGCCCAAAACTACATACGATAATACCATTTATGTAATATTAAGATGCATCTGGTATTAACGTAAACGTAAAGTTTGCAGGTTTGCGCCGATCTACCAAAGCTGCCATAATGGGAGCATATTAATCATTTACGGACACAGCCCACGTTTTTCGTAGTACGGAACTCGCCCAGAGTTCAAAACTTAAATACCTGGGGTAAATGTATGTACACACCTGACCGCTGTACAAAGACGTTACTGCTCCTGCTGGTTGTTGGGATATGGGCGTTAGTGTTACGCCCTGTTCTACATGGGGACGGAGTGAAGGCTCAGGATACAGGGG
>Ga0213875_10001999_pt1 | contig 12592 bp, 11 predicted proteins | sample BarmaccomBMRX_R8_FD_160105 | JGI IMG/M metagenome (GOLD analysis project Ga0213875, IMG submission 160105) | Root-associated microbial communities from Barbacenia macrantha in rupestrian grasslands, the National Park of Serra do Cipo, Brazil - RX_R8 | ecosystem: Host-associated > Plants > Roots... | reverse complement strand
AGCATGTACGGGTGCAGCAGGAAGAAGTCGCCGGCCTCGCCCGTGACCTCCCGGAAGTCATGGCACTGGGAGACGAGTTCCTTCCATGGGAAGCCGTCCGGCATGACGCCCTCCGGGTGGGCGGCCAGGTAGCGGGCGACGACCGGCACGGAGTCGGCGGCGATGAACGTGCCGCCGCCCTCCGGCAGCACGTCGGTCATCAGAGGGATGCCGAGCAGCCCCTGGTCCGGGCTGTCCAGGAAGTGCTTGAACTGCCAGCCGTCCTTGTGCCATCCGGGCACGTCCGCGGAAGCCGGCTGGTAGGGCCTGTCCGCCCCCTGCCGGAAGTTGACCGCAAAGAGATTGATGCCGGCCCGGTACCGCACCCGCTCCTCGCCGCCCATCAAATCGCAGGACGCCTCCCACGCGGCGGGCGCGTAGTCCGCCAGCGTCTCGCGCCGCCGGGTCTCAATGCGCACGTACTCCTTCTCCCAGGTCTCCGGGTTCTCCAGGTCGTACCCCATGCGGGCGCACTCCTCCCGCACCCACGCGATCGCGTCCGCGCGCGAGAACGCGCCCCGGATGACGATGTGGCCTTCCTTCAAAAACTGTTCGTGTTGTTCCGCCGTCAGCATAACCGCCTCCTTCAAAAGAGCAATGGCCGCGCCTCACGGCCCGGCCCCCGTGTTCGACATCGGATGACTGTTCTCCTGCCGCCGCGCGATGCCCTACGGATTGTCGGCGGGAAGCTCTTGGAGCATGGCATCCCCCCTGCTCAAAGGGAGGCAAGTCGGTCGCGAGCGTTTGCCAGACGCGCTCCAGATTGATGCTCAGGTAGCCATGTGCCAAAACATTGCGGAAGGCCGCGATCCCGCGCCAATCCACCTGCGGGTGTGCCGCTTTTGATGACTCGGACAGTCGCTGCGTTGACTCAGCCATCGTCTGCAGGTTCCGCAGGACGGCATCCTGCGTCTTCGTGTCTGCCGGAAATTCATCGTGCCCGCCCTGCGTATACTGCGCGATGCGGGCCAGGCATTCGCGGATGTGAGTCAGGTACAGACGGTCATCTTTGGCCGTGTCGCTCACAGCGGCTTGGCCTCCGCCAGAACGCGATCTCGAATCATCCAGTGCAAGCCTTCCGGCTCCACCAAATCTACGCGACGGCCCAGCAAATCCTGCAAGTCCATCAGTAGCCCGCCCATGTCCCGCAGCGTCCGTCCCGGCTCCATCTCCACCAGCAAATCCACGTCGCTGTTCGGCCCCGCCTCGCCGCGCCCCACCGAGCCGAAGAGGCGGACACTACGCGCGTCGTGTTCCGCCGCCAGCCGCAGGATGTCCCCGCGCTTCTCATTCACAAGTTGTTGGAATTCCATAGGCTTGAGTCTGATCGTCAAAGATGCCGACAATCCGGTCGCCTTTGATGACGACGAACTTGCCCGGAGCCTCTTGAAGCAACCGTTCCTTGTTCGCCAGCCAGGTCCGTGTCTCTTGTTCCAGCACGCCGGCCTCTTCCGGCTGAATGGTGGGTGTCATGGTCGTCTCCTGCCTCTATTGTACCCCCTCCGTAAAGGCGGCGTAGAGGACGCGGACGGCGGCGGGGTAGTCGGGGGCGGCGATGCCGACGATGATGTTCAGCTCGCTGGACCCTTGGTTGATCAGACGGATGTTGATGCCGGCACCGGCCAGCGCGGCGAAGGCGCGGGCGGCGACGCCGACCCGATGCACCATGCCCTGGCCGACGATGGCGATCATGGCCAGGTCGCGCTGCACCTCGACCCGGTCCGGCTGGACGGCGCGGCGAATCTCGGCGACCACGGCGGCCTCCTTGCCGCCCAGCGCCTCGTCGGCGACGATCACGGACATGGTGTCAATGCTGGTGGGGGAGTGCTCGTAGGAGATGCCGTGCGCCTCCAGCACCTCCAGGACGCGCCGCCCGTAGCCGCGCTCCTGGTTCATCATCGCCTTCTCGGTGAAGAGGATGCAGAAGCCCGTCCGGCCCGCGATACCGATGATGGGCGTGTCGCGGGCGTCCCGCTCCGTGACGATGCGCGTGCCCGGGTCGTCGGGCCGGTTGGTGTTGCGGATGTGGATGGGGATGCCGGCCTCGCGGACGGGGAAGACGGCCTCGTCGTGCAGCACGCTCGCGCCCATGTAGGACAGCTCGCGCTGCTCCCGGTAGGTGATCTCTTCAATGGGCAGCGGGCCTGCGACCAGGCGCGGATCGGCCATCAGCATCCCGGAAACGTCGGTCCAGTTCTCGTAGACGGCGGCGTGGACGGCGCGGGCGACGACGGCCCCGGTCACGTCCGAGCCGCCGCGCGAGAAGCACTGGATGCGCCCCTGTGCGTCCTGTCCGTAGAAGCCGGGGATGACGGCGATCTTGTCCGCCGACACCCGCGCCAGGCGCTCGTGCAGGCGCGCGTAGCTCTCAGAGGCGTGAAAGCGCCCGTCCTCGCCGAAGCGGATCGCCTCGGCGGCGTCCAGGAACTCCGCGTCCAGAAAGGCGGCGATGATGCGGGCGCTGAGGTACTCGCCGCGCGAGGCGATCCAGTCCCGCGCCGCCCCCCCCGCGACCTGCTGCTGCACGTCGCGCAGCCACTCCCAGGCCCCCTCGACGCCCAGCTCGCTGGCGATGCCCAGGTACCGCTCCTTGATGACGGCGAAGGGCGCCCCGACGTCCAGCCCCTGCTCGCCGAGCGAGTGGCACAGGTACAAAAGGTCGGTGATCTTCTTGTCCTGCGCGTGGCGCTTGCCGGGGGCGGAGACGACGACAAACCGGCGGCGCGGGTCAGCGCGCACGATGGCGGCGATCTTGCGGACCTGGCCGGCGTCGGCGACGGACGAGCCGCCGAACTTGGCGACGATGGGGTGCGTGGCATGCAGGTCGGTCATTGACTTCAGCGTCTTTCCGATGCGTCTACGGCACGGGCACGGCGACGGGCTGGCCGGTCTCGATGGACCAGTTCATCGCCAGCACGGTCGCCAGGGAGCGCGCGGCGTCCGCGTAGGGGCTGCGGAGGCCGGAGAAGTCCCCGGTGCGGACGGCGTTCAGAAACGCCTTCATCTCCGCGTAGTGGTGGCTGCACCCCGGCGGCGGGCCGGGGAACGTCTCGTCAATCTGCTCGTCCCCCACGAAGCCCTGCACCCGGCTGTCCAGCGTCAGCGTCAGCCGATAGTCTTTGCCGATCAGGGTGACGTGGCCGACGAATTCATGGTGCGACCAGGAGTGGACGTGCGTGCCCGACGCGCCGCTGGCGAAGCGCAGGGCGGTGGAGGACGAGTCCTCCACGGTGAACTCCGGCCCCTTCGGGCAGATCACGTTGTTGCCCAACGTGAAGACCTGCGTGATGTCGCCGGCCAGGAACCGCACCAGGTCCATCACATGAATGGCCTGGTCCATGACGTGCCCGCCGGAGCGCTCCTTAATGAAGAACCAGCCGGGGATGCCCCACTCCGTCGCCGCCGCGCAGAGAAAGTCGCTCTGCACCAGGTTGATGGGACGCCCGGCGATCAGCTCCTTGATCCGGTCCACGGCGGGCAGGTAGCGGTACATGAATCCGACGACGACCGGCGATCCCGCCTGCTCGGCGATCCCGATGATGGCGCGGGCGTCGTCCAGCGAGGCGGCGGGGGGCTTCTCCACGAAGACGGGCAGGCCGCGCGGAGCCGCCGCCTCCACCACCTGCCGGCGGACCGTCGGCGGCGTGCAGGCGATCACGGCGTCCAGGTCCGGCTCGGCGTCCAGCATCGTCCCGATGTCCGCGTAGGGCCGCGCCCCCAGGGCGTCGGCGGCCCGCTGCCGATTCTGCTCGCTGATGTCGCACACGGCGACGACGCGGCTGCCGCCAAGGACGGACAGGTTATGCGCGTGCGCACCCCAGATGCCGCCCGTGCCGACGGCGGCGATGTTGAGTTCACGGTCTGCCATGTGTTGTCTCCTGTTGCCAGTCGCCAGCCAGAGAAGTCAGCGATTGACATCGCCGCTCAGGGCGAAGACGCCGAGTGTCCGAGGGTAAGGACAGGCGCTCTTTGTCCGCGCAGGCGGACACTCAGCCGAAGGCTACTCGGCGGCGATTTCAATCGCTGACCCATTCAATCGCTGATCTGTGTTCCTCACTCTTCCAAATCCAGGTAGCGCAATTCGTCCGGCGACAATTTCACCGCCAGCGCCTGGGCGGAGGTGCGCGTCTCCTCGGTGGTCCGCGGGCCGATCAGGGCGAAGATGTTCAGCGGCTGGCAGAGCACGTAGGCCAGCGCGATCTGGAGGGCAGTGACGCCGTGCCGCGCCCCCACCTCCTGCGCCCGCCGCAGGCGCTCCCAGTTGCCGGCGTTGTACCAGACCCGGGCCACATCGCCCGCCGCCTCGACATCTTCGGGGCGGAAGCGGCCCGTGAAGAAGCCGCTCCCCTGGCTGGACCAGGCCAGCAGGGGCATCTGCGTCTTCTCATACCAGGTGCGGGAGGCTGGGTCGGAGGCGGAGACGCAGTCCGCCCACATCGGCTCGTTCCAGCGCGCCAGCGAGAAGTTGGGGCTGCTGGCGGCGAAGCCCGGGACGCCATGCGCCGCCGCATACTCGTGGACGGCTTCCAGGCGCTCCGGCGTCCAGTTGGAGCCGCCGTAGGCCCGAATCCGGCCTGCCTCCCGGTGGCTGTTCAGGCAGTCGACAAATTCGCTGACGGGAACAGACGGGTTGTCACGGTGCATCAGGAACAGGTCGGCATGGTCGAGGCCGAACCGGTCCAGCGTTGCGTTCAGCTCCTTCGTCACCAGTTCCGGTGTCGCCTCCGTCGTGGCCGCGCCCTTGGCAATCAGCACGACCCGCTCGCGCACCCCGCGCTCCCGAATCCACTCGCCGACCGACCGCTCGGTGCCATAAACGTAAGCAGTATCAATGGCGTTGCCGCCGATCTCAAAGAAGTGATCCAGCAGCTCAAAGGTGAGCGGCAACTGACTGGGGTACTGCATCACCATGGAGCCCATCACCAGCCGCGACACGGGCTTGTCAATGCCCGCGATCCGCCCGTAGCGCATGGCGGTGTTCGTCATCTGTCCTTGTCTCCTTCGGGGGCGCTCAGGTGAATCGTGCCGGACGGCGGCACGGGCAGCGCGCGCGGCCCGGTACTCAGCGTCATCATTTCCTCACGCACGGTGCGGCCCCGGCAGTCGCGGACGGTGAGCGTCCGGTCTCCCAGGGGCTGCGGCAGTTCCAGCACCAGGCGCTCGCCGGGCGTGCCGTTGACGATCCACACTTCCCCCGGCGCGTCGGCGAGCGGCAGCACGGCATCGGCATAGGCGGCGATGATCTTTTTCCGGGCGTCGGCGGCGATCACCACCGGGTACATGGCTTCGGGGTGTAGGGGCGTGAGGGAGCCGTCCAGCAGCACGCCCCGGTGCCCTTTCCACCAGGCCAGCCACCAGCGGACCATTTCCAGATGATCGGGCGGGATTTGGTCCAGCAGCACGGAGATTTGCGGCACGGCGAACAGGGTGTTGATGAGCTGCAAGGCCGCCGCCTCGGTCGGCTCATCCGGATGCCACATCATCATGTCCGCGTGGGCCGCCGTGTCGCCGCAGAGCAGGCGGATGTCCAGGGTGCGTTGGCGGTTGGTCAGGGCGTCGTCGGGGCAGTCCCCGGCGCGGAACATGTTGCCGTACTTGCGCATCAGCGGGCCGACGTAGCTCTGCCGAAACTCAATCATGATGTCCGGCTTGATCGCCCGCAGTCGCGCCATCACGTCCGTCAGCAGCCGGTCTACGGCTTCCGGCACGGAGGCGTAGTCACGGCGAGAGGCCCCCCCGGAATGGGGGGCGGGGCCGTGGAAACTGTCCACGAAGTCCAGCTTCAGGCCGTCCAGGTCCCAGTCCCGCACCGCCCGCTCGTAGGTGGTGATGAGGTACTCGCGGACTTCGGGGAAGCGCGGATCGAGCACGCCGACCTGCCCGCCCATGTCAATAATGGTCAGGAACGTGTCGTGGAACCGGCCCCACGCCTTGCTGTGGACGCCGACGAAGGGGACGGAGTACCAGAGCAGGTATTTCAGGCCAAGATCATGCACACGGGCGACGTGGGCTTTCATGTCCGGGATGCGCGCGGGGGACGCCTCCCAGTCGCCGCAGTAGGCGTAGCCGCGCCCGCTATCTGCCGTCTGCCAGCCGTCGTCCACGATCATGGCCTCGCAGCCGATCTCCTTCGCCAGACGGCACTGGGTTTCAATGCCCTCCAGCGTCAGGCTCTGGTGGAACGAGTACCAGGTGGAGTACATCGGCTGGCGGGCGACCTCGGGCACGGGCGACGGCGCGCAGCCGGGCAGCGACGCCCACCACGCCTGCACGTCGCCCAGCGCCCCCCAGTACGGCACGTCCCGCGTGTCCAGCCGCAGCGTCGCCGTGTAGTGCGTCACCGGCGGGCCGGGTTCTGGGAAGAGCGCCAGCGCGCAGTCAAACCGCGCCGTCTCCTCCACCACGTTCGCCGTCAGCCGAACCGCGTTCAGCGCGTCGGAGAAGGCGAACGTCAGGCGATTGCGGCCGGCCAGGTTGTGCAGGCAGACTACGGGGGCGTTGCTGGTGGCTTTAGAGGTCACGCCGTGGCTCCAGGGGGTGCCGTTGCCCCGGTTCCACCCGGCCGCCGTGGTCCAGTGGGACTGGATGTCCACCACGGGAACTGACCAGCGCAGGGCCAGTGGCGGCGGCGGGAACGGCGCGTCCGCCTGGAGGATGATCTGCACCTCCTCCACTCCGTCGGTGCAGCGCTCCGTGAGCAGTGTCACCTCAAATGGGCCGGCGTCACCTTCCCAACGAACGTCAAACTGCGGCGCTGTCATGGTCCCACTCCCTCAATTGCGGCAGGGCCGAATAGGCTGTCATGTCCAGGTGGATGGGCGTGAGAGTGATCCTGCCCTCGGCGACCGCGCGCACGTCGGAGCCGGGTTCCGCGCCCGCCGCCTCCTCGGCCAGCGAGCCGCCCAGCCAGTAGTAGGGACGCCCCAACGGGTCGGTGCGCCGCTCGATCCGGTCCACGTACTGCCGCCGTCCCTGCGTTGTGACGGCGACGCCCCTGACTTCGGACGGCGGGACGTTGGGCACGTTGACGTTGAGGATCGTGAAGGGCGGCAGGGGGTGCGCCGGCAGCCAGCGCGCCAGCCGCGCGGCGAACCGTGCCGCCGTCTCCCACTGGATCTCCGGGTCCCAGGAGGCGACCGAGACGGCGAACGAGGGCGCGCCGATCACCCGCGCCTCAATCGCCGCCGAGACCGTGCCGGAGTAATGCACGTCCCATCCGAGATTAGGGCCATGGTTGATGCCCGACACGACCAGGTCGCACTCCCCGCCCATGGCCTCCAAAACCCCCAGCGTCGCGCAGTCCGAGGGCGTGCCGTTGGAGGCGAAGGCGGGCGAGCCGTCGCGCAGGCGGGTGGGGGAGAGGCGCAGGGGCTTGTGCAGGGTGATGGCGTGCCCGGTGGCGCTCTGCTGCCGCTCCGGGGCCACCACCGTGACCTCGCCCAGCGCCGCCAGCGCCTCTTTCAATGCAAACAGCCCGTCCGCGTGGACTCCGTCGTCATTGGTGACCAGGATGCGCATGGCCTGATATGATACCGGAAACGCCGGAAGGTGTCAAGGCGAGGAGCGCGGCACAACGGGATCGTCAAACGGTTCCTGGAGCGCGATTTCGGCAATGGCGTTGCTCGTCCAGAACTCTGCCGGCACTCCAAGAGAACCCCGGGGCGATGTTCAGCTAAGTGTCTGCCGATGATGGCGTGTTCCACAGTCTTATTCGCCGTGCCGACCCAGCTTCCCTGCCAGTTGGAGATGACAGGATGTGTGTCGCGGAGGCCCCCGGTGCTGAACCGCCGGGCTACATGGAATGAACCCCCTTCGGGGCTGAAGAACAGGCGGGCAGGGTATAATGGCGGCAAAGTGTTCTCCTGACCCAGGCCAGCCGGTTCCGGCTTTAGAAAGTCCGTCCAGCCATGCTCCGCAAACTGTTCCTGTCCCTGCTGCTCGTCGGAACGATGTTTCCTACCCAGGCCGCACCGCCCAAGCCGGCATCCTTTGGCGTGGCGGCGCATGGCAATGTTGCCATTGAGTGGTGGTACGTCAACGCCCACGTCACCACCGACAAGGGCCGGCACCTGGCCGTCATGGGGTCGTTCTTCCGGTTCGGCAACGGCGTCTCCTACCTGAACCCGTTTGAGGCCGCGCCGCGCGCCCATTATCTCATCTATGAAGTGACGGACCTGGACCGGAAGACGCAGCGGCCCTACTCGCTGGCGGACAAGAACATGGTCGCGCTGCTGGGTCAAATGGTGCCGTTGCTGGCGGGAGCGAATCCGAATGACAAGGGGGCGCGGGCGTTGCTGGCTGCGCTGAAGCAGGGCCGCCTGCCCGCGCCCCATCAGGAGATTTCCGGCAGGGCGCGCGTCGTCAATGCGCCGTTTCGTCTTGCCTATGGGGCCTCCAACACGCTGGCCTCGGACAACGCCGCCAACACCGCGTTCACGCTGGACCTGGACGCGGGCCGGCGGGACAAAATCCACCTCACGCTCGCGTCACAGAAGCCGCCGATGGCCGTCGGCGGCCGGGGAGAGACGGGGCTGACCAGGCCCACCGACATGTACTACTACTCGCTCACCCGCTGCCAGGTCAGGGGAACGGTGGACACCGGCGCGGGGCCGGAGAAGGTCACGGACGGCCAGGGCTGGTTTGACCACCAGTGGGGCAACTCCTGGGTCGCCCAGAATGACGGCTGGGACTGGTGGGGCGTCCAGTTGGAGGATGGGACCGACATCCTGTTCTTCCGCCAGCGCGACCTGTCCACCGGCAAGGTCTTCTTCCCGCTGGCGACGTTCATGGACGCGCAGGGAAATCAGACGGTGACGAAGAACATCATCTTCAAGCCCGATCCAAAGGCGCTCTGGAAAAGCCCCAGGAGCGGCGTGACATACCCGCTGGGCTGGACAGTGACGTTCCCGGACAAGTCCCTGCAATTGCACATCACAGCCGCTGTACAGAGCCAGGAGATGCCGATCCTGGGGCCCGGTGGCGGCATCTGGGAGGGGGCATGCCGGGTCAGTGCCGCGCCGTATCATGTGGTTTTCCCGGATGGTCATGTCCGTGTGCCGAGGCCATCCCACGGCGTCGCATACATGGAATTGGTCGGATATAACAGCTCGGCCGTGCGGGCGCAGATGGCGCGGAAGAAGTGAACCCCTCCGGCTCGCCTGAGGGGGTTCTTACGCTGGAGGGGGGCATAAGGCCCTCTGACGATGACGACCACGACCGTAAACGAACAAGACGAACAGCGGCGGGTCCGGCTCAAGCGCAGCGCCGCGCATTGGTCGCTGGCGTCCAACGCCGGGTTGCTGGTGCTGAAGGTGGCGGCGGGCCTGGTCAGCGGCAGCGTGGGCGTGCTGGCCGAGGCGGTGCATTCGGCGGCGGACCTGGCCGGCTCGCTGGTCTCGTTTCTGTCGGTGCGCGCCTCCGACGAGCCGCCCGACCGCACGCACGCCTACGGGCACGGCAAGATCGAGAACCTGTCGGGCGTGGCGACGGCGCTGCTCATCCTCGGCGGCGGCGCGTATGCGGGGAATGAGGCGGTCCAGCACCTGCTGCGCGCCGCGCCGCTCTCGGCGGACTCGGCGGGGTGGGCGATGGCCGTGATGACGGCGTCGGCCCTGCTCAATGCCTTCGTCTCGCGCCGCCTGGTGCGGGTCGGGCGGGAGACGGACTCGCCGGCGCTGACGGCCGACGGGCATCACCTGCAAACCGATGTCGCCACCTCGCTGGGCGTGCTGCTGGGCCTGGTGCTCGTCCGCACGACTGGGCACCCCTGGTGGGACCCCGTGGCCGCCCTGTGCGTCTGCCTGCTCATCCTGCGCGTCGGCTGCAGCCTGGCCCACGACGCCCTGCGTACCCTCAGCGACGCCGCCCTGCCGCCGTCGGAGGAGCGCGCCCTGGAGGCCGTCCTGACCACCCACCCCGCTGTGCTCGGCTTCCACAAGCTGCGCACCCGCAAGTCCGGCTCGCACCGTCACGTGGATGTCCACGTCCAGATCGCCGACACGCACAGCTTCGTGGAGGCGCACCGGCTGACCGAGGAGCTGGAGAATCAGCTGCGCGCGGCCCTGCCCAACCTGCACCCCATCATCCACATCGAGCCGTTCGAGGAGGAGGAAGCCCACCAGCGGGAGGAGCAGGGGCGCGGCCAACGCGGGGGCCATTGATTCCCCTGGTACCCTTCTTTAGTCCAGGGTCATTCCGTTCTCGTGCCCGGCCACTGAGGTGGCGGGCTTGATGACAACGAAGTCGGCCCTGCCGACCGGGTCCTCAGTCCCGCAGGGACTTTGGATTATCCAAGCCCGCGAATTCACTCGCCGGGCCGCCCAAGCGAGCGAAAACTGAATGACCCTGTTCTTTAGTCCTGCCTGGGAGGAAAACCGCGCCGCACCGTTGAATGGGTCCAGCATCTTATAAAGTATGGGGGCGACGAGCGCATGACAATTGGGTTTCGGATTCCGGGCGCGGCGGGGAAGAAGCCGCTGGCGGAACTGGCGCAGTGGGCGGCGGACAACGGGTTCGGCGCGATAGACATCGGCAGGCCGGACGAGCAGGCCGTGGAGGCAGTCGGCAAGGCGGGGCTGGAGGTCGGCACGTTCGACCTCGGCGGCACGGGCCAGCTTCTCTCGCCGGATGCCGAGGCGCGCCAGGCGGCGGCGCAGCGCATCGGTGAACAGGCCAAGCGCGCGCAGGATCAGGGGCTGACCCGCGCCTTCGGCGTCCTGCTGCCGCCCAACGGGGGCCAGTCACGGGGCCAAAGCTTCCTGAACTGGCGCGAGGGCTGGCCCGCCGCCAGCGAGGCGCTGGCGGGGGCGGGCGTCGCCTTCTGCCTGGAGGGCTGGCCGGGCGGCGGGCCGAACTACCCGGCGCTGGGCGTCACGCCGGAGACCGTCCGGGCGATGCTGGCCGTGGACGCCGAGAAGGGCGCGGGGGCGCTCAAGCTCAACTATGACCCCAGCCACCTCGCCCGCATCGGCGTGGACCCCCTGCGCTTCCTGTCCGAGTTCGGCGCGCACGTCCGCCACGCGCACGGCAAGGACACCGCCTTTGACGCCAGCCGCCTGTACGAGACCGGCAACCTGGGCGCGTCCCTGCCCGGCGACGTCCCCGGCTCCGCCGCCAAAAATCAGCCTGGCTTCGGCGAGGGCTGGTGGCGCTACTGCATCCCCGGCGACGGCGTCGTGAACTGGGCTCAGGTCGCCGCCGGCCTGTCCCAGTACGGCTTCGACGGCGTCATCTCTGTTGAGCTGGAAGATGCGCGTTATAATGGCTCCTGGGAGGGCGAGCAGCAGGGCCTGCGCCGCTCCCGCGCCCACCTGGGCCAATTCTGGGGCTGAGTCCGGTATAACAGGGTATGCCCGAAGAAAAAGACCGCGATGCCTGGCTGATCGAGTGGACCACGGCCCAGAACAACTGGGCGCAGGCCAAGTCCGACCTGGCGACCGCCGTGACATTGCTGGACGCAGGCATTTACTATGCCTGCGTCTTCTTCGCCCAGCAGGCGGCCGAAAAATCCCTGCGGGCCGCCTGCATCGTGCGCCTCAAGAAGAACCCGCGCGGCCACAACGTCATCCAGAGCGCCAACGCCCTGCACGCGCCCCTGGAGATCATGAACGCGGCGGCGGAACTGAACGCCGACTTCCTGACCGCCCGCACCGTCGAGGCCGCCGAGGGCGTCCCCGCCCAGCTCTACGACCGGGAGATGGCCGAGCGCCATCTGGAGGCCGGACGCGCCATCACCGAATGGGTCCGCCTGTTGATGTAGCCTGTATTCCACGAGAGGGATTCCGTTGGCGCAATACTCCGGCAACTCCGGCGGCTGGTCGCCGCGCAACATCCGGCCCGGTGGGTGTCTGATCCTCCTGATTCTGCTGGCACTGCTGTTCTTGGCTGGACGGGCTGTCCTGCGCCCGTTCCTGCGCGGGCTTTCGGGGGCGACTCCGACCGGTGGGACGGGTGGAGCAGCCCCTGCCGGTGGGGGGCTCACCGACCAGCAGGCGCAGAACGGCGACATCCTGTTTTCCACGACCGCCACCAAGGAGGCCTGGGCGCGTCAGGAACTCGCCAAGTTCAACAAGCAGGGCCAGGGGCAGGTCACGCTGGACCTGACCGAGTCGCGCCAGGCGATGCAGGCCATCCTGAACGGCAAAAGCCGCCCCGCCGTCTGGAGTCCTTCCAGCCCGGTCTGGACCGACCGGCTGGCCCAACTCTGGCCGCAGGGGCACGGCGGCGAGAAGATCATTGACCCCACCGATCCGGGCGACTATCGGATCTTCTTCAAGTCGCCGCTGGTCTTCCTGACGACGCGGGAGAAGGCGGCCCGCCTGCGGCCCCTGCTGGCCGGCCCGTCGCCCTGGGAGTCCATCCGACGGCTCAGCGTCGCGCGCCGGATTAGGTTCAGCTACGCCGACCCGCTGAATGCGTCCAGCGGCACCCTGACCATGTCGCTGATTATCAACGAGGGCTATGGATTTGACTGCGTTGTTGTTGTGGCCTGTTCCTGGCGGTGCCGCCATCGGCGCTCGCACTGGCCGTTGTGTTCGCCCGCCAGCAGCGAGAA
>Ga0213875_10001998_pt1 | contig 12594 bp, 12 predicted proteins | sample BarmaccomBMRX_R8_FD_160105 | JGI IMG/M metagenome (GOLD analysis project Ga0213875, IMG submission 160105) | Root-associated microbial communities from Barbacenia macrantha in rupestrian grasslands, the National Park of Serra do Cipo, Brazil - RX_R8 | ecosystem: Host-associated > Plants > Roots... | reverse complement strand
CAGGTGAGCGACGGGAGGCTCCGTCGGGAACGAGACCCAACCCACAAGTTTTGCCCCACCAGGCAAATCAGGTGGCAGTAGACAAAACATCATAGGAGACTACAAATGAAACGAACAAAAATCCAGCTGACGATGTTTGTTGGATTATTTCTCTCTGTTGTCGCAACGCTGGTCCTGGCTGCCCAGGACAAGTACACACTGCAAGTTCCGAATGGGCTCGCGTTCTCTGAGTTCAAAGGATATGAAGACTGGCAGGCCGTCGCCCCGAGTCAGACAGATGCACAAAACGTGATGAGACTCATCCTTGCGAATCCCGTGATGATCGACGCATACAAGGAAGGTGTTCCCGGTAATGGCAAGCCCTTCCCCGACGGCTCCAAGATTGCAAAGATCGAGTGGCGACCGAAACAGATAACCGATCCCCCATTTTCCGCGAAGACCCCGGACACGGTTCCCGGAGATCTTATTGAGGTGGAGTTCATTGCGAAGGACAGCAAGAGATTCTCGGACACGCACGGATGGGGATACGGAATGTTCGACTATGACGCTGCATCCGGTACATTCAAGCCGGCCACCGAGGCTAGTAAGCCGCCGCAGGGGCACAACGCCAAGTGCGGCGCCACATGCCATACGCTAGCTGCGTCAAAGGATTACATTTTCACTGCGTACGCGAAGAGGTGAACATTACGTGCTTTCCAGGTCCGGCTCTGTGAAGCTGATCCTAACGAGCATCCTGGATTTCCGCCATTGGTGCTTACAGTCAATCGTCAGCGGCGCGCAGGCAAAGGAGTAGGAGGGCTGTGGAACTCGAGATGAATCTGCCAGAGGCGGCGAAGGCAAACGGACCCGCGCCCGTGAATGCCCGTCCTCGGAATTGGTGGTGGCTTGTGCCGCCGGCTCTTGCTTTGTTCTATCCCCAGGCAGTCAGAGCCCTGTACGAGAGCGGAAGGCTGCTGCATCGGGCGGCGGGGCCGACTGACGCTGTGGCCTGGCTCGCCACCGTGCTCTCGGTTGCACTGGTCTATAGCGTGCCCGCAGTTGGGATCCGCGTTGCGTACGTGCTGGGACGACGTGAAAAAACCTCCTCATCGGAATTGCTGGCGCGTCGTCTGGCGCACTTGGCGGTCGCCACTCCTCCCCTTTTTGTGCTGATCGGAGTCATTTTCTTTTTACTGCATTCTCCGAACAGCGACTCAGTGTTCTGGCTAATCCTGTGGCTGACGGCCTTGGCGGTAGGCGTGTGGGTCATAGCCAGGCAGAATCGCGAAACGCCCGTTTTATCGGCATTCAATCCCATTCCGCTCAGAATGGCGCACGGTTCTTCAGCCCTCTTGATCGTGGTCATTTTCCTCGGCTGGCATCTGTTAAACCACGCGAGCGCCGTGTTCAGCGCCGACTTCGATCAGGCGATGATGACCACGCTGCGGAAATGGTATCGGTCCGGGTTGGTTCAACCGGCGCTGGTGACATTGGTGCTGTTCCAGGTTGCAAGCGGTGCGATCCTCTGGTGGCGGGCCACCGCGGCGCGCGGCGATCTCTATAAGACACTGCAGACGTCGACAGGCGCGTTCCTGAGCGCTTTCATCGTCTCTCACCTCAACGCCGTCTTCATTCTGGGGCGTGCGGTTACGAAGGTTGATACGACCTTCCTGTGGGCGTCCGGCGCTCCGCAGGGCCTTTTGTCAGACGCGTGGAACGTGCGGCTCATCCCACACTACTCGCTCGGTGTTTGGTTCGTGATCACTCACATGGGACTGGGTCTCTGTAGTGTCATGCTCGCCCACGGGGTGGCCCCGCTCGTAGCGGGGCGCGTCGCTTGGGCTGTGGGTGGAGTCGGAGTGGCGTTCGCGCTGGTGATTACCGTTGCACAACTGCGAGTCCATGGCCCTAAATAACTCACCGACCCTTGCAACAGACGTACACGCCCCCTCCGGCGGGTGGCGACACCGAATGCCTGTGTGGCTTCGGAAAACTGTCGACGCGCCACGACCGCGGGAACTTCGATGTTTCGACAAACGTATCGCTCGTGACGTTCACGAAATCCGAGTCGGCTTTGATCGCCAATGGAACTCTTTAAAAGAGTAAGAGAAGCCTGGAGCGCAGTTCGATGGAAGATGCTGGTCATTTTCGCGTTCTTCAGCATAATCTCGACAGTTCTGGTTGCGTCCGCCGCGGCGGCTGTGCTGAACGTCGTGATAAGACGTGAAATTGCCACCCTCGTTCAGGAACGGATCAACGGAGTCGTCGACAGTTGTAGTCGATTTACCCCGTTCCTCCTCGAACGGGTTCCAGCGTGCCGGACGCCCGCATCGGATTCGCCTCTGTTAGAAGATCCGGCCGCCTTGTGGCCAGGGGGTCAGAGCTCGGTGACCGTGTTATCCGAGCAGGCGGGCGCCGCCATAAAACCCGGTTGGCTCGATGCAGACTCGTTTTCCGGCATTGTCGTCGACCGAGGAAATCTCGAAATACGCTCTTACCGTTTTGTTGAACGAGAAGGATGTTCGATGTCGGCGCTAGTTCGCGTTCGGTTGACTGAGTCCTTCCTCAACAAACTGTCAACCGAAGCGGGGTTGGAGATTTCCGGTACCAAAATCGTGCCGATGCGGCGCTACCGGGCTGAAAGGGGCACGGCAGGTGAAATTGAGGCCAATTTTATCCCTGGATCAGGCCGCCCGGTTCCCATCCTGGTGAGCGCACGAAACTGGCAGACGGGACAATTCGAAGATTGGACGGTATGCCAACTCCGCCCCACCTATGCGCCCACAATCGAAGGCTTGAATCGAATGGGCTTGCGAAAGGCATCCTGGCTCTCGCCGTTCGGTGGTATTGCGTTTGGGCATGTTCTCATTTACGGAGCGGGCTTGCTTCTCTCCGTTCGGCTGAGTCAGCGCATTGTCGCGGCGATTGACGGTTTGAGTAATGCCGCGCAGCGCGTCGGGAAAGGCGATTTCTCAGTCAGACTGCCGGTTCGTGAGCAAGACCAGCTGGGAATCCTGGCCTCGTCTTTCAACGCCATGACCCGCGATCTGGAAAGTCTGCGCGAAGAGGAAAAAAGAAGCGCGGTTCTCGAACGGGACATTGCTTTGGCCCAGGAAGTACAGCAATATCTTTATCCTCGTACCCGGCCTGAATTGTCCGGCGCCAGTGTGTGGGCAGTTACCACGCCCGCTCGTGTCGTCAGCGGCGATCTTTATGACTTGCTGTCCTTCCGAGACGGTACAGCCGGTTTGCTAGTCGCAGATGTGAGTGGCAAGGGAGTGTCTGCCGCGTTAATGATGTCTCATCTGCAGGCGTTGGCCCACGGTCGCCTGCTCTCTGCCGATGAGAGCCGCACCCAACCTCCGCCGACCACATTCGTCAGGGGCCTCAATCGGGATCTACGAGGCCGTTTTGGAAATAACCGATACGCGACGATGTTTTACGGCGAGTTTGACTCGCGCAGCAAAGTGCTTCGGTACGTTAATGCCGGTCACATGCCGCCGATCTTGATCTCCAAACCCGGCGAAGCAAAGAAGGTTGAAGCAGGCGACTTGCCGGTGGGGCTTTTACCCCAAGCGGAATATCAGGAGCTTCGGGTCGATTTGTCCAAAGGGGGCGCCGTCGTCATCTACACAGACGGAGTCACAGACGCCCTGAACTCTCAGGGCGAGGACTTCGGTGAAGCTCGTCTGATAGGGTGCTGTAATTCGCTGCCGGAGGGAACCGACGCAGAGGCGATCGGGAGGTTAATCTCTACAAGCGTGGTTGAGTGGACGGCCGGAGTGGAGCAATTCGATGACACGACCATTCTTGTCCTCTCCGTGGAGAGAGTGTAATTTCGAGTGGCGGGCAGCAACGTCTTTCGACGGCCATCTCACGGAAAGCTCGCTTAACGGGGCGCGCTACTGCTCTTCTCACACCTTCCGGATTGCGCCGACGGTGCAACGTCGATAAATATTGCCTTTATTTCCGAATGTAATTCCGCTGCGACTGCTGATCTATTCAGTGCACCATAGCGGCAACACGCAAGGCCTCCTCCGGCTCCGGGGCCTTTCGGCGCCTTCGCCCGCTCAGCAGATACACGGCAGCTCGCAACTCCAGCAGTGGGTCATCTGAAGCTTCAATCCCCTCCACTCGCGGAATCGGATCGAAGATGATCGTCTGTTGTTCACGCGCGTTGTCCAGCGTATCCGCGGTGAGAGCTACTGTCCCGAGTTCAACCGTCTCGCGATCGTCCGGCCAATGAATTGTGGCGTCATTAACGGTATCCCCTGGGTTCGCCAACTGTACCAAAATGCGAAACTCCACTGCGCGCGATTCCAGGCGCTGCTTTATCTCGTTAAAGAGAAAATCGGCATCTTTCGTCTTCGCCTCGCCGGGACTGAGGTGCTCCTCACCTGATTCCGGCACAATGCGGTAACGTCCATATCGGCTGAGACCCTCCTCGTTCGTGAAACGCATCGCCGTCACGCCAAAGTATCTTTCTGTAGCAAAGCTGGCGGGCATCGGCTTGGGCGTCTGCACAAATGTTAAAGCCGCCGGATGAGCGCCCAGGAATTTCTCGATCGGCGAGGGTGATTCCTGCGACGACCGGCTTTCGGCCACGGCTTGCAAAAACTCAAGAAACTCCTCGCCTGTTCTCGTGGGGAAGCCGTCTGTCGAGTGGCTCACGATATCGGTATGAACATGCTCCGCCAGGTGGAAGCGGATGGCTAGGCCCCGAGGGTCGGCATTCGGATCGTTGTCCGGCAGCAAAGGAATCCCGGTGGAGTTGGAAAACCTCACGGTCACCGGCGTCGACGGGCGTATGACATGTGGCGCGCACGTCAGTGCGCTCGCACGGGGCGATGGCGTAAAGAGCCCTGTCACGAGAAGACCTTTCGCATGCGCAGGTCTAAATCCCGGATGCAGTCCGAAAATGGCGTCAAATTGCTGAATCAACCTTTCGCTGAGGGCAACAATCTTCGCATCAGCAGGAAGCGGCATCGCTTTCTCCTCTTCTGCACCGAGTATTCGGGGCTCTCAAGGTCCGATTCTCGATGCACTCAATAGCTTGTCACAGTTTGCCCACCGCGTCGAACTACATTGCCTTCGTTCACGCTCTCTTGCGCCGCGCATTCAATCACCTACGATGATTTGTTCCCGCGGCTGCAAATATACCCAGCTTTTTGAGCAAGCGGATGAGCTCAAGACGTTCGCTGGGCGTCAACACTGCCATAGTTTTCTCCAGGTCGTTTGCGTGTTGCCGGAACGCACACTCGATAAGGCGCTTACCCTCCTCGGTGAGTTCGACGAGCCGGGAGCGCTGGTCTTCGGGATGGGGGGTTCTGTGAACCAGCTTCCGTGATTCCAGGCGGTCGATTGCCGTCGTTATGGAACCGCTAGTCAGCAATATCCTCTTACCGATCGCATTAACCGGCTGAGGGCCTTTGTGGAGAAGGGCCTCGAGAACCGCGAAATCAGACAACCCGAGTCCTAGCCGAGATACGCTGTTTGTCGCGTTCTGCTCGACAGCCCGCGCCGCTTTCCATAGAACCAACCATACGTGTGTTGCGTTTGAATCTTTTCGGTTGTTGCTCACATCTATCTTGATATCAAGATAACATCCGGCAAAATCCAGCCGAACAAAGAAACAGGCGGAGTCCTTCAGGTGACGACCTCAAGATCGAACTCGAGATTTAAGCGATTCGGTCCGAATTGGCCGCCGCAGCCTAAGTAGCACAGAATCAGGAGAAACCATGTCATTACGTCCGATTAAAGACATCATTCAGACCAAGCCGACTATTGAGGGCGCCGGGGTGAAGCTGCAGCGTGCCTTTGGGTTCGGCAAAACGAAGGATTTCGATCCTTTCCTGCTGCTCGATGACTTCCGGAACGATAACCCAGACGATTATCTGGCCGGGTTCCCCTGGCATCCGCACCGCGGGATTGAAACCATTACTTACGTGCTCGCCGGATCAGTTGAGCATGGCGATAGCTTGGGTAATAAGGGCAAAATGACGGCTGGCGACGTGCAATGGATGACCGCCGGCAGTGGCATTCTGCACCAGGAGATGCCAAAGGGAGACCCAAACGGCCGCATGCACGGCTTCCAGTTGTGGGCTAACCTTCCCTCGTCACTGAAGATGACGGCTCCCCGGTATCAGGACATCCCGTCAAGCGCAATCCCGGATGTCACAGATGACGACGGCACTCACGTGCGCGTCATCTGCGGAGAGTTCTGGGGAAAGAAGGGTCCCGTGGAAGGCGTCGCTGCCGATCCGAATTACCTCGACGTTTCTGTTCCAGCCGGCAAACGGAAGCGACTCAAAATCGAGACCACCCGCAACGCCTTTGCCTATGTATTCGCGGGTTCCGGCACCTTCCGGGATGCCTCGGTTCCGCGCGCGGTTTTAACCGACCCGGTCGCTCAGGTCGAAGCGGCGCCCGTGTACAACATCAAGAATCACTCGCTGGTGCTGTTCGGTCGCGGCGATGAGATCACGGTCGAGGCTGGCCCACAGGGAATTCGGTTCCTGCTGGTATCGGGCAAACCGATCGAGGAGCCAGTAGCCTGGTACGGCCCTATCGTCATGAATACCCAAGAACAGCTGAGGCAAGCGATGGCCGATCTGCAGGACGGCACATTCATCAAGCAACGCTGAATCGAACAAGCTGGCGCGGCACCTCGAATGCGCGGATTTCCGTGTGTTCCTCCAACCCTCGTTTTAGACTGTGAACGGGCTGCCTGTGTTCTCATTCCGCCACCTCCTCTTACATCACGGCTACTTGCTTCTTTCCGTGTACGTGTTTGCCGTGGCGCTCGGTCTGCCGATTCCCGCCGATCCGGTCTTGCTACTCATTGGCGCCATGGTAGGAGACCATCGCTACTCCTTCGCCGTATCGCTGCTTGCAGCAGTATTTCCCACCCTCGCTGGTGACATGTTTTGGTATGAGTTGGGGCGTTTTCGGGGCCGCTCTGTAGTAGCCCTGTTATGCAAGCTGTCGCTCGAACCCGATAGCTGTGTACGAAAGTCTGAAGCAGCCTTCGCCAAACATGGCGCAGGCGCATTGCTGTTCGCAAAATTCGTTCCCGGAATGACTCTGGTCGCGGTCTCGTTCGCCGGAATCGGCAGAATGCGACGGTGGCTTTTTTTGCTCGCCGACGCAGCTGGCTGCAGTTTGTGGGCCGGCGCCTATCTTTTCCTTGGCACTATTTTTTATCGCCAGGTAGATTCGCTGATTCTGCTGCTAGGATTGTTCGGCCGCAGGGCAGGTCTGGTGATTCTCTCGCTGGTCGCTTTGTATATTGCGGCGAAATACTTACAGCGCAGGCGATTCATTCGGAAGTTGCGAACTGAACGCATTACACCTCAACAAGCTCGCGAGTTGATAGAGAGTGAGGATCCCGTGACAGTGATCGATTTGCGGCACCCTTCCGAAGTCGAACGCGAGGGAATGAAAATCCTGGGCGCGCTGGTCCTTCGACCCGACGAGTTACGCTCACGCTCCGGTGAAATTCCGCGAGATCAGCAGATTATCCTGTATTGCACTTGACCAAATGAAGCCACGAGCGCCCGGGTGGCGCTTCAATTAAGGAAGGAGGGAATTCGACGCGTTCGGCCCTTAGCCGGCGGTTTCGAAGCCTGGCGTGACCTGGGCTTTCCCACAGAACCCACAAATAAGATCTTGACGACTCGTCACAGTTGAGCGCGCATGGCGGTGCCGGCCTGTCGTGCGCGTTTCGACGAGCGCGCGCTCCAAATATGGGGCCTGCTGCATCACTACTGGAGGCGTTTAGTTCGGGAGGACGGTTGTAACGTGACACTACCGACTGAAGACAATTTAGATCGCTCGAAACTGCTCCTGCCGATTCAACCCGACGATCACGTGCAGGGTGCTCCAGATGCGCAGTATACGCTGGTCGAATACGGCGATTACGAGTGCCCGGATTGCGGGCGGTTGTTTGAGACCATCCAGGTCCTGCGTGCGCGAATAGGAGACAGGCTTCGTCTCGTATTTCGGCATTACCCGCTTTCGGGCATTCATCCGCATGCGCAACAAGCGGCCGAGGCAGCCGAAGCAGCCGGCGCACAGGGTAGTTTCTGGGGAATGCACGATCTCCTATTCGCGAATCAGAACACTCTTGCTACGAAAGACCTGTACAAGTATGCGGAGCGGCTCTCACTCGACGTCGAGCGCTTTCGGGAAGAACTGAAGCACCGCACTTACGAAGATCGTGTGCGCAAGGACTTTCGCCGTGGCGTTGCGAACGGCGTGTACGGAACCCCAGGTCTATTCATAAACGGCGTTCGGCACGACGGTGCGCTCGACGAGAAGTCGTTGCTCACGCGCGTCTAAGGGCGCATTTGCGATAAAACATTCAAGCGTCGCGACACCCACCGCGTTATAAGCATTCCAGGCGCAAGGTCCTCCCTGGATAACGACGCTTGCAGTGCCTAGGGTTCCGGTTCCGCGAGGGCTCGATGAACCATGTAAATGGAGATTGCACCCTCCCCCACTGCGGATGCCACGCGTTTCACGTTCCCCGCTCGTACATCTCCGACCGCAAATACGTCCGGCAGGCTGGTTTCGAGCATCTGGGCTCTGCGTTTCAGCGGCCATCCCGAATTCCCATCTGCGGCTTCCAGGTCGCGGCCCGTTCGAATAAACCCCTGCTGATCCAGCGCAAGGCAGCCACGCAGCCACTCTGTGCGTGGAGACGCGCCTGTCATGACGAACACGTGGTGAATGGCGTGAGTGGACGTTTCACCGGTATTGTTGTCACGCCAAGTCACGGTTTCCAAATGATCATCGCCCCGCAAAGAAACAATTTCAGTGTTGAGGTGCAGCCGGATACGAGGATTCTCCACGATGCGCTGGATAAGGTATCGCGACATAGTGCTCTTCAACTCGCCTGAGCGCACCAGCACGTGAACTTTGGGAGAAGTTTGCGAAAGGAACACCGCCGCTTGGCCGGCTGAATTTCCGCCTCCCACGACCGCCAATTCGTCCTCTCCGCACAACTGCGATTCAATATAAGTCGCACCGTAATAAACGCCTTTGCCTTCAAATTGCGCCAGGTTCGCGAGGTGCAACTTGTTATATTGCGCGCCGGTCGCGATCACAATAGAGCGGGCGGCCAGCGTCTCTCCAGTGTTCAGCTCTACTTCATAGGGCCGCCGCTCACACTTAAGGTGCACTACGCTGCGCGCGATCAGCATATGGGCGCCGAATTTTTGAGCCTGTGTCGAAGCACGCGCGGCAAGCTCTTGCCCGGAAATCCCCGTTGGAAAGCCCAGGTAATTCTCAATTTTCGAGCTGGACCCGGCCTGTCCGCCCGGAGCGCGCGTTTCTATCAGCAGCACGTCAAGACCCTCCGAGGCGGCGTAAACGGCAGCCGCTAAACCGGCCGGCCCCGCACCCGCAATAATCACGTCGCGAACATTGCCGGTATCGACGTTGAGGTTAAATCCGAGACAATTGGCCAGTTCGGCGGTGGAAGGATTTCGCAGGACGTTCCGGGCACCGCAGACTATTACCGGTATTTCAGACGCTTTTACGTGAAAGTGATCGAGCAGATCTTGCGACGTGCGATCTGTATCGAGATCGACATAAGTGTACGGATATCCATTCCCGCTCAGAAATTCGCGGATCTCCAGAGTGCGTGCAGAATGGCGCGAACCGAGCAGGATGACGTTTCCGAAGCCCAGCTGGATGAGTGCAACGCGACGCAAAATGAACGCGCGCAGCAGGGTTTCGCTCAATTCTGCGTCTTTGGCCACCACCGCTCGTAACGCTTCGGGAGCAAGTTCCAAGAATTCGCCAGGCTGAGTGACGCGTCCCCGCACCAGCGACCGCTGGCCCGAAATCATGGTCATCTCTCCGGTGAATTCGCCACGCCGGTCATGGATTGCAATGAGACGTTCGCCCCGAAGGTCCGGCTGTACGATCTCCATACTTCCGGAAAGCAGCACGAAAAAGGGAATGTTTGTGTCACCGGGCTCAAATAGAATCTCGCCGCGGTCGACTCTACGTGTTTTGCCCATATACGCAACACGTTTAATCTGCTCAGGTGTCAGTGCCGGGAAAATCTGCGTGCGAGCGTCAAGCGCGCTCGGAATTGGAGGAGAAGCCATCCTCGTTTCCCTCAGGGTCTACTCTAAAACCCGCGCATGCTTCACGCCGTGCGACAGGTCATAGGATGTTTCGTCGACGTAGCACCAACCCCAGTTCTCGCCTGGCTCGATGGATCGGACGACCGGGTGGGTGGTTGCATGGAAATGTTTCGTCGCATGGGTATTCTTTGATGAATCACAACAGCCCACATGTCCGCACGTCAAGCAAATACGAAGGTGGACCCATCGATCGCCGGTTTTGACGCAATCTTCGCACACCCTCTTGGCAGGCTGAAGATCCTGCGCGTTCTTCACGTGTTCACAGACACTCATCAAATACCTCCTGCGCTCCGTGCTCTGTTATTATCGCCCTCACACCACCTCTCCGGTGATCCCCGCTGATTCGTCTGATGCCAAGAACAACGCGAGTGGCTCTATCCGTGATGCGAGTAGACCGAGCGGCGTCTTATCAGCTAAAACGGCGCCCCATTCCGCTGCGGTTACGTATCCAATTTCTCGTCTTCCTCGTGGACTGACCCAAAATCCCCGTTTTTCGAGCTGCCTGGGTGAATCATTGAGTTAGCCAGCGGCATCGCAAAAGGAATATCCTCTAAGCTGACACAGTTTCCAGGAGGGTGGACATGACTAATGTCTCGAAACGCAACCTTCTAATCGGCGGTGTTATCTGCCTGACCGTGATTGGTGTGGTCGTTGGAGCAAGGCGGCCGTCGAAGCATACTTCGGCGGCGCCAGCCAGCGTCCCGCCCGTTGTCGAGGTGGTTCAGGTTGAGCAGGAAGACGTTCCCATCTATGGTGAGTGGATCGGCACTCTCGACGGCTTAGTTAACGCTGACGTCAGAGCGCAGGTTACGGGATATCTGCAGACGCAAGGGTATCAAGAAGGGGCCTTTGTTAGAAAAGGTCAGCTTCTCTTTCAGATCGATCCACGGCCGTTTCAAGCAGTGCTTGACCAGGCGCAAGGCCAATTGTCGCAGGGTAAGGCGATGCTCGCCAATGCGGAGGCAGTTCAAGGCCGGACCGAACTGGACGTGAAGCGCTATACGCCGCTTGCAAAGGAACAGGCGGCCAGTCAGCAAGATCTCGATAACGCCGTCCAGAACAACCTTGCCGCCAAGGCGACCGTCGAAACAGCCAAAGCGCAAATTGCGACGGATGAAGCCGCTGTCGAAACCGCAAAAATTAATCTCGAGTTCACCCGCCTCGTTGCTCCCATTGATGGCATCGCCGGCCAAGCGCAACTTCAAGTAGGCGCCCTGGTCACTCCAGGCAGTACGCCGGTCACGTCCGTTTCCACCGTTGACCCGATCAAGGTCTATTTCACTGTTAGCGAGCCTCAGTATCTCGCCTGGCGAAAACGCTTCCCGACGGAGACTAGTCGCGTGGCAGCCGACAGGGCCCTGCGCCTTCAACTCATCTTGGCGGACGGCTCAACGTATCGGCACGAGGGCAGGTTCTATTTTGCCGACGTCAGGTGAATGTCGGTACCGGCGCAATTCGCATCGCGGGGCTCTTTCCGAATCCAGGGAACGACCTGCGGCCCGGCGGGTACGCTAAGATTCGCGCGGTCACCGAGATTCAACACAACGCACTGCTTGTTCCTCAACGCGCGATATCAGAGCTTCAAGGCGGCTATCAAGTTGCCGTCGTAGATGGCAATGACAAAGTAAACATCCGAACCGTCACAGTCGGTGCCCGTGTCGGTACCAAGTGGATCGTTACGAGCGGTCTGAATCAGGGACAAACAGTCGTTGCCGAAGGAGTTCAGAAAGTCCGCACAGGGGCGCGCGTGAATCCCAAACCATTTCCGATGCAAGCCGAACTCAGGTAGTCAGATGTCTAAGTTCTTCATTAATCGCCCCATTGTCGCGATCGTAATTTCGAATCGGTGCGGCAGACGCGCTCTGTCGCCGAACTGGACCGATCGTCAAACGCCTACGGATTTGGGTACTCGAAAGGATTCTTCATGACCGATTCACTGCAATGGGAGCTTTAGTCAGCTCCATCCTCTTGTTGTTACCGCTGACTTGCCTCCTGGCACGACGGGGCGAGATGGTCACCGATATCGGCGACTCTCATCTCGGGCCGCCAGGACGCGGTTTTGGTCGATATCTTTCTGACTTTTGAACAGAACCGGCAACTGGTCGAATGGATTGAGAAAAGCGGTAAGAACCTGACCACAATTTATGCAACTCATGGCCACGGTGATCATTTCTTCGGGGTGAATACAATTCGACGGACATTCCGGAATTGCGCTTCGTGGCCACGCGCGATGTGATCGAGGTTATGCGGCGGCAAACGTCGCCTGCGGTGTTTGAGCCGTTCTAAAATCTACGATTCCCCGGACAAATAGACAGCAGCGGCGTCATCGCGGAAGGGCCCGCGCTCCGTCATTGCATGAGACAAGAAGCCTGGCAACGTCGGTACCCAGCAATCCTCTAGGAGACGAGGCGATACACATTCGCGTGAAATGCCGGAGCTATATATAGCGACCAGTTGA
>Ga0213875_10001996_pt1 | contig 12603 bp, 14 predicted proteins | sample BarmaccomBMRX_R8_FD_160105 | JGI IMG/M metagenome (GOLD analysis project Ga0213875, IMG submission 160105) | Root-associated microbial communities from Barbacenia macrantha in rupestrian grasslands, the National Park of Serra do Cipo, Brazil - RX_R8 | ecosystem: Host-associated > Plants > Roots... | reverse complement strand
AAGCTGCACTACCTCAACCCGGTCCCGATCCGCCTGGTCCACGACCGGTGGGTCAGCAAGTACACCGAGCCGTGGGCTGCCGGGCTCGCCGGCCTGAAGCACGAGCTGGAGGATCAGATGGAGAAGGTCTTCGAGATCTACATCCGCACCACGCCCGAGCGGCTGTGGGAGGCGATCACCGATCCGGTGATCAGGACGAAGTACCAGTTCGGCGCGTCGATCGAGTCGGACTGGACGGCAGGTTCGCCCTACCGGCTCGGTCATCCGGCAGCGGAGCGGCCGCTGATGGAGGGTGAGAACCTGGTCGTCGAACGGCCGAACCGGCTCGTGCAGACGATGCGGGCGCTGTGGGGTCCCGACGCCGAGCGGGCCGGCACGTCCCGGGTGACGTGGGAGATCGAGCCGGTCGGCGACTCGTGCCGGCTGACGGTGGTCCACGATCAGCTGCCACCGGACGCGCCGGCCGAGCTCTACGGCGGGTGGCCGATGATCCTGTCCGGCCTGAAGACGTGGCTCGAAACCGGGCAGACCCTGACCACGCCGGGCTCGCTCATGTATCAGCAGGCGCGGTAACCGATTCTCATTCATCCAGCGACGCGAGGAGATCATTATGTCCCAGACCACCATCACCGGCATCGGCGCCGTGGGAATCCCGGTCAGCGACCAGGACAAGGCGGTGGAGTTCTTCGTCGGCACGCTCGGCTTCGAAAAGCGGCTCGACGTGCGGGCGGGGGAGGGCTTCCGCTGGGTCACGGTCGCGGCCCGCGGCGCGTCCACCTCGGTCGCGCTGATCGCCGGGCCTGACACCGGGGCCGACACCGGCATCCGGTTCCTGGTCCCCGACGCCGAAGCCGAGCACACCGCCATGCGGCAACGGGGCATAGCGGCCGGGGACCTGCTCCGGTGGCCGGGTGTGCCGCCCATGTTCGAGTTCAAGGATCCGGACGGGAACAAGTTCGAGGTCGTCGAGGGCCGCCCCTGATCGCGGCGGCGCGCCGTCAGGTAGGGCCGTAGAGGGTCAGGTCCAAGACGATGGGCATCATCGCGGTCAGGGTGCGGGCCGGCGGCGGGACTGTAGCGGCGAACTCCACCATGTAATGGTCGTTGGGCGTGAGCATTTCCTTGGTGATCCCGGCAAACGTCTTGCGGATCCGCGCGAGCTCGCCGCCACCCCTGGCGGCCTTGACCGAGAAATGCTTGAGCGCCAGGTCGCCTTCCACCTTGCCCACGATCTGGTCCTGCTCATCGAGCAGGGTGTAGAGCCGCTTGGTTCCCCCCGTGCGGATGCGGCCGATCAATTCGCCTTCGGGGCCGTGGAGATCGGTGATCCACTCGCTGGTCTGCTTGACAAGGGACAGGACCGGCTCGCGGGCGGCCGTCGTGACCTCGATTACGCGGGTGTCGGGCATATGCTTGCTGAGCAGCTTGCGCCTCGTGTGGCCCTCGGTCTCGGTGGCGATTGCCAGCAGTTGCCGCTGAGCGTTGAAGATCTCGTAACTCGCGCGGCTGGGAAGCCACTTCCCCGGCTGCTGGATCCGCAGCTTCTGGAAGTCAAAGAGGTCTTCCATACCGTGAGTATGCAGCACTCCCGGCGTTGCGGCGACACGCCGCCAGCGGCCCGGCGGCCGTCCGGATCCCCGCGGGCCGGCCATGCACGGTTTGCCGGCTCGCTGAGCAGGCACGGCATGTCAGGGCCGCAGCGCGTGTCTCGCCCGTAAGCTGCCCTCACTGAGGGCGGCCCGTGCGACGCTGCGCAAGGCTGTGGCCACTGCGGCTTCGCCTTCCGGGGTCGTCTCATCCGCCCAGCTGCTGAGCAGGGCCACAAGGCGGCGCTGGAGCTCGTCCTGCTCCTCCCGTGCCGGTACAAGACCGATGAAGACGCTGAAGAACTCACCGGCCCGCATGCCGCCAGCCGCGACGGCGCGCAGCACCGTGGTGAACTGTGCGGCATCACTCGCGTCGGGGCCTGCCGCCGGGAAGCCCTGCTCACGGAGCATCTCCCGGATGGCCGGCCCGGCATCGCGCAGGGGCGTGCCATAACTCAGGGCCGCCACGCCGACCGTGGCCGGAGTGTCCAGATTCCGGGCGAGGAGGTCACACGCCACCGTGATCGCCCGGTCCACGTCGGGACCAAGGCCGGGCAGCACGAATTCAGCGGCCAGCAAGGCCAGCTCCGCGTGCAGGGAGTCCACGGAAGCGCCATCCACCTGCCCATGCTAGAAGCGCCCCGGCCCGCACGGGCACGGGCACGGTCACATGGTGGCCTGCCGGGCACCGGCAGGCTGACGGCTCACCGGGCGCGCCCGGCACCGGGGCGCCGGTCACAGCCGCGGTTCCAGTGCCCTGACCGGCGCGGTGCACGCGGTGGCCGGCCGGTTGCCGGTGAGCTTGCAGATGCCGGCGGTCAGGTAGTTGGCCGACCCGATGGCGCCCCGCGCGACCGGCGTGGACGGGTCGCGCAGCGCGGCGGCCACCTGGGTCCACGTCATGCCCTGCAGGTCCTGCGGCCCGTAGGGAGCGAGGTTCCCGACCTCGACGTACCGGTTGCCGATGTCGATGAACGGTATCGAGCCGCCCTGGCCGCCGGTGCCCGGGTCGTACCTGTCTATCAGCGCCTGTTCCGCCGCGGTCGGCACCTGCAGGGTGGCGTACGGAACCGTTTGCGAGGCGGAGTGGCCCTCGCGGTAGTTGGTGGTCTCCTCCACCGGGACGAACGACAGGTACCTGCTGGTGTAGGAGGACCCGTGGAACGTGAACGTGGGGACGTTGGCGGGCACGTCCGTGCTGGACGAATGGATGGTGCTGAGCCCGGAGAAGGTGCCGAAGCGGCTCAGCGCGACGATCATCGACCACCGTTCGGCCGCGCAGAACGGGCAGTAGTCGGCCCCTACGTACAGCACTTCCGGCTTGCCGCCCGAGGTCAGGGCCGGACCGCTGACGCCGGACAGGTAGCTGCCCGCCGGGTTTCCGGTCCCGATGTCGCCGCCGGCCAGGCTGCCCGGCCCGACTCTGTCCAGGACGCCCGCCGGCTCGCCGGTGACCTGCGAAACGAGGCTGTGCAGCGCCGCGCCCGACGGGCCCTCGCTGGCATCGGGCAGCGCCGGTGCCTGTGAGTTCATCTTGACCACCACCAGGGCCACCACGACCGCCACGACGACGGCTATGCTGCCCGCCGCCATCAGGATCCGGTTGCGGACCCGGGCGCGCCTGGCCGCCGCGCGCTGCGCCGCGATTTTCTGCTGGCGGCCGCCTTCCCGCTTGGTTCTGCTCGATCTGCCCACCGCCGCACCAGCCTCCCGTCGAGATCTACGTACCTCAATAGTAGATGATCTACGGACCTGAATAGTAGATGGTGGAGGTGCTGGCCGCCGGCCGGCGGCGCGCCGCGAGCGCCGCGCCGCCACCGCGTGGCTAGGAGGCGGTTACCGGCAGCGCCTGCGGGCCGAGGGTGAAATCGGGGTCGACCTGCGCCGCGAGCCCGGCGTCGGCTCGCGCGCGGGCGTTCTTGAGGTGGAACTCCGCCGCCTGGCGCGAGTACCGAGCCCAGTCCCGTTCCCGCGCGTCCAGCGCGTCCTGCAGCGCGCCGAGGGCGGCGCGGGTACCGGGGGCGAGTTCGGCCAGCCGCAGCGGGCACCCCTGGTCCATCGCCCCGCCACGGCGATGGCGACGTCGTAGCCCTCGGCGTAGTCGCGCCACTGCCGGTACACGCTGATGCCCTTCCGGGTGGGCTCGGCGACCAGGACGGTGAGGTCGAACCGGGTGAACAGGCCCGAGGTGAACGAGTCGGCACCGGCGGTGCAGTCGGTCACCACGTACTCGCCGGGGCCGTCGGCCAGGTGGTTGAGGTACAGCTCCACCGCTCCGGTCTTGGCGTGATAGCAGGCGACGCCGAGGTCATCGTCCTCGAACGGCCCGGTGGCCAGCAGCCGCGCCCCGCACGGCGTGTCCACGGCCAGCGCGTGCACCGGATCCGGGCCGCAGTGCCGCAGCAGCCGGGAGCCGCGGCCGGGCGGAGTGGTCTTGACCATCGCGGCGGCGGAGGCGATCCGCGGGTTCTCACCGCGCAGGTACTCCTTGATCTGCGTCAGGTGCGCGCCCATCGCGGGCGGCTCGCCTTCGGCGCCGAGAGCCTCGGCCAGGTGCTGGTTGATGTCGGCGTCGACCGCCACCACCGGCAGCCCGCGGGCGGCCAGATGCCGGACGAACAGCGAGGACAGCGTGGTCTTCCCGCTGCCGCCGTTGCCCGCGAACGCGATCTTCATCCATACCCCTTTGCGCTGAGAACCCGTATCCGGCCTGGCCTTCAGGCCGGTCCTCGCTGTCCCGGCCGCCCTCTCCGCGGGTCACGGCCGGCCCCTGGCCTGTCCTCGCCGCCAGTCATCGCCAACCCTACTGGAATGATTATCATTTTCATGTGAAGATGAGGACGGCATCCGCACGCGAAGAAGGGACACGGGCATGTCGCTGACGGTTTCGGCAGACCTGCTGGAGCAGGCGCGCCGCGGCGAGGTCGATGACGCCGCGTTCATCGACTGCATCCGTGCCTCACTGCCATACGCCTGGGGCGTGATCAGCGGCCTTATCGCGGACCTGGACTCCGGGGACCGCGAGTTCGCCGACAACCAGGTGCCACCGCCCGGCGAGGCGGCCCGCGGCGAGCTGCTGCGGCTGATGGCCAGCGACGCGATGCGCGCCGCGGTCGAGCGGCACTACGGCGTCCGGCTGGCCTTCCAGAACTGCCACCGCGCCGCGGTCTTCCGTCCCGGCGCGGAACGCGCGCACGCCGAGTACACCACCGCCCGCTCGCAGATCCTCAACCAGCGGCCCGAACTCGTCGACTGCTAGGAGGGTCCACGACACGAGCCGCGAACCTCCCGTTCCGCGCGGACATGGCCGCCGCAGGCGTCCCCGGCATGTGGGAGTGGTCCACCGAGCGCGTCCCGATGATCCCGGCCATCGCCGCCCGGCTCGGGGCTGAGCCGGTAATCCCGGTTACCCGGCCGGGAGGTTGCCTGGTAGCTAAGGGCCTGATGTTAAACCTGAGGGGCGCGATGTAAGCGAACCTGAATTCGATAAAATCGAGCATCCTGGCGCTTGACTCTGCGCCTATCATGAACTTTACTGAGAGTTGGCCGGTGACAAGAGGTCCCAGGGGACATCTTCCCGTTACGGCGGGATAGCCGGTCTTAACGTTGCCCCAGGTCAGGCGGCACCGAAAGGAAGGAACTCTGTGACCAGGGTGGGGCGGATGAAAGGCATGTACTGCTCATCGCCCCGTTCGATATGACGCTGAACGGCCCAGAGTGCGTAGTCGGCCACTTGGAGTCCCCAGCAGGACGCGGAGTCCCAGTGCGCAACTACCACACGGCCCAGCCGTGGTGCCACCTGCTGGCACACCAAGTTGATCGCCTGCTGGAAGGCGGTCTTTCTTGCTGCCGTCCCGAGGGTAGCGACAGCGACGTGCAGCGTGTCACCGGGGCCGGTCACCCATCTCGCGATCTCCTTGAAGTGGAGGTACCACGCAAGCTGATAGAGGTAGGCTTAGCCACGGGCGCGCACGCTCGGGTACGCCTTCGACTTGGCCAGGAAGGTCGTGTCGAACCGGGGCGCTTGCTGCTGGATGAGGGCATAGACTTCGGCGCGCGCCGCTCTGCTGTCGTCTTTGGCGTGGTAGCCCTTCGAGTTCTCGAAGCCGGCCGCCGAGTGGGAAAACCGCATCCGCTCGGCCTGCCACAGGTGGCCGCCTGGATCACTACGCCAGGTTGCAGTGCCGATGCCGAAGTACCGGGAGCCGCCGCCGGCCACGTTGTAGTCCAGGTTGCCGGTCTCGTCGGCATACATGAAGACATCGGTCATAACGGCTACACCTACAGCGGGCCAGCAGCGCGCGCAACATGCAAGTACGAGCGAGAGGAAGCGGGACGGCCCGACAGGTGACCATCCCGCTCCATGCCTTGCCCAACCGCGAATCCACAACATCACCATGGCGTTCGCCGTGACACCCCTACTTCTCCATGGAGCACCTGTCTGCCCCTCGCAGGCAACGGCTGGACCGCCCGGCCGTCCCGCCCATCAGCCCCAGCGGCAGGCGCCCGCACTCCAGTTTTGCCACACCCCCCACATAGCGGCATCTCAGCGGAACCTTCAGAAATTAGGTGCTACATTCCCAGCCCCCCGCGCCGCGCCACCCCTTCCTCCGCGCGTCCGGCATCTGCCGCACCTCGCCGCCGTGACCGGGCACCGCCATTCCGGCGGTCTTCGTCAGTAACCACCACCAGCGCAAGCCCCCGGGCCGTACCATTCGACCGGATAGTCACTTATGGGATCACCGGGCCCGGCCGTGACGGGGAAGCTCGACCGTGACGGGGAAATCCTGACGGGGAAGTAAGGAGCGGGGATGACGCACACGCAACGCCGGCCTGGACGCCTTTTCCTGGCCTCTGCCGCGCCACTGGTGCTCGCGGGCCTGCTCACCGGATCGGGGGCCGCCCTCGCCGGCACCGCGCCCGCCGCCGGCAGCGCCGCGCCCGCCGCCAGCGACACCGCGGTCGCCGCCGTCGGCTCCGTGCCCGCCGCGAGCGGCCCGGCGTCGGCCACGACAGCCACGGCAGCCACAAAAGCCGCGACACCCACGGGGCACGCAAAGGCGGCCTGCCCGGGGTGGGCGGTCATGCGGGTGGCGGGCCCCGGCGCCATGACCGACGACTTCTTCGGCGTGGCCGTGCTCTCGCCCAGCAACGTCTGGGCCGTGGGCGACTACTCCGGACTCGACGGCGTGTTCAAGACCCTCGTCGAGCACTGGAACGGCCACACCTGGAGGGTGGTGCCCACGCCCAGCCCGGGAGCCGGCAGCGACTACCTGAGTAGTGTGCACGCGGTCTCCCCGGCCAGCATCTGGGCCGTCGGCGACTACTCCGACCAGGCGGGAGTCTTCGCGCCGGACAAGACCTTGATCCTGCACTGGAACGGCCGCACCTGGAGCCGCGTGCCGAGCCCCAGCCCCGGCCGCTTCATCGACAGCCTCAACGGCGTGCACACCCTGTCCGCGACCAACGCCTGGGCCGTGGGCTTCTACACGACCTCGGGCGGTGCCCCGGACAGGAACCTCATCCTGCACTGGAACGGCCGGGCCTGGAGCCAGGTGGCCAGCTCCAACCCGGGCTCGAAGGCCGACGTCCTCAACGGCGTGCAGGGAATCGCCGCCAGCAACGTCTGGGCCGTCGGGCTGTACGAGAACGGCCTGTTCGGCCTGAGCCTCGCCCTGCACTGGAACGGCCACGGCTGGACCAAAGTCGCCACCCCCAACCCCACGGGCAGCAGTGAGCTCCTGGGCGTCGACGCCACCTCGGCGGCGAACGCCTGGGCCGTGGGCGATGACGGCAAGGGCGAGTCGGTGACCCTCCGCTGGAACGGCCGCACGTGGACGCGCGTGCCCAGCCCCGACATCCTACGCGGGGACGACAACATTCTGCACTCCGTGGCGGCCACCTCGCCCACCAACGCCTGGGCGGTCGGCGCGGCCAACAACCTCAGCACCGGCACGGCCTTCGAGCTGCACTGGAACGGCCGCAAGTGGACGAACATGGCCAGCCCGAACCCGGGCGCCAACAGCTCGATGGACGCGGTGGCCGCCACGTCCGCGAGCAACGCCTGGGCCGTGGGCGAATACGGGCTGAACCCCCCGGCGACGACGCAGCGGGCGCTCGCCTTTCACTGCACGTGACGGCCCTCAGGAGCCACCCGCGGACCCGCGCTCAGGGGCGCACCGCGCGGTAGCGCGGGTGCACCGTGTACTGCGGCGGCGGTGAGGCGGCGCGCACGAACAGGCCGATGATCGCGCCTGCCAGGAAGCCGAAGACGTGGGCGACGTACGCCACCGAGCCCGCGCCGGAGGCGGCGTAGCCCGCGGAGTACACCCACTGCAGCACGAACCACAGGCCGAGCACCAGCCAGGCGGGGATGATCACCGGGATGAAGAACAGGAACGGCACCAGCGACCAGACCTTCGCCCGCGGGTAGAGCACCAGGTAGGCGCCCAGCGCGCCGGAGATGGCCCCGGACGCTCCGATGAGCGGCTCCAGCGAGGACGAGTTGGCGAACGCGAACCCGTACGCGGCGACGTAGCCGCAGAAAAGATAGAAGAGCAGGTAAGGCACCCTGCCGAACCGGTCCTCTATGTTGTTGCCGAAGATCACCAGGAACAGCATGTTGCCGAGCAGGTGCAGCCAGCCCGCGTGCAGGAACATGGAGAACAGCACCGACAGGACCGGGATCTTGTGATAAGCCGGCCTGCCCGCGTAGCAGGTGTCCGGCGCCGGCGCCGGCTGCCCGGTCGCGACCACGGGCAGCGGGTGGTCGGTGACGAGCTCGTGCGGGATGGCCGCGTAGTGATCGTAGAACGCCTCCTGGCTGCACAGCTGCGCCTGCGCGGCGGCGCCGGTGACCGACGCCTGCGACCCGGGGGTGAGCAGCAGCACGATGACGTTGGCCGCGATCAGGCCGTATGTGACCCAGGGGGTGCGGCGGAGGGGGTTGATGTCGTGAACCGGGATGACCACCCCTCAAAGCTGCCCAGGACCAAGCCGCTGTACACAACCCGCGTAGTGTCTGATCCCGTGTCCAACCGTGAGCTGGTGGTTCTTGGCACGGCGAGTCAGGCGCCCACCCGCAGCCGCAATCACAACGGCTATTTCCTGCGGTGGGACGGCGAAGGGCTGCTGTTCGACCCCGGCGAGGGAACGCAGCGGCAGATGCTGTTCGCCGGGGTGACGGCGAGCCACATCACCCGCATCTGCGTCACCCACTTCCACGGGGATCACTGCCTGGGCGTGCCGGGCGTGCTGCAGCGGATGTCCCTGGACCGGGTGCCGCACGCCGTGGAGGCCTGCTACCCGGCGGAGAACCGGGAGGTGTTCGGCCGCCTCAGGCGCGCCGCCCTGTTTCGCGACGTGCTGGACCTGCGGGAACGTCCCGCCGACTGCGACGGCGTGATCATCAGCACCCCCGCGTTCCGGCTCGAAACAAGGGCGCTGTCGCACAGCGTGCCGACGATCGGCTACCGGCTGACCGAGCCGGACGGGCGGCGGATGCTCCCCGGCGAACTCGCCGCCCGCGGCGTCACCGGTCGCGACATCGGCCGTCTGCAGCGCGAGGGCCGGCTCACGACCGGGGGCGAGACGGTGACGCTCGAGCAGGTCAGCGAGCCAAAGCGCGGCCAGCGTTTCGCGTTCATCATGGACACCCGGCTCTGTGACGCCGCTTTCGAGCTGGCCGAAGGGGCGGACATGCTCGTCTGCGAATCCACCTTCGCCGACGCCGAGGCCGGGCTCGCCCGCGACTACGGGCACCTGACCGCCGGGCAGGCGGGCCGGATCGCGGATCAGGCCGGCGCCCGGACGCTGGTCCTCACCCACTTCTCCCAGCGCTACGAGCACTCGGAAAGCCGGCGGCTCGCCGATGAAGCGGCGTCGGCGTTCGGCGGTGAGATCGTGCTGGCCCGCGACCTGGACCGGGTACCCGTTCCGGGCCGGCGGCACGCTGCTCCGTGATCGCGCCCTCCGGGGCGGGAAAGAACCAAGGATGCGCGTGGACAGCGTGACGGTGGACACCGGCGACGCGGCCGTCGCCGGCGACCTCACCGTGCCCGGTGACCCGCTCGGCATGGTGCTGTTCGCCCACGGCAGCGGCAGCTCCCGGCACAGCCCGCGCAACCGCGCGGTCGCCCGGGGCCTGAACCAGGCCGGGTTCGGAACGCTCCTGCTTGACCTGCTGACCCCGGCGGAAGAACGCGCCGACGCCGAGACGGCCGCCCTCCGCTTCGACATCGGCCTGCTGACCAGGCGCCTGACCGGAGCGATCGACTGGCTCGCCAGCGCCCCGCCGACCCCGACTGTCCCGCCGACCCCGACTGCCCCGCCGACCCCGACTGTCCCGCCGACCGTGACTGCCAGTCCGCCCCCGGACGCCCCGCCGACCTCAACGGCCCCGCCGACCTCAACTGCCCCGCCGACCTCAACTGCCCCGCCGACCGCGAGCGCCCCGCTCGCCCTGTTCGGCGCGAGCACGGGCGCGGCCGCCGCCCTCGCCGCGGCCGCCGTGCGCCCGGAACGCGTGCGCGCCGTGGTGTCGCGCGGCGGCCGCCCCGACCTGGCGGAGCCGTGGCTCGGCCGGGTCCGGGCGCCGGTGCTGCTGATCGTCGGGGGCCGCGACCTCCAGGTGGCCGAATGGAACAACGCGGCCAGCAGGAAGCTGCCAGGGCGGGCCGAGGTCCGTATCGTGCCCGGCGCGGGCCACCTTTTCCAGGAGCCAGGGGCCCTGGAGCAGGTCACCGCGCTGGCCGTCGGCTGGTTCCGCCGGTATCTGGGTCACCGCTGACCCGCCCGCCCAGGGCGTGTCCCGTGGGTCCGTGGGCCACGCCATTAACACGCCCGTCATCCCCGCGGGGCATGCTAGGGGGATGGGGGGTGCGTACGGAACCTGGCACGGGCACGTCATCGTCTGCGGCCTGCGCGGCGTCGGCCTGCGCATCGTCGAGCAGCTGACCTTGTCCGGAGTTCCCGCGCTGGTGGTCGAGGACACCCCGGACCCGCCACTCGCGCGCGTCATCGAAGGATGGGGCGTGCCGCTCATCGCCGGCAACTCCCGGGCGGCGGAGACGCTCGCCGGCGCCGGCCTGGCCGGTGCCGCGGCGGTGATCTGCGCGCAGCACGACGACCTGCACACGCTGGAGACGGCGCTGCTGACCCGGCGCCTGCGCGAGGACGTGCGGGTGGTCGTGCAGCTCGCCAATCCGGCGGTCGGCCGCGCGCTCAAGCAGGCCGGGTTTTCGGTCCTGGACGTGGCCGGGCTGTCGGCGCCGTCGATCGTCGAGGCCTGCACGCGCGCGGGAGCGCAGGAGATGACGCTGTCCGGCCAGCGGTTCCTTGCCGCGCGCAGCACCTCCCCCAAGGCGGCCAGCCTGCGCGAACTCTACGGCGCGCTCGCCCCGGTCGCGGTCGTCCCTGCCGCCGGCGGCGACGTCGCGATCTGTCCCGGGCGCGACGCGCGGGTCAAGGCGGGCGACCAGGTGACCCTGATCGGCACGCCCGATGAGCTCCGGGCCGCATCCGTCTTTGAGTATTCCGAACGGACGGTGCCGTCGCCCCAGACCAACCGTTCCCGCCGCGGCGGGCGGCGCCGGGGCGTGTTCCACCTCGCGATGGTGCTGCTGCACGCCGCCGACCGGAGGCTGGCGATCGCGCTGGGCGCGCTGGTCGCGGTGCTGATCGCCTCCACCGTGGTGCTGCGCCTGGCGTACGAGTACGCCGGCGCACAGCACATCTCGCTGCTGGACGCCGCGTACTTCACCGTGGAGACGGTCACCACCGTCGGGTACGGCGACTACACGTTCCGCGGGCAGTCCCCGTGGCTGATGGCGTTCGCGATCTCCCTGATGCTCGCCGGCGCCCTGTTCGTCGCCGTCTTCTTCGCGCTGGTCACCAACGTCCTGGTCAGCCGGAGGATCGAGGAGTCACTGGGACGCCGGCAGATCACCGGCCTGACCGGGCACATCCTGGTGATCGGGCTGGGCACGGTGGGCCTGCGGGTGGTGCAGCAGCTCGCGGCCGCGGGCAGCGACGTGGTGGTCGTGGAGAAGGACGAGCGAGGCCGCCACCTGGAACAGGTGCGCGCCCTCGGTGTTCCGGTCGTGATCGCGGACGCGACGCTGCCGGAGGTGCTGCGCTCCGTCCGGCTGTCCGCCGCGTCCGCGGTAGCGGTGCTGACCAGCGACGATCTCGCCAACCTCGAGACCGGCCTGGCGGTTCGGGACCAGCTCGGCGCCCGCTGGGAGACGACACCGGTCGTGCTCCGCATCTTCGACCCGCAGCTCGCCCACTCCGTGAAGGAGACCTTCGGGTTCACCGACGTCCGCTCGACCGCGGCGCTCGCCGCGCCGTGGTTCGTCGGCGCCGCCCTCGGCCTCGATGTCCTGTCAACCTTCTACGCGGGAGACGAGCCGCTCCTGGTGGCGCGGCTGACCGTCACCCCCGACGGCGGCCTGCACGGCCTGACCATGCGCGACCTGGCGGCGAGAACCCGGGTGCTGGCGATCCGCCGCGCCGCGGACCGCGCGACCCTCGAGCACCCGCCGCGCCGCAGCACCCGCTTCCGCCCCGCCGACGAGGCCTACCTCATCGGCCCCTACAGCGAGCTCCTGACCGTCCTCCGCCGCGACCGCCCCCCCCCCCCCCCCCCCCCCCCCCCCCCCCCCCCCCCCCTCTCCTCTCCCCCCCCCCCCCCCCCCCCCCCCCCCCCCCCCCGGTCTCGTCTCCCCCCCCGCCCCCTCCCGCCACCCCCCTATCTCGTCCCCCTAGAGCGCCGGGCTCGCGGTGCCGGGAGGGCTGCGGGGGTCGTGGATGGCCGGTTTGGGTGCGATCCGTGCTGCTATCGCAGCGTGGATCGCACCCAAACCCCCCGGCCGGCGCTTTAGCCAGAGTCCCGCCCGTCCTCCACTCATGATCGTGGGTCGTTGTGCTCCTCTTTCGGCGCCTTGCGCACGATCATGAACGACCGCCCGTGAGGAGCTAACTCCTCCACGCCGCTTGCTCCCCGCGCTGGCCGCTT
>Ga0213875_10001994_pt1 | contig 12607 bp, 16 predicted proteins | sample BarmaccomBMRX_R8_FD_160105 | JGI IMG/M metagenome (GOLD analysis project Ga0213875, IMG submission 160105) | Root-associated microbial communities from Barbacenia macrantha in rupestrian grasslands, the National Park of Serra do Cipo, Brazil - RX_R8 | ecosystem: Host-associated > Plants > Roots... | reverse complement strand
GCCGGCGGCTGGCTTCGGAGATCTTGCGCGACGTCCGGACGCTGGATCGAAAGATCGCGGACCTAAACGAGCGCATCAAAGCCGAGGTAGAGGCTTCCAGCACCACCCTCACGGAAATCTTCGGCGTTAAGGAGGCGCTACGGTGCCTCAAGAGACGCATCTCCGACGCCGTCTTCAAGAGCCTCATGGCAGATTCGCGGGCGCCCTCGCGCAGCGCCGCTTGACAAAGAGGAGCCGGGAAGTGACTCATGGCCCTTGCCGGGCCACCCCGAAGCCATGAAATTGGCTCCCCGTCGAGCGTATTTTCACACCAACCCTTAGAAGCGGCAACTCGCTTTTTGCCGGTGTACCGAAAAGGGAGGTTTTTGGAACACCCCTTTGCGTCTTTGAGTTTTCGGGAAGCCCTTAGTAGCGGCAACCCGGGGACAGGAGCTCTACCCCTAGACCGGCGCCCGGCGCCCTCAATCGCTTTGCCCGATCCCCCCGCCGCCCTTGAGGATCTCTAGCGCCGCTTTCTCTTCGTACCAGTGGCCATCGTCCGGGTTCCGCCAGATGTCCTCGCCCTCGCGCTCCTCGACCTCCCAGCCAGCTTCTTCCAGCTCGCGGCGGGCATCGATCTCCTCCTGGCTCAAGCTGCCCTCCTTCTCTCTGACGCGCGTAGAAATCGCCCTCTACCGTCGAGGGGTATCGTACCACCACACAAACACCCTGGACCGGGGGGCGCCGCGCTCGTTACGGGGCAATCTCGCGCGTCTGAGAGCAGCTGCCCGGTACGGTAAAGGAGCAAAGCAGGGCCGGGCAGCCATATGACGGGGGACGGGCGTTACCGTTCGTCGCGCTCGGAGCTGTACGCAGAGGACCGGGGCAAATCGGCCCTCCACCGCTCCGGTAGGGCATGGTTATTCAGGATCGTGCATGGGGACTTCCGAGAAGACGCCTTCTCGGAGATTGGGTGAATAGCTCGGAAGAGGCTCGTACGAAATCCTTACCCTCGGGAAATCACTAGGCGCAGCTAGTATGCTGCCGATATGAAACCAAAGCTCATCACCCATAAAGTCGTGCTCACCCTCCTCGTCCTTGCCCTTACCGCCTGGGCCACAACCTCCTGTGGCGGGTCCTCCTCGAACTCTTCCTCTTCCACGCAGCAGCAAACCTCTCAGCAAACCGCGCAGAAAGCACCCCCCTCGACGCAGCAGCAAACCGCACAGGAAGCGCCTTCCTCGACGACAGCTTCGAGCAGCGCCTCTGCTACTGAGCTGGTAGGCACGTGGAATGCGACGAGCGCCCAGGGCACCTCGCTTCCCAAAGGGAATGCAGTGACGCTCACCTTCTCGGACAACGGCACCGTACAAGGCAACCTACAAGCGGGGGCTGCTAAGGGCTCCCAGAACACTAACGTCACGGGACAATATAAAGTCCTCGATGGTTCGCATCTGCAGATGAGTGCGAACGGTATAACCCAGGATTTTGACTACAGCTTAAATGGCGGTACGCTGACGTTGACAGCCAATGGAGCAACGACGACATTCCAAAAGGCTGGATGAGGTACAGAGAAGCCTTTAGAAGCAGCAACTGAGTTTCCCAGAAGGCACCTTCTAGGCAGCTAGTGAATAGAAGCAACTCGCCTCCATATACGAGCAAAGGGTTCTGCCCTCGTTGCTATAGTGTGAAGGCCATGAAACGAGCACGCCAGGCCTAGGAGAGGAAGATCTATGCTGAGTAAGGCGGTTCAGGACGCGATAAACGAGCAGATCAAGAACGAACTCTATTCCGCCCACCAATACCTCTCGATGTCAGCTTACTGCGAGTCGGCAACCCTTCCAGGCTTCGCGCACTGGATGCGAGCCCAGGCCCAAGAGGAGAGGGAGCACGCGATGAAGTTCTATGACTTCCTCCTAAACCGCAATGGCCGGGTGGTCCTACAGGCGATAGAGCAGCCCGTGGTCGATTTCGGCTCGCCTGTAGAGATCTTCGAGCAAGCCCTCGAACAGGAGCAAAAGGTTACGGCGCAGATAAACGAGCTCTACGGACTGATGACCCGCGAGAACGATTACGCAAGCCAGGCTTTCCTACAGTGGTTCCTGACGGAGCAGGTCGAGGAGGAGAAGAACGTAAGAGATGTGCTAGAAACGCTAAAAATGATCGGGGACGAAGGTGAGACGCTCTTCCTGTTCGACAGGGAACTAGGCAAGCGCGGGGACGAAGCGTAGCTAGGAGCGCCTCACCACCCTAGCAAGCAGCACACACGCATACGGTGATTTTAAGGTGCCGAGTTTTCGAGAAGAAGACATTAGAAGCGGCAACCCGGGGACCCTACCCTTGGACCGGGGCTCCGCGCCCGTTAGATGCCAACCTCGCGCGCGTGCAAGCCGTTCGAAGCCGGGGCCAGCGGCTGTCCCCCCAGTACTTCCCATACCTAAGCTAAATCGTCGAGTTCAAGCCGGCTGGACACTTACGAGCTTGCCCACGGTGGTTGGGGCTGCGAGAGTATGGGGAGAGCGGCACCCCTGAAGCCGCGCCGCCCAAGGTCACGAGCGCATCCTAATTACCTTCTCGCATCGCGTCTTGGACGATGCGCTCGAACATCTCCAGCTCTTCGTCAGATATTTTCGACAGGTCCAGGGACCTGTACTCGTGTTTCAGCATTCCGGAGACGTTGCTCTTGGCGGGAGCCTTGGAGCCGTAGATCTGGTCTATACGGTCCTGGGCGTCGATGATGTTCCTCAAGAGCCCCGGCACGACGTGGCTGTTTGGCGGGAGCTTTTCTATGAGCTCCCAGCATTTGCGGATGATGGCGCGGTAGTGGTTGACCGCGCTCTCGGCGGCGTCCGGGCGCTGCTCGCGCGTGTTGCGAGCCTCGTCCTTTATGAGCTTAACCCACGGTGGTCGGGGATACGTTCAGTATCGTGGCGATGTTTCGATTTGTCTCGCCCTTTATGGACATCTGGTAAGCCCGGTAGCCCAATTCCTCGCGTTGTGCGGGTGTGAGGTTCGCTGCCATTACAAGACTCCTTTGTTGCAAAACTTTGGGGAGGTTTTGCTCACAGTAGAAAAATTCCGGTCTGGCAAGAGGACCGGCGGCGCATAATCTGCCGTCGACGCCTTCCGGTGGCGCTTGAGGCTGCCGAGCGAGACGCCGAACCGCTCCTTGAGGTACTTGTAGGGCGCCCCGTCGGCGAACGCGGCGTCCAGGGCTTCCCGATGGAGGTGCAGGCAAGCAGCGCACTCTTTCATGACGCACCCCCGAAGAGCTGAACCAAGCCTTGCCGTTCCTCCTGCTCTACCATCCTGAGCACTTCGAGCCTCCTCGCGTCCATGTGCCGCTCTACGCTCTCCCTGACGAGTCGCCTCACGGCGTTGGCCGGTATAGCGTCAAGCTCTACGGTCTCCGTGCCGTGCTTTTGGACGAACTTCCTGGCCCGGCTGTCGGAGCGGGTGACCGGTTGGGTTATAAGCCCGTACTCTCCTATCTGCTCTGCCGTCGCGGCTATCCTTCGGACCGTTACCTCCACCGGACGGGCGTGCTTTACGAGCTCGCGTTCGACGGTCTCGGCGATGTTCATGCCGCTGGCGTCGAAGTCGGTCAGCAGGTAGACGTACGTGGGACGGCCGTCAGCCCTGATGAAGGCCCCAGCCTCCTGAAGGTAGGTCTCGCTGGCGAAGCCCCGCGACACGTAGAGGTCAAGGCCACACTCCTCGACCACCACGGGACGGAGCTTGCCGGCCATCGCGTCCTTTTCGACCCACACCTCGACCCTGACCGGGGAGTCGGCCCAGTAGTCCTTGCGGTAGCGCCCGGTCACCGATTGGGCGAACGAGGCGGGACCATCGAAGCGGTCGTGGCCGTAGATGGTACGCGAGCCGTCGGTAATCCAGCCGTAAGGGATTATCCCCGCGCGTCTCAGTTTCAGGAGGCGACGCTGAATGCGCATGTAGTTGTTGCGCTTGTTCTGCTGGTCCTTGTCCACGAGTTCGGCGCCAAGCGCCTCGTAGTACATGCCGCGCACGCTCTGGGGGTACTCTTCGGCCAGGATTGCGCACAGGCGCGTGTCTAGCTCTTCGGCTTGGGCCTTCGACAACCGCCTTACGGCACTAGTGCCGTAAACGCTCACGCCGCACCCCGCCAGACCTTCGAGCCGAACAGCAGCTCTAGGAGCGCATCGATGTCCGACTCGATGCGTTCCGCGCGTTCTACGTCCAAGGCGGCGCTCCTCCGAAAGCGTCCTCACCGGTCTCGTGCGCGGCGTCGTGGATAGCCATCATGGAACGCACCCTCATGACGGCGGCTTCCCCCGCATCAAGGCCAAACTCGCCGGCAACCCGATAGTGCCCCGACTTGACCCACATCCTGGCTACCTCCCCTTCGAGCTCTTCGGGGGTAAGGACCTCTTGCACGACGGCGTACTCATCGGAGGTCCAGTACTCTCGCCATTCGTCCCTATCCTCTCGCCTCACGCAACTACCTTCCTTGCGAAGACGAACTCCGCGTTGTCGTACTCGGGTAATCGTTCGACCCGGTAGCCCATACGGCGCACGGCGGGCGGCACGTCTCGCCACCGCAGCCCCTCGTCCATCGCTACCCCGCACAGAAGCCCCATCCGCACACGGTTTTGCTGCCCCAAAACTTTCGCCACCAGCGCCTCGACGGTCGGGGGTGTTGGCGCGCGGTCCCGCTCCTCTTCGTCACGGATTTCCCGCAGACGCCTCTCCCGAAGCTCCTCAGTCCGCCGAACGGCCTCGTGGCTGGCTGTGGGCGCCCCGCGGCGGCGCCGCTCCAGATGCTCCCGATATCGACGACTCTCTTCGCGATGGCGGTCCACCTGGCGTTCCCCCTGCTCGATTTCTTCGGCCCGCTCCCGCTCCTCTTCGAGCCGGTCCAGCCAGTCCCTCACCAGCCGTACAACATCCTCCTCGCACCGGATAATCCCGGCCTCCTCAAGCGGTTTCAGGATGCGCTTCCTCAAATCTCGCACCCGCGCCCGGTCGCGGTGCAAGGCTTCGCACAGGTCTAGGAGGTGCAGCTCGCCGCCGGCGGCCTCCAGGGCGTCGAGGACCGCTCCCCGGTGGGATCCGAGACGCTTTACGTACGGCTTCGCCTCCCGGTCTTCGGGAGCAGGCGAGGCGCCCGTGCTGCGTACCACGCAGCGACCCGGTACTAGCTCGAACTCCCGGCGACGTGACCGGCCCGGAGACGACCACCTCAGACGGGGCGCGCTGGGGGCGCGCAAGGGTTGCACAGTAGGGTCACAAAGTGCGTTGGAACTGAAGTCTTCCCCTTCTGTACCGTCCCTCTCTCCATAGTGTGAAAGGTCTGCGCGGGGTACCAAAAGCCGATACCTGCGGGATTTAACCTCGTCTTTCGGCGGGAGTATCTCTATCTGCCCGTCCGCTTCCAGGTGCGCGAGGGCCTTGCGGACGGACGGCACCGACTTAGCCGACATCTCCGACAGCCTCCTCAGCCCGGGTTCCACCACCACGCCATTACCGTCCATCTCGCCACCTCTAGTGGCAAGTTCGATGAGGGCCTCTTTTACATCTCTAGCGCTATGGCCGCGAGCCCAGTTGCCCTCATCGGCCATGCCGATGAAATGCATCCAGTCGTTGTCGCGCCAGTGCTGCCACAGGTGCCAGACCGCCGCCCGCAGCTCGTTATCGCGAGACATGCGAATACGGCCTATGTCCGCAGGCTCGAACTTGCGGGCCAGCATCTTCAGCTCGTTGACCGTCCCGCCGGCGACGAGGTGGTCGTCTACGCCCTTTTCCGGCCCCGGAAGGTAGACGACCAGAACCACCGCGCCGCGCTCCTCCAGGGCCGCCACGAAGCGCTCCAAAGCAAGCTGCACGTTCTCCTTGACCGTCACGTCCGCGTCGAAGACGACGAATACCCGTCGCCCTTTGAGGGCGATGTGGTCCCAGCACGGTAGTAGCTCCTGGCCTTTGGTGCCGGCGACGCACCATCCCCACACCCCGAAAAGCGCCACGGCGCACAGCCCGCGCGAGGTCAGGCAATCGGCCTTCTTCTCCCCCTCGGTAACCCACAAATCCGTGTCGGGATTCCTTAGAGCTGCGACGTTACGCGGGTGCACGTCGAGCGTGTTGGATGCCCCTGCCGGCTGTTCGTACTTGCGCGGCTGCCCGTTCTTGCCCTTGCGGGGGCGGTCCGGCCGCAGCCTGAGCCCCGTAGCGCCCGACGGGGAAAGCGTCGGAATCAATAGCCCCGGGCGGCGCTGGTAATCCTTGAAGCCGTCGGGTACCTCCGAGCGCTGGGTGGCCGTGTAGTAGCCGCGCTCGGCCACGCTCTCTGGGGCGATGGCGGAACCTTCGATGAGCTGGCGGCGGTGATCTGCGCTAAGGCATGCTAAGGGGTCTTTAGGAAGCTTAACGGTCATCAGGCCCCCTTAGGGATTTAAGGGCCAATAAGGGGCGATAAGGAGTCTCTGGTGCAGATAAGTGTTGCGTAGTATCATTAACGCCAGGACGGTCCAATTGGACCTCCATTTCTTAGTTATGTGGCGAGCGTCAGATTTGCCGTCGGAGCGCTCGCCACGGCTTTATACCGTGTCTCTCTCTTTATGGTAGCAACATGTTGAATATTCCTCTAGGCACTCTCCGCCGTGCTCGTGGACTTGACTCTGTGGCGCTCCCTGAACGCCTTAAGGTCGTCGCTGTAAATGACAGTTTTGCGTTGGCCATACCTGTAGGCCACGAGCTCGCCGCTGTTGACCAGGTTCCGAGTTAGGCTTTCTGAGATACCGAGTACTTCTGCTGACTCCCTCACCGTGAGCGACTTCTTGCTGGTGCTATGGTTTGCTGACACTCTGCACCTCTTTGCCGTTGTCCTCTAGCTGCTGCCTGAGGTCGACGGCTAGGACGTCACCTATCATTTCAGCCTTATAACGGCGACCAGCCGCCTCATTCGGTATCTCGTAGAACTTGATGAACGAACGTCCCTCCACCTGGTACGAGTGCTTCGTGTTATGCCGTACAGCGTAAGAGTCAGGGGAGTCCCGCGACGCACCCTTTAGACCAATGGTCTTCTCGTCGCGGTCGTATAAAAGCTCAAGAGCTTCAGGACGACCCAGCGCAGCATAAGCTAATTCGTTGAGCGCGAAGATTCCGCGGACGTGAAATGCGACCATGGGTGCAGGGGCTTCGGTAACCTTATATCGGCGAAACTTTTCGAAGTTCGGCATATGCTCACAATCCTATGGTGCACGCCGAAAGTAATTTTACCACAAGCACGAGAGACGCACATAGAACTCACAGATGCGTAAAGCGAGACGTGAAACGCAACACCACAATCTCAGTGCTCTAGCGGTCCGCGTCGGCGTTCGCCACCCCTCAACCTGCGAGTGCGTCGGCTACGAGCGCCACGGGCACTGCTCGCACGTGGAAGCCGCGAAGTTGGCCTCGAAAAGGTCCGCGCTCTGCGATTGCTGCGGGCGGCGGCGTTGCAGCGGTATTCGCAAAGGTTGATCCCCTAAATCGGGGACGAACTACTGGGGTTCGAGGGACGCTCCGCACAGCGAAGCAATCAGGAGGGGATCAATGCTAACGCACACCGCTGTGGGACCGGGAGCTGGTCGAGGTCACCGAAGACGACGGCCTCCTTAGCTGGTACGAGGGTGACCGCCTTTGCCGGGAGTGCGTCCCCCGGTTCTGGGCCTAGAGTCCGCCAGCGTTGTTAGCTCATGGCGAACAAGGTTCGGGGGCCACCACGGCCCCCAGTACAATCAGCGCGGTGAAATCAGGCAAGCGGGAAGAAAGGGGACGAATGCCAGTAAAGGTGAAGTCTAGTTGGCTTTCGGTAACGGAGGTCGCTGAACTATTGGGGATCTCGAGAAGGAGTGTCTACAACCGGATCAACGAGGGGTCCATCGAAGCCAGGAAGTTCGGGAAACAAACCACGCGGATTCACGAAGATGAGGTGGAACGTTTCGTAGAAGAGAGCGAGAGGCGCGGGCGCGGCGCTCCAAGGGGCACGGGCGACTGATTTACGGAGACCGATGTTGGGGCCGGGGTCCTACTCGAGGGGCTCCGGACCCTCTACCATAGAATCGTTTTACCGGTCTTCCCGAACGTCCTTTATGGCTTCCACGACTTCTTCGAGGTCCTCAAATTCCTTTCTCGGGAGCTCCTCAAGCTCATCGATGAGATCTTCGGGGGCGCCGTTGTTCATGGCGATCGCTATTAAGTCTTCCGTGTTGGCCGCGAAATCAACACCTTCGAGGTAGCGCCGTAATTCTTGCTCGGTTTCGGATGCCATGTCGGTTCCTCCTGGGCCAGAGCCTGGGCTAGAGCACGTGTAAGTCCTTCATGTACCCGACAAGAAGCACGGATAACCGCTGTCTGTTAATGGGGCCTCTACCTTGAGGGGCTCCGGCCTCGGGTTGTGGTACAGTTGGTGACGTAAACGAAGGTGGGTTACAGTCAATGAAGCGCCGCCCAAGGTTATCGGGGCGGCTTTTTGTTGATGGAACCCAGAAAAAGAAAGGCGGGCTCAGTACATGGCCCAAGGAACGGTCAAGTGGTTCAACGAGGAGAAGGGCTACGGCTTCATCTCCCCGGACGATGGAGGCGACGACCTCTTCGTACACTACAGTGCGATAGTCGGTAGCGGCTTCAAGTCCCTCGACGAAGGCGCCAAGGTCTCTTACGAGGCGACTCGTGGCAAGAAGGGCATGCAGGCGGAGAACGTCTCTACCGTCTAACGCAACCCGCCGGTAGACAATCGAGAAGACCTGAAGGGCCGGGGCTTCCTACAAAAGGGACTCCGGCCCTCTTTGAAAGTAGGATTTTTGTTCTTGGGGTGTATAGTCAGGTTATTACACCGGGCTTAAGGCTCCCCCCTCCTAAAGGCAAGCCTTAAGCCCGGCTGGCGCATTCATCCCCCGTCGCAGAACGAACCAACCGTCACTTACGGTTAGGCCTCGGGTCCTATCGCCAGGGGATTTCGGCCCCTTTTGGTTAGAGTCGCGGTTACCGGTAGCGGCGGTGTGGGTGCGGGGCTCCTCGATACTCATTCGTTGTACTCGCACAACATTCTGCATGATACTTCGAGGTTAGGGTCTTCCTGTCCCACAACCCTTACCCTGTCGGGTAGTGTTTCATCCTAGAATGATGCTCCGTCGCTCCAGGTTATAGCGGTGGATGAAGAGCTTCAGGCAGCAATGGTGCATCTGGCGCGACTTGGAGAACGAGAGCGTCTTCCTAACGAAGCGCGAAAGCCGCTGTCGGAGGGTGTTGATCCAACGCTCGACGTGGCAAGTTTCGCCTTCTTCCTTGCCGGTGGCCTCGTGTCGGTCCTGCGGGATCACCTTCCGGTAGGCTTCCCAGAAGTCGCTGTAGCAGGTCGACCCTTTGTAGCTTTCGGGAACCGCTCGCCATAGGCGCTCGCAGGTCGCCCGGCTCCGATCGCCGGTGACGAAGGCCACCACCTGGCGAGTCCGCCGGCACAGGGCCAGCCACACCCACGCCTTATCGCTCTTGCGGCGAACGAAGGACCATAGCTCGTCGAGTTCGAGCACCTCGTCCTCCTCGGGCGTCGTCTGGAGGAGGGTGTCTTCCAGCTCACCCAGGGCGGCTACCTTTTTTTGAGCCAGCCGAGGACGGTGGTGGGCGAGACGCCGAAGGTGCGCCTGAGCCCCCTGAGGCTAGATCGCTCCTGGTAGGCGCGCAAGATCTCCTCCTTGCGCTCTTCCGTGTAGCCGTTGTGGGAGGGGTCTTCGCGGCTCTGGCGCCCGCAGGCGTGACAAAGGTACTTCTGTTTGCCGTTGTTGGGGGCGAAGCCATTCTTGACGACGTCGTCGCTTCCGCAGTGGCGGCAGGTGATAACTTCGGTAACCATACGCTCACCCTAACACACCATCTTCACCATTCAAGCTTGACACACTACCCCCTGTCGGACCGGGGCCATCATGGGCCCCGGCACTTTCTCTGCGAGAAATGTGCCGTATAGCAGATGTCCTGCTCCCGTGGCGGCGGTTAAGCTTTCCGCATTAACCGGGCCGGCATCTATTACCCGGTGCCGCATAACCTATTCTTCCACCCAAGCCCGCCCGGCTCTTCTTTGCCTTTACTTAGAGTGCTCGGCCTCCAGCCCCTCGCGTAAACGCACGCGCACACAACCCATTATACTTCGAGGAGCACCCCCTCCTCCGCCTGGGTCTCCTACCCCTATCCGACCGGGGCTATCATGGGTCCCGGCCTTTTTCTAAAGATTGTCGGGTTCGGCCTGGGTGCAGCGACTATACTCCTGCCCGAAGCTTGCGCTATAGGAGGAAGCTGCGATGCTAATGGATTTCTTAGAGTTGGTGGCAGGTGTGGGAATAAGTCTCGGAGTGGTCTGCTTCGTGATGCTCATCGCGCTAGTAATCTGGCTGCTCGCCCTGAAGTAGGGGGTTCCGGCCCTTCTTCTTAAGGGAAACTTAATCGACCGCTATCCGTTCCATAACACGCCTTCGCGGTTCACCCGGTAATCTCTAGCCATCAACTTCTTCGTGCCGGGGCCCTAACACTGCGGGTCTCCGGCCCTTTTGCTGGGGCCACTTATCCACAACATGGGGTGGTTTATCCACACCGTAACTCCTACATGTAGGTAAAGAGTAGAGGCGGGTTCAGGGTTAGGTGGTCCGTGGATTGAGGTGCAAGGAGGCCGGGGACCTATCATCGGGGCTCCGGCCACTTCGCGCGGTAAATAAACTTTTTACACGCTTTTTGCGCTCACTTTTTGCGCTCATTTAACTCATTTGAAGCAGATTCTCTTATACTTCTCCGTGGGGGTGGAGGGCGCTCCCGCGCTGGGATCGGACTTGTGACGACCAGTCTCTTAACTCCGATGGTACTGCCACCCCCACGGAGTGGAGGCTTGCTTCTACGGTGGAGGGGTGTTGGCTTGAAATACCGCTGGCGAGAGGTGTCAAGGGGCACGCTGATAGGGGCTTTGCTCGTGGTGCTCGGAGCGATACTGATGGCGGTGTCCGGCGCGCTCGGCAACGGACCTTTGTAGAACATCGAAAAAAGGAGTACGACTCTCTGCGTTGGAGAGGAAGCAGCAGGACTGCGTGGCGGAGGCCGTTCTCGCGCGCCTTGGCTTCTTAGGCAACTACCCAGACGAAAATACCGACGACGGGTGATAAGGGCATTCCCTACCCCATCGGCCCGGGTCATACGGGCTCCTGGCCCCTTTCGCACGTCGAGCAAACTTTTTACACGCTTTTTACGGTTGTTTAACTCAGGCGGTGGACTCCTCCCCTATCCTATGCTCTTGGAGCTTCCTCAAAGCTTCCGTCCTCCTCGGGCCGGCATCACTAACACTTTCCGCTGTCATCCTGCCGGCCCCTCTCCTTGCTACTACTCCGTGTTCAAAGGGAGGAACGCAATCCCTAGTTTCTGCTCAAATGGGGCGGGGTTTGGAGCCCGTGTCCGGTGGTTTTAGGAGCGCGGTTTCTCCAATTGGAGAACGGCCCTCCGGTGGTCCCGTATCTTGAACTTGCTCAGTGGGGACCGGCAATCACCTGGCCAAAGGCTGAGAGGGCCACCAGCAAAATCAGGGCCGCAATTGACAGGAGGGCGAAGATGGCCACGATGAAAATGCAGCCGCCAAAGGTATAGCCGATGCCCCGAACGACGGGGTCCGAGGCGGGAGGGGGCTGGGGTGGCCTGGTCGCGGACTGTTGCTGGTCCTGAGCTTGCCGTCGGGCTGCCCCGCAGTTCGGGCAGAAGTTGGCATCCGCTGGCGGCTCGAAGCCGCAATTCAAGCACTTGCCCCTTCCCTCGGCACTCATCACGAACACTGTACACCATGTTGCAGCTCTCGTGTCCGGTGCTGATGTTGTGCGCGTACAACATACCCTTTGTACGCCCGCGGAACCTAACCTTATCTGACGACCGGAGCTATCCTCCGAACCAGCGCCGCCACCAGGGGCGCGATTCGCCCGTCTCCCGCCCCGCGCCTTCCCCTTGAGAGTCTACCCCGGGTTGTAAGTTAGAGGCCATCTCGGGTGATTCTCGGGGCTCTGAGTACGTGTCCGGTGGTGCCTGTAGCTCGGGGATGCGCTCCAAGGCACCGGCCAGAAGCCTACGCATCTCGGATAACTCCCGGTCACGGGTATCTATAATCTGCTTGAGATATTCCACCTGTGCTTCAAGAGAATCTAAGTGTGCTTGTGTAGGGGGTAGGCCACCCGGCGTGCCATCCGGCGTGCCTCCGTCCAACCACACGTACACCGTACCGTCTGCTTCCTTCTCCGACTCGAGCGTTCCTCTGCGCGCTCGCTTGCGAACAGCATCTGTACTGATGCCCAAAGCATCTGCGGCTTGGTCCACAGTAAACCTCTGGCGTGCCATGCGACCAGCCTATAGCACGCCACAGATGGACGGTAGGCCCGCCGCTGCATATTCATGCAGCACCACAACATCTTGTGGTACGCCATAGGCATCGGACCGGGGCGAAGCGGCTTTCAACCGGTCCGATATAGCAAATCTATGCAGGATGTTGGATATGGGCTTCCGGGAAGACCCCTTCTCGGATTCTCGGTGAATAGAGGCAACCTGTCTTTAAAAGGGATAAGCTAATCATCAAATCTGCGCGACTCACAGAGAGAGG
>Ga0213875_10001993_pt1 | contig 12612 bp, 10 predicted proteins | sample BarmaccomBMRX_R8_FD_160105 | JGI IMG/M metagenome (GOLD analysis project Ga0213875, IMG submission 160105) | Root-associated microbial communities from Barbacenia macrantha in rupestrian grasslands, the National Park of Serra do Cipo, Brazil - RX_R8 | ecosystem: Host-associated > Plants > Roots... | reverse complement strand
GCGGCCCGCCGCGGGCCGGCCCTCGGCGTGCCCGGGCCGGACGAACTGGGCAGCCAGCTCGTCCACCCCGAAGACCGCCGCAAGCTGGAGCTGGAGTCCGGGGTCACCTGGGAGCTTCTCAGCGACCTGCTGCCGCACTTGGTGGACTTCATGTTTGTCAGCTACGAGCCGGGCGGGCGGTCCAGCGCCTCCGGCAAGCTGATGCGGCACACCGGGACCGAGTTCGCCTACCTGCTGCGCGGCAAGCTGAAGATCCAGGTCGGCTTCGATGAGTACGCGCTGCAGCCGGGTGATGCGCTGGCTTTCGACTCCTCCGAGCCGCATCTGCTCGTGAACGAGGGCACCGAGCCTGCCGAGGGGATCTGGTTCGTGCTCGGCCGCAGGCTAACGCCCGAATCGCACGCGGCCCGCGTCACGATGCCGGGCGACCGCCCCATACGGGTTCTGCACCGTGGCGGGCCGCACCTCCCCGCGCGGGATGACGCAGCTCACGACCAGCCCTGACGCGCCCTTCCTGGTCTGGCCCGTCCCGCTCGCCGCGGGCGGCGAGCGGGACGGGGCCGCCGTGAGGCGGTACCTGCTTCGTTACCCGAGCGTTGCTGAACCGTGCCGTTGCTGCACCCTTGTGCAGGAGTGCTTGCCGAGTTACTCTCACTAAACACCGCGTACGCCATTACTGAACAGTAAACGTCGGCGGCCCTGACGTCGGCAAGCTCGATGAGGAGACCCATGGCGGATTCGTTTCGTGTCGGACTTGGTGACGTGCCCCCCGTGCCGGGCCTCGGCCCCAGCCAGGGCTGGGTGGGGATGACCGTCCAGTTTCTCGTCGACTCCGCCGGGGCGGGAGCCGAGCACGTGGTCTTCGGGCGCGCCGTATTCGCGCCCGGGCACGCGGAGCACCAGTGGCACCGTCACCCGGGTGCCGAAGAGTTCGCGCTGATCGTGCGCGGGCAGGGGATTGTCCTCGATGGCGACAACCAGATCCCGGTGTCCGCCGGCGACGTCGTTTTCCACCGCAAGGGGGCCTGGCATGGCTTCCGCAACACCTCCAGCTCGGAGGAGGCGGAAATGATCTGGGGCTGGGCCGGAGCCGCCTCGCGTGACGAGGCCGGCTACGAACTGCGCTACCCGCCGGAGTGACGGATGCGCGCGCTGGCTGAGATGGCGGCTGGGTACCGGGGCGGCAGCGGGCCGCGGACCGTGCCGGGGTTGCCGCGGTGAGCGGCTTCGGGATGGCGCGCTGGCGCCGGTCGGCGGGCATCTGGGCGGCGACCGGCCTGCTGTTCGCGCTGAGCGCGATCTTCCAGCCGAAGAGCCTGGGCGGCAGCGCGCAGGCCGCGCTGTGGCCGTTCGCCGCGGTGCTGATGCTGGCCGCGGTGGGCCAGACGCTGGTGGTCCAGCAGCGCGGCATCGACCTCTCGGTGCCGGGGTTCATCTCGCTCACCGTCGTCCTGGTCACCCACATCCCCAACGGGAACCCGGCGAAACTCGGCCCGGCGATCGCGGGCGCGTACGGGATTTGCCTGGCCGCTGGATTGATGAACGGGCTGCTGGTGACCCGGGTCGGGATCACCCCGATCGTTCAGACCCTGGGCATGAACGCGGTCCTGTACGGGATAGACCTCGGCATCTCCCAGGGCACGCCGACCCAGACGACGGGCGCCATGCAGTCATTCACCAGCGCCTCGCCGGCGGGGATCCCGCTGCCTTTGGTGATCACCGTGGTCATCGTGATTCTCCTCGAGTTCACCATCAAGCGCACCGCCTTCGGCCGCCGGTTCGAGGCGTCGGGGGCCAACGCGGCCGCGGGGCGGGCGGCCGGCCTGCGCGGGAACCGGTACCAGTTCTCCGCCTACGTGGGTGCGGCGCTGCTGTACTGCACCGCTGGCGTGCTGCTGGCCGGGATCGTCTCCCAGCCTGACCCATTCCAGGGGAACAGCTACCTGCTTCCGTCGGTGGCCGCCGTCGCGCTGGGCGGCACGTCGTTGCTCGGCGGTGTCGGCAGCGTCATTGCCAGCGCCATGGGTGCCCTGTTCCTCAGCCAGTTGCAGCAATTCGTGCTGGCCACCGGCGCCAGTGCCGCGGTGCAGAACCTCGCCCAGGCGGGCGCCCTGGCCCTCGCGGTCACCGTTTACGGGCTGCGACCTGGCCGGCTGCTGGCCCGGTCGCGGGCGCGGCCGCCGGCAGATCCCCAGGCCCGCGACGGTACCGCCGCCTCGAGACCCGGCCCCTACAACGACCACCGGGCGCCCGTGACATAGCGCTCTGACGCACAGGGCCTGACACGCAGCGCCTGACACGCGGGGCCTTCCTGTTCCATCGCCCCCATCACGCAGCTACGAACGAACCAGTCCGTTACCCGGCAGCAAAGCACGGCCCCACCCTTGGGAGTGACAGATGAGAGAAAATAAAATTAGCGGAGCCAGATGTGGTTCGCGGTGGCCGCGCCTGACGCTCGGGGTCGCGACCGCAGCTGCCCTGTCGATCGCCGTGGCCGCATGCAGCAGCAGCAGCGGCAACAGCAACAACAGCGGCGGCGGCAGCTCAGCGGGCGGCCAGACCAGCGCGGTCTCCAGCAAATACCCGTGGTGCGGCCCCCGGCAAGCGTCGATAGCGCTGGCCGACGGGTTCGGCGACAACACCTGGCGGGAGCTGACCCGGTACTCCGCCGTCACGGTCGCCGCGCAGTGCCCCAGCGTGACCAGGTACGTCTACACCAACGGCGAGGGAAACACCCAGAAGGCGATCGGTGATATCAACTCCCTGGCCGCCCAGGGAACCACCGCGATCGTCGACTTCCCGGATGCCGGTGAGGCCATGCTCCCGGCGCTGACCAAGGCCTACCAGGCGGGCGCGATCGTGGTCCCGTACCGGGTCTTTCCTGGCGGCACGGCCGGGCAGAACTACAACACCTATATATCCACCGACTTCACCTCGGCCGGCGTGTTGTGGGGGCATGACGTGGCCACCGCCCTGCACGGGCAGGGGAACGTGGTATTCCTCGGCGGCCCGCCGGCCAACTCCCAGAGCCTCGCCGAATATCAGGGGCTGCAGAGCGTCTTCAAGAGCTACCCAGGCATTCATGTCATCGGCCAGAAGCCCTACAACGTCACCAACTGGGACCCGGCGCTGACGCAGCAGGTCGTGGCGTCCCTGCTGTCCAAGTACCCGAAGATCGACGCGGTCGTCAGCGACTTCGGCACCGCGCTGGCCGCCTCCTTCCCGCAGTTCCAGAAGGCTGGCCGGAAGATCCCGGTCATCGCCACCGAGGACGGCAACTCACTCGGCTGCGACTGGGCGTCGATGCACCAGACGGACCCCGGCTTTGAGCTGTTCACGGTGTCCTCGCAGACCTGGATGGTGGAGTACGCCATGCGGTACGCCATCGCCCTGGCCACCAAGGGGAAAGTGCCGTCGTCGACCGTGGTTCCGCAGCAGAACTTCGAAAACTCGGTCACCGGCAGCCCGAACAAGCCGGTCTGCGACCAGTCGCTGCCAGCGACCGCCATCATGTCCAGCGGCCTGACGGCGGCCCAGCAGCAGGCCGCGCTGAACGGCGCCATCCCCAGCCTCACCTCGCTGCGCTAGGCCGTCAGGCGAAGGAGTCCGCATGGCAGTGACAGCGCAGCGCGTGCAGGTGCTCAGGCTCGCTGACGTATGGAAGAGCTTTGAGGGGGTGGACGCCCTCAAGGGGGTCACCTTCGAGGCCCAGGCGGGAGAGATACATGCCCTGCTCGGGGAGAACGGCGCGGGCAAGTCGACGCTGATGGCGATCGCGGCCGGCTCGCTCGCGCCGGACCGGGGCCTTATCGAGCTCAACGGCGAGCCGGCCGGCGGAGCGTCGCCGCTGGCGGTGCGCCAGCGCGGGCTGTCCATCGCCTATCAGCATCCCGCCCTGGTCCCCGACCTGACCGTGGCCGAGAACATCGCCATGTGGCTGCCCGATCAGCTGCACGCCGAAGGACGCAACGCCGCGGGGTGGGCGAAGGCGCAGCTCGCCCGAGTCGGCTGCACCGCCGAGCTGGGCCAGCGGGTGGGCAGCCTCAGCGTGGTCCAGCGCCAGCTGCTCGAGGTGGCCAAGTCACTGGCCGCCGGCCCGGCTGTGCTGATCCTCGACGAGCCCACCGCCTCGCTCGGCGCTGAGGAGACCGCCACCTTGTTCGCCGAGCTGCGCAGGCTGGCCGCCGACGGGGTGGCTGTGGTGTACATCACCCACCGGCTGCCAGAGGTGCGCGAGCTGTGCCAGCAAGTCACGGTGCTGCGCGACGGGACGGTCCGCGGCAGCTTCCGGGTGCGGGACGTCTCCGACGGCCGGCTTCTCGAGCTGATCGTCGGGCGGGCGGTGACCACGGAATTTCCGGCCAAGGCCGGCGCCGAGGCGGGGGATCCGGCGGAGCCGCCCGTGCTGGCCGTCGAGCATCTGTCTGACCGGGCTTTCCATGACGTATCGCTGACCGCTTCCGCCGGGGAGATCATCGGGCTGGCCGGCATCGTGGGCAACGGGCAGAGCGAGTTTCTCCGCGCGCTGGCCGGGCTCGGGCACGCGACCGGCCGGGCCGAGCTGCGCGGCGCTCCTCTCCGGCTGGGACGCCCCGCCGCCGCGCTGGAGGCGGGGGTGGTGTACCTGTCGGCCGACCGGCTGAGCGAAGGCTTGTTCGGAACCCTGTCGGTCCGGGAGAACGCCACGGTTTCCGCGCTCGGGCAGCTCAGCCACTGGGGTGTGGTGCGGCAGCGCGCCGAGGCCCGCGCCGTGGAGGCGCAACGGCGGGATCTGTCCATCAGGGCGCCGTCCATCGACGCCAACGTGCTCAGCCTGTCCGGCGGCAACCAGCAGAAAGTGCTCCTGGCCAGGGCGCTGCTGAACAAGCGCGCCGCGCTCCTGCTCGCCGAGGAGCCGACCCAGGGAGTCGACGTCGGCGCCCGGGCCGAGATCTACCGCATCCTCCGCCAGGTGGCCGGCTCAGGTGCCGGAGTGGTCATCGTGTCCTCCGATATCCGGGAGCTGGAGGGGCTCTGTGACCGGGTGGTGGTCTTCTCCTCCGGCCACGTCGTCGCCGAACTGCGCGGCGAACAGGTCAGCGAGGACGCCATCGCCCACGCCATGCTGACCTCGACGCGCCGGCGCGAGCAGGCCACCCGGCAGCAGGCCGAGAGGGCAGCCGAGGCCCGCGGCGGCCGGCCGGCCCGGGCACTGGCCTGGCTGCGCCGGGTGGCACGCGGCGACTACGCCGCCTCCGGCGTGCTCGCCATCGCCATCATCGCCCTGGCTCTGTACACCCAGGCCCACAATTCGCGCTTCCTGTCAACGTTCAACCTGAGTTCGCTGACCGTCCTGATAGCGGCGACCGCCTTCATCTCGTTCGGGCAGGAATGCGTGATCCTGACCGGGGGGATCGATCTTTCCGTGGGGCCGCTGGCCGGCCTCGTCGTGGTCATCGGCTCGTTTTTCGAGAACAACGGCCACGGCGTCCCCGTCCTCGCGGCCGGATTCCTGGTCATGATCGCCGCCGCCGTCGCGGTCGGGCTGCTGAACGGAAGCATGGTCAGATTCGCCCGGTTCACGCCCATCGTGGCGACACTGGTCACCTACATCGCCTTGCAGGGCGTGTCCCTCGTGCTGCGCCCCTTTCAGGGCGGGTACATCTCCTTCTCCATCCTCAACGCCATCAACCACAGCCTCGGGCCGGTTGCCATCGCCTTTCTCGCGGCGGCCGCCGCCGCGGCCGCGATGGAATGGGCGCTCCGCCGGACGCGGTGGGGGCGGAGCATCCGGGCGGTCGGCTCGGATTCCGCCGCCGCGTTCCGGCTGGGAGTCCGGCCGGGCGTCACGGTTATCGGCGCCTACGTGGCCTCGGCCCTGTTCGCATGCGTCGGCGGCGTCCTGCTGATGGCCCAGGTGGGAGTCGGCGACCCGACCCAGGGCGTGAACTACACGCTGGCCTCGGTGACCGCCGTGGTGCTCGGCGGCACCAGCATATTCGGCGGCCGTGGCTCCTTCATCGGAGCGTTGTTCGGTGCCGTACTGGTCGAGCAGTTGCTCAACGTGACGACGTTTCTGCAGCTGTCCCAGGCCTGGCAGTACTGGTTCCAGGGGGTACTGGTGATGGTGGCGGTAGGAATCTACACCCAGGCGCGGACCCGGACCGGCGGCAGTGTGGCCCAGGTAATGCCGTGACCAAAGGAGCATCGAATGCGTGCGCTGGTCTACCCCGCGCCGGGCAAGGCGGAGATCGTCGAGGCCGAGTCACCGACGGCCGGCCCCGGCGAGGTCGTCGTGAGGTCCCGGGTGGTCGGGGTGTGCCACTCCGACCTGGAACTGCTGGCGGGGCGGTACATAATCCCAGTCCGATACCCGGTGACGCCCGGCCATGAGTGGGCCGGGGAGGTCGCCGACGTCGGCCCGGGCGTCGATGACTTCGAGCCGGGTGATCCAGTGGTCGGGGAGTGCGTTGTCGGCCCCGGTGGGCGCGATCACTTCGGGTTCTCCATCCCCGGCGCCGCGGCCGAGCAGTTCACCGCCCGGGCGGAATGGCTGCACAAGCTCCCCGCGCAGCTGACCTTCACCCAGGGAGCGCTGGTGGAGCCGTTCAGCGTCGCCTACGCCGCGGTCCGGGCCGGCGCCATCGACCCGAGCGACCGGGTCGTGGTGCTGGGCGGCGGCCCGATCGGCCTGCTGTCGGCCATGGCCGCGGTCGGCCGCAACGCGGCCGTGACGCTTGTCGAGCCACGCCCCGACCGCAGGGCCAAGGGCGCCGAACTGGGTATCCATGCCGCTCTCGACCCGGCCGCGGGGGACCTGGCCGGGCAGGCCCGCGAGCTGACTCGTGGCGAGCTGTTCGACGTTGTCATCGAGTCCGCCGGGCACCCGGAGGCGATGGCGCAGGCGCTCACGCTCGCCGGCCACCGCGGCCGGGTCGTCTACGTGGGCATCGATGTTGGCAGCAAGGTCCCGGCCGAGCTCGGGCTCATCCAGGCCCGGTCGCTGCGCATCCAGGGCATCGTCGGCTCGGCGGGCGTCTGGCCGCAGGCGATCAGGTTCCTGGCCAGCGGCGTCGTGGACCCCACCCCGATCGTGACCGCGCGCTACCCGCTGCGCGACGCCCCCGCGGCGCTCACGGCGGCCGCCCTGGGCTCCGGCAACATCAAGGTGCACATCGAGGCCTTCTCATGAAGGCCGCCGTCTTCCACGCCCCCGGAGACGTCAGGATCGAGACGGTGGCCGAGCCGTCGCCGCCCGGACCCGGTGACCTGCTCATCAAGGTCACGAAGGCGGCGGTGTGCGGCACCGACAGCGCCGAGTGGGACCACGGCCCGCTGCTGGCCCGGCCGCCGGTGGTGCTCGGCCACGAATTCACCGGGGAGGTGGTCGCCGCCGGCCCGGAGAACAGCGGGTTCCCGGCGGGCGCCAGGGTGGTCAGCGGGGCCGGGATCTCCTGCGGCAGATGTGAATGGTGCGCCGCGGGCCGGACCAACCTGTGCGCCAGCTACCAGACGCTCGGCCTGCACCGGGACGGCGGGCTGGCCGAACTCGTTCTCTCACCGGCATCCATCTGCCGGGCGGTGCCGGACGGTCTCGACGACGTCGGCGCGGCCATGGCCCAGCCGCTGGCCGTGGCCTTGCACGCCGCCCGCCGCGGCCGCGTCGGTCCCGGGCGCTCCTGCGCCGTCATCGGCGCGGGCGGCATCGGGGCCTTCATCGTGGCCGCCGCGGCGGCGCTCGGCGCGACCCCATTGATCGCCGTCGACATCGCGGAGGGCAGGCTCGGCACCGCGGCGGCGCTCGGCGCGACCCACACGGTGAACGCGGAGCGTCAGGACGCCGCCCGCACCGTACAGGCCATTACGGGCCATGAGGGCGCGCACGTGGTGATCGAGGCGTCCGGCGCGCCAGCGAGCCCGGCGGTGACACTGACGATGGTCCGCCGCGGCGGCGACGTCGTCATCGTCGGGCTGCAGCCCAGGCCCTCCCAGATCGACCTGTTCTCGGTGTCCAGCCGCGAGGTGGGCCTGCACGGCACGCTCGCCCACGTTTGCGCCGATGACCTGGGCGAGGCGGTGTCGCTCCTGGCCCGAACGTCCCTGGCCCGCACCGTTCTCGGCGATGTCATACCGCTCGCGGACCTGGTCGAACGTGGCCTGCGCCCGCTCGCGGAACGGAAGGCGAACGGCAAGATCGTCGTGGACGTGCAAGGGAGTGCCTGAAATGATCCGGATGAAGGCGCAAAGTCATGTCGGGATCACGGTGCGCGACCTCGACGCGTCCGTCTACTTCTACCACGACCTGCTCGGCCTTCCGATCAGCACCGAGCCGAGCCCCTGGTTCGACGGGCCCGAACTCGGCCGCGGTGTCGGCGTTCCCGGCGCCGCGCTGCGCCAGGTCTGCCTCCGGCTCGGCGACACCATGCTGGAACTGCTCGAGTACCGGACGCCGCCCTCGGATACCCAGCGGCCGCTGCTGTCGCACTGCGTGGGCGCGAGCCACATCGCCTTCCAGGTCGATGACATCCAGGCCGCCAAGGCGGAACTCGAGGGCAAGGGCGTCGAGTTCTTCTCCGGCGTCAACGTGGTGGACGAGGGGGTTCTGGCGGGCTGGCGCTGGGTGTATTTTGCCGATCCCGACGGCTACCCGCTGGAGCTGGTCGAGAACGCCTACGAACGGCCCGGCGGTCACGCCGGCGGCATCGCCCGGTACCTGGAGACCCGGCCCGGGCCGGGCACACGCTGAGGAGGTGAGACATGCGCGCCCTGCGGTTCCACCGCGCCCGCGAGCTGTGCGTCGAGAACGTGGCCGAGCCCGGCCCACCGGGCTCCGGCGAGGTTCTGCTGCGCCCGGTGATGTGCGGGATCTGCGGCACCGACCTGCATGAATACACCGACGGGCCGATCGTGACACCGGCCAGCCCGCACCCGCTGACCGGTGCCGAGCTGCCGCAGATTCTCGGGCACGAGTTCTCCGCCGTGGTCGCCGCGACAGGGCCGGGCGTCACCCACGTCCGGGCCGGCGACCTGTGCACGGTCATGCCCCTCATCAGTTGCGGCCACTGTCACGAATGCCTGCTCGGCCGGGGGCACCTGTGCCGGACGATGGCCTGCACCGGACTGAGCAGCGCCTGGGGTGGCCTGGCCGATGTCGCGATCGTGTCGGCCCGTCAGGTGGTCCCGGTCGGGGAGGCGATCACGCCGCGGCAGGCCGCGCTCATCGAGCCCGCCGCGGTCGCCGCGTACGGGATAGACCGAGGCCGGCTGCAGCCCGGGCAGACCGTGCTGATCACCGGGGCCGGGCCGATCGGCTCGCTGGCCACGCTCTACGCGCTGGCCGCCGGAGCCCGGAGGGTTGTGCTGTCCGAGCCCGATCCGGCGCGGCGGGCCCGGGCCGCCGCGCTGGGCGACGGCCTGGGCGAGGTGATCACCGCCGATCCGTCTGCCGAACCGGTCGCCGAGATCATCGGCGACCTGACCGGCGGGACCGGTGCCGACCTCGCGGTGGAGTGCGCGGGCCACGAGAGCGCGCTGAACCTGTGCATCGACGCGGTGTGCCCCGCGGGCACCGTGGTGCAGACGGCGCTGCACATCAGGCCGGCTTCGATCAGGGCCGAGACGCTGGCCCTCAAGGACCTCGCCCTGATCGGCACCTGGTGCTACCCGGTGCAGGACTTCCCCCGCATCGCGGGGCTGGTGGCGAGCGGCAGGCTGCCCGTCGAGCGGGTGATCAGCTCGGTGGTTCCGCTGGAATCCGCCGTGTCCGAGGGCTTCGAGCGGCTGGTCACCCGCGGAACCGGAGAGGTCAAGGTGCTGATCGAGGTGGGCGCATGACACGCCTGGGCGTATGGTACGACTTCCGCAACCCCGCCCGGTGGCGGCTGCCCTGGCAGCAGCTCTACCGGGAGACCCTGAACCAGGCCGCCCACGCCGAGCAACTCGGCTTCGCCTCGATCTGGCTGTCCGAGCACCATTTCAGCGAGGAAGGCTACCTGCCGTCGCTGCCGGCCATGCTGGGCGCGCTCGCCCAGCGCACCTCGCGAGCCCGGCTCGGGACCGCGGTGCTGCTGGCCCCGCTGCACCACCCGCTGCGGCTGGCCGAGGACCTGGCAGTGGTTGACCAGCTGTCCGCGGGCCGGCTCGATGTGGGGCTCGCGCCCGGCTACAAGCCGGATGAGTTCGCCGTGCTCGGCGTGCCCAGGAACGAGCGCGGCACGCGCACCGACGAGACCATCGAGATCCTGCGGCTGGCCTGGCGGGGCCAGCAGTTCTCCTACACGGGACGGCACTTCCATTTCGAGGACGTGGTGGTGGCCCCCCCGCCGGCGCAGCAGTCAGGGCCGCCGATCTGGGTAGGGGGCAGCAGCCTGGCCGCGGCCCGTCGCGCGGCCCGGTACGGCACGTGCTTCATGCCCGACTCCGGCGCCGGGCCGGACGTCTACGAGGCCTACAGGACGCAGACGTCCGGGCCGCCGCGGCTGGCCACCAACCGTGTGCTGTTCGCGGCGGACAGCCGGGACAAGGCCTGGGAAATCTGCGGCGACCATCTGCTGTACCAGTTCAACGCCTACCGGAAATGGTTCTCCGCGGCGGGCGACGACGACGCGCATGGCGCGGAACTGACCGACCCGGCGGTCCTGTCACCTGAGCACTATTTCGTCGGCACGCCCGACGACATCCTGACGGCCGTCAAGGAAAGCCAGCAGCGGCTCGGGTACGAGGAACTGGTCTTCTGGGCCAGGCCCCCGGGCATGCCGATCGAGCACAGCACGGCCTCGCTGGAGCTGATCGCACGGCACGTGCTCCCGGCTCTCCAGCAGACAGCCTCGTGACGGCACAGGGGGGTACGGTGACGCAGACAGCCTGGCTCGCCGGGAAGATCGCCCTGGTCACCGGCGGCGCCTCGGGGATCGGAGCCGGGATCGCCCGGGTGCTGGCCGCGGCGGGTGCCCGCGTCGCGATCGGCGACCTGGACGGCGGCGCCGCGGTCGCCGTGGCCGGCGAGCTGCCCGGAACCGGGGCCAGGCTCGGTGTCCGGCTCGACGTCACCGACCGGGACAGCACGGACCAGGCAGTCACCTCGGTCGAGCGGGAACTTGGTTCCATCGACGTGCTGGTCAACAACGCCGGCATCTCCAGCATCGCGCCGTTCCTGGACATCTCCGACGCCGACTGGGAGCGCCTCATGGGGGTGAACCTGCGCGGCGTGCTCGTGGTGACGCAGCGCGTGCTGCCGCCGATGCTGCGGCGGCGCTCCGGCCGGATCATCAACATCTCGTCCATGGCCGGAAAGGAAGGCCTGCCGAACCTGGCCCACTACTGTGCCACAAAGTTCGGGGTGATCGGCCTGACCCAGTCGCTCGCCAGGGAGGTGGCGGCGGACAACGTGACGGTCAACGCGGTCTGCCCCGGCGTGGTCCGCACGCCGCTGTGGGACGACCCGGATACCGGGATCCTGCGCCAGCTGGACGGGGAGAAAGGCTGGCGGGCGTTCGTGTCCGGCATCCCGCTCGGCCGCCCGCAATCCGCTGAGGACATCGGTCACGCCTGCGCCTACCTGGCCTCCGACGCGGCCGCCAACATCACCGGGGAGGCGCTCAACGTCAGCGGCGGCCAGCAGATGCACTGACGTCGCGGACGATCCTGCCCGCCGGCCGCCGGTAAGCCAGCCTGTGGATGAAAGTTGCGCGAAGCCGGTTACCCATCGCCGGGTCGCCGCGGATCCGCTCCGGTGTCGCGGCGGCGCCATCGGGCGAGGTCAGGCCCGGTTCGGCCGGCGAATCGCGGCAGGCGCCGAAACCACATCACCGGCGCGAGCCAGCCGGTCCGCGGCCGGCGTCTTGACGCCGCCGGTGCCGGTGCCGTTATTTACAGTCATGAAAAGGTTTTCCTTGATCATCCGTGGCTTGCGGCCGCCAGGCCGGAGGATCGCCGCGCTGGCCCTGGGCGTCACCACGGCGGGCGCGGCCGCCACGGCCGGTGTGACCGCGGTCCCCGTTCATGCGGCGAATGCCGCGACCACGCTCGTGGTGAATGCCAGCCAGCCGTTCCGTCCTGTCACCCATGTCGCGAGCGGGAGCCTGTACGGCCTGGCGACCGCCACGGTCCCCGCCGACAATCTCGTCGAGCCGCTGCATCCGAACACGTTCGTGCAGATGGCCGCGGGCGGCCACCAGCAAGCGGAAGGCGACGTGCTGGCGGTGGCGCCGGAGGCGGCGAAGGCGGGCGCGAAGGTCATCGACCGCATGTCGGACTACTACGCGGGCTGGCCCTACCAGTTCAGCTGGAGCACCTGGCCGGGCGTGGTGCAGCAGCAGGTCCAGGACGTCAAGGCGTCCGGGGACGCGAACATCGCCGCCTTCGAGCTGTGGAACGAGCCGGACAACACCTGGCTGTCCGCCAACGGCACCTTCAACGACTTCTGGGTGAAGACCTACAACCAGGTGCGGTCGCTGGACCCGGGCGCCACGATCCAGGGGCCGAGCTTCTCCGACAACATCAGCGGGATGCAGAGCTTCCTGGCGAACGCGGTGGCGACGAACACCGTCCCGGACATCATCTCCTGGCACGAGCTGGAAAGCTCGGGAAAGATCGCGGGTGACGTGTCCACGGTCACCGGCATCGAGAAGAGCC
>Ga0213875_10001992_pt1 | contig 12617 bp, 7 predicted proteins | sample BarmaccomBMRX_R8_FD_160105 | JGI IMG/M metagenome (GOLD analysis project Ga0213875, IMG submission 160105) | Root-associated microbial communities from Barbacenia macrantha in rupestrian grasslands, the National Park of Serra do Cipo, Brazil - RX_R8 | ecosystem: Host-associated > Plants > Roots... | reverse complement strand
CTTGAACGGCAGTCGTCATAACGAGGGGCTCCCGTATGCCATGGGGGATTCGCGGGGACATTGGGATGGCAATTCCCTGGTAGCAGACGTGACCAGCTTCAGTGACGGCACCTGGCTGGATAGCGCGGGGAACTACCACAGTGACGAGTTGCATGTCGTCGAGCGGTATACGCGGAAGGATCATGGGACGCTGATTTACGAAGCCACTATTGAAGATCCAAAGGTGTTTACGAGGCCTTGGCGAATCCAGGTGCGCCTGCGCCTCCAGACCGGCGCTGGTGCCCAGATATTAGAGGACGAATGCGTGGAAGACGGAAGCGGTGCGCGACATCATGTGCCTCCCTTCAAAGCAGAGAGATGAAATAACGAACGCGGCACAAGCCGATGCCGCTACTCTCATTCCACTCCGAACGCAAGCAAGACGTTGCCTGGCGTGCCGCGAAGAGTGCCCTTGTAACCGGAGGTGGCAAACACCATGCCGCCGGCGATCACGGGACCAGCCGAGCCGAAAGACCCTCCCTTGGCGGGCACGCCGTTGACGGTTTCAAAATCGCGCAGGGCATTGACCGACCAAATCACTTTGCCGCCGGCGTCGACGGCTCGCAGGATCCCATCCCATCCGCCCGTGAAGACGACCCCTGGAATAGCACTAGCCGGACCTGCCTGTCCGCGCCGATCCGCGTTGATGGCGGCATTCCAAGCCACCTTGCCCGTTTTAATTTCGAGCGCCTTCAGTCCGCCGCCGGGTTGCTGCAGAGGATAATACACGCGCTCGCCATCAGCCGCGCCGCCCCACACCACCAATCCGGAGGCCGAAGGGGCTTGACCTTCCCACAATTGGGTCCGCCACAGGAGTTTGCCTTCTTGATCGGGATCGAGCGCGATCGCGACCCCGCCTTTTCCCGCGGCCAACAAGATGTCCTTGCCATTAACGGTTTGTAGTATGGCCGAGGAACCGCCGAAGTCGTAGTCCGGTCCTAGCTTATCGGGGCAATTCGAATCGGCGGGGTTGGTCGCTTGACAACGCGCCATGAAGGTATCGCCTTCGAACTCCTGATGGTGCCACATCATTTTGCCATCCGTTATGCGGAGAGCCAGGATGGAGTCGCTGGTAGCTGCTGCAAGGCGTCCGAAGTTGTTTCCTGTACCGACGTAGATAAGCCCGCGCTTGGCATCGACGGTAGGCGTGTTCCACACCGAAGCGCCGGCGGGTCCCCACCTTTGCTTGCCACTGGCGTTTTCGCCGGCCTCACGCAGCGGTTCTTGGATACTCTGGGTGAGCCACAGCACTTTCCCTGTATTGGCGTCCAGCGCAGCCACGGCTCCGCGGGACCGGCAGCACTCGTAATTGGGATCTGCCCCAACCATTGTCTCGGTGCCGGACAAAGGCACAAAGAGCCGTCCGTCATGATAGGCCGCCGTTGCGCTCAAGTTATTCAGGCCCGTCCGAACCTGCGTTTTCCAGAGCAACTTGCCGTTATGCGCGTTGAGTGCGTAGGCATTGGTGGAGCGGGTGACGAAGAAGATCGCGTACGTCGTTCCAGCTTGGCTGGAGATCGGAGCAGCGATGGGCGCGAATCGACCGAACATATCGGCTTGGTAGGCCCAATAGGTGCAGCCGGTCTTCGCGTCGAGCGAATACACGACGCCATTGTCATTCCCCACGAAGACTCGACCGAATGCCACCGCAGGCTGCGAATACATGCTGGCGCCACCGAGAAATCCAAATGCCCACTTGAGGTTCAGCTTGGGTACATCGGCCGGCGTCAGGCCGGAAGCGGCTTTGGTTTGAAAGCGCGCGTTGTCTGCTCCACCCCAGCCCGACCAAACAGGCGAGGCGTTAAGACTGCCGAGTTCCGGATTCGCCGGGCATGGCTTCGTCAAATCCTTGAGCATGCCTTCCGAGACGCCGGTAGGAGGCTCGGCGAGTTGCGCCCGCAAGGAACTCGCGAACAAGGCAGATGCAGTCAGGAGCAGGATCAGATATCGCATGTGTTTTGGTCGACTGATCATTCTGGAGTGAGCCGGGCGGGGCTCAGATCGGCGACACCGCTCCAGGTTCTATAAAAACTATACTTCAGCCATAGACACGATTTTTGTCCGCGACACTGCGGAGAAGGAGCTTGCTAGACTCAAGCGTTCACTTCTTCAGCCCCGCCTGCCAGTTGAGGACCACGGTGAGTGGCGCCCCTTCCTGCGCTTCCGGCACCAGGAACAAGAACCGCTTGCCATCCGGCGAGGGCGCCCAAGCCGGGAGTCTCGGCGGCGCTTGAAACAGAACCCGTGGAACGCTTGCCTGGAGGACGGACCCCGCTTTAAGCGTGACCGCCATCAACTTTCCATCGAGATCTTTGTAATACAGCTCCTTCCCGTCCTGCCGCCACATGGGACTGGAACCGCCGTTGACGGAAATGAGCTGCTGGCTGCCTATATTCGAGATCCCATCCCGCAACGCATCCGGCGAGAAGGGCTGAACGTAAACTTCATAACGGCCCGATTCATTCGATACGTAGGCGACCCAGCGCCCGGCGGGGGAAAAACGGCCGTCAGGCTCCTCAAATTGTGTCTGATGGAACGGCACGGGCTTCCGGCCGGCTTCGAGCGGAAGGACCCATAACTTCGATTTCGTTCCGCTTCCCTGAGTCATGTAAAGCAAGAAGCGCCCATCGGGGGACCAACTCATGGGACGTTTCCATTCGTTGGACTTGATAATCGACTCGGCGTGGGCCGCGCCGGTCAACTGTTTCCTATAAATGTCCATCATTTGCCCGCCCTGCACGGAACCGAAGATGATGCTGCGCCCATTGGGAGCCCAAACAGCATCGGCCCCCATGACGGACGGATCAAGCTCGAACCGCGTACTCGTGCCCCGTGACATATCGAGCTGCCATAGAGCCGTAGTTAGATCGGGCCTAACGCGAGACACGAAGGCTCGCGTCCCGTCGGGCGAAAGAGTGACGGCGATATACGGGCCTGGCTGCCCCACCGTGCTCAAAACCTTGCCTTGCTCATCAAACCAGGTGAGCTGACTTTCCAAAATTCCGCGCGACCAGTAAGCCAGCGTTCCGTTAGCCGAAACCGAGAAGGCGCCGGTGTCCCAATAAATTGCCAGCGGGTCTTCCACGACTCGAACCGGGTCTCCCGAAATCTTGAGATGGCGGGCGTCGAACCGCTGGGCCAGCAACGTTTGCCCGCGCAGGAAAAGCATCTGGCCGAAGCCGGGGTCCGAAGCTGGGGCGTAAGCGACGCCCACACTTGCCTGAAGGAGTCTCTTGTAATCCTGCTGCTCAGGCTTGGCATCCAGAGAGCCTGCAGAAATCGCCGCATCCGTGCCCAAATCGCGTAAGTACAAGAAGCGATGACCATCGGGCAGAAAATATGGCTCTGTATGTGCTACGTCTCCGTGCGACGTATCCAGAACTGTGAGAGGCGTGGCAACACCACCCGCCGCGGAGACCCGCATGATGGGCCCCCCGAACTGACCGAAGATGATCGTGCCGTCCTTATTCCACGAGCCGCCGATGCCCATCAAATTCAGGCTGCACACGGTTTCCGCCGGGCCGCCGGAAACATCGATCTTCTGCAGCTTTCCACCAGAGTCAAATGCGATGAACCGGCTATCGGGCGACCAGAACAACATACTACCTACAGATTCCGTGCCGGGAAGGCGCCGGATTTTGAGCGAATTCAGGGCGCGAACCCATATGCTGGGTATGCCGTCGGCACTGGTTGCAATAAAGGCCAACTGCTGCCCTTCGGGGGAGAGTGCGAGCCCTCCGGTCAATCGCAAGGGGGGCTTGCTGGGCAGCGGGATCTGGAGGCTCACTGGCTGCGCCGGAACCGCGTTCTTCATGCCCATCTCGTGCATCCATGCGAACGCCGCGAACACGAGCGCAGTGGCGCCGAATAACGCCCAGGGCAGCGCTCGACGCCAACCAGCAGGTGGGGGCGCACCTGCCGGCTCCGATGGCTCCGCGGCCGCATCGCGCATCCACTCCAGTTCCAGTTTGACGTCCTGGGCCGACTGGAGACGATGGTCGGGATCCTTAGCCAAACACGTCTTCACCACGCGGTCGAGCGCCGCGGGTGTCATGGGCTGGAGCGACCGAATAGGCGGCGGATCGGTTTCCAGGATTTTCGCGATGATGCTCGCCTGGCTCTTACCCTCAAACGCCTTCGTTCCCGTTGCCATCTCATAGATCACGGCGCCGAGGGCAAAGATGTCGGTGCGAGCATCCGTGTCCCTGCCTTCCAGTTGCTCGGGCGCCATGTACTGCAGTGTGCCCACAATTGAGCCTTGCGACGTAATGGGATTTGTGCCCGTCGCAAGCCGGGAAAGCGGGGCTCCGGGCGGGGATGCGGCTTGTTTCAACTTTGCCAATCCGAAATCCAGTAGTTTCGCGCCCGACTTGTTCAGCATGATATTGCCCGGCTTCAGGTCCCGGTGCGTCATGCCTCTGCGGTGCGCTTTGTCCAACGCGCCGGCAATCTGGATGGCGTACTGCAACGTCTGCTCCAGCGGCAGCGGACCTTTGCTCAGCCGTGAGGCGAGCGTCTCGCCTTCCAGGAACTCCATGACCAGATAATCCATGTCGCCATCGTGGCCAACGTCATGGAGCGTGCAAATATGGGGGTGATTGAGACTCGCGATCATGCGCGCCTCGCGCTCGAAACGATCTCGGGATTCCGCGCTACCCGCTAGACGCCGCGGAAGAATCTTGATGGCAACGGTGCGATTCAGCCTAGTGTCGCGTGCGCGATACACTTCTCCCATACCGCCGGCGCCGATGCGCGCCAGGACTTCGTAAGGACCCAGCTTCGTGCCGGCCTTGAGCACCTCGTCACTCCCCGATTCCAGAGCCGGGCGCTCCATGAAAGGGGTGTCGCCTCGTTCGTGGGCAATGACGAGGGACTCCATTTCGCGGCGCAGGTCTGTCTCGTTCGCCCAGGCCGGCCAATCCATCAGTTTCGATCCGGTGGGCTGGCTGAGCATTGCCTCTACTTTCTCGCGCACATCTGGACTCGCCTGGGCCAGCAAGGCGGCACGCTCTTCCCCCTTGAGATCCACCGCGGCGAGATACAATTGCTCGATTTGTCGCCAGCGCTCTGGGGCCATGTTTCTGTATTATTACGCGGACTTAAGCCGTACGACAGCCTGGAAACGGAGGGCTAGTTAAGCGTTTCTAAACTAGTGGCTTAAACAATTCGCGTCACTCCTGAGTGTTCCCGCCGGATAAACTTCCAAAGACCGGACAGTGAACAGCAGTGCGGAGTACTTCTATCAGCCAACCTCCGGGATTTTCCAGCGATTAATTACTTGACGCTCTTCATCCACTTGAGGATCGTCCCGGTGACGCTTTTATCGGCAGTATCGGGCGACATCACCTCGGAGATGTGGCTGTGGTCCTTATATACGGCGTAGGTCACATTGCGGTTCGCTTTCTTCATCTCATCCCGCAACGTCTCGGCGAACGCGATGATGTTGGGCGGATCGAGCTCTGCGACCGAGATCATGAGAGGTATCTTCGAACCCGTCAGCCCTGGCAGATTCGAACGGGCCAACTGCGTGGCGGGGTCCGGAGGCGCGCCACGTCCCGGACCAAAACCACGACCGCCGGGCCCGCCTCCGGTTGCCGGAGCGGCCGGAGGACCCCCGTTGGGAGAGCCGCAGGGGGCGAATGCCGCGCCTTGCACCGGCGGCGGGGTTACCGGGAGAATGTCGAAGGCGGGTGGCGACATGAAGATCACGCCCTTAAGACCAATGCCCTCGCTTCCCCAAAACTCGGAATGGGCGACATAGGTGCTGAGAGGAATGTTCCCGGCCGACTGTGACCAGGCGAAAACCCGATTCGGATTGCCTTTGTGTTGTGCGATGTTTTTGTTCACCCACTGCACCACGAGACTCACATCCTTCGCCGGATCGTCCCATGACTCGCCGCTACGGCGCTGCATGTTCACTCCGACCATGCCGTTTTTCACGGCCCAGACCATGATGTTGTCGTAGAAAGCCTGGCCGTTCGGACCACCCTGTTGCTTGTTGCCGGCCCCGCCCGAAAGATAAATCAGCACCGGCCGCGATCCGCCGCCTTGTTCCGGCTCGGCCACGTCGAGGACGTTCTTGGCGTCGGGACCAAACGACACGTCGCGGGTAAACATCACACCCTCGTAGGGAGGTTTCGGCTGCAACGGCGCATAGAGTTCGGCGGTTTCCGGAACGCACACTCCCCGTCCGATCGCAATCAACTTCGTCGCGATGTCCGGCGGCACCTGCGCCGACAATGTGCCACCCACAAAGGCGGCTGTCCAGATCAACCACCAGACCCTTCGTTGACTTCTCATGCAAACCTCCAGCGGTCATTGAGTATATCGCACCGTGGATGCACAACGTCTCTATCGTTGGGGTATTCGACATCGAGGTGAGATGTAGGTCGCGGTGCCGGAGCGCAGCGGCATGACGTGCGGTAGAATCTCTCAGATGTCGACTTTATCCCAATGTTCAGCCTTGCTGTTATGCGTCTTTTTGCCGGTCGTCTCATTCGGCCAGCAGGATGGATATAAGGTCATTTATCGGGCCGGCTCGGTTCCAGGCTTTCACCCCGGCGATGAACTGAAATTTCTTATAAATTCAAAGGGCATCCGTTTCTCAAAGGAAGAGAAAAAGGATGTGTTGTTGATCCCTGTGGCCTCCGTGGATGAACTCAGTTACGGAAACAATGTCGTCCGCCGCGTGAAGGCTGCGGCGGCAACAGATAAGGAACCACTCGGCGGCTCCCGACCGGCGACATCCGCAAAATCTAGTGAATCGCAGATCGGAATTCTGTGGGTGGACGGAGACCGCAAAGGCGCGCTCGCGATGGAGTGTGACAAAGGCGACTACGCTGCCGTTCTCGCGCAGCTCGAACGTGCGACTGGGAAAAAGGCGATCGCTTCGAACGCAGCGGTGGTCAAGCGATGACGTTGTATAGGTCTCAAGCCCGCCGCTGGTCGCCAACTGATTCGATGGGGAATCCGTTTGGATCGCGCAAGCGCAGTGCATGGTCGCCCCGCACGGAGCTGTATCCACCTAAAGCTTCTAGTGGGAAGAAGCGCGATCGAGATCCGACACCGAAAGAACGATGTGATCGAGATCGACAGCCTCGAGAGCGGCATCGTCGGTGGTGATGCGCATTGAGGGAACGATAGTTCTTGCCAGCCCTGGAGCTGTTGATCTGCCCGGCCAGGGACGCCCCACGCGCACGCCAGTGTTGCCGCTGCCGCCAATGCTTCGCGCCGGCGGGACCATGGAATCCAGCAATGGCAGTGCAATCGCAACACCTGCTCCCCGCAGGGAGCAGTCTAAAACGCTTGGAATCACACCAGCCCGAGAGGTAGGAAACGCAAGCCCTATGAATTTTGACAAAGCGCGCCGGGAGGGGATAGAATCGACCGTCCGGATCCAGGGAGGGACCGCCGTGAAAATATATTACAGTTTTCTGAATGCTGCAGTCGGCACAGCGCTGCTCGCGGCGAGCGCCGCGGCGCAATCGCACCTCGAGATAAAGGTACATACCGGCCGTGGCGTCAACGGCTACGACGTGAACTCCACCATGATTTCCGGCGAGAAGGACATGATCGTGATCGACCCGCAGTTCAGCCTCAGTGAGGCGCACCGGCTGGCGGCGGAAATTCTGGAATCCAAAAAGAACCTGACCACGATTTACATCACGCATCCGCATCCGGACCACTTCTTTGGACTAGCGGTTCTCAAACAGGCATTCCCAACCGCGAAGGCTGTCGCACTGCCCGCGACCGCAAACGCAGTAAAGACGGCTTGGCCGGCGCGCCAGAAGTTCTGGTTTGCCACTTACGGAAACGATATTCCAGGGCCCGATCCGATTGTGCCGGAGCCGTTGACGACAGCAGTTCTGACGTTAGAGGGTGAAGATTTTCCCATCACCGGCCCGGTGCAGGGAAGCGATGGACCTGGTAACAGTTTCGTGTACATTCCGTCGCTGAAGGCCGTGGTTACAGGCGACATCGTGTTCGATCATGTTTACTTTGGCGTCCCGCGCGGCAAAGCGCGTGAGGACTGGAGCAAAACAATCGATCAGATAACGGCCCTTAATCCCGCTGTCATCGTGCCCGGACACCAAGGGCCTGGAGCAACCGAAGACATGCGCTCCATTCAATTCATGAAGAAATATATCGGGGACTGGGACGCAAACGCGGCCGCCTCGAAGGATGCGGCGGAAATGAAGGCCAAAGTTCTGGCCCAGTATCCTGGTCTCGGTATGGAGTTCACGCTGAACGACCGTATCAAGACGTATTTCCCCGACCCGAAACCGTGACTAGACGCGCGATCACGGCTCGTGCTGGAAGGTCTGGGGGCCGGTCTGGGGGCGCGCCGAGTCGCCGATCGATTCGGCGGAATCTCCGACGGCCGAGCAGATGGACCGCTTCGGTGAATTGAATATGGCTTTTCGCCAGGCCGCATAACGTAAACTGTTCAAAGAAGCGCGATAGGAGGCAACGGATGAAATCACGACTGTTAGGCAGTATGTTCGCATTTATCCTCCTGGCGAACGGCCTGGCGAACGGCGGAATCATCCTAGCGCAGACGCCTGTGCCGACCGTGGACGGGTACATCACTGCTGCAAAGGTTGCCGCCGGGACGGATTGGGCGGGGACGTTTCTCCGCATGTGCGTTCCCCCTCCACCTGGGACCGGCGGTCCTCCCTCCGGCAGCCGAACTATCCCGGCTCGTGAAACGTGGTACGCCGAACCTACGAAAGTTGCTGACAATTTCTATTTCCTGGGCACGAAGATTCACAGCGCGTGGGCTCTTGTCGGAGATCAGGGCATCATCGTTATCGAGGCATTGTTCGACTACGCCGCGAATGATGAGATCCTGGGGGGACTTAAGAAGCTGGGGCTGGATTCAAAGAAAGTGAAGTACGTGATCCTTTCGCATGCTCACGGCGACCATGATGGCGGCGCCAAACTTTTGCAGGACGCGATTTCAGGCGTGCACCTCATCTACGGCGCGGAGGATTGGGACGCGATCGGCAAAGCGGCGACCCACATGGGCGGCAAACCCAGACGCGACATCACCGGCGACGATGGAATGGTGGTCTCAGTTGGCGACGCTTCGCTGCGTATCGTAACCATGCCGGGACACACGCCGGGAACGCTTTCGTACTTGTTTGAATTTCGCGACCAGGGCAGGCCGCTGCGAGTGGCCTATGTGGGCGGTACGGCGATTCCGTTTAACTCCGACGCGCAATATTATGACCGCTACATCGCGTCGTCGAAAAAAATGGCGAAAGCCGCCGCCGATTATGGCGCCACGGCGCTGATCAGCAATCACACCGAATTTGACAATGCTTACTACAAGGCCCACACGGCCGCCGACCGGAAGAACGGCGAAGCGAATCCGTTCGATATCGGGGCCGGAGCGGTAGCCCGCTACTTTGAGGTGGTCCAGGACTGTACGGCTGCGGCAAAGCTACGGGCGGCGGGTAAATAAAGGGATGACCAACTACGCTACCGTAGATATTTCGCGTTGCCCTACTTCGCGTTGCCCTACATCGCGTTGCCCTACAAGGATCGTTTGGTTTGCGATGCGAGCGAGCGACTCGCGATGCGTTATCAGAATAACGGTGCGGCCGGCGGCAATACGAACCAAGGTCTCCGCGATAGCCCTTTCATTCGCCTCGTCGAGAGCCGAAGTTGGCTCATCCAGGATCAGTACCTGGGGATCTGCTAACAGAGCTCGGGCCAAAGCCACTCGTTGACGCTCCCCCGCCGAAAGGGTCTGCCCACGTTCAGCGATGAGCGTGTCGTAACCGTCAGGCAACGAAACAATCCGATCGTGAATGGAAGCGGCTCGCGCGGCTTGCACGATTTCGGCATCTGACGACTCTGGCCGTGAGTACGCAATGTTCTCGCGGACGCTCGCGTGGAAAAGATAAGGCGACTGATCCACCAAAAACATGACGCGTCGAACCTCCGACAGCTTTAGATCGCGGAGATCGTTCCCATCCAATCGAACTGCGCCTCGCGCGGGATCATAAAACCGGACCATCAGATCGGCCATTGTGGATTTGCCTGCTCCGCTCGGCCCAAGAATGGCGCAAATTGTGCCCGGCGCCACGCAGAAGGAAACATTGTCGAGAATCGCTTCTGAGCCATGGCTGAAGCACACGCTGTCGAACTCCACTTCGCCCCGAATTCTGTCCAATCGTTTTGCGTCAGGACGGTCGCCGATCTCAGGTTTGGTGTCGAACAACTCCCAGACTCGCGACAGCGACACTCCGCCTGACACCAAATTGCTGTACAGGTTCATCAGGTTTTGCACGGGCGAAAGGAGCCGAAGATGGTACGCCATAATCGCCACCAGCGAACCGGTGGTCAGGGCCCCATCAATCACCAATTTGCCGCCGTACATAAAAATTGCGACGGTTGATAGCGTGAGAATCGTCCCTGGAACCGCGCCGGATAAAAAGGATGTAAGCTGCATTGCGAGCAGCGCATCGAGGAAACTCTGATTGCGCGCGCGAAACCGCTCTGCTTCGCGCGATTCCGAGCGTGTGGAAACAACAAGCCGGATGCCCAGCAGCGTTTCGATCAAGAAGCTGCCTATATCGGAACTGCGCTCGCGAACTGTACGCACGCGTGCAGTCAGCCGATGCTGGTAGTGCTTCAAAGCCCAGACGCTCGCCGGGACCGCGCCGATGCTGACCAGGAACAGCTTTGGGCTGAGCGCGAGCATGATGGCGCTGCTGCCCACGAGGAACACGACGTTGGACAGCACGCTGAGCAGGCTGTCTGCCGAGACTCGCTGCACCTCGGCGATATCGTTATTGATGCGCGACACCACATCTCCGAGCTTCCTTTGGGCCCAAAATCTTGGCGAAAGTGTTTGCAAGTGACTATACAATGCCAGCCGCATGTCGAACAGCACCGATGCCGAGACCCGGACGTATTGATAGCTGGAAAGGATGTTCAGAGCAAAGCTGAACACAGTAACTGCGAACATGACGGCGCTTACGATCAGCAGCATTCCCATGTTGCGCTTCAACAGCGCATCGTCGATCAGCAGCTTGGAAATATAGGGCTGAAGAAGACCGAAGCCTGTGGCAGTAATGCCGGCAAAAAGAACGAAGATCAGACGCGGCCAATAGGGCACAAGGAACCTCAGAGCCCGCCGATACCCCTCAAGTGGGAATAGCTTCGGCGGCTGAATCGGATGGCCCATGAATTCCTTTGATAGCATATGCGGGCGCGCATATATACGCGTGATGGAGCTCATAAAGAATTTTCTTGGGCGAGCCGCCGGCTAAAGAGTATGATATTCGAATAAGGTTATGAAAATCCTGCTTGCATCGATTCTGGCGCTACCCCTGATTGCGCAGGGCCAGGAGCCGCAAGCTGCCACGTCCGCAGTGCCGGCTGAATCCGGGCCTGTTGAGGGTATACCGGTTACCAATCCATTAGTCATTTCCAAGTGCGGAACATGCCACACACGCGACCCCAAGGGCAACATGCTGCGGATCTCCTGGGAGCGCTCCACGCCCGAGGGTTGGGAAGAGGCAATTAAGCGCATGGTCCGTTTGCGCGGGGTAAAGCTGAGCCCAGAGGAAGCGCGTTCCATTTTGAAGTACCTGGCCACCGATCACGGGTTAGCGCCCGAAGAGGCGAAGCCGATCATGTATTACGCCGAGCATCGCATCCTGGACGAGACGAACATTCCGAACGACAACGTTAAAGGCGCCTGCGCGAATTGTCACGCATTAGCCCGGCCCCTGTCCTGGCGGCGTTCGGCGGAGGATTGGAAATACCTCGCGAATTTACATATCGCACTCTATCCGCAAGCCGACGAGGCATTCCGCCAAGGGCTCGCCGCGGGTGGGTTCGACGAGGATCGGCATCGCCCCGATCCGAACGCGCCTAAGCCGGTGGATATCGCGCTCGAATATCTCAGCAAGACTGCTCCGCTGCACACACCCGAATGGGCAGCTTGGCGAGCGCGGATGCGCGAACCGAAATTGACAGGAACGTGGATGGTATCTGTCCATATTCCCGGCCGCGGAAACTTTTGTGGCGAGATGGAGATTACGCCCGTGGCCGGGGCGGTTGATGAGTTCAACACGCGCGTGAAGCTTACTTCTCTCACGGATGGGACTACGATCACGCGGACAGGCCACAGCTTGGTTTACGGCGGATACGCGTGGCGCGGCCGATCGAAAGGCGCCTTGCCGGCGAATGCCGCGCCCAACGATCTGAACAGCGACGTGCGCGAAGTGATGTGGATCTCGCCGGATCAGTCCAGCGGCGAAGGCCGTTGGTTTTGGGGCGAATATCAAGAGTTCGGATTTGACGTGACGATGAAGCGGAGTTCAGCCGATCCGACCTTAGTTGCGGTTGATCGCACGATGTTGAAAACGGGTTCGCAAGCGGCGCGCCTTCGGCTGATCGGCGAGAGTCTGCCGGCACAAATCGCCCCCGCCGATCTGGATTTCGGAAGCGGCGTGACAGTCAAACGCATCGTGTCGCACACCCCGACCCAGATCGTAGCGGAGGTAGATGTCGCCTCCGATGCAGTTTCTGGAAAACGGGACATTGCGTTCCGCCGTTCC
>Ga0213875_10001991_pt1 | contig 12619 bp, 11 predicted proteins | sample BarmaccomBMRX_R8_FD_160105 | JGI IMG/M metagenome (GOLD analysis project Ga0213875, IMG submission 160105) | Root-associated microbial communities from Barbacenia macrantha in rupestrian grasslands, the National Park of Serra do Cipo, Brazil - RX_R8 | ecosystem: Host-associated > Plants > Roots... | reverse complement strand
TCGGTGCTGAAACGTCCTTGGGGCAGCCACTCTGTCAGGAACTGTTTCAGATGGAAGTCGTAGATGCGGCGGACGTGGTGAAAATACAGCTGGGTGTACATGAAGTATCGGGCCCAAACGAGCGATTCCGCCGATTGAAGGCCGCCGTGATCGACGCCGAGGACCGGAATGACGGACTCGTCTTGGCCGTCGTCTACCGGAAGAATTCGAAGAGAATCAATGAGCCTGTGGTGTTCAAAATGTCCATAGCTGACGCCTGCGTGCAGGGAGTCCCTGAGAAGGTAATCCATACGGTCGGCGCCGAACGCGTCGCCGGTTATGATCTCTGACAGCAGCGCTTCCCAGTCGGTGAGCGGTTTGTCCTTATAGTGCTTCGATCCGACGGCAAGTTTGCCGATTTCGTCGGCGTTGAGGTGCAGCGTGTGCCAAAGCGGCTGCATGGGTTCGCTTCTGATGATCGCGAGAGTGATGTCTTCGTGCGTTCGGTTTTCCGGGAGGATGTCTTCGCTGGCGTGAGAGAAGGGCAGATGGCCCAGGTCATGGCAGAGCGCCGCCATGCGCAGTGTTTGTCGCCAGTGCATGTGGTCATGCGATCCAGGGTTGGGAATTACGCCCTCGGGTATGTTTCGGTGGCGGTTTGGGGGAGCGGTGACAACATCATAGATGCGGGTAGCAACTTCCATAACGCCCAGGCCGTGCTCGAAACGGGTGTGGCACGCGCCTGGGTAGACGAGATAAGTCATGGCGAGCTGGTGGATATTTCGAAGCCGCTGATACGGCTCGGAGTCGACGACCGCTCGTTCCGCTGAGCCGAGTCTGACAAAGGTGTGGACTGCATCACGGATTTCGTGAAGCTGCTTTCCCGCGGTCACGGCAGATGCTCAATTTTGGCGGCTTCGGCCGGCCCGGCGCGCCGCGCCCGCATCGCGGCGTTTCGGCGTTTGCGTGCGGCGGGTGTCGCCGTTCTTCGATGCTGTGTCGGCGCCGCGTTGGGCTTTGATGCGTTCGAGCAGGACGGATGCGGGTTCGTAATCGCGGCCTTCGCGGCGAGCGAGTTCGGCTTCGGTTGGGACGAGCTCGCCGCGGAAGGCTTTGGCGAGGATGGCTTGGGTGAGGCGGTCGGCGCGTTTGGTTGCGGCTGCTACGCGCTTTTCGATTTTGTCGGCGAGCTTGAAGAAGGTTTCGACCTCTTCTACTGTTGCTGCTTGCTTTTCGATGGTAGGGACGTTGACGCGCAGCTGTTTGATTTCGGTGGCGTTGATGTTGTGCACGCCGCTGGTTGAGCGCGCCGGGATTTCGATCTGCTCGCGCACGTCATGGGTCTGGAGTGCGAGCGTAAGGTAGGCGGGAAGCATTCGGCTGTGGTCTGTCCGGAGTCTGATCAGATAGCCTGCGTACGCGAACCCGGCCTCTTTATCAGAGATCATGGCCGGTTTGCCAACGAGCGAGACGCTTCCGTTGGATCGAATCATCAGGATGTCTTGAGGCTGAAGTCCAAGGGCGGCGAGCTCTTTGGACGGTAGCTTTGCGTACTTAAGGTCGTTGGGGACAATGGTGCCCTCGCCGATATTGGGTATCCGTAGGACCGGGACGCCGACCTGCTTGGGTGTGCATTTTTGGGCGGTTCCGTATTTGATATCAAGGATCACTTGACCGATGGGAACGCTTTCGCCTTCTGAGCAGGCGGCGGCGAGGACGGATTGGCGGAAGACTTTCAGGATTTTGGGGGCTTTGGCGAGGTGCTCGCGGGAGGTGTTGAGGTGCTTGAGGAGTTCTTCGATTTTGGCGACGATTCGTGTTTGTTCCGGGCGAGGGGCTAATGCGAAGGCCCAATCACGCACGATGCCATTGGTCAGGTTCGGCTGGGCTCCGCCCTGGCCTGCCCCGACGAGCGCCTCGCGTTGCGCGAGAAGGAAGTAAAAGAGAAATTTCCGGTTGACTACTTCGTCGGAGACCACGCAGTTGGCGCAGGCTTGATTGGTGCTTGCTGGGATTCCAAGAATTCCTAACCTGCCGATCGTTGCGCCGTAGAGGGCAAGGGATACTGTACCTGCAGGGAGTAACTTGGCGGCGCTGGCCCTCAGTGCTTCGCGGGTTATTGTCTCTTCTGTCCTGGTAACGGTTCCGTCCCGGAGATCCCCGCTCTTGACCCATGGGATGTCTCCACCGAAGAAGGCTGAATTGTCCCGGCGAGGCGTTCCCCCGGTTGACCAGTCTCCAGCTTTGTCGAGTGTTGTGAGCGCCCAGCCTTCGGGCGTTTCGCCCTTGGCAACCGGCACTACCTCTTCTCCGCGAGCTCTTCAACGTGCTCGATGTCGGCACTGCTGCCGTTTTGGAGGGCTGTGAGCACTGAATTCAACTCCTCGACGGCGGCTTCTAGTTCGGCTATGGCATCGCTAGCGAGTTCCTCGGGCTCGGGTAGGCCACCCAGGTCGTCTAGCGATTCGTCTTTCAGCCATTTCAGGCCGTCGATTTTGTAGTCGCGTTTTTTTACTTCGTCGATCGAGAAGGGACGCCAGCGGTTGTCTTTGGAATCGGAGTCTTTGCGCTTGGATCGGCCGTGCGGATCGGGGCCGAAACATTTCTCGAACTCTTTGAAGTGGTCGGGGGTTAGGGGGCGGTCTTTTTTGGTGATTCGCGGCACATTTGTCCGGGCGTCGTAGACCCAGACGGTTTCGGTGGGCAGTCCTTTGGTGAAGAATACGACGTTGGTTTTTGTGCCGGGGCTGTAAGGGGAGAATGTGCCATTTGGCAGCCGTAGGATGGTGTGCACGTTGCAGTACTTCATGAGATCTTTGAAGACCTCGCCGGCTTGGTCGGCGAAGAGGCAGTTGTCGGGGACCACAACGGCGGCGCGTCTGCCGGGTTTCAGGATCGTGAGCACATGCTGCAGGAAATTCAACTGTTTGTTTGAGGTCTCGATCGTAAAATCCTCGCGGTGCGGTACTTCGTTCGCGCCTTTTGTTCCAAAAGGAGGGTTGGTTAGGACCACGTCGAAGCGGCGGCTACCGGGGACTTCGTAGATGGAATCGCCGCCGGTGATTTGCGGTTCGAGGCCATGAAGATAGAGGTTCATGAGGGCGAGGCGGCGAGGGCGGTCTACGAGGTCTTGGCCGAAATAGGTGGATTTCTTGATGCGTTTTGCGAGTGCGCGGTCCATCGCGCCGCCTTTCGTTTGCTCGATGAGCCACTCGTAGGAGGCGACCAGGAATCCGCCGGTGCCGCAGGCGGGGTCGCAGATGGTGAATTCCGCGTGAGCGCGCGGGTCGGGTTTGACGCAGCGGACGATGGATCGAATCAGGATACGCGGCGTGAAGTATTGGCCCGCGCCTTTCTTTCCTTCGCTCGCGGCTTTTTCCAGAAGTCCTTCAAACGCGGCTGCCTTAATGTCGATGTCGAGCGCTGTCCATTCGGTTTCGTCGATCATCGCGATGAGTTTCTTCAGATTGACCGGGTTATTGAACCGGGAGACTGCCTTGGCGAAGATAGCGCCTAGCAAGTCTTTTTGCCTTCCGAGCGCGTCGAGGACGTACCCGTAATGGCGCGTGAGCGCGAGGCCGGACTGGGCGACGAGGGAGGGCCAGGAGCAATCGATTTCGACTTGCTTGCCTTTGTCGTCGAGGTAGGTTGTATGGCTGAGGTCGATTCCGCGCTCATCGGCCATTTTCAAGAACAGGAGGTACGTGAGCTGCTCGATGTAGTCGCCGTAGTCGATGCCGTCGTGGCGGAGCGTGTGGCAGAAGCCCCAAAGCGTTTGTACAACGTCGCTCATATTGCGATCGCCTCGTTGAATTGTTGAATAAGCTCCGGAAGCGCACCGGAGAATGCTTTTGCTGCACGCCCGCGGCCGCCTGCGCGCTCGAAAATGGGGAACGTGTCTAAGTCGTCCTCTTGAATAGAAAGATTCTGTATCAGATGGTTCCGAATGCGGGCGAGCCATTGCTGCTGCTCGTCAGTGAACTGTTTACCCGCGGTGACTCGCTCGAACGCGGTGTTGGCGCGCTCTTCCGCCGTAAGGAGCGGGTTCTGGTGGTCAGCGGCGTGCTTGATCATCGAGATGATGTCGGCGAGCGCCTTGTCGTACCGGAGCTTGTGGGCGGTTTGAAGATTGGGGATCGTGAAGCGCTGCGGCGTTTGAGCGAGTTTGGTCTGCAGCTCGGAAAGGGCGTCGGTGCTCCAGTTCTTCGGCCGGTTCAGGAGAATGCCGATAGCTTCGATGTGGGACGGGTTTTGCTTAACGAACTCGGCGAAGGCAGCTAGGTAATCAGCCGGTTTGTATTGGGTTCCGTCCGCGCCCCTTACTTTCCATTCCGAGCTGACCTCATCCTGCGATTCGTCGGCGATCGCGAAGTCGCGCTTCTTTCGCGGGTAGTTCACCAGGAGGTCTTGAAAGTTTTTGTCCCGGAGGAGCTTCATGGTTTCGGTGAAGTCGTCGTTCAGGGAGCGAAAAAGCGTGGAGGCGAATCGGCCCATGTCGCCGTCGGGGATGTATGCGGCGAACTGCTCCCGCGCCTCGCCGGACATCTCCTTGTCGATTCGTTGTAGGCGCTTGACGAGGCAGCGGGAATTGTACTCGCGGTCGCGGTTCTGCCAGATGTTTTCGATGATCTCGGCGATGGTGCGCACTTCTTTTTGGGGCGGTTCGGCGGTGATGTCGGTCGCGTTTTTGAAGTATTCGAGGAGGGTACCGTCGAAGCAGTCGAATACGACGAAGTGGGATTTGTCGGGGTAGTGCTCGCCTTTGCGGGTGCCGCGGCCGATCATCTGTTCGAAGAGAATTCGCGATTTGACGGGCCGCAGGAAGACGATGTATTCGAGGTCGGGGATATCGACGCCGGTTGTGAGCAGGTCGACCGTCACGACGATGCCCGGTTCGGGGCGATTGCGAAATTCGCGGATACGTTGCAGCGGGCGGTCTACGTCTCGGCTGCCGGTGATTTTCTGAACGAAGGAGTCGCCGCGGCCGAAAATGTCGCGCGCGAGGTCTACGAGCTGATCAGCGTGCGATGTATGCGCGAGATCATTAGCGGCGAAGATGAGCGCTTTCGGGAAGCGGTTGTATTGTGCCTCGTGCTCGAGGGCATGCTTCTTGATTTCCTCGAGAATTTTGCGGTTTGAATCGGGAGATGTGGCCCGCTTCTCAATCTCGGTCGTGTCGTACTGGCGCTCATCTTCGAGAAAATCGAGTTGCTTGGATCCGCTCTCCGGGTCGACGAGTGTCACTTGCTCGCCTTGCTTGAGGAAGAGTCCTTGCATTCGCACGTGTGATTTGATCGTTACGACGTCATAGTCGACCAGATAGCCTTCGCGGACGGCGCGCTCGTACGGGTAACGGTAGACGACGTCTTTGAAGTAGGAGGTTGTGTGGGCAGCGGGGGTCGCGGTGAGGCCGAGTTTGACTGCATCAAAGTGGTCCATTGTCTGTCGCCAGATCGCGCTCTCTTTTGCGGTGTACCCCCGGTGGCACTCGTCGGCAACGATTAGATCGAAAGCGTGAATTGGGATGAGCTCCTGCGCTGCCTCGTCGTCGATTTCTTCGTCTCCGAGGTCCGAGATAACATCTCGGCCGAACAGATTGATGGTCATGCGCTGGATGGTCGAGACGTACACGAATGCGTGGCCAGGCTTTGGGTTTCTGAGGTAGCCTTTCGGCAGCACTTTGGGGTCGAACTCGTCTTGTTCGTCGAGATCGTCCTGCTGGAACTGCTGATGGTATACCTCGTAGATCTGGTTGAACTTGAACCCCGGCTCCGGTTCAAATGACGCGAATGCTTTTACTGCTTGCGCGGCGAGCGCGCGGCGGTCGACGAGAAATAGAACACGTTTTGCGGCGCCGGACTTCATGAGGCGATAGATCTCATTCACGAGCGTGAAGGTCTTTCCCGTTCCCGTCGCCATTGCGACCAGCATGTGGCGCTTCCGTTCCGTGATCGCCTTCTCGATGGCCTCATTTGCGTCGCGTTGGTAAGGCCGGGTGCGCGGGTGATCGTTGGGAGCGGTGAGAAGATTCGCGAAATCGTCCTCGGTATTGCGTGTAAGGGACTCGAGCAGCGCGTCCGGAGTGTGGAATCCGGAGATTGGGCGCGAGCGGTTCAGCTCGTGGCGGATATCGTGATGCCAGATGACTTCGCCGTTTGTGGAGTAGAGGAACGGCACGCGGAAGCCGCGGAAATTGAAGGGGCTCTCGCTTACACCTTTTGAATACCGTTCGGCTTGGATGAGGACGTTTTGCGGACCAAGTGTGAGTTTTTTCGCTTCGACTACTCCGATCATCTGGCCATTGAGGCAGAGGGCGTAATCGGCGGGGCCGGTGGCGGTGAGGTATTCCTCGATGGCGCAGCGGTCGTAAGAGGTGAGGGGTTTGCTTGGGTCGAATTTCTGTTCGGGAATGATCTTCCAACCTGCGTCCGTCAGTCGGCGGTCGATTAGCTGTTTACGGGTTAGCTTTTTCGGAGGTTTTGGGCGAGGCGCGGAGCATTGTGCGAAGTTCTGCGGTGTCGGTGATCGGATTTTACCGCCGCACGCGGCTTTGCCGATGATGAGCGTACCCGGATTTGTATCAGATTGTATCGTGGCGTACGCTGGGCGTCGCCTGTGGCCGGGAAATGTCACGGTTGCAGGGCTCAGGCCAGACGACGCGAAGCGATGGTCTTCCCCAGTGATGATGCGCGTGCTGATGCCGTGCGGAGGCAATTGGTCGATGCGTGGTATTGTGTGAGCCTGCAAGATCTGCGGTGCCGTTTTTCATCCAAGACTTGCGTGTAGTACGTCGATAACGTACAGTTAAATAGTGAGGAGGATCGTTGCTCTCCCTCCGTACGAGAGACAGGTGAAGCGCCTGCTGTCACAGGAAGAGCGCGAGGCGATGGAGGCCGCAGTGTCCGCCGATCCACTCGCGTTCCCTGTGATGCGCCGTACAGGTGGCTTTCGTAAAGCCCGCTGGGGACGCGGTTCAAGCGGAAAGAGTGGCGGCGTGCGCGTGATCTTCTATTTTTACGTGGCTCGTGACACGATCTTCCTTGCGCTTATGTACGCCAAGAACGAATTGGAGAATTTGTCAGATGCCCAGGAAAAGGAACTCAAGCGTCTCGCGAAGGAAATCGAAAGCAGCGGGCGCTAATACGTCATTCGGCCGTGATCTGATCACGGCCGCTAGGCAGATTCTTGCGCACGTCCGAGGAGAGAAGGTGTTGCCGTCTTATACCCTTTCGGAAGCGCCCGACGTGAAGGCGATTCGGGAGCGGATGGGAATGTCGCAGTCTGAGTTCGCGGCGATCTTTGCGTTGAACCGACGCACGCTCCAGCAATGGGAACAGGGGAAGTCGAGGCCCGACGGGGCTGTATCTGCCTATTTGACGGTGATCGCGCGCAATCCAGAAGCGGTAATGCAGGCGCTGGCTATCCGCTGAGGGTCCGACGGACCAAGGGGTTCAAACTGTTGCTGCTTGTTAGCCGCAGGGGCGCTCTGAGCCTACCCATACTTGGGCCAGATCTCGGAGGTTGTGTTTGTATTTGCGCGTTACCAAGTATCCCTTGCCGCCTTTTACACGCAGCCTGTATTCTCCTGTCGGTAAAGGTTGGATCTCCTCGACGACCGCGATATTCAGGATGACCGAGCGGTGGATGCGAATGAAACCGTAGGGCTTGAGCTTCTCTGCCATCGACGAGAGGGACTCGCGCACCAAGTAGGGCTTGCGTTGGTGTCGCAATGAAACGTAATTGCCTTCGGCTTGCACGGCCAAGATGTCAGCTAAATCTAAGAGCAGGATGCTGCCCTTTGCCTTGAGCGCGATTCGTGGAACCTGTCGTTTTGCTGTAACTTCCAATGCGCCGGCGGAAACGTCCGCATTCGCGCCGGCAGCTTGTTGCACAAACATCTCACGCGGTCGGTTACTTCTGGCCAGTGCTTACTGCTGACGGAAAGCTCGATTGCGCACCGAAGTAACACTCAATTGATTCCAGCTTTCCGTTCTTGATGCGGAGATACTCGACGTTACGGAATGATTTACCGTTCCTCGTGTGGCAAAGATACTTCACGAACGCATCGTCCTCGCCAGTCATGACCCGCTCCAGGTCAAAATGTTTAATGAAATCAATCTGTGTTTCCCAGCATCGGGTTTTGAAAGTGCTCTTGCTGATGTGGTCGTCACCGGCCGCGCTCGTGAAGGTGAAGTTATCAGCGAGCAGGCTGTCTACTGGGCCCCAGTCTTTCTTCTCCCAGGCTGCGTACCAGTTGCGGACTATCTCCTCGTTGGTTAAGTTCTGCCGGCGGAATGCGCCGGCACTTGCCGCTCCCGGCAGGCTCACGGAACCGACCAGCGCGCAGGCTGCCCTTGCGACCAGATTCCTGCGCGACACCGCGACGCTTATCATTGCTCGTTCTCCTTTTGATAGTGTCAACACCCCGATGCGATCAGCGCGCGCTTCTCGTTGCCGGGCGCACGAAGGGAATTCACCCAGCCCACAATATTTCTGATTCCCACATTCCACACTTTTGGATCTTGAGCATTCTTTGCTAACAAGGCGTACCCCTCGTACATGGCGATGAGAAAGCCAGCAGTCCCTTCCGGAGACAAGTCGCGGCGGACGCTTCCTTGAGACTGTCCGCGTCGCAAGGCAGCGGCAATGCCGTCTTGCCAGCCGTTGAAGATCCTCTCCAATCGCTTGCGGAACTGGTCATCCAGGGGAGACATCTCCTGGGCCAAATTGATGAGCGGACAACCGCCCTTTACATCTTTCGGGCGGACTGACGTCCTGCGGACAATGCGGATCAAAGTATCGATGGGGTTCTTGCTTCGTTCGAGAGGAATCACCCACTTCTGGTGGGTTTGTTTTGCGATGATCTCTTCGACGATGGCGTATCCGAGATCTTCCTTACTCTCGAAATGGTAGTAGAGGGCTCCTTTGGTGACATTGGTGGCTGCCAGAATCGTATCGACGCTGGCGCTCTGGAACCCCGACCTGTATATCTTGCGAAAACCGGCTTGCAGCAAGCGTTCCCGCGTGCGCTCCGGATCACGACGCCTCGGCTTCTTCTCGTGATCCACCAACATACCAACTAGTTTGTATGTTAAATCCTCTGAAAAGTCAATGGCAATCGCACGGCTGACGTTTGGCGGCTGACCTTTCGAATTTTGTAGCCGTTTGCGGGCGGTGTATGAAAACCTGGAGAAACATCGCTCTTGCCGTCTGCGGATTGTCCTAGGAGGTTGTCAGTCCGCCACTCGTTTCGGAACTTTGAAATCGTTGGCCTGTTGTGTCACGTAATCGCGCGTGAAAGTGGAAGAGCAAATGCTCCTCAGTTGTCGCTCAGCAGGAATTGGAGAGAAGAGGAGATATGATCACGTTTCGAAATTTGCGGAATTACTGGATACCGGGGACGGTGACGATTGTTCTGGGTTGCTCCAGTGATGCGTTTGCCCAAGTGCGCTACCAAGTTACGGATTTGGGCGGTCTGAACGATTGGAACCTGGCTTGCGCGATGTCGCTCAACAATAAGGGCTGGACTGAGATCATGGCCGGCGAGTTAGACCCGTTGAGCAATTCGACTACGGCTCCACTTGTAAAGGGCCGCGCTGTGGTAGACGTTGACGGACTGAAGATCGACGTGGGCACACTCGGAGGAAAGAACACGTGGATGAACTGGGGGCAGATCAACGACCGAGGGGAAACAGTGGGTTTCTCGGAAACATCTGTTCCAGATCCGAACGGCGAAGACTTTTGCGGCTTCGGCACGAAACTTACGTGTCGTCCGTTTCTTTGGCACAACGGCTACCTAAGCTCTCTCCCGATGCTGGGCGGAAACAACGGAGCGGCGAGCGGTATCAATATTCACCGACAAATCGCAGGATACGCGCAAACGAATGTCACTGACTCCGGATGCCCGCCTTACCAGACCACGCTCGGGGTGTTATGGGACAACGGCAAGGCCGAACCGCTTCGTCCGGTGGCCGGCGATCCGGATTCAGCCGCGTACGGAATCAACAATGAAGGCGAAGTAGTAGGTTACTCGGGAACCTGTAGCTCGGCGTATCACGCCATATTGTGGCGCAACGGCACTGCCATCTCGCTGCCTAATCTCGGAGTGGAGGGGGCGGTCGCCTTCTTTATTAATGACCGCAGCGAAATTGCTGGGCAGGTGGCCAGCGCTGACGGTAAAACCGCCTATGCCGCGCTTTGGAAGGACGGCAAAATCACAAACCTCCGCACTCTGCCGGGAGATGCTGCCGCGTTAGCGACCGGCATCAACAATTACGGCCAAGTGGTGGGAAGCACCATTGATTCCAACGGCGACTGGTCGCATGGCTTCATCTGGGAGAACGGCGAGATGAAAGACCTGAACACGATGTTTCCTGCAAGTTCCAATCTCTACATAACGATGGCCAACGAAATCAACGACCAGGGACAAGTCTCGGGCATGGCAACGGTACTCAGCGGCCCGCATGCGGGTGAGATCCATGCACTTGTGGCGACCCCGGTAAAGGAGTGCGACGGCCCGTCGGTTGCAGATGTCGCGCGCGCGCTTCCGAAAATCACTTTACCCGCGAATGTCGGCAATCAGATTTTGCGGAGAATCGGAGTGGGGCGATCGGCGCGATAAGCGTATTTCCGGAACTTCCGCGCCGTCTATTCGGGCGATAGGCGGCTCGATGCTCGGCATCGTCCGCCGATAAACTCGGAACGTGCTTGCACGCTCCGCTGCAACGAAGCATCTGGCGTTGGTTTCGGTGCTCGTCTGCGGCGTGGGCTGTCGCTCAGGACCTGATTTTGCGATCAGGATTCCGGTGAACGGTGAGAGCATCTTCATTCGTTGTGCAGGAGTGCGGCATGGACCGGCCGTGATCTTCGAATCGGGTAGTGGAGGGACTGCCGATGATTGGCGGTTGGTGCAGCCGGCCATCGCTCGACGCACTCAGGCGTGCAGCTATACGCGGCCAGACGTGGGCCGAGGGGGAAGCCGGCTTGGATATCAGATCCCGACAGAAGAGGACGTTGCGCGGCAGTTGCACACGCTGCTGGCAAAGGCGGGGGTTGCGCCTCCCTACGTAATCGTTGGGCATTCGTACGGCGGAATGCTCGCGCGCGAGTATTCCACACTCTATCGGAGCGATGTCGTAGGGATGGTTTTCGTTGACTCGTCACACGAAGAATCGATCTGGCGATTCCGGGCGATTGCGCCCAATGCAATACGGGGCATTAGCGAATCCGATCTCCTCCGCCAGGGTTTCCTCCCGCCGAACCAGACATTGACAAGGCACGACGACATCCCGCTCGTGGTTATCGAGCACGGTTTGCGAGTGGCCGACACCGGCGATCCTGCGACAAACGCGGCGGTTGAACAAGAAATGGACGCGCTCGATTTAGATCTGGTGCACCGATCGCGCTATGCCAAGCTGGTGCGCGCCAAGCACAGCCATCACAATGTGCCGTTCGAGCAGCCGGAGGTGGTGATTGATGCGACGAATGAAGTTTTGAACGAAGTGGCGCATCAACACGGATGACAGCTACGATTCGCGCGTGAGCCGCTTCACGCCTTCCGAACTGCCGATCACGACTAGAGACGCCATGCCGATAAACAGCCCATGCTCGATGACACCCACAACACCGTCCAGTTCGTGCGCAAGGGCGCCGGCGGATTCGATCCGGCCAAATGCGCAGTCGAGGATATAGTTTCCGCCATCCGTAACAAACGGAGTACCGTTCGCATCGAGCCGCAGTGTCGGCTTTCCTTGCAGTTTGGCCAAGCTGCGCGCCGTTGCCTGCCATCCGAACTGAGCGACTTCGACCGGTACTTTCGCTCGATCACCCAAGTGCGAGACCAGTTTGGTTTCGTCGACCGCGATAATGAGCCGCAAGCTCGCAGCCGCGACGATCTTCTCTCGCAGATGATTTCCGCCGCCGCCTTTGATCAGATTGAGCGACCCCAATTCCACTTCGTCCGCGCCATCGATAGTAACATCGACTTGCGAGTACTCGCCGAGGGTCGACAATTCGATTCCGAGGCGGCGCGCTTGTTCGGCGGTCCGCTCCGAGGTGGGTACGCCAACGATGCGCAAGCCCTCTTTGACGCGCTTCCCGATCGCGTCGACTGCCAATTTGGCGGTGGTGCCGGAACCGAGCCCGACGATTGTTCCAGTTCGCAACTCGGCTGCGGCGGCGTTTGCTGCAGACTGCTTAAATTGGTCCACGACCGCGCGCGATGGTTGATTTGCGTCTTCACCCATGTCCTCACCCGTCTTCTCCCATTCTGCGCGACCTATTTGCCGGGCTTGGGCTTGAGCGCGGCCACATACCGATAACTCGCGTCGAAATACTTCTTAAGCTCAAACGTATTTTCGAGAAGACGATCCGGCACCGTCACGTACTCTTTCTGGACGACTCCATAAGCTTCGAATAGTTTGGTCTTAAACTTATCGAGAAACTTCTGGCGCTCGTCTTGCGGGAGCCGCAGGGCCATGGAGCCGGATGGGTGCAGATACGAGAACATGTGACCGTTCATCGAGGTGTACGGATGTGTGGCTCCCTTTAATGTGACTTTGGGGTTGGTGGCGACAAGTTTCCGGTATAGATCAAGCTTCGGGCTTTCGGCTATTTTCTTTTTTGGAGGCATCGCGGGTGG
>Ga0213875_10001990_pt1 | contig 12619 bp, 10 predicted proteins | sample BarmaccomBMRX_R8_FD_160105 | JGI IMG/M metagenome (GOLD analysis project Ga0213875, IMG submission 160105) | Root-associated microbial communities from Barbacenia macrantha in rupestrian grasslands, the National Park of Serra do Cipo, Brazil - RX_R8 | ecosystem: Host-associated > Plants > Roots... | reverse complement strand
CGGGCATCCTCTCGCGCGACAGCTTCCGGCTGCCGATGACCCAGCAGCAGATCGCCGACTATCTGGGCCTGTCGGTCGTTCACGTGAACCGGGTGCTGATGCGCCTGCGCGCCATGCACGTCGCCATCGTCCGTCGGACCAGCGTGGTGATCCTCAACCGGGCGGAACTGGCGCGGCTCGCCCTTCCGGTGGATGCTGGGGCGGAGCAGGACTGGGCGGGTCAGGCCGATGCCGGGACGGAGCGTCCCTGACTGGTTGGATGCCGCCCCCGGCACGAGCCGGTGCCGGGCCAAGCCAGGTGCGCGCGCGACGATGGCGCGCTAAGATGGTCACGTGATTTAGGGAGCGGGCGGCGGCGCGATGTCCTCCGAAACTGTGGGCAGCCGGGAATTCGAAGAGCTGATCCGCTACATCCAGGAAAGCCGCGGCCTCGATTTCCGCGGCTACAAGCGGACCAGCCTGCGCCGCCGCATCGCGCTGCGCATGGAGGCGGTCGGCGCGCAGGACTGCGGCGCCTACCAGTCTTTTCTGGAGGCGCATCCGCAGGAATTCGCGGAGCTGCTGAACACTGTCCTGATCAACGTCACCTCGTTCTTCCGCGACCCCGAGGCATGGCAGGTGTTGCGGACCGAAGTCGTGCCGCGCGTGATCGAGCGCGCCGGCAAGGCCGGCCAGATCCGTCTCTGGAGCGTCGGCTGCGCCTCGGGCGAGGAGGCGTACTCGGCCGCGATGCTGTTCGCCGAGGCGCTCGGCATGGACGAATTCACCCGGCTGGTGAAGGTCTACGCGACCGACCTGGACGAGGGGGCGCTGCGCACCGCCCGCCACGCGGCCTATACCGCGCGCGATGTCGAGCCGGTTTCCGCCGATTTGCTGGAAAAATATTTCGAGCGGACCAACGGCGGCTACGTCTTCCAGCGCGAGCTGCGCAAATGCATGATCTTCGGGCGGCACAACGTGGTGGTCGACGCGCCGATTTCCCGCATCGACCTGCTGATCTGCCGAAACCTGCTGATCTATCTGGAGCTGGAGACGCAGAACATCGTGCTGCCGCGGCTGCACTATGCGCTGGTGGATGACGGGTTCCTGCTTCTCGGTAAGGCGGAGACGCAGCTCGTCCGTTCCAACCTGTTCAGGCAGGTGAACCTCAAGCAGCGGGTTTTCGCAAAAGTCGGCCAGGAATGGCGGCGGACGCGGGGCGGCAGCGTCGGCCGGGTCGGCGATGCGCTCCTGGAGGGGGCGGTTCCGCAGGTGCCGCTGCTCGAGGCGGTGGTGGACAGCGTGCCGACCGCGTGTCTCGCCGTCGACGCCGCCGGCGACCTCGTGTTCGCCAACTCCGCGGCACGCCGGCTGCTGGATGTCGGCCCGGCCGATATCGGCCGGCCGTTCCAGGATCTGTCGATCTCCTATCGGCCGTCGGATCTGCGCAGCCGCATCGAGGACGCTCAGCGCGAGATGCGCCCGCTGCGCCTCGACCATCAGGAGTACCAGAAGCCGCCGGGCGAGCCGATGCGCCTGACCGTCGACGTCGTGCCGCTGTTCAGCATCGAACGCCGGCCGTTCGCGACGCTGCTCACGTTCACCGAGACAACGCGTCTCTATGTTCTGCAGCAGGAACTGGAGGCGGCGCAGGACAGCCTGGAGACGACGGTCGAGGAGCTGCAATCCGCCAACGAGGAGCTGGAGACGACGAACGAGGAGCTGCAATCCGCCAACGAGGAGCTGGAGACGACGAACGAGGAGCTGCAGTCGACGAACGAGGAACTGGAGACGATGAACGAGGAGCTCCGGTCCACGAACGACGAGCTGGAGATGAGGAGCGTGGAGCAGCAGAACCAGACGGATGAAGCCGGCCGCTTCCGGCGCCATTCGGAATCGGTGCTGCGCAGCATCGACGCCGGAATCATGGTGCTGGACCAGCAGCTCGTCGTGCTCTCGATGAACCGGTGGAACGAGAATATGTGGGGCTTGCGGGCCGAGGAGGCGATCGGCCGGAAGTTCCTCGATCTGGATCTCGGGATTGCGTTGCACCGCCTGGAAGCACCGATCCGCGAGATCATGGCCGGGCCGGATGAACGCACGGACGTGCTGCTGGACGGCTTCGACCGGCGCGGCCGGCGCACCCAGTGCCGCGTCCGCATCTCGCGCCTGCAAGGGGAGAATCGCTCCAGCGGAGGCATCGTGCTGTTCATGGACGACGTCACCGAGGAGCGGAACAAGGAGGAATACGCGCGGCACATCGGCCGCGTGATCGGCCAGTCGCTGAACGAAGTGTATTTTCTCGATCCGGCGACGCTCCGCTTCACGCTCGTCAACCGCGGCGCGGAGGAGAAGCTCGGCTACGGCATTGACAGCCTTCGCCAGATGTCGTTGGCCGACCTGCTGATCGGCGTCCCCGCCGATGCGCTGCGCCTGCTGATCGCGCCGCTGATCGCCGGTAAGCGCGACGAGGTGGTGTTCGAGACGACGATCGAGGCCCGCTACCGGGAATACCCGGCCGAAATCTGCCTTCAGTATTTCGGCAAGGAGGACCCGCCGATCCTGGTGGCCATCGTTCACGATACCACCGAGCGCCAGAGGCTCGGCGAGGCCGCGGAGTAGACCGCCGATCTTTTTAGTCGAGCGTCTCGCGATACGACCAGACGGCGAGCGCGGCGACCAGCAGGGTGAACGCGGCGATCGGCCACAGGTCGGGCAGGATCGCCGTGAGCCCGTTGCCCTTCAGCAGCACGCCCCGCACGATCCTGAGCGCGTGCGTGGTCGGCACCAGCTCGCCGACGACCTGCGCCCAGGCCGGCATGCCCTTGAACGGGAACATGAAGCCGGAGAGCAGGAACGAGGGCAGCAGCGTGAACTGCGCCATCTGGATCGCCTGCATCTGGTTGGTGGCAATGGTCGAGAACGTCAGCCCCAGCGCGAGATTGCTGGCGATGAACAGACCGAGTGCGACCAGCAACAGCAGCAGCGAGCCGCGCACCGGCAGCCCGAACACAAGCGTCGCACTGGCCAGGATCAGCAACACCTGCACGTAGCCGACCGCGATATAGGGCACCACCTTCGCGAACATGACTTCCACCGGCCGCACCGGCATGGCCAGCAGGTTCTCCATCGTTCCGCGCTCGCGCTCGCGGGTGATCGACAGCGTGGTGATCAGCAGCGTGGAGATGGTCAGGATGATGCAGATCAGCCCGGGCACGATGTTCAGCACGGTGAGCTGCTCGGGATTGTAGCGGGCGTGCACGACAAAGCGGAACGGCGGGTCGGCGCCGCCACCCTGAAGCGACGGCGGCAGGTCGCGGTCGAGCACGCCGGTCAGCGCGGCGAGGGCGGCCGTGGCATTGCCGATCGTCGAGGGGTCGGTGGCGTCCGCGTCGATCAGCACCGCCGGCTGCTCGCCGCGGTCGACCGCGCGGCCGAAGCCGGGCGGGATCGCGATGACGAACAGCAGCGCGCCGTCGGCCAGGCCGCGCTCCGCCTCGGCCTCGGAGCGCAGGCTGCGGACATCGTAGTAGCCGGTGTTCTGCAGCGCCGCGACCAGCGTCCGCTCGTATCGGGAATGCTCCGCCGCGAGCAGGCCGGCCGGCAGGTGCTTCGGGTCGGCGTTGATCGCGTAGCCGAACAGGAACAGCTGCAAGGTCGGCAGCAGCGCGATCATGCGCAGCGTCATCGGATCGCGCCTGAGCTGGAGCCACTCCTTGCGTAGCAGCGCCAGGAACCGCCGGGCCGAAAAGCCGCTCACCGCGGCTTCCCGGCGCTGCCCAGCACGTGCACGAACACGTCCTCCAGCCGCGGCTCCACTTCGTGCCAGGCCAGCGTGCCGGAATGCTCGAACGAGCGGATCGTGCGCTCGAGGGCCGCGCGGTCGGTTCCCGCGACGTGCAGCGAGCGGCCGAATACCGCCGCCGCCTCCACCCCCTGCATGCCGCGCAGCCGTCGCGCCGCCTGGTCCACCGCCTCGCCCGTCGCCTCATAGGTGACCAGGCCGCAGTTGCGCGTGACCTCCTCGACCGTGCCCTGCACGACGATGCGGCCGCTGGCGAGGTAGAGCACGCGCTTGCAGCGCTCGGCCTCGTCCATGTAGTGGGTGGAGACCAGCACGGTCAGCCCCTCGGCGGCCATGTCGTGGATCAGGTCCCAGAACGTCCGCCGCGCCTCGGCATCGACGCCCGCCGTCGGCTCGTCGAGCAGCAGCAGTTTTGGCGCGTGCAGCACGCAGGCGGCGAGTGCAAGGCGCTGCTTCCATCCGCCCGAAAGCTCGCGGGCGAGCTGCGCCGCGCGGTCGGCGAGCCCCATGCGCTGCATGATTGCGCCCACCGCCGCCCGCGGCTCGCCCATTTCATAGACCCGGGCGACGAAATCCAGGTTCTCGCCGACCGTCAGGTCCTCATAGAAGCTGAAGCGCTGCGTCATGTAGCCGATCTGCCGGCGGATACGCGCGGCGTCGCGCACGATGTCGAGGCCGAGGCAGCGGCCGTGTCCGCCGTCCGGCACCAGCAGCCCGCACAACATGCGCAGCGTGGTGGTCTTGCCGCTGCCGTTGGCGCCGAGAAACCCGCAGATCTCCCCGGGCGCCACCTGCAGGCTCAGCCCGTCGACGACGGTGCGAGCGCCGAAGCGCTTGACCAGCCCTTCCACCGCGATCGCCGGCTCGCTCACCGCCGCGCACTGCCCGGGCGCACGTCCACCGGCTCCCCCGGGCTCAGCAGCGCCGCCTGCTGCGGCGGCGGTCGCGCCTCGATCAGCCAGACCAGCTTTTCCCGGCTCGCCTCGCTGAAGATCACCGGCGGCGTGTACTCGGCCTGCGGCGAGATGAAGGAAACGGCTCCGGTCAGATCGGCCGGACAGCCGTCGCAGCGCAGCGCGACCGGATCGCCGCGATGCAAGGCGGCGAGCGCCGGCTCCGGCACGAAGAAGCGGACAAAAATGTTTGCGGCGGGGAGCAGGGAAACCACCGGCGTGCCCGCCGCGACGCTCTCCCCGGGCTGCGCGAGCACGTCGGCCACGCGCGCATCCGCCGGCGCCGTGACGTGCCGCTGCGCCAGCCGCCATTCGGCCACGCCGAGCGCCGCCCGCGCCGCCGCCGCCGCCTGGCGCTGCGCGGCGATCTCGCGATCGCGGCCGAGCGGCGCTTGCAGTTGCGCGAGTGCCGCCTGCATCGCCGCCTGCCTGGCCTGCGCCGAGCCGTACTCTGCCCGCAACTGATCGACGCTCTGGGCGGATACCGCGCCGCTGCGCAGCAGTGACGTGCCGCGCGCGAAATCGGCCTGCGCGCGCACGAGCGTCGCGTGGGCGTCGGCGAGGTTGGCCTCGGCCTGGCGGATCTCCGTGGCCTTGCCGCCGGCCTGCAGATTGGCGAGCTGGTCCTCCGCCTGCGCGAGCTGCCGCGCCGCCTGGTCGCGTTGGGCGCGCTCGGCGGTGTCGTCCTGGTCGAACAGCGTCTCGCCCGCTTTCACGGCGTCGCCGCGCGACACCGCGACGCCGGTCAGCGCGCCCTGCTGCGTCGGCGCGACCTTCACGTAGTCGGCCTCCGCATAGCCATGCCAGGCGGCCGCGCCGGCCGGGCCGCGCTGCGCCCACCACCATGCCGCGAGTCCTGCCGCGAGCACGATCAGGATCAGTATCCGGAGACGCATTTTCTGGCAGCGCTTGACCGGGGCGGATTTCAGCACATACTGAAACCACTAGCAACCATTGAACCAACATGGCGCCCCCGTCCGCGCCGTCCCGCCGCACGCTCCTCGCCTGGGTCGAGCGGGTCGCCGCCTTCTTCGCCGAGCAGTACGGCCTGCCGCCGATCACCGGGCGCATCCTGGGTTGGCTGCTGATCTGCGAGCCGGCCGAGCAGTCCGCCGCCGAGATCGCCGAGGCGATCCAGGCCAGCCGCGCCTCGCTGACCACCAACATGCGGCTGCTCACCGCCTCGGAACTGGTGCGCCGCTCGACGCGGCCGGGCGAGCGGACCGCCTACTACCGGATCGAGGATGACGCCTGGGAACAGGTGATCCGTCGACGGATTGCCAGCATGTCCGCCTTCCGGGACGTCACGCGCGACGGGATGGCGCTCGTCGGCCCGGCCAGCCGTCGGGCGATGCGGCTGCACGCCGCGCACGATTTCTTCGCCTGGGCGGCCGAGCTGTTCGCCGCCGCCCCGCCCCCCTCGCGCCGTCGCCAGGGCTGAGCGGCGTCAGCCCGCGTGAGTGCCGGGCCCTGCCGGGCTCTGCTTCAGCCGCTCCGTGACCTGCGCCAGCATGGCCGAAAGCACGACGACCTTCACCTCGTGCAGCCGCGCGTCGATCGGCGGCTGCTGGGCGAGCATGCCGCGCCACAGCATAAGCTCGCGCCGCAGTTCGGTAAGCTGATCGACGCCGTCCGCACGCGCGGCGAGGCCGTCCACGACCGGCCGCAAGGAGCGACAGGCCAGATCGGCCATGAAATGATTATCCATGCCCCGGCGCCTGAAATCACCGACTCCCGAAACATATGATGGCATTCCCTTCTTGAAATTATCCCAGGTTAAGATTGACCGGCAATTCCGGTCGTTACGACCTTGTGGACACCATGGCGAGAGTGGCTTCAGCCCTCGCCCGCCGCCGCCAGCGCCTGGTCGAGGTCGCGGATGATGTCCTCCACGCTCTCCAGTCCGACCGACAGCCGGATCACGTCCGGTCCCGCGCCGGTCGCCAGGCGCTGCTCGTCGGAAAGCTGGCGATGCGTGGTCGAGGCCGGATGCAGGATCAGACTGCGCGTATCGCCGATATTGGCCAGATGCGAGAGCAGCCGCACGCTCTCCACCAGCCGCACGCCGGCTGCGTATCCGCCGCGCACGCCGAACGTGAACACCGCGCCGGCGCCGCGCGGCAGGTATTTTTGTGCGAGTGCGTGATACGGGCTGTCCCGCAGCCCGGCGTACGATACCCAGGCGACGCGCCGATGCCCGGCGAGGAATTCCGCCACCTTCTGCGCGTTCGCGACATGGCGGTCCATGCGCACGTGCAGGCTCTCGATGCCGGTGATGGTCAGGAACGCGTTCATCGGCGCGAGCGTCGGCCCGAAATCGCGCAGCGCGACCGCCCGCGCCTTCGCGGTGAACGCGAAGTCGCCGAAATTCTCGTAGAAGCGCAGGCCGTGATAGGCCGGCTCCGGCTCGGTCAGTGCCGGAAACCGCCCGCCCTGGCTCCAGTCGAACCGCCCGGATTCGACGATGATGCCGCCGAGCGCATTGCCGTGCCCGTCGAGGAATTTCGTCGCGGAGTGCACGACGAGATCCGCCCCCCAGGCGATCGGCTGGCACAGATAGGGTGTCGCCAGCGTGTTGTCGACGATCAGCGGAATGCCGGCGTCGTGCGCGATCGCCGCCACCGCCTGCAGATCGACGACGATGCCGCCGGGATTGGCCAGACTCTCGACGAAGATCGCCTTGCAGCGCGGCGTCAGCGCGCGGGAAAAGTTTGCGGGATCGATCGGATCGACGAAATGGCAGGTCCAGCCGAGCTTCCTGAACGACAGGCCGAACTGCGTGATCGACCCGCCGTACAGGTTGCGCGACGCAAGGAACTCGTCGCCGGGCTCCATCATCGTCGCGAAGATCAGGAATTGCGCGGCGTGGCCGGAGGCGGCGGCGAGTGCCGCGCGTCCGCCTTCCAGCGAGGCGACGCGCTCCTCCAGCACCGAAACCGTCGGATTGGTCAGGCGCGAATAGATGTAGCCGAAATCGTGCAGGTTGAAGAGCGATGCCGCGTGATCGACGTCGTCGAACACGTACGCGGCCGTCTGGTAGATTGGCGTGATGCGTGCGCCGGTGGTCGGGTCGGGTGCCGCGCCAGCGTGGATCGCGCGCGTCTCGAAGCCGAAGCTCGCGTTCTGGCTATCCATGCCGCGCGGCTTGCGCGGACGCGCGCCCCGCTGGGCGGTCGGCGGTTCCGGTGCCTGGTTGCGGATGATGCCGGAATTGACGCCGCTCCGCGACAGTTCGCCGCCCAGCCGGCCGAACTCGATTTTTGGGCAGCGGTTCATGATTACCTGCAATCCCGCGCTCTCCGCCCGCCGCGCCGCCGCGTCGTTGCGAATACCGAGCTGCATCCACACCACCTTTGCGCCGATCGCGATGGCGTCCTCGACGATCGGCGCGACCTCGGCCGAGGGCCGAAAGATGTCCGCCATGTCCACCGGCTCCGGGACGTCGCGCAGCGAGGCGAAAACGGTCTCGCCGAGCAGCGTCTTTCCGGCGAGCCCGGGGTTGACGGGAATCACCCGGTATCCCTTGGCCTGGAGGTATTTCATCACGAAATAGCTCGGCCGGTTCCAGTTGGCCGAGGCGCCGACCAGGGCGATGGTGCGGACGGTCGAGAGGATCCGGCCGATCTCGGCATCGGAATAGGGAATGGCGTCGAGTGCCGGCATCGGTCGTCCCCCGCGGCTGCCGGCCGATGATCGTCGCGGTGGCGCGGCCGAACAAGGCCGCGGCTTGACCGTCCTGCGGCCGGCCCCTAATCCCCGCCGGCCAGCGCAAGGTGCACCGACATGGCGATCAGCCCCGAGGAGCTTGGACCGGCGGAGGAGCAGGCCCGCATCCTCGCGCACGCGCTGCCGTTCCTGCGCCGCTACGCCGGCGCGACCCTCGTCGTGAAATACGGCGGCCATGCCATGGGCGAGGAACGGCTCGCCGACCAGTTCGGCGCCGACATCGCGCTGCTGAAACAGGTGGGCGTGAACCCGGTCGTCGTGCATGGCGGCGGCCCGCAGATCAACGCCATGCTCAAGCGCCTGGCCATCCAGTCCACCTTCGTCGACGGCCTGCGGGTCACCGACGCGGCGATGGTGGAAGTCGTCGAAATGGTTTTGGCCGGCACTGTGAACAAGCAGGTCACCGGGCTGATCAACCGCGCCGGCGCGCTCGCTGTCGGCATCTGCGGCAAGGACGGCGGGCTGATCCGCGCCCGCAAGCTGACGCGCACAAGAATCGATCCGGGCAGCCGCATCGAACGCGAGCTTGATCTCGGCTTCGTCGGCGAGCCCGAGCACATCGACGTGCGCGTCATCCACGCGCTGACCGGCGCCGGCCTGATCCCGGTCATCGCGCCCGTCGGCGTCGATGCGCACGGCCAGACCTCCAACATCAACGCCGACACGGTCGCCGGCGCAGTCGCCGGCGCGCTCGGCGCGATGCGCCTGCTGATGCTCACCGACGTTGCCGGCGTGCTCGACCGCAACGGCCGGCTGATCCCCGAGCTGACGGTCGGCGACGTGCAGGCCGGCGTCGAGGAAGGCACCATCACCGGCGGCATGATCCCGAAGGTCGAGACCTGCGCGGCCGCAGTGCTGCAAGGCGTGAAGGGCGCGGTCATCCTCGACGGCCGCCTGCCGCACGTCTGCCTCCTCGAGCTGTTTACCGAAGGCGGCATCGGCACGCTGATCCGCGCCTGATCAACCCGCCTCCCGCAGATTGCGAAACGGGCCTGCCCTCAATCCTCCTCGCCATGCCAGACCCGCCACTGCCCCCGCCCGGCGCGCTTCACCTCGGTCAGCGCACGGTCGGCGCGCCGCAGCAGCGCATCGATCTCCGCCCCGGAGGCCGGCCAGCGCATCGCAATGCCGATCGACACGCCGAGCCCGATCGGCACGCCCTCGGTCAGCTCGGCGAATGCCCGGGGGCTCTCCACGCGCAGGCTCTCCGCCCGCTCCGCCGCCGTCAGCTCATCCGCGCCGTCGAGCCATAGCGCGAACTCGTCGCCGCCGAGCCGGGCCATCAGGTCGCCGGGCCGGATGGTCCGGCGCATCAGCGCGGTCGCGACGCGCAGCGCCGCGTCGCCGGCCTCGTGGCCGAGCCGGTCGTTCAGGCTCCGCAGGTGGTCGAGATCGACCAGCATTAGCACCCCCGGCAGGGCGGCCTGGTCGAGCCGGTCGATGCGCCGTGCCGCCTCCTCGATGAACGCGCGGCGGTTCGGCAGGCCGGTCAGCCAGTCGGTGCGGGACTGGCGCGCCATCTCCTGCTGGATCTGGTCGTGCTCGAGCACCATCCGCACGACGCTCGCGGCGGAGGTCGCCAGGCCTAGGTCCTCCGCCTGCCACGCGCGGCCGCCCGGCTGGCGCCACAGCAGCAGGCCGGCCTCGCCGCCGAAGCGCGTGCGCATCGGGCAGAGCAGGATGCCGTGGCCGGTGGCCGCGGCGAAGTGGCCCGGCAGGGCGGGGGCGTCGCGCAGCCGCGCCAGCGCGGTGCCGAGCAGCGGGGCCGGATCGCCGCCGACCTGGTGCAGCACCGGGTTTTTTGCCTCGATGAGCGGATCGAGCACGGCGGCACCGTGCGCGCGGACCGCCTCGGCGAGCGCTCCGAGGGCTGCCTGCATCATGCGCGGCGCCAGCGCCTCGGCGTGCACGCTGCCGACCACCTGTTCGAGCACGTCGAGCCGGCGCAGCGCGGTGGCGAGCGCCGCGTCCTGGCGATCCTGTGCGGTCACGTCGTGGGCGACACCGTGCGCGCCAACCACCTCGCCGGCGGCGTCGAGCAGGGGCGCGCAGCAGACGCTCAGGCGAACGCTGCTGCCATCGGCCCGCCTGGCCCAGGCCTGGCACCGGTACAACGGCGCGGCCGGTCGGAACGGGTCCGCTCCGTCCGGCTCGCAGAGCAGCGAATGCGCGGGCTGGCCGAGCAGGCGCGCGGCCGGCCAGCCCAGGGCCGGATCGGGTGCCACCGCCACGAACCGGCCGCGCGCATCGGTCTGGAACGCCAGGTCGGCGGCCATGCCGGCGAGGTCCCGCCAGCGCTGTCCGGTATCGGCCGATGCGCCGGCCTTGGGAGGCGGCGTGCGGAAGGGCAGTCCCATGCCGGCGAACTCGGTCATTGTTCGGCTGCGCTGCTGTCAGCCGCACTCTGCGAAGCCGGCGTAAACAAGCTGTTAGTGCTGCCCATCGCGCAGGGCGGCAGGCGCGTTGACAGGGTCGGAGCGGCTGCGCATCGTCGGCCTCCTGCCCCGGAGGAGAGACATGGCGGATCACGTGCTGCGCGGCAGGATCGAGGACCTCTGGGAGCGCCGCGACACGCTCTCCGCCACCACCACCGGTGCGGCGCGCGACGCCGTCGAGCAGGCGCTCGATTTGCTGGATTCCGGCCAGGCGCGGGTCGCCGAGCCGGGCAATGACGGCTGGATCACCAACCAGTGGCTCAAGCAGGCGGTGCTGCTCTCCTTCCGCCTCGCCGATTCGACGACGATGCCGGGCGCCGGCGGTGCGCCGGTCTACGACAAGGTGCCGATGAAATTCGCCGGCTGGGACGCGGCGCGTTTTGCCGCCGCCGGCTTCCGCGCCGTCCCGGGCGCCGTCGTGCGGCGCTCCGCCTACATCGCGCCAAACGTGATCCTGATGCCCTGCTTCATCAACGTCGGCGCCTATGTCGATCGCAGCACGATGGTCGATACCTGGGCGACCGTCGGCAGCTGCGCGCAGGTCGGCCGCAACTGCCATATCAGCGGCGGCGTCGGCCTGGGCGGCGTGCTCGAACCGCTGCAGGCCGGCCCGGTGGTCATCGAGGACGACTGTTTTGTCGGCGCCCGCTCGGAAGTCGTGGAAGGCGTCGTCGTCGAGCGCGGCTGCGTGCTCGCGATGGGCGTGTTCATCAGTTCGACGACAAAGATCATCGACCGCGCCACCGGCGAGATCTTTCTGGGCCGCGTCCCCGCCTACTCGGTCGTGGTGCCCGGCAGCCTGCCCGGCCGGACGCTGCCGGACGGCTCGCCCGGCCCCTCGCTCGCCTGCGCGGTGATCGTCAAACGGGTGGATGCGCGCACGCGGGAAAAGACCTCGATCAACGAGCTGCTGCGCGATTGAGCGGGACCGATCCTGTCCCGCTGGCGCAGCGCCTGATCCGCTGCGCCTCCGTCACCCCGGCCGACGCCGGCGCGCAGGACGTGCTGGCGCAGGCGCTCGAGGCGCTCGGCTTCGCGGTGACGCGGCTGCGCTTCGGCGCGATCGAAAACCTGTTCGCCCGGATCGGCACCGCGTCGCCGCATCTCTGCTTTGCCGGCCACACCGACGTCGTGCCGCCCGGCAGCGCCGCCTGGACCGCCGATCCGTTCGCCGCCGAGCTGCGCGACGAAACGCTCTACGGCCGCGGCGCCTGCGACATGAAGGGGGCGATCGCCGCCTTCATCGCCGCCTGCGCCGACCACCTCGCCCGATTCTCGCGCGGCTCGATCAGCCTGCTGATTACCGGCGACGAGGAGGGCGACGCGCTCGACGGTACGGTGCGCGTGCTGGACTGGATGGCCGCGCACGCAAACGTTCCCGATTTCTGCCTGGTCGGCGAGCCGACCAACCCCGGGCAACTCGGCGAAGTGATCAAGATCGGCCGCCGCGGCAGCCTGAATGCGGACATCGCCGTGCACGGCGTGCAGGGCCACGTCGCCTATCCGCAGCGCGCCGACAACCCGGTGCACCGGCTGGTGCGCGCGCTCGCCGCACTCACCGCGGCGCCGCTCGACGCCGGAAGCGAGTGGTTCGAGCCCTCCGGCCTGCAGATCACCAGCGTCGACGTCGGCAACCCCGCAACCAACGTCATCCCGGCGAGCGCGACGGCGCGGCTGAACATCCGCTTCAACGACCGGCACAGCGGCGCCTCGCTCACCGC
>Ga0213875_10001989_pt1 | contig 12619 bp, 12 predicted proteins | sample BarmaccomBMRX_R8_FD_160105 | JGI IMG/M metagenome (GOLD analysis project Ga0213875, IMG submission 160105) | Root-associated microbial communities from Barbacenia macrantha in rupestrian grasslands, the National Park of Serra do Cipo, Brazil - RX_R8 | ecosystem: Host-associated > Plants > Roots... | reverse complement strand
TCATCAGAACCAGTACGTTTCACAGGGGAATCTCCCGTCGACTAAGACTATACACTACCAGCGTTCTGACCTCCGCTGAAACCACATTATAACAGAACCTTCAGAATTGCAGAAGCCCTATGGTTTAGGAACCTTGTGCGGCGCCCCGTAAGGCTGATCATGCCGATCGTCTTCGAGAATCGCATTGCATACGGCGATGCATTCGTCACAAATGTAGGCTCGCGGGTAATCGTTGGGGGAGGAGATTAACTTACCCACCGCGTCCTGACTTTTGTGGCAAAACGAACAACGCAATGCGTCATCAGAACCAGTACGCTTCACAGGGGAGTCTCCCGTCGACTAAGACTATACACTACCAGCCTTCTGACCTCCGCTGAAACCACCAGCCCGGTCCGTCGCCGTGAACAACCTGTTTCACCTCCGCTCCTTCTTGCTCGCTGAAACAGAAATCCTTACTTGAGCATTCGTCCAGCAGCACTGAAATCCCTTTCCCCCCTCGCCCGACCAGTCATTGACACCCAACCGCAGAACATATTCCCCAGGTTCACTGAACGTCGCGCTGGTGGACGCTTTCCCTCGAAAAGTGGCCTCGGACGGCGCGGGGAATTCGCTCATCTCTACCAAAGGTCTGTTATTTGAGAACTTCACGTTACCTGGCCCCCGAAATTCCCCCCATATGAGCGTGACCGGGGGTGTTAAGGGCCTCTCACCGCCAGGAGTGACGTTGGCATCGTCGGCTACCCAAACCTGGAGGGGGAGGAGGACACCTAAACTCGCCTTCATGGCTGTGCTCAGCCCGCGGGGACCCTGACCGAACGGTCCTCTTTCAGAAAAGCCGATGAAGGGAGGCGTGTTTCCTGAAGCGTCCCGGAACGGAGCCACTTCCCATAACGGGTTCAGATTAGCCGGAATAGAAGTTGTAACTCCATTTGCGGTCAGGGTCCAGGTGAGTTTCTTTGTCCCGAAATCCTTTGGTACCGTCACCGTGAACATGCCCCATTGACGGCGTGGCAGGAAATGGGTCGGCTGACCTTGATCCGGTCCGCCCGGTTCAATACTGTTGCGCGGGCCGATGGGGATGTCCAACTCCTGAACTGCGTTTCGATTGAAATAGCCGAGCAGGATGCTGAACGTTCCGTCCGGATTTCGAAACCAGCCTTCAAACGCCCCACTCACGCTTTGTCCGGAATCATGCACGGGCTCCACGCGAACTTGTTGAGGCTGCGCCAAGCAAGCGCCTATCGGTAGCAGCAGGGCCGCGCCAATACAGATGGCGTTTCTGCGCATCATCTTCAAAGTCGCCAGAAAATTATCGGACCGCGATCTCCGCCCCGGTGTGCGGGTCATGCTTCCGCGCCCATTCTTTGTAATCATTCTCGCTGATATAAGTAACGTTCACCCACGCGTGAGCCATCTCATCCACGGTCCGCTCGCCCCAACCCACCCATTGATCCGGATCCGGATTGTTTCTGTTGTTCACCGTGTTGTCGTGCCAAGCCACAACGTGAATCACCGTTCCTTTCGGCAGCACAGGAGCGGCGTCATCACTGTAGATATAGTTGGTCATCCAGTTGAAGTTGAAATGATCCACATAGCTGAGGGTGCGCTTAGTGCCATCCGGCAAAATGGCCTCAAGCAGCATGGCCTTACCACGCAGGTGCATATGCGGCTGGAAGTTTTCGAGGCGCGCCGGAGCCTGCAGCGTTCGATAACCCTCCGATTCGACCACCGAGTTTGGGGGAATGTCGAGTACGCCCAGGTCCGCCCGTCCGGGCGCGCCCATAAACGCCGTCAGGAAGGTGCGATATTTGGGCTCCTGCCCCTTGGGATAAAAATAAAGTGCAAGTTCTACGTTGTCACGAATCTCTTCGCCCACAGCGTGGTAGTGCATTTCCCACCAGACGCGGGCACCCGGTACCAAGAGCTTTCCCGTATTCGGACGATAGATATCGTAGTTCTTATTCACCGCCCATTCCATCAATAATCCTTGGGTGACAATCCCGGTATGGGAGCCAGGTTCCTGCTGCTGCAGAAACGCCAGTGCGTGGTGCGTAATTCTTCGTCCAGCCGCGCTGGCTGGTCGGATCTCAACAGCGCGTACCCAACGCGGCTCGGTGAGTGGAATCTGTGTCACCGGTCTGAACCAGGCATCCTGACCCTGGGCGGGCATAGTGTAAGGCTCCGATTTGATCACCAGGTCCGGCTGGCCGAACTGGCCGGCTAACTTCCAGCCCTTATCTTGGGGCCATTGCCTGGCGGGCGGCATTTCTTTGGGATCACCCTCGGGAGCGCCGGCAGCCACCCATTTCACAATGCTTTCGATCTGAACGTTCGAGAGCGACATATCGTTCTCGAAGGATTGAATTCCTACCGTCGGGTCCAGATGCCAGGGGGGCATTTGACGCGCGGCCACGCGCTCTCGGATGGCCTTGGCCCAGGGTCGCACCTGTTGGTAGGTGATCAGCGACATGGGCGCCATCTCTCCGGGGCGATGACAGGCTTCGCACTTGGCCTGAAAGATCGGCGCGATATCTTTTGCGAAGGTGATCTCGGGCGCACCAAGCTCTGACGGGGACCCGACGCTTACGCACAAAAGACACAACACAACCGCTGGAGTAATGATGCCGAATCGCCGATGAACGCCGCGGAAACAGCCGCTGAAAATCATAGAGAAACCCTCCGCGATGCGATTCCGGGCATATTTGTCCATAAGGATTTAATTATGGCACTCAGTGCTGGTGTGTCAAGCTTCCGAGGGCGCGATGAGGGCGCGATCGCGGCCTGACACGCGCGTTTGTTATGGACGCAATTGCGCGGCCTGCGAGCATGGAAGAGAAATAAAAAAGGCCGGGTTATTGGCCCGGCCTTTCACATGGAGGAGGAGTGGCTTTACTCGTCCCACTATCGGGCAGCGAGTAAAGCTCTCAGGTGGCGCGCCCGTTCCGGGGATCGAAGTTGGCGTAACGCCTTGGCTTCGATCTGACGGATGCGCTCTCGTGTAACGTCAAACTCTTGCCCGATCTCTTCGAGAGTGTGCTCGCGCTCGCAGCCGATGCCGAAGCGCAGCCGGATCACTTTCTCTTCTTTGGGAGACAGGGTTTTCAAAATGTTGGCGGTCTCGTCGCGGACGTTGGAGTCGATTACTGCGTCCACGGGAGAACCGACCCAGCGATCTTCGATCAGATCGCCTAAAGCCGATTCACCATCCCGGCCTACCGGCGTCTCGAGCGACACCGGATCGCGCGAGATGGTCTTCAACTTCTGGACTTTTTCGACCGGAATGTCCATCCGGCGGCTGATTTCGTCGTTGGTAGGAGCACGGCCCAGTTCCTTTTCCAGCTCGCGTGTCGCGCGCAGAAACTTGTTCATGCTCTCGTTCATGTGCACGGGGATCCGAATGGTGCGCGATTGATCGGCGATGGCTCTGGTGATCGCCTGGCGAATCCACCAAGTGGCGTAGGTCGAAAATTTGTAACCACGCCGGTATTCGAACTTATCCGCGGCGCGCATCAGACCGATGTTGCCCTCCTGGATCAGATCCAAAAGGTGCAGTCCGCGGTTAACGTATTTCTTGGCAACCGAGACCACCAGGCGGAGATTGGCCTCTACAAGATCCTTCTTGGCGCGCTCAGCTTCGATCTCGCCATGGCGAATCACCGACATGCTATGCTTCAGATCGCTTAACGACGCGCCGGCCGCGTTTTCCAGTTTGCGAACTTCCCGGCGCAATTCGCGTATTCGCGCTTGAGCCGTCAGCCCCACTCGTCCGTCCAGCTTGCGCAGCTCAGCTTCTAAATGAGCTAACTGCTCAACGGCATGCTCGATTTCCTTGGCGAATTGTTTCCAACGCGAAGGCAGCCAGGGGAGGCGCCGAATGGCTTGCGACATCTCCACTTTCGCGCGGTTCACTTTACCTTGCGAGCGCCGCCGAAGCTTCTTGTTACTGAGCGGTACAGTTTCCAGTTTATCGATGAGATGAAGCTGCTTTTTGTGCAGGCCGATCAAATCCGCAAACAGCGCTCGAATTTCGGCTTGCTTCTTGGCGTCGGCGGGACTGCCTTCCTCGACATCGCCGAAATCCACAAAGTTGTCCAGTTCATCGTCGCCGCGCTTGAGCAACTCGGCGATTTCAGCCACCCGCAGCTGCACCAGAGCGGAACGGCTGATCGATTTTTGCATGCGAAGCTTGCCGCGTTCCATGCGGCGAGCCAGATTGACTTCGCCTTCCCGCGTCAACAGCGGAACGGCGCCCATCTCACGTAGATACACGCGGACGGGATCGTCGGTATAAATCGACTCTTCGGCTTGTTGAGCCGGAAATTCTTCTTCTGGAGCTTCTTCCGCATGAAAGAAATTAGCTTCCTCATCAAACGGGAGGCCCAGAGGCTCATGACCCTCAGCTAAAAATTGATCTTCGAATTGATCCACTTGGATGCTCACCTCCCCAACCGGGCATATGATCTCGTACGGTTGATTCTCTGGCGGGGTATGTTAACTTATACACAGACCGAGAGTTTAGGCGCGCTTTCAACCACCGTGCCGACCTATAAAATATTAGCAATCGATTATAGCACCGAACCGATCGCGAAGTTAAGTCCTAAATAGAAGATGTTTTGCTTCACGATTGGTTACACTAAACTTAGCGGCCGCATCCAGTACCACTGTCTCTAAGGGACTAGGAGCGCTTCTGCAACACTAAGTTCTTCAATTCATTGAGGAACGCCTCTACGTCCTGAAAATCCCGGTAGACTGAGGCAAATCGTACATATGCTATCTTATCGAGATTCTTGAGGTGTTCCATGAGCATCTCTCCAATCGCCGTTGTTGAGATCTCACGGTCCGAATTGTCGGCCAACCTGGCTTCGACAACGTCCACTACCTCGGCTAACTTGGCCATGGCAACTGGCCGTTTTTCGCAGGCCTTCAGAAGTCCAGTGAGGACTTTTTGCCGGTCGAACTTTTCCCGCCTTCCATCCTTTTTGACGACCATGTAGGGGATTTCGTCACTACGTTCATAGGTGGTAAAGCGGCGCTCGCAACTGAGACATTCCCGGCGGCGGCGGATGACATCGCCTTCCTTGCTCTCACGGGAATCGATGACGCGATCCTCTTTGTGGCCGCAGAAAGGGCAGTTCATGCGTCGCGATCTTCCATTATCTGCTTTGCTGACAACAGCTTAAGTTTACTCCAATTGAGTCCTTCCTGGAAGGCGCAGCATAATCCGAAAGGTACAATGGCTAACGAGCCGACCACCCAAAGCATAATGGAAATGCTGGTTGCGGCCTCGAGCGGAACGCCATAAATGCGCGTAAGCGCAACAATCGAAGCTACTTGTATACCGCCACCGACCCCGGGAATCTGCACCAGACTGCCCAGTGTCATGAATGCCAGCAGCACCAGCACATCGAGCGGCTCAAAACCGCGCGTCGCCGAAAACCCGCGGAACAGAGCGAAACTGCTCGCAATGATAACGGCCCACTCGAGCAGCGTGTAAGCGACCAGGAGCGCCAGCAGTGACGGGTCGCGCGTACATTCCATGCCTTGTGAAAAAGCTTCTAGCGTCTTTGATGCCCGGCGGTGTTGCTGGTCAGGCAGGAAGGTGAGAGCGCTCAATAAGCGCTGTTGCGCCCGGTGGTGTGGATCGCGAAAAGCAGCGAGCAGCACCAAACAGATGGCGCCCACAATCGCGAGCGAGTAACCACCTGCTGAGAGTGCCTCCTGAACCTTGGAACCCAAACGCCAGCTATACTGCGGAAGGCGAATCAGCGCGTATCCGCAAAGTAAAAGCACCGCCAGAAGATCCAGCATTCGCTCAAGCATCCAAGCCGCCACCTGCGAAGAGAACGGCAGGGCGGTCTGTTTGGCAATCAGATACGGCCGCACCACCTCGCCAACTCTGCCGAGCAGAACCCCCGCAGTCAGTCCGATGGCAGTGTCGGACGTCAGCCGCCAGACCCCAAGGGTCGCTCCAAACGGCCGGAGCATCACCTGCCAGCGCAAGGCTCGCCCAAGGTTGCTTAGCAATATCAGGCAAATAGAGGCGTCGAGCCAGCGCCAGTCCACGTGATTGAGCGTGGCGAGAAACAAATTCCAGCGAAAAGTCAACGCTCGTGTCCGGTAAGCTAAGAGGGCAAGGCACAGCAGGACAGTGGCGGCTATCAGAACTAACCTGTGAGAAGAATGCGGGCGACCGGCGGTGAGTTCGTGGGGCAATGTTCGGCAGCTATTACTTCAGCGGCATGGCGGCGCCACCCCTCTGTAGAATGTAATGCTTGGATTCAAGCGAACTTCTTATCATAGATCTTCGTTTTCTTAACTGGAAGCGGAACTGCAAGTGGACTAATAGCGAAAGATAAGAAGCATGATGGCAACGGTGGTGATTCCGGCGGCGAAATGGAACTGGGAGCCACCCTGCCCGCGAGTCCGGACGAGCGATAGCTTGGATGCGGATGTTCAACTCGTGGAACGCTGCCTGGGCGGCCAGGAGGCAGCTTGGGAGGACCTTGTCAAGCTGCACACCCGGCGTGTCTACTCGATTTGTTATCGTTTCACCAATAGCGATGCGGAAGCGCAGGATCTGACTCAGGATGTCTTCCTGCGAGTGTTCAAGAATCTGAGGAGCTTCCGGGCCGGCGAGGGATTGTTCGTCGTTTGGTTGACAAGGTTGACAAGGAATCTGCTGATCGATCATTACCGGCGTACGCGCATGGAGCGCGCTACCGAAGCGATCGAAGATCATACCGTGGCCCTTGAAGAGAACAGCGCTGCGATGGCCAAGACCGAGGGAATGCTGGCGGGGCGCGAAGCAAGCGAGTTGTTGCAAACCGCGCTGCAGAAGCTTTCACCCGAGCTGCGGGAAACAGTGATCCTGCGGGACTTGGAGGAATTAGAATACCGTGAGATCGCGCAGGTCTTGAACATTCCAGAAGGGACCGTGAAGTCGCGGCTAAATCGCGGGCGCGCCGAGCTGGCTCGCGTGCTTCGCAGACAGAAGATTACTCTATGACGTGCGCCGAGTTCGAAATCCTGCTGTGCGACTATGTGGATGGAACGCTTCGCGCGGATCAGAAGGCTGCGCTCGAGGATCACCGGTCCGGGTGCCCGGCGTGCAAGCAATTAGCTGAAGATGTCGCGGGGGTAACGGCGTTCTTCGAGCGCGTTCCCCGAGCCGAGCCGCCGGCCGAACTGCTCACGCGTATTTTGCACCATGCTCCGGCGGGGCGTGGGGCGGTTACCGAACGGCTCCCAGGTGACCGGCCGCCCTCTTGGCTCAAGCGGCTGTTTGTCGGATTCCGGCAGTCTTTCCTGCAGCCTCGTTACGTAATGGGTATGGCGATGACGATTCTGTCGTTTTCTATGCTCGCGCGCTTCGCCCATATAGAACCCAGGCAGTTGAAGCCTTCGGATTTAGATCCAGTGAAAGTCTGGCAAAGCATTGACGACCATTCGCACCGTGCCTGGGATCGCGCCATGAAGTATTACGACAACCTACGGCTGGTGATCGAAATCCAATCGCGCTTGGAAGAAATGAAGCAGCAGGATCCGTCGCAGAGCGCGGGCGTGGCCACAGGCGTGCGATCCGGTTCGCAGCCGGCCGCGAGTGAAAGAGGTAGTCAGCAATGAATTGCGCAAATCATCCCGAGGCGCCGGCCATCGCATATTGCCGGGAATGCGGAAAGCCGCTCTGTGAAGTGTGCCGCCGTCAGGTTGATGGAACCGTCTTCTGCGACGAACATTTGCCGGTGACCGCGCCGCCGCCCTTCGATCCGCAGCCCGTCACTCCCCCCCCGGCATCGCCTTATACCGCTCCTTACCCGCCATCCGGTTATCCCTACCCAGCGCCCGAGTCCACACCGTATACTGCGCCACGGCCGGACGAGTTGCATCCCGCCTCAGATCCGGGAGTATCGCCGGGACTTGCTTTCTTGCTCGGCTTCATTCCCGGCGTCGGCGCGATTTATAACGGCCAATATGTGAAAGGGCTGATCCATGTGGTGGTCCTGGGTGTGCTCATCAGTATCGTGAACAGCGAGGAGATGAGCGGCGATCTGCAGCCCCTCTTCGGGATGATGATCGCGGTCTGGGTCTTCTACATGGCCTTTGAGGCGTATCACACCGCCAAGAGACGCCAGCTTGGACAGCCGGTGGACGAATTCTCGAGCATCGTGCCCCGCACCGGCCAGCCTAGCCGGTTCCCGCTCGCACCCACCGTTTTGATCGCGGTGGGTCTGCTATTTTTACTGCACAATTTGGATATTCTGCGCATCACCCAGGTGATTCGTTACTGGCCTGTGGCCTTGATCGGTCTGGGCCTATACATGCTTTTCGAACGCCTTTCGGGGCGTCCCAGCCCTCGAGCGCACGCCGCTCCGCCCGTCAGGGAGGCTGTCGATGAACGACGCTAGCAGCTTCATCCAAGCGATCCGCGGTCCGATCATGTTGATCGTGCTCGGTTCGCTGGTTGCCGTCGACTACGCCGGCGTCTACTCGTTTTGGCGCACGTGGCCAATTCTGATCATCGTGTTCGGTCTGCTGAAACTGTTGGAGCGCGCAAGCGCGAGACCTGTGCCTTACACTCGCGATCATTTAGGCACGAGTCCTGGTGATTATCCCGGCTCCCGCCCTGGCGATTATCCCGGCGATTACCCCGGCTCTCGCCCTGGTGATTACCCAGGCAACATACCGCCGGGAGGTAACCCGCGATGAGGCGCGGATCGGTGATTGGACCGCTGATTCTGATCGGACTCGGCGTTCTGTTCTTATTTCGCAATCTGTGGCCGGAGATCCCTCTGGTGGAGCTCATCTCGCGGTTTTGGCCCTTTCTGCTGATTGTCTGGGGCGGCATCCGGCTGATAGAAATCCTGATCTGGTCGATCGCCGGCAGGCCGCTCCCGCGCAATGGCGTTTCGGGCGGGGAATGGGCGCTGATTTTCATGATCTGCATTGTCGGGGGTGCGATCTATACGGCGCACAATCATTCGTTCTGGTTCCCGACTGGCCAAGCGTGGAGACGCGTGGTGGTAAACATGGGCGAGGGCTACGACTATACACTGCCGCCGGTAGAGAAACCGTGCTCCAAGAATTGTCGCGTCGTCATCGAGAGCTTTCGCGGCAACGCAAAAATCAGCGGAACGACAGACACCCTGGTCAGGGCCAGTGGACAAGAAACGGTGCGATCGTTTCAACAATCCGACGCCGACAATGCCAGCAAGCAGACGCGGCTCGAGCTGATCGAGCAAGGGGATCAGATTATCGTGCGCACCAATCAGGATAAGGTGAGCGATCGCTCGCAGCCCTCCGCCGATCTGGACATCTCGGTACCCGATGGATCGTCGATTGAAGCGCACGGGCGGTCGGGCGATTTCGATATCCAGGGCGTCAACGGAAATGTGGATATTAACAGCGACAACGCGAGCCTGCGGCTGGAGAATCTCGGCGGTAACGTGCACATCGACACCCGAGCGAGCGATAGCATCCGGGCGGTGGACGTCAAGGGCAGCGTGGAACTGAAGGGTCGCGGCGACGATGTGGAGTTGCAGAATATCGGGGGACTGGTGACGGTGAATGGAGTCTATGTCGGCGAGATTCAATTGCGCAACTTAGCGCAGCCCTTGCGGTGGGAAGGTTCTCAGAACACGCTCAGTTTTGAGAAGCTGCCTGGACAGATCCGGCTTAGCCGGGGCGAGTTCACGGGGAACAACATTGTGGGTCCCATAGTTCTGCGGGCGCACTCGAGCGACGTACAGCTCTCCGATTTCATGCAGTCATTGGAATTGACCCTGGACCGCGGCGATATCGATCTGAAGCCCGGCAAGAACCTGCCGAAGATGGAGGTTCACGCGCGATCGGGCGATATTGACTTGGCGCTCCCGGCCGGCGCAAAGTTCGATCTAAAGGCCTCCACCGAACGCGGTGAGGCGGATAACGAGTATGGTGAACCGCTGCATGAAGACACATCGGGCCGCGGCGCAACCATCGCGGGAAACACGGCCGGCGCCCCGCAATTGCGGCTTGAGACTGGACGCGGCTCCATCACTATCCGCAAAGCGGACGCGCATGAGACAAACTTGCCGGAAATCCCCAACACGTCCGAATTACCCAAAACTCCCAACCTGCCGAATACGCCCCCGCTCCGAGTGGAACACCAATAGCCGCCTCGTCGCGCGCGACCTCAAGCTATCGAACCAGAATCACGTGAAGATCGGCGACGTTGGTGCCTGTCGGGCCGGTTTGGATCAGATCGCCGATTGCCTCAAAAAAATGATACGAGTCGTTGTTGGCGAGAAACTCTGAGGCATTGAGGCCGAGAACCTGCGCGCGCTCGAGCGTCGTTCCGTCCACGACTGCGCCCGCCGCATCGGTTGGTCCGTCGGTGCCATCTGTGCCCCCACTGAGAATGGCAACATCGCGCAGTCCGGCGATCTCGAGCGCGGCAGCGAGCGCGAATTCCTGGTTACGGCCCCCTAGTCCTGAGCCGCGAACAGTCACCGTTGTTTCCCCGCCCGAAATCACGCAAGCCGGCCTACGCACCGGTCTATCGGAAGCTCGAATCTCTTTGGCGATGGCGGCATGAACACGCGCCACCTCGCGCGCTTCGCCTTGGACAAACGTCGACAACACCAGCGTGTGAAAACCGAGACGCCGCGCTTCAATTGCTGCCGCATCCACTGCCAGAGCGTTGCTGCCGACGATCACGTTGCGTGTCTTGCGGAAAATCTTGTCGCCGGGTTTAGGTGTTTCCTCAGCTTCAGATGAGAAGCGCTCGCGCACCGCGTCCGGCAGCTTGCTCCAGATCTGGTACCTGTCGAAAATCGCGCGCGCTCCAGCGGATGTCGAACGGTCGGGAACCGTGGGGCCCGAGCCGATCACGTCCAGATCGTCGCCAATCACATCCGACAGAATTAACGTCAGCAGCGTCGCTGGATAAGCCAACCGCGCGAGCTGGCCACCTTTGATACTCGAGATGTGCTTGCGAACGCAATTGATTTCATGAATACTCGCACCGCACCGCAACAACAATCGGGTGGTCTTCTGTTTTTCGGCTAATGTAATCGGCGGCGCCGGAAGCGGCAGCAATGCGGACGCTCCGCCTGAGATTAAGCAAATGATCAGATCGTCCGCCCCGGCTTGGCTCGCAATTTGCGAGATTCGCCGCGCGCCCGCGACACCGCGTTCATCGGGCACTGGATGTCCGCACTCGTGCAACTCGATGCGCCGCAAGGGCGCCGTGTGTCCATCCTTTACGTTGATCTCGCCGCCGGTGATCCGCTTCCCCAGTAGTCGCTCGATCGCCGCCGCCATCTGGGCGCTGGCCTTCCCTGCTCCGATAACAAAGATGTTCCGGAAAACGCTCAACTGATAACGCTCGCCCGATGCCGCCAATGTAGCCCCTTCGAGACGAACATGGCGCAGCACCGCTTGGGCGGGCGCGGCTGCTTTCAAAGCCGCTTCAAAGATGTGTAGAGCCTGACGCTTTAAAGAAGCGGCCATGCCGCTAAAAGATCGGAAGCTTCAAAATCTCCGCGGTGATGGCGGCAGGATCGTCGGTGTCAGCTTCGATGCGGTACTCCGCTTTGCTGTACGTGTCACGGCGATCGTGATAGAGCCGCTGAAACGTTGCGGGATCGCGCGCCAGCGGACGATGCGTCTGGCCCTCCAGCCGCGAGCTGATGCGGGGAAACGGACAATCGAGCCATACCGTGACGCCGCGTTCTACCAGCATCCGCTGATTCGCCGGATCCACGAACGCGCCCCCGCCCAGCGCCAGTACGATCGGTTTGCCGGACTCCACTTCCCGCAGCCGCTTGCGCAATGCTTCCTGCTCGATTCTGCGGAACTCCTGTTCGCCGCGCGTGTCGAAAATTTCAGCAATGGAAACGCCCTGAGACGTCTCGATGTCTTCGTCGGTGTCCGCGAATGACCAGCCGAGTTCATGAGCCAGCAGCCGCCCAACCTCAGATTTGCCCGATCCCATAAAGCCGACCAAATACAGGCCGGGCGTGCGCTTTAGCTTCAGTAGCATTCGTCCAAGTTACCGGTCCGCGTAGACGAATGTCCCATAAACTTGCGTTCTTCGCAACAGTCCTTTCAAACTTACGGACGTGGTAAATCGACGTGGCAAGTACACGGGGCAAGCGAGATAATAGTACACATGCCGGACGAGTTGCTGCCGCTTTTTCCGCTCCAATTGGTCCTGTTTCCCAGGACGGCGCTGCCGCTGCATATCTTTGAGGAGCGCTATAAGCAAATGATCGCGGACGTGCAGCGAGGCCACACCGAGTTCGGCATAGTATTGGCCGGCGAAAAGGGCATTGTGAATACCGGCTGCACGGCAACCGTGGAGAAGGTTCTCAAGAAATATCCGGACGGGCGCATGGACCTGATCACCTTGGGCCGCCGGCGTTTTGAAATAATCCTCCTCAATGACGAGAAGGCTTACCTGCGGGGCGCCGTGGAGTATTTCGACGATGAAGCAGCCGATCCGCTTCCTCCGGAGGTGCGCACGCGAGTGATCGAGTCCTACAACGATCTGCGTTCGCTTGGGGAAATGGACCAGGTGCATGAGCCGGAGCTTAGCGATCCCCAGCTCAGCTTCCAGTTAGCGCAGGTTGTCCCGGAT
>Ga0213875_10001988_pt1 | contig 12633 bp, 14 predicted proteins | sample BarmaccomBMRX_R8_FD_160105 | JGI IMG/M metagenome (GOLD analysis project Ga0213875, IMG submission 160105) | Root-associated microbial communities from Barbacenia macrantha in rupestrian grasslands, the National Park of Serra do Cipo, Brazil - RX_R8 | ecosystem: Host-associated > Plants > Roots... | reverse complement strand
ACCATATTAAGTAACCTTTATTCTCGACACTTGCGAGACACGCTTTGAGCCTCACGCTTCTCCTTGACATGGCGGTATCCGGTCACCCGGACCGCATCGCCCTCGGGACACGCGCCGACGGGCTCACGTTCGAACTGCTCGGCCGGCACGCCGCAGGCGGAGCGACCGTGCTGCGCCGGCGCGGCGCACGGCACATGGTCTTCGTCGGGCGCAACGGACCGTGCTTCCCGCAGCTGCTGTTCGCCGCCGCCATCGCCGGAATCCCGTTCGTTCCGCTAAACTACCGGCTGTCCAGGGAGCATTTGGTCGAGATGATCGCCGACCTCGATCGGTTTCTCGTGGTCGCAGACGACGAATACCTGCCACTGTTTGCCGGCGCGGTCGGCGACGTGATCGCCACGTCCGCGTTCCTGGCGGAAGCCGCCGCGGCCGATCCTGCCGATCCGGTCGACAACGACGACAGCTCGGCGGCCGTGCTCCTATTCACCAGCGGGACCACCGCGCGGCCCAAGGCAGTCGTGCTCAAGCACGAGAACCTTCTCGCGTACATCCTGTCGACTGTCGAGCTTGGCGGGGCAGGCGAGGATGAGGCCACGCTCGCTGCGGTGCCGCCTTACCACATCGCGGCGGTCGGCTCGGCGCTGTCTAACCTGTACGCCGGCCGCCGCGTCGTCTATCTCCCCGACTTCGACCCTGAGGCGTGGCTGCGCCTCGTCCGGGACGAGTCGGTGACTACCGCCATGGTCGTGCCGACCATGCTCGCCCGTGTGCTTGAGGTCCTCGGTGACAACAAGGCCGATGCCCCCAGCCTCCGGCTGCTCTCCTACGGTGGCGCGCGGATGCCGCTTCCGGTGCTCGAGCGAGCGCTGCGCGCATTCGAGTCGGTTGGCTTCTGCAACGCCTACGGCCTCACGGAGACCAGCTCCACGATCGCCCTCCTTGGCCCCGACGAGCACCGCGAGGCGCTGGCCTCTGACGACGTGGCGGTGAGGCAACGTCTAGGTAGTGTCGGGATGCCTGTTCCCGGCATGGAGGTGCAGGTCCGCGCCCACGACGGCAGCGTCGTCGCGCCAGGGATCAGCGGGCAGCTGTGGGTCCGCGGCGCGCAGGTGTCCGGCGAGTACCGCGGCCAGGGATCGGTCCTCGACTCCAACGGCTGGATGGACACCCGCGACCGCGGACGGCTGGACGCCGAAGGCTACGTGTACGTCGAGGGACGGGGGGACGACACGATCATCCGCGGCGGGGAGAACATCGCTCCGGCGGAGATCGAGGACGTGCTGCTCCGGCATCCAGCCGTAAAAGATGTCGCGGTGCTCGGTCGGCCCGATGAGGAGTGGGGCGAGAAGATCGTAGCCTTCGTGGTACCAGAGTCATCGGCCGACGTCGATGCCGAAGCACTCCGCGCCTTCGTCCGTGAGCGACTGCGCGGGTCGCGCACGCCCGACGAGATCGTATGGCGTACGGATCTCCCACACACCGCCACCGGAAAGCTGCTGCGTCGCGAGCTCCGCGCGCAGCTCGCGCTGAACTGACAGCGCAGTGGGAACGCTGGACAGGTACGACCGCGTCGTCGTGGTCGGCGGCGGTATAGCCGCGAAACGTGTCGTGGAAGAGTACCGTCGCCAAGGCGGCGACGCCGCGGTGACGCTCGTGGCCGGCGAGCAGGTGCCACCCTACGACAGGCCGCCATTGTCAAAGCAGGTGCTGCGCGGCGAGCGGGACGACACGACACTACGCGCTGACTGGCGCGGCTGGGGTGTCGAGCTGCGCCTCGGCGTTAAAGCGACAGCTCTTCACCCGGACCGGTCCGCCCTGCTGCTTGACGACGGGGCCGTCCTGCCGTACGACGCGCTTGTCATCGCCACCGGCGCGGACCCGCGACCGCTGGCCGGGTTGCGGGGCGAGGGCGTGCACCAGCTGCGCACCATCCGCGACGCCACCGCGCTCGCCGCGGACATCAGGGCTCATGGTCACGTGACCGTGGTGGAGCGGGATTCATCGGCTGCGAGGTAGCCGCGAGCGCCCGCGCAATGAACGCCGACGTGACCTTGATCGAGGCCCTCCCGGCTCCGCTCGCACGCGTCCTCGGAAGGGACGTCGGAGCGGAGATCATGCGGATGAACACGGCGGCGGGCGTTGACGTGCGTTGCGGAGCCGCTGTCTCCGGTACGCGCGCCGGAACGCGGGGGCGCGAGCTGCTGCTGGACGGCGGCGGCACGATCCGCGCTGACGTCGTTGTGGTCGGCCTCGGCGTCTCGCCGGCGACCGGGTGGCTCGAGGGCTCAGGGCTCATAGTCAATGACGGGATCGTCTGCGACCCGCGCGGCCGCACCTCCGCGCCGGCTGTGTGGGCCGCCGGCGACGTCGCGCGCTGGTGGCATCCCCTCTACCGCGAGCACGTGCGCATGGAGCACTGGACCAGCGCGTCCGAGCAGGGGGCCACAGTCGCGCGCGACCTGCTCGGACGGAGCGAGCAGCTAGCCCAGGTGCCGTACTTCTGGAGCGATCTGTACGACGTGAAGATTCAGGTTCTCGGCCGCCCCCGCCCCGATGACGACGTCGAGCTGGTACGGGCACCGCTAGGCGCCGGTCAGCCGCTCGTGCTGTACGGGCGCGGCGGCCGCCTTACCGCGGTGCTCGGCATCAGCCGACCCAAAGACATCATGCGGATGCGCTCGCTGCTCGCCGAGCAGGTCTCGATGGGCGCCGCGGTCGCGGCCGCGCAGAGCGACGCGTTAGCGTCCCTGAAAATGTAAACCTGATTCTTTTTCTGCATCGAGACGAGAGCAGGCAACAGTGAGCATGCCGAGGCGGCTGCCCGACGTGCTGGCGAACCGCGCCGCGGTACGTCCCGACAGGGTCGCCCACGACGACACGCGGGCCACGCTGACCTACGGTCAGTGGGACGCGGCGGCCAACGAGGTCGCGGGCGGGCTGGGCGGCGCCGGTGTGGCGGCGGGCGACCGCGTGCTGCTGCCGATCACCAACGAGCGCGCCGTCCTTCACATCTGCGCTTAGGTGCTTACTGGCTGCCCTCGGGTAAGAGGGCGACGCGGCCCGGGTCGGCGTGTAGGGGTCTAGGCCGCAGGCGGGATGGCTGACTGTACGAACGGCTTCAGGCGGCCATCGGGATGGTAGTAGACGTACTGGTGGGTGCCTTCCACCTGGAGCCGGTTGAACAGTTCCACTGCAGATGGCAGCAGCTCGTCGTCCCTGGGCTTTGGCCCGATGACTGCGAGGCAGTCCCGGGCCAGGAGCAGGGCGATGCCACTGGCGTCGGCGATAGCGACATTCGCCTGGAACCTCATCTGGTCGCTGGAATAGCGCAAGGCAATGGCTGGTGAGTCGGAGATGAGCAGCTCGTGACAGGCGGGACGTGCCACACTTCAACCTCCTGGTGACGGAGGATGGCACTGACCCTGCGGAACATCGCCTCTATGTCCGCACGGGCGATGACGCCTCTCTCGCCGAGAGCCCGCCACTGAGCGAACGGCCCTTCGAGCACGGTGACCAGGGCCTCGGGCCCAGCAGCCACCAGCCCGTGGCGGCGCTGGAACCCGCTTCGAGCAGCGCTCTCCTGGTGGCGGGAACTGTCCGGCGCACGTGCTCAATGGCCTGCACGACGGCACCCGGTTGATCTCCAGATAGCGCAGGCTTCGCAGCAGGTGAACGGCAATGCCGTCCTGGATGGCAGAAACTTATGAGCCCTGCTGGTGCAGGCGGCCATCGCTACCGTCCTGGTAGTGAGGCTTGCTAATACCGAAGCGTCGGGTCCGGGAAAAGCTGGTCTTGATTCAGGATGGGTGATGCGGAATTTCCGCGAGGAGCCTGCTACGAGACGTCATTCCCTTTCCCGGCAGCTGGTGGCCGAGCAGGGCTACAGCTTCGGGGAATCCGACCCTGTCGCCTGCCAGCAGCATGGGACCGGGGTGTTGCCACGGGGAAGGGACCACCTCGGGTCATGAGTGATCATGGTGGTCTCCTTTGTGTTCGTCAATGGACACGCCGCTGGTGGGGTGGATGGGTGGTTTCTGGCGGCGCCGGTAGGACTCTCCTTCGATGACGAGTTCGTGGGCGGTGGAGGTGAGCCGGTCGACGGCGGACTGGGCGAGCAGCGGGTCGGCCATCATGGCCAGCCATTCAACTGGAACTGGCTCAGGTTCCTGATCGCTTATCTGTCCTTTGACATGCGGGATTGCTTTGCCGGCGTGTCCGCTTGATCTTGAAGGTCTGACCCCGGTTTGCTAGGCGTCACCTTGTCTTTTCAGGCGTGGGGGAAGGTGTGCTGGGTGACCAGGGCCGGGTTGCGGGTGATTGAGGGGAAGCTGGCGGCGGCCGGAGAGCCGGTGCCAGCGGATCCGGAGCGGTTCCAGGACGAGTGTGTGCAGGCGTATCTGGCGTCCTGGACGGCGCGGGGGTTCAGTCCGGTGACGATCGAGAACGACACCGGGGTGCTGGAGCGGATGCTGGCACTGCTGGGCCGGCCGGCGTGGGAGGTGACCGCGGAGGACATCGACCGGGTGGTCGGGTCGCTTGCCGTCAGCGGGCTGGCTGCCTCGACCCGGCGTGGCTATGTGCAGGCGTTTAAGGGCTTCCACCGGTTCCTGGCCGCTCGTAAGGCCGCGGAGATCGAGGCAGTGTTCGGGGTCCGGCTGGAATGCCCGGTTGATGAGTTCAACGCCTCCCGGCATGTCGGTGACGATTCGCCGACCCAGATGCCGCCGCCGTCGGCAGCGCGCGTGGAGGGGTTCTTTGCGTTCTTGCGCGGCCGGATCGCCACCGCCCGCAAGTACGGCCCGGCCGCTCGTGACTATGCCTTGTTCCGGACCTTGTATCACGCCGGGCTGCGGGCTGATGAGGCGTCGATGCTCGACATCGCCGACCTGCAGTTCGGGCGCGGCCCGTTCGGCAAGCTGCATGTGCGGTTCGGCAAGGGCGCGCGGACCTCGGGACCGCGGCCGCGGTGGGTGCCGATGCTGGACGGGCTGGACGTGCTGCTGCAGTGGTACTTGCGGGACGTGCGGCCCCGGTTCCCCGACTCGCCGGTGCTGTTCGCTGATGAGTCCGGCGGGCGGCTGCATCGCGGCACGATCCGCAACCGGCTGCGCCGTCTGCTCGAGCTCGAGGGCGCGGCTGCTGAGGACCGGTTCAGCCCGCATGCGCTGCGGCGGGCGTGTGCCACCCACAACTACGAGCGCGGGGTGGACCTGGTGGCGATCCAGCAGATGCTCGGTCACTGGACCGTCGGGTCGACGATGCGGTATGTCCGCCCGTCGGAGACGTTCATCGAGGACGCCTACCGGCGCGCGGTCTCTGCCGCTCTGACCAGCTTGCAAGGGGAGGACGCGGATGCAGATTAGGTGGAGGTTGCGGATGGCCGCCGCGCAACGGGAGGTGTGGACCGGTGCCCAGCTGCGGCGGCTGCTGGCCGAGCGGGCCGGGCTGGAACTGTCGTCAGCGTCGGTTTCGGCGCTGTTCGGCGGGCAGCCGGCGCAAGTGAAGCTGTCCACCTTGGCGGCCTTGTGCACCGCGCTGCAGTGCACCCCCAACGATCTATTCGAGGTGGACACCACGCCTGCGGAGCACCCGGCTGCGCCGCCCGCGCTGTCCGCGGCCGCGGCGCCGAAGGCCGCTCGTGGTGGCCGCTCGATGCCGCCGATCTGACAGGACCCCTGGATGAAGCGGCAGCGCGACTGCGCCGGGTGCGGGGCGGCCGTGGGCATCATCGGCCGTGACTACTGCTGCCGGTGCTGGAAGCGCCGGCAAACGGAGGCGGCCAAGGGTCCGTGCCCGGGCTGCGGCCTGGCCAGGGTGCTGCAGGACGGGACGGGCCGGTGCAAGACGTGCTCGCGGGCGTGCGCCGACTGCGGCGGTCCGGTCCGGCGGGACCGGGACCGGTGCACGCGCTGTCACCACCGGCGCGAGCTGGAGCAGGCCAAGCGGCCATGCCCGCGCTGCGGCAAGCCTGGCTTCCTGCGCGAGCAGACCGGCTGGTGCGGAAGCTGCTCGCGGCCTGGCCCGCCGAAGGACCCGCCACGGGTCTGCGCGGGGTGCGGTCAGCTCCGCCGCCACTGCGGGCTCGGGCTGTGCGGGCGCTGCTGGCAGAAGAACCCCCAGCGGGCGCTGGTCGCCGCGGCCGGCCTGGCCGCCCGGCTGGATGACCCGCCGGCCTGGCTGGCTGATTTCGCCGGGTTCGCCTCGGCCGGGTTCGCCCCGTCCAGGGCGGCGGGGCTGGTCAGCCAGCTCGGCGGCCTGCTGGCCGGCGGCGGATCCCGGCACCCGCAGGCGTTGCTGGATCGCGCACGGCGGCTGGGCCGGGGCCGGTCCCCGGGGACATTGGCCAAGACCTTGGAGGCATTCTTCACCGCCCGCGGCATGGCACTTCGGGCCGATCAGGCTGAGCGGCTGGCGGCGGGACGCCGGCAGCGCCGGATCGACGCCGTCCCCGGGCCGCTGCGCCCGGCCGCCGCCGCATTCGCGGGCTCGTGCCTGAAAGCCCGGGAGCGCGCCCGCCGGGCCGACACCCGGCCCCGCGCCGACAGCACGATCGAGGACCGCCTGGCCGGGGTGCGGGATCTGGCCGTCTTCCTGGCCACCCGGCGCGGCAAGACCGACTGGGCCACCGCCGACGTTCACGATATCGAAGCGTTCCTGGGCACCAAGCCCGGGAACCGCAAGAGCACCCTGACCGGCCTGCGGCAATTCTTCGCCTGGGCGCGAGGCGCCAAGCTGATCCTCGCCGACCCCACCCGGGGGCTTACCGCCCGGGAGCCACGCGGGTTCCGCGGCCCTGTCGCCCCGCTTGGCCTGCAACGGCGGCTATTCCACCGCTGGACGGCCGACGGCGGCGTCCACCCGCACGAGGCCCTGACCGGGCTGTTCGCCCTGCTGCACGGCGCCACCTGCGCCGAGCTCCGCGCGCTGGCCGTCACCGACATCGACGAGCCAGCCCGCATGATTCACCTCGGCCGGCGGCCAGCCCCGACGCCGCTGGACCCAGCCAGCTGGGCCGCGCTGCGAGACTGCCTGAACCACCGCGCCGTCCTGGGCACCGCAAACCCGCACGTCCTGGTCACCAAACAGACCAAGAGCACCCGCGAGCCCGCGTCGGCCTACTACCTCAGCCACGTCCTCGACCCGGCTGGCGTCCGGCCCCGCCTGCTCCGCAGCACCCGCCTCGCCGAGCTGGTCACCACGATGGACCCCAAACTCGTCTCCGCCGCGTTCGGCATGCGGCCCGAAGGGGTCCTGATCTACCTCGCCGACCACGTCGACACCGGCCGCCTGGAAACCGCGAACCCGCGCAATTTAAGCCGCCACCTGGCACATGTTCGCGGGAACATGTGCGCTTTCTCGGCGGTGCGGTTGGAGGTCACTACGGTTGAGGTGTGCTGGTGGCGTTCGACGCAGAGCTGGTAGAAGTCGGCGGTCTCGGTGGCGTCCAGCGGCTGGAGCGCGAAGTCGTCCAGGATCAGCAGCTGGACCCCGGCCAGGCGGCGCATCTCAGCGTCCAGGGTGTTGTCCAGCCGGGCGGCTTTGAGCCGCTTGAGCAGCTTGGCGGCGGGGGCCATGTGGACGGTGCGGCGGCGCCGGACGGCGATGTGGCCGAGCGCGCAGGCCAGGTGGGTCTTGCCGACCCCGACCGGGCCGAGGATGAGGGCGCCGTGCGGGCCGTCGAGGAATCGCAGCGAGGTGAGCTCGTTCCATAGCTGCCGGTCGTAGCGGACCGCGGCGGAGGCGTCCCAGGCGTCCAGCCGCATCCCCGGGTCCAGTCCGGCGGCGCGGGCCCGCAGCCCGGCGGACTTGGCTTCGCGGCGGGTGACCTCATCAGCCAGGACGAGCTCGAGGAAGTCGGCGTGGGTCATTTTCTGCTGCCGGGCCAGGGTGAGCCGGTCGGGCAGGGTATCGAGCATCTGGCCGAGCTTGAGCGCCCGCAGCGTGGCGCGCAGGTCCGGGCTGAGGGTATCGCGGATGATCGCGGTCACCGGCCCGTCTCCTTCCCGCCGGGGATCAGTGTCAGCTGCACGGGCCGGTATTCGGCCGGGTCGCGGGCAAACCGGGCGGTCACCGGGGCGGCCACGATGTGCGGCAGCGGCGTGTTCTCCGTGGCTTTCTCCAGCATCGAGGCGATCTTGGTGACGTTGACAACGTCGAGATCAAGGGCGCGCTGACAGGCGGCATCGACGGGTCCGGGACCGTAGCGGCGGACCAGGCCGAGCAGCCGGTAGACCTGCCGCATCTTGGTCCACGGCAGGTCGGTATCCAGCAGCCGCTCCGCATAGACGCCCACGGCATCGCCGTGGCGGCGGGCCGCGGCGGCCAGGGAGGTGACATCCCGCATGGCGTAAGTGGTCTTCTCCGCGGGCAGGTCCGCCTGGTCGGTCACTCTGCGGCCGGGCTCCTGGCGGGGGTGGGCTTTGACCAGCTGGCCCTGGTGGAACAGCTTCACCAGGGCCGAATCGGCGCGGGCGTCCAGGTGGCAGCCCAGGTACTCCTTCGGCGCCGAATACAGCGCCCGGCCGATCTCGACGTGGAAGTCCCGGTGACCTTCACCCGGGTGAACACCGGCACGTCATAGGGCAGGGACAGCGGCAGCAGCGCGGCCGCCTCCTGCTCGGTGAACACTTCGGCGGGGCGGGCGGCGATGGTGCCGTGGATCCGCATCCCGGCGGTGCCGCGGCACCACGCCTCCGCGCGGGCCTGGGCGTCGGCCAGGCTGGTGAAGGTCTCGCCGGCGAAGAAGTTCCCGCGCACGTACTGCACGGCCCGCTCCACCCGCGGCTTGTCCTTCGGGGAGCGGACCCGGGCGGCGTCGGTGACGAACCCGCAGTGCTGGGCATAGTCCAGCCAGCCCGCGGTGAACCGCGGGTTCACCGCGTCGGCGTCCGCGACGATCGCGGAAGCGTTGTCGGGGACCAGAACCTTGAACACGCCGCCGAAGAACACCCACGCCGCCTCGCACCCGGCGACCAGGGCAGCCAGGGTCTGAGTGAAGCTGAGCCACACGAACATGTGCCGTGAATACACCGCAGTGAAGATCAGCGCGTGCACCTTGCGCTGCCGGCCGCTTACCGGATCGGCGAGCAGGCCCAGATAGCCAAAATCGATCTGGCACTCCATTCCCGGCTCGCCGTCGGCAACCCGGACCGTCACCGCGGTCTTCCCGAACCCGCACCGCTCCACGCAGAACCGGTGCAGCGTCCGGTAGGGCACCGTGATGCCCTGCCGTTCCAGCAGGACACCGATCTTCACGACCGACAGGCCGGCCTTCACCAGCCCGGCGATCTCCACCTGGCAGGCCTCCAGCTGCTCCCATGGCCGCCCGTGCCCGGCCGGGCGGACCGGCCGGACCGCCTCAGCGACCTGCCCGACCAGCTCATCGGTCAGCTGCCCCGGCCCACCATCGCGGGCCAGCCCAGCCTGCTCAGCCGCGGCCACATACCGGCGGGCGGTCTTGCGGTCCACGCCCGCCTGCTCAGCCACCTTGCGCAGCCCGGCACCTGTCAGCCACGCCCGCAGCACCTCACGGATCTCAGTCACGGCAACCTCCCGGAACGCCATCTCCCGAACCCCCAAGTCGATCGACTTGAAGGCATCCGTAGCGCCCAGCGATCAAGACCCCGGCACGACACGCCGGGTGGTCCCATAACTGGCAACCAGGTGGTCCCATCCTCGTGGCAGAAAATCCCTCAGGGTGGTCCCATGCTGCTGGCAGGCGACAGACCCTCAGCAGCGCTTAACGGCACTCAGCTGCCGCCTTGTGTCCGTGGCCATGAGAAAACTTGGCCGTTGACACCTTGCGAGGGCGAGGCCGCCCGGTAACGGCAGCGCACTCCACTACAGACCAGTCCACTGCGGCGGCCGCCACCCATTCCGAGCGACAGCGATTTTCTACCCAAATTTCTACCCAGGAACGCGATCGAAGCCCAGTTGCCGAACCGAAGCTACTGGTCAAAGGCATGATCCGGGATGGCTGACTAAAGCGCAGCCCCAGCCTTCCAAGCTGGTCATGCGGTTTCGATTACCGTCGCCCGCTCTCACATAGAGCCTTTTTCATCCTGATCTTGGGGTGAGCGTTCATCCCCTCCGGTGTGCCGTGCAGGGTGATGCGATGGGCCCGGTGAGTAGCTTGGGGTTTTGGCCGGTCCTGGCAGTTCAGCTGGACTGGTGAGGGGGTGGGTTGTCCTTGCCGGGCCGGACGAGGCCTGTTTCGTAGGCGAGCACTGCCGCCTGGACCCGGTCGCGGAGTGCGAGTTTGGTGAGGATGCGGGTCACGTGGGTCTTGACGGTGCCTTGGCTGACGAACAGCGTGGCGGCGATCTCGGCGTTGGACAGGCCTGCGGCGATGAGGCGCAGGACGTCTAGTTCGCGTTCGCTGAGCTCGCGGAGCCGGCTTTGGACAGCGGCATCGGTTCTGGGCCAGGACACGTACTCCTCGATGAGCCGGCGGGTGATCTCGGGTGCGAGCAGGGCGTCGCCTGCCGCGACGGAGCGGATGGCTGCGACGAGTTGCTCGGGGGGCGCGTTCTTGAGCAGGAACCCGCTGGCGCCGGCGCGGAAGCTGTCGTAGACATGCTCGTCGAGGTCGAAGGTGGTCAGCATCAGCACGCGAGACCTGCTGCCAGCGTGGATGAGGCGGCGGGTTGCTTCGATGCCGTCGACCCCGGGCATACGGATGTCCATCAGGACGATGTCGGGGCCGAGCTGCTGGGTTAGCGCGACCGCCTCAATTCCGTCGGCTGCCTCGCCCACGACCTCCAGGCCGGGCGCGGCATCGATGATCATCCGGAATCCGCCGCGCACCATCGCCTGGTCGTCGGCCAGCAGCACGGTCGTCATGGCGGTGTGCGGGCCGGGAGGACCGCGCACACCCGAAAGCCCCCCGCCGGGTCTGGGCCCGCCTCCAGGGTCCCGCCGTAGACGGCGGCGCGTTCTCGCATTCCCACCAGCCCCTGGCCTCCGTTATGGCCGATGCCAGCCGGGCCTGCCCGGGTACCGGTGTCTCGCACCTCAACTGTGATGCGTGTGCCGGTGCAGGCGATCCGCACGCTCGCGGTGCACGGGGCGGCGTGCTTGCGAACGTTGGTGAGGGCCTCCTGCACGATGCGGTAGGCCGCGAGGCCGACCCCGGCTGGCAGGGAACCCGGTTCGCCCTCGACCGTCAGGGTCACGGCCACCCCCGCCTGCCGGCTTTGCGCCAGCAGGCCCGGCAGGTCGGCAAGGCCCGGCTGGGGTGCCAGCTCGGGTGGCTGGTTGCCGGGCCGCAGGATCCCCAGCAGGCGGCGCAGCTCCCCGACCGCCTCACGGGCGGTCTCCTCGATCGAGATCAGGACCTGCCGGGCCCGGTCGGGGTCGGTGTCCAGGGACAGGCGGGCTGCGCCGGCCTGCACTCCCATGACGCTCACCGAGTGGGCGACGATGTCGTGCAGTTCCCGCGCGATGCGCGCCCGCTCGCTGGCCAGCGCCTGCTGGGCCAGCCGGTCCTGTTCGCGCTCCAGCAGGGCCGCATAGCTGGTCATCTGGTCCGCCCGGCGCTGGCGGCTGCCCGCATACCGCCCAGCCAGCCAGACCCCTGCGATGATGGCCGCGCTGAAGAGGATCTCCCCTTGCGTCTGCATCGCCGGCACGGCCGCGGAGGTGACAGCCACCCCGGCGGCAGCGATCCCCAGGCCGGCCACAGCCCGCCAGCCGGGCTCGCGGGCCACGGCGAAGGTGAGCAACAGCAGCGGCACCAAGCCGACCAAGAAGGGGGCCGACGGGGACAGGAACAATGCCTGGCTGGACAGCGCCACCGCCACCACCGCCAGCGCCTCAAACGGCCGCCGGCGCCCCCAAGCCAACGGCAGGGTCATTCCCGCGGCCACCAGCACCTCGGCCGTCGGCGGCCCCGACAGCGGCTTACCGACCCCGCCGTCCCGGAAGCCGAACACCACTTCAAGTACGCCCAGCGCAAACAGCCCCACAGCAACCGTCAGGTCCGCAGTGAGCCGCACCGTCCCGGCTGGCCGGACGCGCTTTAGCATGCCCACACAGTAAGCCCACCGCAGCCAGCTGAGAATCTGACCTGAGGCTAGGTCCCGCTGGCCGCAAGTCGTAGCCGGCGCCCGCAGCCATCCACCGATCGGTGGGCGTGAAGCAGCCGCAAGCAAGACGCGCCCGGCGGGACGCCGCTTATACCGTCGGCACACAGTTTCCGGACGCGAAGGAGAAACCCGTGGCTGCGACCTCACCGCCTACAGCAACAACCGAACCACCCGCCCTGGCCGCACCCTCACCCCGCAGGCTGATCGCACTGGGCGCCGGTGTGCTCACCCTGAGCTGCGCCGGACTCGCCATCTCGCTGAGCCAGCACCTTCCCACGGGGGGCACGCACGCCGTGCCCGCGGGACAGGTGTGGCACGGCTTCATCACCGGAGGGGGCACCGCCGCCTCACCGCCGCTGCCAACCATGGTCGTGTTCGCCATCGCCATCGCCGCGTCCGCCTCACGCCGCTGGATCGGGACGCTGGGCACCGCCGCCGTCGGCATCATCAGCATCGCCTTCATCCTGGGCATCTCCACCGAGCCCCTCACCCACCAGGTGCTGAGCACCCACCCCGACCCGCTCAAGACCCCCCTGATCGTCCTGGC
>Ga0213875_10001987_pt1 | contig 12636 bp, 11 predicted proteins | sample BarmaccomBMRX_R8_FD_160105 | JGI IMG/M metagenome (GOLD analysis project Ga0213875, IMG submission 160105) | Root-associated microbial communities from Barbacenia macrantha in rupestrian grasslands, the National Park of Serra do Cipo, Brazil - RX_R8 | ecosystem: Host-associated > Plants > Roots... | reverse complement strand
GCCGTGCGAACGATCTCTGCTCCCAGCGCCTGCTCGCCGAGGCTCCCGTTGCCGCGCTCAAGCACGTGCTCGGCGTTGACGAGAGCCACCCCTCCGCCGGGAAGGATCCCTGCCTCGACCGCCGCGCGGGTTGCTGCGAGCGCGCCCTCGGTGCGCCGCAGCTTCTCCTTGAGTTCGACCGCGGTCGGGGCGCCAACGTGGATGACGGCGACCTTACCGGCCAGACGCGCGAGCCGCTCCTTGAGGTGGTCGCGGTCGCGTTCATTCTCGACGCGCTCGAGCTCGGTGCGGATCTGCGTCAGTCGTGCGCCGATTTCGGCGTCGGTGCCGGCGCCGCCGAGGATCGTCGTGTCGCTCTCGGTGACGATCACCTTGTGCGCCCGGCCGAGCCGCTGCAGCGTCGTCGATTCGAGCTCCATGCCGCTGTCCTTGGCGATCACCTCGGCGCCGGTCAGCGCCGCGATGTCGCGCAGGTTCTCCAGCCTTCGGTGACCGAACCCGGGCGCCCGCACGGCGACCGACGTGAAGGTCGCGTGGCGGGCGTTGGTGACCAGCGTACCGAGCGCGGCTCCCTCGACGTTCTCGGCCACGATCACCAGCGGACGCTGGGCGCGCATCACCTGCTCGAGCAGCGGCATCAGCACCTGGATGTGCTTGATCGTCTGGTTAGTGAGCAGGATCACCGGGTCCTCGAGTACGACCTCGAGGCGCTCCGAATCCGTGACGAAGTATGGCGACAGGAAGCCGAAGTCCCACTGCAGGCCCTCGACGAACTCCACATCGAGCCCAAGCGCCGGCGAGTCCTCGACGGTCACGACCCCGTCGCGACCGACCGTGTCGAGCGCCTGGGCGATCACCGCGCCGATCCGCGGGTCGTCGTTGGCGGCGATCGCCGCGACGTGCGCCAGCTCCTGCTCGGAGCCGACCGGGCGCGCCATCCGTGCCAGCTCCTCGAGCACCCGGTCGGCGGCGTCCTCGATCCCGCGGCGCAGCAGCATCGGGTTGGCGCCGGCGCTGATCCGTGCCATCCCCTCGTGGATCATCGCCTGTGCCAGCACCGTTGCCGTTGTCGTCCCGTCGCCGACGACGTCGCTGGTCTGGCTTGCGACCTCGCGCACGAGATGTGCGCCCATGTTTTCGAACGGATCCGCCAGATGGATCTCCTGGGCGATGCTGACGCCGTCGTTGGTGATCATCGGCGCTCCGGCCATCTTCTCCAGCACGACGTTGCGGCCCTTCGGGCCGAGCGTCACCTTGACCGCCTCCGCCAGCTTGCTGACGCCGGTCTCGAGATGCCGCCGCGCCTCCTCGTGGTAGCACAAGATTTTCGCCATCTACAGATCCCTCCGCTGCTCAGGGGTGGCGGGCGGGGACACGCTCGAGCGTGTCTCCACCCGCCCGCACCACGACACTAGTGGATCATCCTTCGAATCCGCGCCCCCTTCGCGGCTGCAAACCTTCGCCTGGCTTTGTCCTCAGATGCTCGCGTAGCGCTGCTACGCATCGCATCCTGCGTTCTCGCCAGGCTCGATTTTCGCTCGCGAATGGGGCACTGATTCTCTGGCTGGCCCACTAACTCGTTACGGGTGTCAGGTCGAAGCCGAGGTACTCGGCCGCGTCCTCCGGATCGGAGAACAGGATCATCCGGTCGTCCTGGGCCACCATGCGGCCGTAGTGGGTCGACATGATCTCCTCGAACGCGTTCTGGTCGAACTCCTCGCCGGTCGCCTCGGTGAGCTCGTCGAAGTCGAACTCAACCCGCTTGTCAGCATCGACGCGGATCATCGACGGCAGGTAGGTGACCGTGACACCCGGCTTGCCCTGCATGGCGGCGGCGACCGCGTGCCCGACCTGGTTGTCCATCAGGGTCACTCCGCAGCGGTGCGAGGACTCGCGGCGAAACTCCAGTGGGGAGGTCGTCATTGGTCCAGCTCCTTCGGGGTCGGGATGTCGAGTTCTCCCAGGGTCTCCCGCACGCGCTCGCGCGCGCGCGACAGCGTGTCCTCAAACGTGACCGGGGATTGCTCTGCCTGCGAGAAGATCGGCGCCAGTGACCGCGCGGCCGACAGGCTGACCGGGATCCAGTTCGACAGCCAGCCTCCGATCACTTCGATGTTCTGGCGTCCGTGCTCCGAATCGCGCGTCAGGCCGCCGATCAGGTCCTTCGTGTAGGCGAGATCGCGCTCGAGGTCGCTCTCGGCGACGCCCATGACCGTCGGCGTCACGAAATCGCCGTTGGCGGCGGCCGTTCCCATCACGAAGCCCCCGCGGAACAGCTCGCCGACGAGCAACTCGAACACGAGGTTGGCCGCGACGACCGCCTCGCACCAGTCGCGGATCGCCGTCAGCCGCTCGACGTTCTCGCGCACCGGCTGCCACACCGGATCGTCGTTCCAGGCTTCGAGGTGAGCTCTGCCGTCGAAGTCCTTGCGGGCCTCTGAGGCCTCGAGGTTGAACAGCGCGAGATCCTGGGCGATGCGCAGCTTGTGCATCGAGTTGACCGAGATCGCGTTGTTGATCATGTTGGTGGGTGCATCGCGCTGGGCGGGCACGAACACGTGCATCCCGAGGCCGTGCTCGGGGTGCATCCAGGCGCCGACGTGCCACGCGACGACCCGGGTCCAGCCGTCCGACCACCGCTCGAACGCACCCTCGTTCCGGGCGATGGCGATGTTCTGCTCGACCTGGCGCACGAGCCGGGCGTTGTTCTTGTAGATCGTCTGCTCCCACTCCTGGTTGGGATCGCGGAACCAGTGCCAGTCCGTCGATTTGACCGCGGTCCACTCGGTCGGATAGCCCCCCGGTCCCTTGGCAAACCCGTACACCCAATGCTGGGTCAGGTAGCGCGCGGGATCGGGCTGCACGTCGACCGTCACATCCTCGTACATCGTCGCCTTCAACCGCTGTGGTTTGAAGTAGTTGAAGGTCCGGCTATTCGAGCTCGGGAACTCGAGAGCGCCGGCCTCGGCATCGGTGAAGACGAGCCTGGGGACGCTTCGTACGCGCCCCGTCGGTGTCTGCGAAGGAGTCTCGGCAGGACTCAGCGTGTCCGTCACGTGACCTCTCCTCTCTTTCTGCATCCGTGGCCGGCGGCCGCTGCGCAGCGCTGGCCGGTGTGGTCTCTCTCCGTCATGGTCAGTGGGTTAGCGTGCAGCGTGCTCCTGTTCCTCCTCGCTGGCCGTGATCGTGAACTTGTCGTAGAAGATGCGCGCCTCGGTGAGCCCGTGCGCGCCCAGCATCGGGATCGACGCGTCGATCATGGGCGGCGGTCCGCACAGGTAGCCCTCGAACCCGCTGAGGTCCCCTTCGAGGCGATCGACGACGTCGGTGATCAGTCCGACCTCCCCATCCCACGGCTCGCCGGGCGCCGGCTCCGATAGCGCCGGCACGAAGCGGAACCCCGGCAGCCGCTCGGCGAGCGCCTCCAGCTCGGCCAGGTGGAACAGATCCCGGCGCGTGCGCGCGCCGTAGTAGTAGGTGACGTTGCGCTCGATCCCGCGCTCGGGCATGGAGCTCAGCAGTGACCAGATGGGCGCCATGCCGGCGCCGCCGCCGATGAAGATCAGGTCGGCGTTGGAGTGCTCGCGCAGGATGAATACCCCGTAGGGACCCTTGACCTGAAGTTCGTCGCCGGGCGCCAGCCGATCTGCGAGCAGGCTCGAGAACCGGCCGCCCGGGTAAAGCTTGATCATGAACTCGAGCCGGTCGGCGACGGCCGGCGTGTTCGACATCGAGAACGAGCGCTTGCTGCCTGAGCCGGGAATTTGAATGTCCACGTACTGTCCGGCGTGGAACAGCAGCGGCTCCTCTCCGTCGAGCGTCAGGCACAACTTGTAGATGTCGTGCGTGAGCGGCTCGATCGTGTCGACCTTGGCTCCCAGCGTCCTGATCGGCACACCCGAGGTGAGCATCTCCTCGTCGTAGTGGAGCAACTCGATCTCGAGGTCGCTGTAGGCGTGCGCCCGGCACAACAGCGTGTACCCCTCTTCTTGCTCGTAGTCGGCGAGCGCGAACGTCGAGTAGCGCTCCAGGTCGACCTCGCCCGACAGCAGAAACGACTTGCACGCCGAGCACTGGCCCTCTTTGCAGCCGTGCGCGAGCATGATCCCCTGCCGAAACCCGGCCTCGAGGATCGTCTCGTCCTCCGAGACCTCGATCTCGATCTCGACCGGCTCGAACCTGACCGTGTGTCGCGGCATCGGTGCCTACGCCGTCAGCCCGGCAGCCAAGTGACCGCCACTCACGCGGCGGCCACTCGTTGCCATCGCCTGAGCCTGAACGGGCCGTGCCGCCTATTCGCGGCCTGCGAACCGTCCGCCGGGGCCGCCCGCCTTGTACGCCGTTGCGAACTCCTCGCGCTCCTGATCCGACATCTCGTTGAGCGTGACGTTCGGGCTCGGGAACGGGAGCCCCTTGCAGTCGTCGAGCGTCCACAGCTTCTTCGGATCGTCGAGGTCGAGATGCGGCTGCGGGATCAGCGTCTTGCCGTCGTCTCGGACGTAGCCGAGATCCTTCTGGATGTCGGCGAGATCCCAGTTGTGATACCGGGTCTCCCACTCGCGCAGCCCCGTCAGCCGACCCATCGACGGCGTCGCGCGGCCCTTGTACTCGGGCCGGAACGCGACCTTATCGGTCCAGCGACACGTCTCCGAGCAGTAGGTCCGCCACTGGCCGTCGACCTTGTCGACCACCAGGTCCTCACGAATCAGGGCCGGGACCATGCAGGTCCAGCACCGGTGCGGATACTGGTAATTGACGTCCTCGAACGCGATCGGGCCGTGCCCGTTGGGATGACGCAGGCGGCTGTAGTTCTCCCACCACTTGCCGTACTTGTCGTACCAGCCGGGGTACTTGTACTCGAACCACTCGAAGTCCTCGTCGGTCATCGGGTCGATCCGCCAGTAGTTGACCGGCCAGCCCGTCGCGAAGAACTGCGCCACCTCGTGGATGTAGCCCTTGTTCCAGATCCGGTTCCAGGCCTCCTCGACGAGGTCGTGAGGCACCTCCAGGCCGTACTTCTCGAGCGGCATCAGGTAGCTGCGGTAGTAGTCGTCGTAAATCCACCGCCGCCATGCCTCGGCGTAGCTCTCGCGGTCCTTGCGCCGGTCCTTGGTGCCGTACTCGATGAACGTCCCGATCGCGGCGTCGACGACCGCGTGGTTATTCCACCACGCGTAGCGGAGATCGCGCGCGAGCAGCTCGCGGTTGCGCTCGTCGGCGAGCGCCATCACGATGATCGAGTAGCCGTTGGAGATGTGGCGCGACTCGTCCGACTGGACCGAGTGGAACACGGTCGGCAGCAGGTAGTCGCCGTTGGCCGCCGCCTCCGACGGCATCGCTACGAACAGCGTGTTCGTGAACGCCGTCTCGGCGACGATCGTCAGGTAGATGTCGGCCGCCGTGATCGCGTCACCGGTGATGAACCCCTCCCCGAACTGACGGCCGATCGTCCCCGCGTAGCAGTTCGCGAATGCCTTCTCGGTGATGTCGAACCCGGCCGGGTCGATGTAGTGGTTCATGTACAGCCGCTTGAGGTTCATCTGGATCGTCGAGTGGCGTACCTCGTCGATCATCTGCACGGCCAGGCCGTTGTGCACCTCGGGATTCGGCACCGCGTTGATCGCCAGCGGCATCGCCCGCGCGGCCGATATCTCGGGGAACGGGATGATGCTGAGGAACAGCTTCTGCCACTCCATCCAGCGCTGCTGGACGTGGCGGAACATGTTCCCGCGGATCGCACCGTCCATCGCGCCGAACACACGCTGGTCCTTCTCCTCCTCCATCGGGAAGTAGGAGCGCAGGACCTGCTTCATCGGGTCCTTCTTCGGAGCCTTTTCGAACGTGTAGTCCGTCGGATACTTATCGACCGGAGTTGCGAACGTGGGCGTCCACGACAGTTCCTGGATCTTGTCGTGAATCTTCGTTCGACTCTGTCGTCTCGCGGTTGCTGCAGGCATATGAGGCTCTCTTCTCTGACGCCGGGCCGGTCGGCTCGGTTGTACCACCGGCCGCGTGCCCGGGTCGGAGAAATTGCGGCATCACGGCAAAACCCCCTGGATTCCGAGCATGTGCGAACTTTCGAGGCGGCAAGTCGCATGAGGCTGCACAATCGAGGCGTGGCGAGGAGCGCCCGTCCTAGCCAGCGGCTCGAAATCGGCACCGACGTGGCCGCTGTCCTGCGGCCAGAGGAGGAGACCAGACTGCACGACGTTCGCGACATCGACCGGGTTCGCTGCCGCGTCTGCGGCCGTTGGATTGAGCCCGGATCGAGCGATCCGACCAGCGTCAGCGTGACGATCGAAGGTGATCTGGTCGCAGCAGAATTCAGTCATGCCGAGTGCTCGCCGTCGCTCGCGGACCTGGCGAGCCTCGCGGTGCTGGCTGACGCCGAGCCGCTCGGAATCGAGTACGCGCAGGCGCTTCACCCGGAGGCCGGCGCCGTGCTGATCTGGGAGCGCAAGCTCGATCTCCGGCTGCGCGGCGTGGAGGGCCGAGAGGCCTGCCTGTACCTGGACACTGATTGGTGGGACGGCTTTCACCCGGCGCGCGACGATGGGCCGGTGCGCCTGCTCGCCGGTTGGCTGCTTGGATCCGACGGCGACGATCTCGTTCTGCGCCACGACGAGCGCGAGGTGGAGCGGTTCCACAACGGTGTCCCGCGCTCGCCGGACGGATGGCTCGAGTCGCTTCGGGAATCGGGCTTCTGCCTACTCATCGTCGGCTCGGGGATCGGCCTCGACCGCCCAGCGGCGGCGGGGATCCAGGAGGCGATTCGCGATCACAGAGCCCTCCTGGGGCTCTCGGAGACGGACGTTTGAACGGTGTCGCTGGGCAGGAGTAGAGTCGGCTAACTCATCAAGAGCAGAGAGGAGAGCACGTCTAGATGTACGAGCGAAATGGTGAGCAGTACTTCGTCGTCGACTCCCACCTGCACTTCTGGGACGCGAGTCCCCAGAACTGGGTGAAGGGGCAGGAGCAGTACGCGAAGGGCTGGATCGAGTGCTTCCACGCCTACATGGGTCTCGGTCCTCCGGAGACGCATTGGCCACTCGAGAAGTTCATGAAGTACTCCGAGGAGGACTTCGTCAAGGACGTCTTCGAGGATGGCCACGTCGATGTCGGGATCTTCCAGTCGACCTACCTCAAGTCCTGGTACACGGGCGGCTTCAACACGGCCGAGCGCAACGCGACGATGGCCGAGAAGTACCCGGACAAGCTGATCGTCAACGGCCGCTTCGACCCGCGCGACGGAGAGGCGGGGCTCAAGCAGCTCGAGGAGGACGCCAAGCGCTACAACCTGAAGGGCGTCAAGGTCTACACGGCCGAGTGGCACAACGGCTCACGCGGCTGGAAGCTCACCGATCCCGAGGCGCAGGTCTTCCTCGACAAGTGCAAGGAGCTCGGGATCAAGAACATTCACGCCCACAAGGGCCCGACCATCTGGCCTCTCGACAAGGACGCATTCGACGTCAAGGACATCGACGTCGCCGCGACGATGAACCCCGAGCTCAACTTCATCGTCGAGCATGTGGGACTGCCGCGCATCGAGGACTTCTGCTTCATGGCGACCCAGGAGCCCAACGTGTATGCCGGCCTGGCGGTGGTGATCGGCGGGCTCATGCACGCTCGCCCGCGGTTCTTCAACAAGGTGATGGGCGAGCTGCTGTTCTGGGTCGGCGAGGACAAGATGCTGTTCGCCAGCGACTACGGCATCTGGGAGCCGAAGTGGCAGGTCGAGGGTTTCATCGACTGGGCCATGCCGGCGACCGAGGAGTACGCCGACTACCCGGCGGTCACGACCGCGACCAAGAAGAAGATCATGGGGCTGAACGCCGCGAAGCTGTATGACATCGAGGTCCCGGTGGAGCTGCAACTGAGGGACGGCGGCACCCCCGCGGCCAAGGAGGACGCGCAGCTGGTCGAATCCGCATGACGGCGACCGCACCGATGGCAGCGAGCGTGATGGACGCGCTCGCCGAGGTGTACGACCCCGAGCTCGACGAGCCGATCACCCGGCTCGGGTTCGTGACCTCATGCGAGGTGGGCCCCACCGGCGACGTGGCGGTGGTCCTCCGGTTGCCCACGCCGCAGTGCGCGCCAAACTTCGCCTTCCTGATGGCAGCCGACGCGCGCAGGGTCGTGCGCCGGCTGCCGGAGGTCCGCGAGGTAACGATCACGCTAGAGGACCACTACACGGGCGAAGAGATCAATGCCGCGATCGGCCGCGGCGAGGGGTTTGCCGGCGCCTTCCCGGGTGAGACCGCCGACGACGACCTCCGCGCGCTGCGCGAGCTGTTCAAGCGCAAGGCGCTGGTCGCGCGTCAGTCGCGGCTGTGCGAGGCGCTCCTGGCAGCCGGTGCGACCCCGGAGGAAGTCACCGCGTGCCGGGTGGGGGACCTTCGAGACCGCCCCGACGCCCGCCGTTGCCTCAAGCTGCGCGCCGAGCTGGGGATCCAGTGCGAAGAGGACTCGCCGGCGTTCGTGCTGCCCAGCGGCGAGCCGGTGGCCGCCGAGGACCTGAGGCGGTGGCTGCGTACGGCGCGGCTTGTGAGGATGAGCCTCGAGGTCAACGGCGGCATCTGCCGCTCGCTGCTGCGCGTTCACCGAGGCGTGGAAATCGACGATCCCGAGGAGGTCCTGACATGAAGGCCGCAAGGCTGCACGCCTACCACGAGCCGCTGAAGCTCGACGACGTCGATGAGCCCAAGGCGCTGGGGCCCCTCGACGTAGTGGTGCGGATCGGAGCCGCCGGGCTGTGCCGGACCGACCTGCACATCCAGGAGGGCCAGTGGGCCGAAAAGTCGGGCGTCCAGCTGCCCTACACGCCGGGTCACGAGAATGCCGGCTGGGTGCACGAGGTCGGCTCGGCGGTGAGTAACGTGCAGCGGGGCGACACGGTGATCGTGCATCCGTTCATCACCTGCGGGCTGTGCGGTCCGTGCCGGCGCGGCGATGACATGCACTGCCTCAACGGATCGTTCCCGGGGATCAACCGCGACGGCGGGTTCGCCGACTTCCTGCTCACGTCGGCTCGTTCGGTGGTCAAGCTCGGTCCCGGCCTCGAGCCCAAGGACATCGCGGCCCTGGCCGATGCCGGCCTCACCGCGATTCATGCCGTCAGGAAGGCGATTCCGGTGCTTGCGCCGGGCACCCACGCGGTCGTGATCGGCGCCGGCGGCCTCGGCCACATCGGCGTGCAGTGCCTCAAGGCGATGACGCCGGCCGAGATCATCGTCATCGACCCGTCCGAAAAGGCGCTCGCCCTGGCCGGCGAGCTGGGCGCGGATCACACGGTGAGGGTCGACGGTGCTCATGTCGACACGGTCAAGGAGCTGACCGACGGGCTGGGTGCCGAGGCCATCATCGACTTCGTGGGCGAAAAGGGCGCGATCGAGGACGGCATCGCGATGGTCCGCGACGGCGGCTTCTATTACGTGATCGGGTACGGCGAGAACATCAACATCCCGACCATCGATGTGATCTCGCGCGAGATCTCGTTCATCGGCAACCTCGTCGGGACCTATGCCGACCTGGAGGACCTGATGACTCTCACCGCCCAGGGCCAGGTGAGCCTGCACACCACGACCTACCCGCTCGACGCGATCAACGACGCCATGGCGGATCTGGACGGCGGTCGACTCCAGGGCCGCGGGATCTTGGTTCCCGCCAACTGACCTCTACGCCGCGCGCCGCTGGGGCATGGCCGGCGCAGGATCCCACGCGATGTCCTCGATCATGTCCGGGCACCGGCCGACCGGGGCCGACCGGACGAGCTCGAAAGCGCTGCGAAGCTTGTCCGGCAGGATCTCGAGACAGCGGAGGCTGCGGCAGTTCTCCACGGCGATCCGGATCGTCGACACCCCGAGCACGCCCGGCCCGCGCTGCATCCCGATCACCTCGTACAGGTCGATCCCGTCGGTGATGTAGGCCCCCGGCTGCAGCCTCGGATCCCGCTCGATCATGCGCAGGCCGGATACCCGTGGATGGCGTCCTCAACCAGCTTCGACCCCGGCGAGCGGGGTTACCCCGCGGTGCCAGCTCACCCGCGCCCCACGAACGGCATTCCGGTCGCCATCACCGTCATCGACAGCACGTTGGCGTCGAGCGGAAGGCTCGCCATGTACAGGACGGCGTCGGCCACGTGCTCGGCCGACATCGTCGGCTCGGCCTTCACCGAGCCGTCGGCCTGAAGCGCGCCGGCCTCGATCTGCCGCGTCATCTCAGTGGCGGCGTTGCCTATGTCGATCTGGCCGCAGGCGATGCCGTGAGACCGGCCCTCGAGCGCGATCGCCTTGGTCAGCCCCGTGATCCCGTGCTTGGACGCGGTGTAGGCGACGGCATTCGGGCGCGGCACATGCGCCGAGATCGAACCGTTGTTGATGATCCGTCCGCCGGACGGCCGCTGGCGCAGCATCTGCCGGAAGGCGGCCTGGGCACACAGGAAGGCGCCGGTCAGGTTGACCGCGATCGTGCTCGCCCAGCCGGCCAACGGATACTCGCCGATCGCCGCGCTCGGACCGAACGTGCCCGCATTGTTGACCAGCACGTCGAGCCGGCCGGCGCGCTCGGACACCACGCCGAACAGCGCCTCGACGCTGGCCGGGTCGCTCACGTCCGTGGGCACCGCCAACGAGCCCGACTGCGCCGGAAGCTCCGACAGGGTCGCCTCGAGCGACTCGCTTCGCCGCCCGGCCAGGGCCACCCTGTAGCCCGCGCCGGCCAGCCGCACAGCGATGGCCCGCCCGATCCCCGACCCCGCCCCGGTCACGAGGGCAACGGGCGCCGCTTGATCGCCGGTACTCACGGAGGGGATTCTCGGTTATCGTCGGCCGCCGTGTATCTGGGTCCGCTGTCGAGCACCGTGGTCGGGAGCTACCCCCAGCCCGAGTGGCTGATCGACCGCGAGGCGCTCGGAACCCACTCGGTTCCCCGTATCCGCGCGAGCCATGCCTGGCGAATCCCCGAGCCCTGGCTCCAGCAGGCGCAGGACGACGCCACGCTGCTCGCCATCCGCGACATGGAGCGCGCCGGGATCGACACCATCACCGACGGGGAGATCCGCCGTGAGAGCTACTCGAACCGGTTCGCCACCGCGCTCGAGGGGGTCGACGCCGAGCAGCCGGCCACCATCCACACCCGCGCCGGCGAGACCAGGACGGTGCCGCGCATCGTCGGCCCGGTCCGTTGGCGCGGGGCGGTCGAGGCGCGCGACGTCGAATTCCTGCGCGCGAACACCGACCTTGAGACCAAGATCACCCTCCCCGGGCCGTTCACCATGGCCCAGCAGGCGAGCAACGAGGTCTACGACGATCCCGACGAGCTGGTCATGGACCTGGCCGCCGCGGTCAACGCAGAGGCGCGGGCGCTGGAGCGCGCCGGCGCCGACGTGATCCAGCTCGACGAGCCGTGGCTGCGCAATGATCCCGAAGCCGCCCGGCGGATCGCCGTCGCCGCGATTGATCGGGCGCTCGAGGGCCTGTGGGTTACCCGGGCGGTCCATCTCTGCTTCGGCTACGCAGCCCTCGTCGGCGAGAAGCCCGCCAATCGCTATGACTTCCTCGGCGAGCTGTCCGAGAGCGCGGCCGACCAGATCTCGATCGAAGCGGCGCAACCTGGACTCGATCTAGGGCAGCTCGCGGAGCTCAGCCCTAAGGCCGTGGTCGTCGGAGTGCTCGACCTCGGCGACCCTGAGGTCGAGAGCGCAGAGACGGTGGCCGATCGCATCCGCGCCGCGCTCGCCCACGTGCCCGCCGAGCGGCTCATTCCCGCTCCCGACTGTGGAATGAAGTACCTCCCCCGGGCCCGCGCCTTGGCCAAGCTCCGCGCGCTGAGCGCCGGCACCGCCCGTGCGCGCGCCGAGCTCGGCCTGTAGTGGTCGCCTCCGCAAATACGCTGGAGACCACTCGCGGCGGCAAGCGCGCCACCGCCCCTTGCATCGCCGAACTCGCCGCCGTCATGATCCTGGCGTGACCGCCGATGAGCTCCTCGCCACGGTCGAAGATCGAGGCGTCCGCCTCGTCCGCTTCCTGTGGTGCGGCAACGACGGCACCGTTCGGGCCAAAGCGTCGGCCCGCCATGGATTGGCCGGACGCCTGGGCTCGGGGATCGGCCTTACCGTCGCCATGCAGGCGATGAACGGGCTCGACCACCTCCAGCCCGTCGCCGGAATGGGACCGGTCGGCGAGATCCGATTGGTGCCGGACCTCGAGACCTTCCGGGTCCTGCCCTACGCGCCTCACACCGCCGCTGTTCTGACCGACCACATGCGCCTCGACGGCGCGCCCGCGCCGGTCTGTCAGCGCTCGTTCCTCAAGCGCATGGAGCGCGGTCTGGCCGAGCGGGGGCTGTCGCTGCGGGCGGCATTCGAGAACGAGTTCTCGCTCGCCACCGCGCTCGACGGCGCCTACGTCCCGATCGACTCGTCGCTGTGCTTCTCCACCATCGGGATGACCGCCGCGCAGGACTACGTGGACGAGCTGGCCGCGGCGCTCGAGGCCCAGCGGATCCCGCTCGAGCAGTACTACGCCGAGCTCGGCCACGGCCAGCAGGAGATCTCAACCGCGCACGCCCCCGCGCTCCAGGCCGCCGACGAGCAGCTCCTGGTGCGCGAGACGATCCGGGCCGTGGCCACGCGGC
>Ga0213875_10001986_pt1 | contig 12652 bp, 12 predicted proteins | sample BarmaccomBMRX_R8_FD_160105 | JGI IMG/M metagenome (GOLD analysis project Ga0213875, IMG submission 160105) | Root-associated microbial communities from Barbacenia macrantha in rupestrian grasslands, the National Park of Serra do Cipo, Brazil - RX_R8 | ecosystem: Host-associated > Plants > Roots... | reverse complement strand
GCGCCGCCGGCTCCGCTCGCGGAGCTTTGGGCAAGGCGCGATCTCGGCGCCTGTTTCATGTGCGGCTGGCCGCTCGCCAAGCGCCTCGCGAAAGTCCGCCCGCTCGCGGCCCCCGTGATGAGCGATGCGCATGCGCAAGGGAGAGCGGTCTACTGGACGGATTTCGTGGTGCGCTTCAACTCGGATTTCGCCAACCTCGAGGATTTGTTCGGGCACCGCATCGCCTTCACGGTCAAGACCTCCCATTCGGGCTATAACGCGCCGCGCCATCACCTCTTGCGCTTTCTCGACGGCGGATCTCGGCAGCTCTTCAGGGAGGTGGTCGGTCCCGCGGTCACGCCGCGCGGTGCCGCGCTCGCCGTGCTGGAGGGGCGGGCCGATGTGGCGCCGCTCGACGCTTACGCGCACGCGCTCTTGCGCCGCTATGATCCCAATGTCGCGCTCGGGCTGCGCGTCATCGATCGCAGCGCTTTCGCGCCCATGCCGCCCCTCGTCGCGAGCATCGGGCTCGACCCTCAGCTCCTCATGCGCCTCACCGACACCTTGATCGGTGCCGCGGTCGATCATGAAGCGCGTTCCATCCTCGCTCGGCTCGAGCTCAAGAGTTTCGCGCCCGCCGATCCGGCAAGATATGACGAGACGCTCGCCTTCGAGCGCGAAGCCATGGAGAAATCGTACCGCGAAATCGCTTGAACGGAGCGAAGGCGCATCGACGAGGTGATCGTCCTTTCGCCTCGACAGCGCGCGTCCAGGGTGGCACAAGCGACGCCGCTTCATACGCTCTCCTGGAGGGAGAAGCGGGTTTCGGCGTCGAACGGGACCGGGAAAGGCAAGATGTCAGAATACGCTGCGCTCGAGCGCGAGCTTGTCACCGCCATCGCCGATGCGCCCGACGAGGCGGCGCTCGAGGCGGTGCGCATATCGGCGCTCGGCAAAAAAGGCCGCATCTCGGAGCTGCTCAAGGGATTGGGCAGCATGACGCCTCAGGAGCGTCGCGAGAAAGGGCCGCTCATCAACGGGTTGCGCGATGGCGTGCAGGGGGCGATCGAGGCGCGCAAAGAGGTGCTTGCACAAGCTGCTCTCGAAGCGCGGCTACAAGCTGAAAAGCTCGACCTCACGCTTCCGTTGCGCGAAAGCGCGATCGGGCGCGGACGCGTCCATCCGATCAGCCAGGTCGTCGACGAGCTCACCGCGATCTTCGCCGATATGGGGTTTTCCATTGCCGAAGGTCCGGACATCGAGACGGATTGGCTGAACTTCACCGCCTTGAATTTTCCGCCCGGCCACCCGGCCCGCGACATGCACGACACCTTTTTCTTCCCACCCGACGCCAAGGGTGAGCGCAAGGTGCTGCGCACCCACACCTCGCCGGTGCAGATCCGCACCATGCAGGCGCAAAAGCCGCCCATTCGCGTCATCACGCCTGGCCGCACTTATCGTTGCGACAGCGACCAGACGCACACGCCGATGTTCCATCAGGTCGAGGGCCTTGTGATCGACAAGACGAGCCATCTCGGTCATTTGAAATGGATATTGGAGGAGTTCTGCAAAGCTTTCTTCGAGGTGCCCTCGGTGAAGATGCGCTTTCGCCCGTCCTTCTTCCCGTTCACCGAGCCTTCGGCGGAGGTTGATATCCAGTGCTCGCGCAAGGGCGGGGAAATTCGCTTCGGCGAGGGTGAGGATTGGCTCGAGATCCTCGGCTGCGGCATGGTGCATCCGAATGTGCTCAGGAATTGCGGGCTCGACCCGGACGAGTTCCAAGGGTTCGCCTGGGGCATGGGAATCGATCGCATCGCCATGCTCAAATACGGCATGGACGATCTGCGGCAATTCTTCGAGGCGGATGTCCGCTGGCTCACCCATTACGGGTTCCGCCCACTCGATTTCCCGACCCTCGCAGGAGGCCTTTCGAGCTGAGGCAAAAATCTCCCAAGGGCCCGGCCAGAAGCTTGACGGCGCGTCTAGAAGAAGGAGCATGAACGCTCGTTTTTGCGAGGGAGGCGCCGATGCATTGGCTGAAAGCCCTCGACGAGTTTTCTCGTCGCCAGCTCACCAAGGACTGGACGGAAGCCCGGCGCCGTCAATTCATCGCCAATCTTTGCGTCGCGGGCGATGAGCCGAGCGAGCCGAAGGCGGTGCAAAGGGCGCTCGACCAGATGGACACGAAGGCATCCGGGACGCTCACGCATATCTCGATGATGATCGCCGCCATGGGGGTGACGGCGATCAGCGAGATCGTCGATCACGATTCGGAGCGCTTCATCTGCTATCTGACGATCGGGCTTTACCTCGTTCTCGCTGTCATGTGTCTTCGCTGCATGAGCGTCATCGAGGCGAAGCTGTTCGCCGGCGACAGGAAGATCCTGATCTTGCGGCTCGAGGACGATCTCATTTACCGGCGCGAGCTTTATTCAACCGTGAACACCATGACGGCGGTCCTGACGGGTGTGGTCCTCGTGTTGATCTATTTCTTCTACTTTTACTGACGCAGGCACATTCGTCGCAAATGAGGGTGGGAGTCTGTTTTCGCGGCTTCATCTTCATGTCATGGAGGGAGGATGATCGAGACCGGAATGTTTCGTGCCGCAGGCCAGAAAACGCTTCCCGGCCGCACCATCCTTCAAATCATTCCCGCGCTCGACACGGGCGGTGCCGAACGCACCACGATCGATGTTGCGGCCGGTCTCGTCGAAGCGGGTGCGCGCGCCGTCGTCGCAAGCGAGGATGGCCGGCTCGTCGCCGAATTGCAGGCAAAAGGCGGTGAGTGGATCCGCTTTCCGGCGGCAACGAAGAACCCGCTCAAGCTCGGTCTCAACATCTTTCGCCTGAAGCGCTTGTGTCGCGAGGAAGGGGTGGCTGTGATCCATGCGCGTTCGCGAGCCCCCGCCTGGACCGCGCTTCGCGCTGCACGTTCGCTCGGCCTTCCGTTCGTCACGACCTATCACGGCATTTATGGAGGGCGGTCGGCGCCGAAGCTGCTCTACAACTCCATCATGGCACGCGGCGACGCCGTGATCGCGAATTCACGTTACACCGCCGATGTGATCTCGCGACTTTACCCATGGGCCCGCGAGCGCACCGAGGTCATTCACCGGGGCACCGATCTTTCGCTCTTTTCGCCGCCGGCCGTCGCGCCTGAGCGGGTCGAGAAGCTCCGCTCCGCCTGGGGCGTGGAACCGGGCCGGCGGATCGTGCTTTTGGCCGCGCGGCTGACGGGCTGGAAAGGCCAGAAATTCTTCATCGAGGCGGCTCGTCTTCTTCTCGAAAAAGGTCTGTCCGACACGGTCTTCGTCATGGCCGGTGATGCGCAGGGGCGCGAGCATTATGCGCGCGAGCTCGACGGAATGATCGCGGCCCACCAGCTCGGCAAAGCCGTGAAACGCGTCGGCCACTGCGCCGACATGCCGGCTGCTTTCCTTGCGGCCCACGCGGTCGCCGTCGCATCGACCGAGCCCGAGGCATTCGGCCGTTCGGCCGTGGAGGCTCAGGCCATGGGCGCGCCCGTGATCGTGACCGATCTCGGCGCAGTGCCGGAAACCGTCCTCGCGCCCCCCGAAGTTGCGGCGAGCGCCCGGACCGGCTGGCGCGTGCCGGCTTCGGATGCTGGCGCGCTCGCGCAAGGCATCTCGGAGGCGCTTTGCATGCGCGCGAGCCAGCGTTCGGCGATGCAGGCGCGCGCTCGAGCCCATGTCGAGGCGCACTTCTCCTTGCGCGGCATGGTCGACAAGACGCTTGCCGTCTATGAAAAATTGATCGAGCAGAAAAGTGACCGGCGGACCCGTTGACTTCCCGCGAGATTGCGCCGAAATGAGCTGATCCGTAGTCAGCAAGAGGAGAAGCCAGCCATTCGCCGCCCCTTCCGTCCCATGCCCGCTCCCCAAAAAGAGGGACCCCGGGCCAACCGCGACATTCGAGGTGTACGCGACGTCCAGTTGATCGATGATAGTGGTGCGAATAGAGGGGTCATGCCTTTCTTCGACGCCCTCAAGATCGCCGAGGATGCCGGCCTCGATCTCGTCGAGATCGCCCCCAACTCGACACCCCCCGTTTGCAAAATTCTCGATTACGGCCGCTTCCGCTTCCTGGAGCAGAAGAAGGCCAATGAAGCGCGCAAGCGCCAGAAAGTGATCGAGATCAAAGAGATCAAGCTCCGGCCGGGCATCGATGATCATGATTACGACGTGAAGATGAAGTCGGTGCGTCGCTTCTTCGAGGAAGGTGACAAGGTGAAGGTGACCTTGCGCTTCCGCGGCCGTGAAATGGCGCATGTCGAGCTCGGCGCGAAGGTTCTGCAGCGCGTCAAGGCCGATACGGCCGAGATGGCCAAGGTCGAGAGTGAACCATCGATGGAAGGCCGCCAAATGACCATGGTGCTGGCTCCCCGTTAGCCATTTGGTCACGCCCGGCCGCCATGATGCGGCCGAAGTCGCTTCGCTTTTGTTTTCCGCATGGTTTGGGGTGGCTCTCGTGGCATAAGCCACGCGCCGCTCTCGGCTTGATGCACGCTCTCTCGCCGGAGGCGGTCATGATCTTGAGATCCAGCATTCTGGCGGTGCTTCTTTGCCTGGCAATGGTGAGCTCGGCGAAGGCGGATATGAGCGTGTGCAACTCGACCTCGAGCCGCGTCGGCGTGGCGCTCGGCTACCGCGACCAGCAGGGCTGGGTGACGGAGGGTTGGTGGAACCTGAAGCCCAACCAATGCGAGAAGCTGCTCTCCGGTCGGCTCGCGGCGCGATATTATTACGTTTACGGGGTCGACTACGATCGCGGTGGCGAATGGGCGGGATCGTCCTTCATGTGCACGGGGGACAAGGAGTTCACTATTCGCGGGGTGGAGAATTGCTTGGCCCGCGGCTATGACAGAACCGGTTTTTTCGAGGTCGATACCGGCGAGCAGAAAGACTGGCGCGTGCAGTTCACCGACTCGAAAACACCTCAGCAAGGCACAGTGACGAAATGAGGCGACGGCGGCGGGTAAAGATCGTCGCGACGCTCGGCCCGGCGTCGGAGAGCCCCGCGACGATGAGCGAGCTGTTCAGCGCCGGGGTGGATATGTTCCGCATCAATATGAGCCACGCTTCTCGCGAATCGATGCGCGAGCGCGTGGCTGCAATTCGGGAGCTTGAAAAAAGCTACGACCGGCCGATGGGCATCTTGGCCGACCTCCAGGGTCCTAAATTGCGCATCGGCGGCTTCGCCGACAAGGGCGGGATCGAGCTCCAGCGCGGGCAGCATTTCACGCTCGACGCCGATCCCGACAAGGGCGATGCCAGCCGCGTGCATCTTCCCCATCCCGAGATACTCGGTTCGCTCGAGGCCGGTCACAAGGTGCTTCTCGACGACGGCAAGCTTGCGCTGCGCATTCTCGAGGCGAAACCGGATCGGGCCGTCACCGAGGTCGTGATCGGTGGACGTCTCACCGACCGCAAGGGCGTGAGCGTGCCCGACACGGTGATCCCGATCACGGCGATGACCGACAAGGATCGCGGAGACGCCGAAGCGGCCATCGACGCCGGCGTGGATTGGATCGCGGTCTCCTTCGTCCAGAGGCCGGAGGACGTGGCCGAGGTGAAGAAGATGGCGCGCGGTCACTGCGCCGTGCTCGCCAAGATCGAGAAGCCGCAGGCGGTGGCGCGCTTCGAGGAGATCATGGAGATCGCCGATGCCGTGATGGTGGCCCGCGGCGATCTCGGCGTCGAGCTTCCGCTCGAAGAGGTGCCCGGCATTCAAAAGCGTATCACGCGGCTGACGCGACGCACCGGGAAACCTGTGGTGATCGCAACGCAAATGCTCGAATCGATGATCTCGAGCCCGGTGCCGACCCGCGCCGAGGTTTCGGATGTCGCGACCGCCGTTTTCGAAGGCGCGGATGCCGTGATGCTTTCGGCCGAAAGCGCGGCGGGAAAATACCCGGTCGAGGCGGTCACCATGATGAACCGCATCGCCGAGGAGGTCGAAAGTGACCCGAACCACCCCATTATCATCGCGGGACAGCGCGGGTCGCCCGAAGCGACAGGGGCCGATGCCATCGCCGCCGCGGCGCGCTCGATCACCGAAACCGTGGGCGTGAGCGCCATCATCGCCTGGAGCGAATCGGGCGCAACGGCGCTTCGCGTCGCCCGCGAGCGTCCGGAGCTGCCCATCCTGGTGCTGACGCCGAATGTGCATACGGCGCGGCGGCTCACGATCGGCTGGGGCCTACACGCCGTGATCACCGACGACGCCCACGATGTGGACGACATGGTCAACCGCGCCGTGGAGATCGCCCGCAACGAGGATTTCGTGAAATCCGGCGAGCGCGTGATCATCATCGCCGGCTTGCCCTTCGGCACGCCCGGTGCGACCAACATGATCCGCATCGCGTTCGCTTAAACCGAAGGGCAGCCGCGACTAATCTAGGAGGCGCTCGGCCAGGAAAAGCGGATATTGTCGTCTCGCACGCCGGCGAGCACGACCTCGATCCCTCCCGATTTGATCATCCATTCCAGCCCGGTCGCGATATTCGCGGCGCCTGACACCGGTCGTGTAGAGCTCGGCCGCTGCCGCCATTCTTCCCGCCGCCACATCGAACTCGGCGAAGGTCTCGGCGACGGAAGGCCGCTCGGACAAGCGCTCATGCCAGCGGGCAAGCGCGCTCCCTGATGGAGGGCCCATTCCGTAGTGAACCGAGCGATTGACCATCGGCGCCACCGCCGCATCGGCCCAGCCGAATGCCGTCCCGCCGAACCAATCCGCCTCGCCGAGCCTCGCCGCGAGCCATTCCTGCAAGGTATGTGTCTGCCGCGCCGCCTGCGTCCGTAGCTTGTCTTCGAGTGCGCCAGTCGCACGGCGAAACCACAACACCTCACCGAAACCCCAATTGATCGCTTCATATTGGGTATCATAAACCTCCTCTGTCGTGCGCGCTGCGGCGCGGGCTTCAGGCGTGAACGGCAGAAGAGGATGTTCAGGCCACCGGTCCTCGACATATTCCATGATGATGGTCGATTCGAAGATGCGGATGTCGCCATCGACCAGCACGGGCACTTCGGCCCGGGGATTGGCGGTGGCGAAGGCACCATCGGCGCGCCCCGTGCCAAAGCTCTCTGGCAATTAGAGCTCGAAGGGAACGCCCTTTTCCCGGAGCGCGATCTTGACCTTCTGCGCGTAGGACAAGAGCGGGTGTTCGTAGAGCAGCATGGCTGAAGTCACCCTTGTATGCGATCACCGCGACGACTGGAGGTATCGGAAAAGCAGCTCCCGCTTCCAGATCTTAGGCGACGCGCGGCCGAGCCGTCTTCTCTTCGACGCGCCGCACGAGGCCGAGCTGGTGCTCGCGCCAAATGACGAAAAGCCCGGCCGAGATCACCACGACGGCGCCGACCAGGACGATCTCCAGCGGTCGTTCCCCGAATAACAAATAGCCGAGCGTGAGCGCCCAGATCATCGAGGTGTAATCGAAGGGTGCGAGCGTCGAGACGCCAGCATGGCGATAGCTTGCGGTGAGCAGGATCTGTCCCATACCCCCGAAGATGCCGGTGCCAACAAGAATCGCGCCATCCGCGAGCGTCGGCACGCGCCAGCCCCACAGAAGAGAGATGAGCGCCAGCGTGGAACAGACGATGGAGAAGTAAAAGACGATGGTCGCCGTTGTCTCGCTTTGTGAAAGGCGACGCACCTCGATCACGGCAAAAGCCGTGCACGCAGCCCCGCCGAGCGATGCGAGCGCGCCCAGAGCGGGGCCGCCATTTCGCGCCTCTTTGATGATGGAGGCCGACATGTGCGGCAAAAGCATCAGCACGACGCCGATGAGGCCGATCAGAACTGCCGACCAGCGATAGAGCCGCACCACCTCCTTGAGGAGGACGGCCGCAAAGACGACGGTGAGCAAGGGGCCAGCGTAGCCGATCGCCGTGGCGTCCGGCAATGGCAAGTTGGTGAGCCCGACGAAGCCGCAGAACATGCCGGTCGCGCCGACGAGATTGCGCCTCACGTGACCCCAGAAATGGCTTGTCTTGTGAACGGTCGATATCTCGTGGCGATAGGCAAGCCAGCTCATCAACGGAATCAAGGTGAAGAACGCCCGGAAGAACATGATCTCGCCGGTCGGATACCGAGACCCCACGAGCTTGATGCTCGCCCCCATCATCGAGAACACGAGAGTCGAAGCGACCTTGAGGATGATTCCGAGGAGCGGATTCACGGGGCAGGGTGATGAAGACGGGGGCTATCGACCATGCACCGGATTGGCGACGAGGCCAAGCCGAAAAGCTGCTTCCAAGGAAGTCTGAGCTGAAAAGCTCTGCGCGAGCTTGGGCTTTAGGGCTTTGCGTCCGGGGCGACGAAGGCGCCCCTTCGAGTGCGAAGGGGCCGATGCGACGCCGAAGCTTACCGCGACTATCGGCCGAATTGGCGCAGCTGAAAAAAGGCTCCGCTTGATTTTGCGCTGGAATTTTGCACCGATGCAACACCTGAGGGCGCGAGTGCGTGATAAAATCGCGTGGATTCGGTTGGCCGCGCAATGTTGCTGTGAGAGGTCCCTGTCGTAACATGGCCGCACAGGATTGTGGTTTCGCCACCGACCGCCGAGGGAGGCCCGCCGCGTGTCCGTCCGTCCGCAAATCCGCGTAGATATGCGCAGCGGCAGCGCCGTACTGGCGCTCGACGGCTCCTGGATCGCACGGCGCGCCAGGTTGGCGGAAGCCGCCGTCTCGGCGGCACTGCAGGAGCTCGGCTCCGCCGCACATGTCACGCTCGATCTTGAAGGCATCGATCGCATCGATACAGCGGGAGCCTGGCTCGTCGAGCGGACGCGGCGCGGACTTGTCGATTCGGGCGCCGATGTCGATCTCAATGCGCCGCAGGACAAGCAGCGCATCCTGATCGAGGAGGTGCGTGCGCACTACGCCGACGCGCCGCCGCCTCGTCCGGTCGAGCGCTTCGTCGACCTCCTCGCCGATCTCGGCAAGGGTGTGGTCGGCGCCTCCGAGGACATGGTGGATGGCACCTCATATATGGGCCTTTTCACCATGGCAGTCGTGCGCTCGATCGCCAATCCGGCCCGATTGCGCCTCACCTCGATCGTGCATCACCTGGAGATGATCGGCCTGCGCAGCGTGCCGATCATTGCGCTCATCTCCTTCCTGGTCGGGGGCATCGTCGCGCAACAAGGCATTTTCCAGCTCAATACCTTCGGAGCCCCGAGCCTCGTCGTCGATCTCGTCGGCATTCTCACCTTGCGCGAATTGGCGCTGCTGCTCACCTCGATCATGATTGCAGGCCGCTCGGGGTCGTCGATCACGGCGGAGCTCGGCTCGATGAAGATGCGCGAGGAGATCGACGCGCTCCACGTGATCGGCCTCGATCCCATGGAGGTGCTGATCCTGCCGCGAGTCATCGCGCTTCTTCTCGCGATGCCGATGCTGACGTTCATTTCGGCGATGTCCGCCCTGTTCGGTGCCGGCCTCGTCGCCTTCTTCTATGGCGGGATCAGCCCGGAAATCTTCCTCTTCCGGCTGCAGAACGCGGTCGGCATCCACACTTTCCTCGTCGGGATGATCAAGGCGCCCTTCATGGCCCTGGTGATCGGCCTCATCGCCACCATGGAGGGGATGGGGGTCGAAGGCTCCGCCGAATCGCTCGGCCGCCAGACCACGTCCTCGGTCGTGAAATCGATCTTCATGGTCATCGTGGTCGACGGCATCTTCGCGATGTTCTTTGCGGGGATCAATTACTGATGGCGCGCCCCGAGCCTACATGCTGAACCCGCTCGCTCCCCTCAAACGGGCCGAACGCGTCCGCCAGCTGACGGAGAAGCTCGAGAACGTCGCGGCGAGCGACACGACGCTGCTCGACGTCCAGCACCTCGCGGTGGCGCTCAACGAAAGGGAAATCCTCAAGGATGTGAGCTTCGAGCTCAACCGTGGCGAGCTTGTCGGCGTCGTCGGCGCTTCGGGAACCGGTAAATCGGTGCTGACGCGCGCCATTCTTGGCCTCGTGCCGAAGACGCGCGGTCGCATCATCATCCTGCAAGCGGACATGGATCAGCTCGACTATGCCGAGCAGCGCGTCGTGGAGCAGCGCCTGGGCGTCATGTTCCAGCATGGGGCGCTGTTCTCCTCGCTTACCGTGAAACAGAATGTCCAGGTTCCGATGCGCGAATATCTGGACCTCTCGCCGAAGCTGATGGATGAGCTCGCGATCTTGAAGATCCAGATGGTGGGGTTGCCGGCGGATGCCGCGGAGAAATTTCCCTCCGAGCTTTCCGGCGGCATGATCAAGCGCGCAGCGCTTGCGCGCGCCCTGGCGCTCGATCCCGATATCGTCTTTCTCGATGAGCCGACTTCAGGGCTCGACCCGATCGGCGCTGGCGAATTCGATGAATTGATGGTGACCTTGCAGGAATCGCTGGGTCTCACCGTGTTCATGGTGACGCATGATCTCGACAGCCTCTACACCACTTGCGACCGCGTAATCGCGCTGGGTGAAGGGAGGGTGATCGCCGACGGCCCTATCTCCGCCATGCTCGCCTCGGAACATCCTTGGCTCAAATCCTATTTTCATGGCAAACGGGGCCGGTCCGTGACCCAGAGCCAACGGAAGCTCGCAATCGTGAGAGAAGGCGATGGAAACACGCGCTAAATTTGCCCTGATCGGTGTGTTCACCTTGTGCGTCATCGCGGCCGCGTTCGGCTTCGTGTTCTGGTTTTCGGGGTCGCGCGGCGGTGCCAATCTGAAGTCCTATCAGATCGTCTTCGATACGCCGGTCACCGGTCTGTCGCGCGGCGGCGCGGTGCTGTTCAACGGCATCCGCGTCGGCGAGGTCACTGATTTGAGCTTCTATCCGCGTGACCCGCGCCTCGTTATCGCGCGGGTCGACATCGCCCCTGACGTGCCGATCAAGGTTTCCACGAAGGCTCGCCTCGAGTTTTCGGGGCTCACAGGCGTCGCCTCCGTCCAGATTTTCGATTCCGATCCGAAATCACCCGATCTCAAGCCGAAGCAAGGCGATACGATCCCGACCCTGCGCGCGGTGCCCACCCCGAGCCTGCAGAACGTGCTCGAGACGGTGCAGACCGCGGGCCAGCACGCCGACGAAATCCTGGTGAAGGTCAACCAGATCGTCGCCGAAAACCAGGTGCCCATCAATCACACCATCGCCAATCTCGAAAGGCTTTCGGAGGCGCTCGATGCCGCGAAGATCAACGCCGCCGTCGACAACATCTCGGCCATCGCTTCGAAATTCGATGTTGAGAAGCTGAACCATGCGATCGGCTCGATCGACACGGTGGTGAGCTCGCTCGACACCTCGACCGTCAATCACACGCTCAAGAGCGTGGATAGTTTCGCCACCGCGCTTGGCGACTCCTCGGACAATCTTCGAGCTATCGCCCATGACGCAAACGAGGTCGTCGCCAAGCTCAAGGGTAGTGTCACGACGATTGACAACCTCGTCGCGACCAACGCGGGACCCGTGAACAACGTGATTGCCAATCTCGACAAGATCGTCGGCAGCGTCGATGCGACAAAGATCAGTCGCACGGTCGATGAAGTCGAGAAATTCGCAAGCGCATTGCGCCAAAACAGTACGCGTGTCGACGAGATCGCCAAAAATGCCGATGAGCTCTTCGCGAAGCTCGACGCGAGCGCCGACAAGGTCGATGCCATTCTCAACGGCGCCAACAACCTCGTGAACTCCCCCGACGGCAAGAACGCCTTCAGCGAATTTGCAGAGGCGTCTCGCTCCGTGCGCCGGCTCGCGGACGATCTCGACAAGCGTTCGACCGAGCTCTTGACCAATCTCAATCGATTTTCGGGCTCCGGATTGCGCGATATCCAGCAATTTGCGGTGGATGGACGGCGCACTCTCGGCGATATAAGCCGAACCCTGCAAAGCGTGCAGCGCAATCCGCAGCAGTTCATCTTCGGCGGGAAAGCATCGCTGCCGGAATACGGCAATTGAGTCGCGGCGGCTGATCGGTCAGGGGTTGGGGAATGGGCAGTCCAGCGCATCGCTCATCTTGTGCCGCGCCACGACAGCGGCGCTTCTCGGCGCTCGCCGCGCTGAGCCTTGTGCTTGCGGGTTGTGGAGGAGGGCCACCGCCAGTGACCTTCGATCTTGCGCAACCGGACGTGGCGGCGAGAAGAGCGTTGCATCTGAAAAGCCAGTTCGTGGTGACGGAGCCGGTCGCGGTGCAACCGCTCGATTCGGATCGAGTTCTGGTGCGCCGATCCGACGCCACGCTGGCGACATTGGCCCACGCCCAATGGTCGGACCGGCTCCCGCGCCTCGTTCAAGCGCGAATCGTTCAGGCTTTCGAAAATGCCGGAGCGGTGGGCCGCGTCGGCATCGCGGGCGGGCCGATCACTCCGGATGTGACGCTTTATGTCGAGATCCGCGCATTCGAGGTGGATGCCGGCGCGGGTCGGGGCAAGATCGAGCTTGCCGTCAAGCTCGTCGACGCGGTGACCGGGCGAACGCGCGCGGCGCGCGTGTTTCAGGCCGACGCACCCGGCGCTACCGAGGGGCCGGATGCAGTCAAGACACTCGATCAGGCGCTCGGCCAGGTCCTTGCCGAAATTGTGCGCTGGGCCGGCCCGCGAATTTGAACGCCTTCCGGACAGCGCCGATCGACAGGATCGGCATGGCTGCGGAGGGCGAACCCGACCCGCA
>Ga0213875_10001985_pt1 | contig 12653 bp, 10 predicted proteins | sample BarmaccomBMRX_R8_FD_160105 | JGI IMG/M metagenome (GOLD analysis project Ga0213875, IMG submission 160105) | Root-associated microbial communities from Barbacenia macrantha in rupestrian grasslands, the National Park of Serra do Cipo, Brazil - RX_R8 | ecosystem: Host-associated > Plants > Roots... | reverse complement strand
CGACGTAACATCCAGCGGCGGCAGCTTAGGAGGCCGGATCAGATCGTGAACATTTTGAGCGAGCGATTTGTACCAAGGCTCTTCAACCTCGCGCATCCCGCCCAGATCCGTGTCCTCGATCGGTTTCGAAGTGATCTCGAGCGGCGGCAGCTCACTGCGGCGGAAATGGTCGCGAATGCCTTGAACGATGGATTTGTACCAAGGCTCCTCGATGTCCGTCTTTAGCAGCAAACGGTCGAGGTTATCGGAGGCGGGTGGTTTTGCGGTTTCTTCCGCGATATTTTCCGTTACTTCGTTGCTAATCAACACAGGCTCCCTCGCCGGTTCATGCTCCCCATGTGGCTCGACACAACTCTCACGCGTTCAACGTATCGATTGGACGTAGCGCAAAGTGCCACAGTTGCAGCGGATTGGCAGGAGAATTCGAGCGAATTCATCTCGATTTTACCATCGCACGCCAGCGAGCGGTAACGCCCTCCAGTGTCAGACGTAGACCGATCGATTTCGTCTCGTCGTCCTCGAGGACACCCAAACGCCCACCTGACATCTACAGGATAGCGGGAGTCGTACGACACTGTAACCGGATGAGGTACTTTAGACTGTTAGATCGCCGAGCCTGCTGTAAACGTTTTATCCGAGGACAGGAGAAGAATGAATGTCGGTAGCAGACAGAGTCAAGCAAATCATCGTGGAGCAGTTGGGGGTGGATGAGAGCCAAGTCGATCCAAGCGCTTCTTTCGTCGACGACTTGGGCGCCGATTCGCTCGACATCGTCGAGCTGGTGATGGCCTTCGAAGAAGCGTTCGACCTGGACATCCCCGACGAGGACGCCGAAAAGATTACGACCGTAAAGCAAGCTATCGACTACATCGAGGCCAAGAAGAAGTAAATTGGGGCCGCGTTTGCCATCTGAGGAAACGTGCCCGCGCAGAGTAGTCGTCACGGGCATCGGCCTCTTGAGTTCGGTTGGCACGGGAACGGAGGAATGCTGGTCGGCCATCCGCGCCGGAAAACCGGGCGTCGACCTCATCACGCAGTTCGACGCTTCACAATTCGCTTGCCGCATCGCCGGTGAAGTCAAAGCCTTTGACCCTCTCCGATACGTCGAAAAAAAAGATGTCAAGAAAATGGGGCGGTTCATCCAGTTCGCGATGGCCGCTAGCGAATTCGCAGTAGCCTCCGCGGGATTGACGGTCGCAACCGAACAGGAAGCCGAGAACGTAGGCGTTTACATCGGCAGCGGCATCGGAGGATTCGAGGTCATCGAGCGCGAGCACAAAGTGCTGCTCGAACGAGGGCCGAGCCGCATGTCCCCGTTCTTCATTCCCTCATGCATCGTCAACTTGGCAAGCGGATACGTCTCGATCAAGTACCACGCCAAAGGGCCCAATTCGGCTACCGCGACCGCCTGCACCACCAGTGCGCATTCCATCGGCGATTCCTACCGCTTGATCCAGCACGGCGATGCCGAAGTGATGATCTGCGGCGGCAGCGAAGCCTGTGTCACGCCCATGGGCATCGGAGGGTTCGCGGCCATGCGCGCCCTCTCGACGCGCAATGACGAACCCCACCGTGCATCCCGGCCCTGGGATAAAGAGCGCGACGGCTTCGTAGTGGGCGAAGGCTCGGGAATTTTGATCCTCGAAGAATTAGAGCATGCGAAACGCCGCGGCGCGCCCATAGTCGCCGAAATCGTCGGCTACGGCATGAGCTGCGATGCTCACCACATCACCGCGCCACCGGACGACGGCGAAGGCGCATATCGCGTCATGCGGAATGCGCTCCGAGATGCAAAAATTGAGCCTTCGCAAGTGCAGTACGTAAACGCCCACGGCACATCCACCGACGTCGGGGACCGCGCGGAGACCATCGCCTTGAAGCGCGCTTTCGGCGAACATGCCCACTACGTAGCCGTCAGCTCGACAAAATCGATGACCGGGCATTTACTCGGCGGCGCAGGAGGGTTGGAAGCGGGGCTCACGATTTTGGCTATTCGCGATCAGATCGCGCCGCCCACTATCAATCACGAGTTTCCCGATCCGGAGTGCGATCTCGACTACGTGCCCAATCAGGCGCGTCCTATGAAGATCGAGTACGCATTGTCGAACAGCTTCGGATTCGGCGGCACGAACGGCTGTTTAATCTTTAAGCGATTCACCGGCTAAGTTGCCCTCCCTATGCGTAATCGCCGGCGGCGGTCCGGCGGGGATGATGCTCGGCTTCCTCCTCGCACGGTCCGGAGTGCGGGTGCAGGTGCTCGAAAAACACGCCGATTTCTTCCGTGATTTTCGCGGCGACACCATTCACCCCTCGACCCTCGAGTTAATGCACGAACTCGGCCTGCTTGACGAGTTCCTCAAAGTACCGCACGAAGAAGTAAGAGAGCTTGCGGGCGTCGTCGGCGGCGAGACGGTCAAGATGGCCGACTTCTCGCATCTCCCAACCAAATGCAAATTCCTCGCCCTCATGCCGCAGTGGGATTTCCTCAATTTCCTCGCCCAGCAGGCCAAGCGCTATAGCGGATTCGAGCTGCATACGGAAGCCGAAGCGGTCGACGTAATCTTAGACCGCGACCGAGTTCGTGGCGTGCGCGTGAAGACTCCTGCGGGCGTGTCGGATTTCGCGGCGGATCTCGTAATTGGCGCCGACGGCCGGCACTCTACGATCCGCGAGCGCGCCGGCTTGGCAGTCCGAGACATGGGCGCGCCCATGGACGTGCTGTGGATGCGCCTGTCGCGCAAGCCCGGCGATCCCGGCCATACGCTCGGATACGTTGTTCCAGGCCAGATTTTAATCCTGATCACTCGCAGCGACTATTGGCAGTGCGGCCTAGTAATTCGCAAAGGCGCATTCGACGAAATTCGTGCGCGCGGTTTGCCCCCTTTTCGCGACGCCTTAGCGGGCATAGCGCCTTTCTTGCGCGATCGCCTCGAGGAAGTCGACAATTGGGATCAGATCAAGCTGCTCACAGTAAAAGTCGACCGTTTGCCCACCTGGTACCGGCCAGGATTATTGTGCATCGGCGATGCCGCCCATGCAATGTCGCCGATAGGCGGTGTCGGAATCAACGTCGCAATCCAGGATGCCGTCGCAGCGGCCAATATCTTGTGCGATCCACTCCGCGCCGGAACCGTTTCGCCGGATGACTTGGCTCGCGTACAACGCCGCCGAGAATTGCCGGTGCGCATCATACAAACCGCGCAAATAGCCATCCAAAACCGCGTCATCCGGCGCGTCCTCGCAACCGACAAGCCCATATCTCTACCGTGGCCGCTGAAACTGCTCCAGCGCCACCCGGCGTTTCGCCGCATCCCCGCCCGCCTAATCGGCCTAGGCTTCCGCCCCGAGCACATCCGCACGACATGATCCACCAACCCGCCCCAATCAAGGGTAGGTTGGGGTACCCAGCGCGCCTTTCGTCATCACCACGATCCAGACGTCTCGCACCTCAACACCGAGCCGGAAGCGTGAGCGACCTAAAAGGTGCGCCGAAGTCATGTGTATAATCGGAGCATACCGTACACACCATGCGAACCAACGTTGTAATCGACGACAAACTCATGCGGGACGCCTTGCGCGCCACGGGCGCCAAAACTAAGCGCGAGGCAGTCGAGCTCGGTTTGAAGACGCTCGTAAGGCTGCGCAAGCAAGGCACGATTCGAGAGCTCCGGGGCTTGGGCTGGGACGGTTACGATCTCGAAGGCATGAGGACCGACCGTTGATCCTAGTCGATTCTAGTGTCTGGATCGACTATTTTAGGCAGCGCAGGACGCCACACGCCCAGAAGCTCGATACGCTGCTCGGATCCGCGTCGCTCGCAACTGGCGACTTGGTTTTGGCCGAAGTTCTGCAAGGGTTCAACGAATCGCAGGCGTTCGAAAAGGCGGTCGCAAGTATGACATCGCTGACGATTGTTCGTCTCGGTGGCCGCGATCTCGCCATCCAGGCTGCACGAAATTTTCAAGAACTCCGGCGCTTGGGAATCACCGTCCGCAAAACAATCGACACAATTATTGCCACGCGATGTATCGAAAGCGGATATACTCTGCTGCACGACGATCGCGACTTCGATCCCTTCGTGAAGCACCTAGGCCTACGTTCGCTGATGTAACCGTCGACTCACTACCCCAATCACCCCGCCACCAAACTTACCCCGAATCCCGCAACCGCCGCGACAAGCGACAAAAACCTTCCCGCTACCGCACTCAGCAGAAGAAAGGGCGCGAGGTACGGGCCGTTCGGCAGCCACGGCGAAATCGCCGCCCCGTATGTGAAATACGCAATCAGAACCCATTCCGAGTTCCGAACCCTTCAGCCGCGCCATCTCGCGCTAGTTTCGCCGAGGCCCAAACAGCAGCGCGATCCCGGCCAGCACCCCGGCCCACACCGCCCAAGTCGTCAAGTAGTGCTTGTCGATCAGAATTCCCGCCAGGATCGGCGCCGTAATCTGCGCTATCGACATCAGCGATTGCGTCAGCCCGATAATGACGCCCTGTTCCCGTCTCCCGGCCCTTTGCGTAATCAGGCTCGTCAGCGCCGGCCGCAACCCCGCCCCGCCGATTGAAGTAAACACAATCACCCACAGCAATTGCCCAATCGTGCGCGTGAATCCGACCGCCGAGTATCCGACCATCGCTGCCACAAACCCCAATCGCACCACGCTCGCATCGCCGATCCATTTCACCAGCCGGCCCACCACCCCGCCCTGCATGATGATGCCGATAAAACCGTTGAACGCGAAAATGTAGCCCACTTCCCGCACCCCTACCGCGTGCCCGTGCCACAAATAACGCCGCTCCGCAAACAGTGCGAATCCCGAAATGAACGTTGTGAACGCGAGCGCAAACAAGAACCATTGCCCGAGCAAGCGAGCAAGCGCCGGGTCACGAAAATATCTGCGGTACTCGCCCCACGAGATAAGCGACAAGCGTCTCCCGCCCGGCCCCGCATCGGCGCCCTCAGCATCGCGGTATTCGTGTATCGCCTCGCGCCTCGGCAGTAGAAAAAAGGTACAGCAGATGCTCGTGAACGAAAGCGCCGACGCCGCGAATATAGGCGCCTGATATCCGAAGTGCGCGAGGTAGCCCGAAACCGCCGGCCCGACAAGAAATCCAATCCCGAACGCAATCCCGATCAGGGCGAACGACTTCGTCCGCTCCTCCTGCCGCGTGACATCGCTTATGTACGCCTGCGCGATCGTCAGGTTGCCCGCCGTCGCGCCGTCCAGCGCTCGCGCCAAAAACACAATCCACAACTGGCCCGCGAAGGCGAGAATCAGAAATCCCGCAAGCGTGCCCGCCTGACTTACGAGCAAAATAGGTCGACGCCCTACTCGATCTGACAACTGGCCCAGAATCGGTCCCGCGATCAGTTGGCAAACGGCGTAAATCGACACGATCGCGCCGACCGCCGTCGGCGACGCCCCCAACCGCTCGGAAAAGAACGGCAGCAGCGGCAAAATGATGGTGAACCCGAGCACGTCGACCGCGACGATGAGAAAAATCGGCAGCAGCGGCGACGCCAACCCGCGTTTCGGCGTTGCCGGCCCCGAAATCTCAGCCGAGGATCGAATCACACTTCGATCTTAACGACGCACCGTCTCCTTCAAACCCCTGCAGTGCCCAAACCTGCTACACCCCCCAGGCCTCTTCTCGTGGGGCGGCCAACCCCCTCCCCCGCAACTCCATTGCATCTCCGTCTTCCCTCCTAACTCACATTGGAGGAGAATAGAGACAATTAAATTCGCGTCCATAATCGACGATGTCGAGTCCTCCCCCGCCCGGGGGGGTTCGAGGATGGTTTTCAAATGAAGCCTGCTCCGTGGATCAAAGGCGTTTCCGGCGAGGTCGTAACCGATACACCGGAAACGGGAGATGACAGCCGCTTTCTGCCGTATCAAGTCGTCGCCATCGGTGCGAGCGCCGGTGGCGTCGAGGCGTACCTGCAGCTATTCGATTCCCTCCCTGCCGACACCGGCATGACGTTCGTCTTGATCCCGCACCTTTCGCGAGACCACGAAAGCCATCTCGTCGAAATCCTCAGCCGTAACACCCCAATGACGGTTGCCGAGGTGCAGCATGACATGCAGCCGCAGTGCAATCACGTTTACATTCTTCCGCCGAATAAATGGGCGCGCATGCACCGCGGCAAGTTTATCTTGGAAGCCCGCCCTGCGGACCAGCTTTCGCGCCCCATCAACCACTTCTTCCAATCCCTGGCGGTCGACCAGAAGACGCGCGCCATCGGCATCATTCTGTCGGGGACGGACTCTGATGGTGCGGTAGGCCTCTCGGATATCAAGAGCGAGGGCGGCATCAGCATCGTGCAAGCGCCCGACACCGCTCAGTACCGCGACATGCCGATCGCAAGCATCGCAGCCGACCACGTCGATTTGATTCTGCCTCCCGCGCAAATCGGCCCGGAGCTCGCGCGCATCAGCCGCCAGCTCGCGAAGCCTGAAACGCTGGTCATCGAAGCGGCGCAACCCGGCGACGACGAGCACGATTTCCTGCGCATCCTCACCATGCTGCGCAATGTGTCGGCAATCAACTTCCGCCATTACAAGCCCACTACCCTGCGCCGCCGGCTCCTGCGACGCATGTTGCTCGAGCGAATCGATACGCTGAGCGATTATGCGAGATTTCTGCAAACCAATCCGCGCGAGCTGCGCGCGCTCCAGGAAGATCTGCTCATCAACGTCTCGCGTTTCTTTCGCGATCCCGACGTTTTCGACGCACTGAAAGCCGACATCTTCCCTCGGATGTTCGAAGACCGCGGGCACGATCAGCAGCTCCGCATTTGGGTCCCCGGGTGCGCGGCAGGGCAGGAAGCATACACCATCGCCATATGTCTGCTCGAATTCCTTGCCGACCGTTCGAGCGACCTCTCGGTTCAAATTTTCGGCACCGACGCGAGCGACCTATCGATCGCCAAGGCGCGCTTGGGCACCTATCCCGAAACGCTCAACAATGAGGTTTCAGCCGAGCGCTTGCGGCGCTTCTTCACCAAGGTCGACAAAGGCTATCAGGTCGGTAAGCGCGTCCGGGATTTGTGCATCTTCGCGCGGCAAAATCTGTCTGTCGATCCGCCGTTCTCCCGCCTGGACCTCGTTAGCTGCCGTAATGTCCTGATCTACTTCGCTGCCGAATTGCAGAATCAGGTCGTTCCCACGTTTCACTATGCGTTGCGCCCGAATGGCTACCTCTTGTTGGGCGCGTCTGAATCCATACGCGGCTATTCGCACCTGTTCCAGCAGATCGATCGCAAGCACAAGTTCTTCATCCGCCTGGAGTCCGCTTCACGGCTTCATCTGAGCCACATGCCCCGCGTTCAGCCGATCGAATCCAAGGGTCAGGCTGTCCTAGGCGCCGACAATTGGGGGGAAGTCGACCTTCAGCGCGCGGCCGATCGCATCGTCCTCCCGCGCTACACTCCGCCCGGCGTGGTTATCAACGACAAGGCCGAAATTCTCCAAACGCGCGGGCACACCAGTCCCTTCCTCGAAATATCGCCCGGAACCGCCAGCCTGCAACTATTCCGGATGGCGCGCGAAGGCTTGGTGAGCCCGCTGCGGGAGGCCGTCGAGCGTTCTATCCAGTTGAATATTCCCGTGCGTTTGGATCACGTGCAAGTGCCCTACAACGAGGAGCTGCTGGATGTCGCAATCGAGGTGCTGCCCATCCCGACCGTCGCCACGCGCGCCCGCACCTTCATCGTGCTGTTTGTCACCAATGCGCAGCCCGGCAATGCCGCCGCGTCCATCAAAGGGCTGCATGACCTGCCCGAAAGTCTCGAAGAGAGAGATCTCCAGCTCATCCGTCTCAAGCAGGACCTGGAATCGAACAAGCTCTACCTCAACACGCTCCTGGACGACCGCGAAGCCAAGAACCAAGAGCTTGTATCCGCCAACGAAGAGATTCAATCGGCAAACGAGGAGCTTCAGAGCACCAACGAGGAGCTCGAGACCACCAAAGAAGAGCTGCAGAGCGCAAATGAAGAGCTGCAGACCGTAAACGAAGAATTGCGGCAGCGCAATTTCGTACTCACCCTGGCTACCAACGATCTTTCCAATCTGCTGAACAGCGTAAATCTCCCGGTGCTCATGCTCGGCAGCGATCTGAATATCCGCCATTTCACGCCGCCCACCCAGCGGCTGATCAATCTTCGATCGACCGACATCGGTCGCCCCTTGGCCGATATCCGAATGAATTTCACTGTCGAAAATCTCGACACGATTTTCAGCGAGGTTTTGGAGACCTTGGCGCCGCGCGAAATCGAGTTTCAGGATTCCGAGGGCCGCTGGCACCATTTAAGAATTCGGCCGTACCGCACGACCGAGAATAAGATCGACGGCTTGGTCCTCGTGATCGTCGACGTGGACCAACTCCGCCGAAGCCAGCAGGAGCTACGCGAGGCGCGCGATTTTGCCAGCTCCATCATCGAAAACGTTCCGCTGCCGCTTGCGGTCCTGAATCTGGATCTGCGCATTCGTACGGTGAACGATGCCTTTCGCTCACTTTCCGGGCCCGCCGGCAGCTTCGACGGTCGGCTGTTCGGCGACGTAGCGGCGCGCTTGGGCATTGATGGAATCCAGGCTCAACTCGAAGGTCTGGTAAGTGACGGGGCGAGCTCGCAGCGCTTCGATTTCGAGCGTGAAGCGGCGGGAGAGCAACGGCGCGTGTTTCGCGTCTCCGGCTGCGTTCTCCAACCGCATCAGGAACGCGTGCTGCTGGTCACCATCGAGGACGTTACAACTGGATCCGAAGCGCAACGCCTGCTCGTGATCGAGCGCGAACGGCTGGCTAAAGAGGTGCAGTCGACCACTCAACAGTTGGGCCGCACGCAGGAAGAGCTTCGCGCTTTGACCGCACGATTAATGCAAACCCAGGAAGATGAGCGGCGCCGCGTCGCGCGTGAGCTGCACGACGATGTAAGTCAAAAGCTCGCGCTGCTCGCAAACGATACGCAACGCCTGGAGGATCAAATCAAGAAGAATCCCGCCGCGGCTAAAGAGTTGCGCGACCTGAATCGCCGCATCAGCGAACTGTCACAGACCATCCGCGGCATCTCGCACCGGCTGCATCCTTCCGCTATCGAGGATCTCGGCCTTTCGAGTGCGCTCAAAAACATCGTCGAAGAGTTTGGCGCCCGAGAGAATATGCCCGTCTCCTTTACGCGCCGGAACGTGCCCGCCGATCTCCCCCTCGATGTCGCGACAAACGTCTATCGGATCGCGCAAGAGGCTCTACGTAACGTCAGCAAACACGCCGGAAAAACGCATTTGAAAGTCAGCCTCGTGGGATTCGACCAGCGAATTCAACTGGAAGTGGCCGATTTTGGAGAGGGCTTCGATGCATCTTCCGGTCGCAGCGGCCTCGGGCTCGTAAGTATGGAAGAACGTGCCCGTTTGCTGCACGGGACTCTGAACGTCGAATCCGCGCCCGGTAAAGGCACTCGCGTGACCGTCCAAGTGCCTGTGCCCGAGCAAACGGAGCAGCCATCGTGAGCCTACTGCGCGTCGTTCTCGCCGACGATCACGCGCTCATTCTGGAGAGCCTCGCGCTCACCTTGAAAGACGAGTTTGACATCGTTGGAACCGCCGTCGACGGAGGCGCCTTGATCGCCGAAGCCGAGCGCCTGCGTCCCGACCTCATACTGCTGGATCTCCGCTTGCCCGTGCTGAATGGATTGCAAGCCGCCCGGCAGATTTCGCGCACCGTCCCGGAGGCGAAGCTTGTCTTTTTGACGCAGCACGGAGGCCGCGAATATATCCAAGCGGCGTTTCGCGCCGGCGCGCGAGCGTACGTTCTGAAGGATGTGATTCGCACAGAGTTGCTGGCTGCGCTTACCGAAGTTGTGGCAGGGAGGTATTACGTCACCCCAAGGCTATTGAGCGCCGAAGTGCAATCTCGCTTTGACCCCGCCAAGAACCCGGGAGAGCTGTTTGGCAACGGCATCTCCCGCTTACAGCGCGACATATTGGTTCATCTGCGCAGCGGACGAGATGAAGAAGACATTGGTCGTCGTCTCCGGCTTCCCGCTGCGGCCATTCGCTCCGAAATCGAAGAGCTGTCGGAAGAATGGAATGCTCGCAGCAAACGTGAGCTGGTGCGGTATGCCGTAACCTCAGGATTGATAGCGCCCACAGAAGCCGTGAACGAAGCGACCGGAGCGCCGACCAACGAGTTGAGAGCCAACTAGGAGCTTTGGATGCCGAAACACGACATTATCGCGATTGGCGCCTCCGCCGGAGGAGTCGAAGCGCTGCAGCAGATTGTCTGCGCCTTGCCCGGCAGCTTGCCCGCCGCTGTCTTCGTGGTGCTGCACTTGTACCCCCGCAGCGAAAGCCTTCTCCCGCAAATTCTCAGTCGGGCGGGCCCTTTGCCGGCTGTTCACCCCTCAGATGGGGAGCGCATCGAGCGCGGCATCATCTACGTTGCTCCCCCCGACAACCACTTGCTCATCGAGCGTGAGCACGTTCATATCGATTCTGGTCCCAAAGAGCAACATCAGCGCCCGGCCATCAACGTAACCTTCCGGTCGGCGGCGCAATCGTATGGACAGCGCGTCGTAGGAGTCGTATTGACCGGCGCGCTCGATGACGGAACGGCAGGATTATGGGAGATCAAACGGCGAGGTGGCATCGCCGTAGTTCAGAATCCCGAGGAAGCAAGTTTTCCCTCCATGCCCTTGAGTGCCATACGGGAGGTGGAGGTAGATCACACCGTCGCGGTAGCTCAAATTGGATCCTTGTTAGCGCGGCTGGCTGATCAAGATTCGTCGTCAACAGGTCCTAATGGAGACCAGAATGAAATGTCACCTATCGTCACCGACTTGACATGCCCCGATTGTCGAGGCACCATCTGGGAAACGCAACGCGGCCGCTTGACCGAGTACCGCTGCCGCGTCGGCCACGTATTCTCGCCGAAGAGCATGCTGACCGAGCAGTTTGCGGCGCAGGAAAAATTACTGTACAGCGCCGTCGTGTCGCTCGAAGAGGGAGCGTCGCTGGCGGAGCGCTTGGCCGAACAGTTCGGACCCGGCCTGCGCCGGCGATTGCTCGAGGAGGCGCAAGAGCGCAGGGAGCAAGCGGACACGGTTCGCCATGTGCTTACCAGCCGCCGCGCCTTCAGTCTGGATTGAGTCTGAAAGGATCGTGAGCGTTCCCGCTTGTCGGAAGTCGTGTCGTTATGAACCAGTCGATCTCGGAGACGTTCTCCGACTGCGAGAGAATCCGCTTCGATCTCATCGAGACCGAACTGGATCTAGGTTGCACCTTCGTCAGAATCGCCGCCGACGCAAGGAACGACCCCGTCAAGCAAAAGCGGAATACTGAAAATGCGCGGCTGGCGTACGACACGGCATGCCGCTTGATCGCCCGCTCGCTTCTCAACGAAGATCAAATGACCCACCTTCAAGCCCGCACCGAAGGATTGCGGCATCAGCTCGTCGCGCTCGAAGAAGTCATTCCCTAATTCTTCGCGCGCTTTCACGCGATCGTAACCTGAGGCGGATATTCAAGACAGAGGAGGAATTCTTCTTGTCTTGTGCTTATAGAAGTTTATTAGCTGCTGTTCTGATCGCGCCGCTCAGCGCCGCGCCGGCTCAGTCCGGCGGAGCCGCAGGAAAGCATTTCGCTGCAAGCGGCGCGGTACAACGCGTTCTGCTGATCAGTATTGATGGGATGCACGCCGTCGACTATTTGAATTGCTCGAAAGGCCTGGAGGGAGTAAATGGCGGCGAGACGTATTGCCCGACCCTCGCGGAACTCGGCTCGACGGGAATCAATTATCGGAATGCGAGCACCTCAAAGCCCTCGGATTCGTACCCCGGGCTGACTGCGATCGTTAGCGGAGGATCGCCGCGCAGCTTTGGCGTGTGGTACGACGTCGCTTACGATCGAGTCCTCGCGCCCCCGCAGATCACAAGCGGAAACGGTCTCGCCGGCGGCACGTGCACCGTCAACCAGCCAAACGGAACCACCACCGAATATGAAGAAGGCATCGACCGCAATCAAGCGCTGCTGAATGGAGGCGCGCCCGGTGCAGGCCCGACCGACGGCGGAATCGCGTCAATTGATCCTAAGAAACTGATCCGCGACCCATATAACAACTGCGCGCCGTTATACCCGTGGAACTTCGTCCGCAAAAACACAATTTTCGGCGTTGTTCACGAGAACAATGGCTATACCGCGTGGTCCGATAAGCATCCGGCATACTCGTCCGTTAACGGCCCGGGCAACGGGACGAACGTTGACGATCTCTACACGCCCGAAATCAATTCGGACGTGACGAATGCCGTTAACCAGAAAGCCGTCGCCGGCATCACGACGACCTTGGGCGAGTCTTGCAGCACGCTTGATCTTTCCCATGGCGTCAGTGCCTGGACCGACAGCTTTTTCGATGTACGCTGCTACGACACGCTCAAAGTTCAGGCTATTCTCAACGAGATCAACGGCAAGAACCATCTAGGCACGGTCACCACACAAGTGCCGAACCTGTTTGGGATGAATTTCCAGGCAGTGAGCGTCGGCGAGAAGCTGATTGAAAACGGCGTCAAGGGCGGGTATCTGGACGCCGAAGCGACACCGTCGGCCGACCTTGTCACCGAGATCCAATTCGTCGATCGATCGATCGCCGAAATGGTGCATGCAC
>Ga0213875_10001984_pt1 | contig 12654 bp, 11 predicted proteins | sample BarmaccomBMRX_R8_FD_160105 | JGI IMG/M metagenome (GOLD analysis project Ga0213875, IMG submission 160105) | Root-associated microbial communities from Barbacenia macrantha in rupestrian grasslands, the National Park of Serra do Cipo, Brazil - RX_R8 | ecosystem: Host-associated > Plants > Roots... | reverse complement strand
CAAGGCCTCAACCAACACTCACCAAACCACGATCCGGTCAGCGTCATCCCGCTGGACGTCCCGATCATCCGCCGAAAGGTCCTCAGCGACATGATCAACGAGTACCGGCGAGTCGCCTGACCTGGTCCCCGACTGCGCACCGACTTTTGGCACGGTACAGGCTCGGGCACGAGCGCAAAGACGTCGACGACCTGTACTCACACGTCACCGAGCAGATGATCGAGGACACACTGACGGCCCTCCAGCTGCGGTGGGAGCAGGATGGCGGATGGACCTGGGCCGAAAACCCCGCTGTGGAGCCAGAAGCGGCATGACCTCTTCGGATTCGGGGTCGTGGTCAGCAGACCGTGCTCCCCATGTGCTCCCCACAATCAAAAACGGCCCGCCAATGAAGGTCATCGACAGGCCGTCTGACCAGCGAAAACACACTGTGGGCGATACTGGGATCGAACCAGTGACCTCTTCGGTGTGAACGAAGCGCTCTCCCGCTGAGCTAATCGCCCGCTTCCGCGGTACGGCAGGACTCTACACGGCCGTCCCAGTCACAGCGACGCGGGGTGGTTGCCCGGCGGCACCTGGACACGCATCGCCACAGACAGCGTGGCTGATCCGGCCGCGGACAGCGACGATCACCGAGGCGATCACGAATGGCCACTGGCGACGACCTTGGTCGGCGTATCCGGCATAGTCCTGCCGGGCTCGAGGGACACCGCGAAGCCCGCGTGTGCCGCCGCGGAGGCGGACCAGTGCAGTGACTCAGGACCGGCGCCGGCACTGGACACGTCGAACACTGCAAGGGGCTCCGGTTTGCCGTTGGTGAGCCCCCAGAGCACGTAGGTCTGGTTGGCCATGTCATTGGGAGTCAGACCGGCCGGCACCAGCTCGGCCTGGCCGCCGCCAGACAACAACACGGCGAGCTGTTCACCGGTTCCCGAGCTGAGCTGGACACGCCGCATGGAGGGGTCGGTGAGGATGCCGACCATCCTGGCCTGCTCGGCCTCCTGGATCCGTTCCCGACTGGCGACCTGGCCGAGCCGCACCCCGAGCACAACGGCGATTCCCGAGACCACGACCAGCAGGACCGCCGCGGCCACCAGGAGCCCACACCACACACGGCCGCGTGACTCCAGCGCGACCACGGGTGCCGCCGGCTCCGTCGGCGTAACCTGCGGGATTCGTTCCACCGCAGCCATCAGCCGATCACGCAGGCCGGGCGGGGGTTCCTCCAGGGGCACCGAGGTACCGAGCAGGGCGCCCAGCCTCTGCGTCGAGCTCGCGGTCTCCTGGCATGCCGCACATCCTGGCAGGTGTGCATTGACCAGGCCGTCCTCGTGAGCCTCGAGGGCATGCAGTGCCCAGCCAATCACCAACTCGTCGCATGGGCACCGTCCTTCGTTCCGAGGCGCATTCACCAGCGTGCCCCCGTCCTCATGTCTCCGAGTAGCGAGGACAGGATGCCCCGCAGTCGCCGAACACCAGCGAAGGTTCGTGACTTGACCGTGCCGAGCGGAAGACCAGTCAGTGCGGACACCTCGCGCTGGGTGTATCCGCCGAAGTAGGCAAGCGTGATGACCTCGCGCTGTTCCCTGGGCAACCGCCCGAGCGCCTCCCGCACCTGTCCCCCGAGGACTCCCGCCAGCGCATCCTGGTCGGCACCTGGTCCCGGTGACACGAGCCGCTCGGCGACCTCGTCGGCCTGTGGCACCGTTCGTCGACGCTGCACGGCCTCCTTACGCACTCCGTCGACGGCTTTATGGTGCACCAGCGTCAGTAGCCAGCTGCCGAATCCGCCGCGCCCCGGGTCGAACCCGGACGGGTTGCGCCACAGCGCCAGAAAGGCCTCCTGCACCACGTCCTCAGCGAGCTCCGGATCGATGCAGATCCGTCTGGCCAGCGAGTACGCGTGCCGGCAGTACCGGTCGTAGAGTTCGCCGAACGCCTCGCAGTCCCGGTTGGCGACCCTGCCCACCAACACGACGTCGGTCGGCGCTCCCTCCGTGGTGACCTTCTCGGTCCTTCCACCGGAGGCATGACTCCAGGCAGGGGGAACGGGCAATTCAGCCACTACGGAAATCCTCACGTCCAGACATTCGCGCGACATGCGGTACCAGGTTCAGAGTAAACCGAGCAAGATGGAAGGTGATGAGGGAGAGTAGGGTCACCGGACAGCACCACTTGATCACCCTACGCAGTAGTTCAGACCTGGATGGGGGATCAAGTCGCTCCGCAAGCGGTACTACCCACTCCAGCTTGACACCCGAGGAGCACGGTCATGTCCCGGTCCGAAATGCGAGAAGGGGGCGGAAGGGTAACGACGATGCGCAATGATCACGTCACGCTTCGCTCCACGGCACTGTTCGACCTACTCGCCCCACGTACCTCCACCGTGCCCGTCCAGGTGGAACTGCGCTACGACACCCGGGATCCCTACGCCGCGGTGGCCGCCTTCCGTACCGGTCGGGCCGGCTGGGTCGAGTGGTGTTTCGCAAGGGATCTGCTCGCCGATGGGCTCGTTGCCGAGTCCGGCGACGGTGACGTCCGTATCCGGCCCGCCGACGACGACCCCGAGGTCGTCGTGGTCGAGTTGAGTTCCCCCTCTGGCCATGCGACCTTTGAAGCCGCCGCCGAGGATCTCGTCGACTTCCTCGATCGCACCTACGACGTCGTGGTACCCGGCAACGAGCATCTGTGGGTCAACGTCGACCAAGCGCTAACCCACTTGATCTCCAACGACTCGAGCTGACCGACAGCACCTGTCACACCAGCCCACCAGGCACGACACGAAGATCAGACCCCCGATTTGGTCGCCGAGGAGGCGTTCGATAAGGTTTGACCGTACCGGAGGAGCCGATGTGCCGCCGATCGCCACACCAACGGGTGCGCGATGGCGAACACAGGAACCTCGTGTACATGCGGACGTAGCGCAGTTGGTAGCGCATCACCTTGCCAAGGTGAGGGTCGCGAGTTCGAGTCTCGTCGTCCGCTCGACAGCGGCCCTTGGCATTCGGGTCGATGTCCCGGCGAACACCTCCGCCGGGACTACGTCAGTTGCGGCGGCCACGTCGCAATCGGCGGAGTGGCCGAGTGGCTTAGGCAAGGGCCTGCAAAGCCCTGTACACGGGTTCGATTCCCGTCTCCGCCTCGGGCGATTAGCTCAGTGGGAGAGCACTACCTTGACACGGTAGGGGTCACTGGTTCAATCCCAGTATCGCCCACCAGGTATCTATGCTGGTCAGACAGCCCGCCGATGATCATCGGCGGGCTTTTCTGTGCCCGCGGGAGCAGGGGGACCGGGCGATCCGGGTGTCAAAACCATGAGAGGACCGTCCCGTGGGGTCACTGACCATGATCGCTTTCCTCCCATCTCTCGATGGAGGAATCACCGGACATCGCACGGGTGTCACGCGGGTCCAGGAAGGGCTCCCGTTCGGCGGGATGTCCTTCCTCAATGCGCTGACCGCGAGCCAGCTCGGCGTCGAACTCCGCGCCAAGCAGAACAGCGATGTTCGAAATCCACAACCACACCAGGAAGATGATTACCGCGGCCAGGGAGCCATAAGTCTTGTTGTAGGAGCCGAAATGCGCGACGTAGAACGCAAACCCCACTGAGGCCACTGCCCAGACCAGTACCGCCAGTATGCCACCGGGGCTGAGCCACCGAAACCCCAGCTGCCGGACGTTGGGGGAAGCCCAGTACAGCAAGGCGAACGCCAAGCTGACCAACAAAGCCACCACTGGCCACTTGGCGATATCCCACACCCGCACCGCGGTCGAGCCCACACCCAGCAGGTCACCGAGGCGCTGGGCTATCGCGCCGGTAACGACTATGCCGCCTGAGCACACCGCGATCAGCACCATCAACGCCACGGTCAATCCGATCTGCAGAGGCACGGTCTTCCACACCGGACGTCCCTCATCCACCTCATAGATCGCATTGGAAGCACGGATGAACGCGCCGACGTAACCCGAGGCCGTCCACAGCGCGCTGAGCACGCCGACGACAGCCAACGGTCCCGCCAGGTTCTTCGACCCCTGCAACTCGTGAATGGCGTTGATCAGCAGGTCGCCGCCCTGCCCCGGTCCGATCTGACGGACATTCTCGATCAGGGTCTGGGTCGCTGCCGGACCGAGCAGACCGAGAGCCGCGGTGAGTACGAGAATCCCGGGAAAAAGCGACAGCACACTGTAGTAGGTCAATGCCGCGGCCCGGTCAGTGAGATCGTCTCGGCGGAACTCCTTCACGGTTCGGGTCAGCACCGCCCACCAGGAGCGTTTCGACAACTCCGTCGGACCACGAGGAGCCCTGGCTGTCACACGCCCCGCCGTTTGATCCGAACTGTGTCTGGCCACTGGATCCCCATCGGTAGCCGGCAAGAAGCCTGGAGTACCCACCAGATAAGAGCGGCAACCGCGAACGACAACACGTCGCCGCGGCCAGCCCGGGGCGTCCGCAGGACACCAAGGGCCCACCTCAGTCGGTGCGGTCCGGCGGGGGCGTGCGCACGGAACTCGCGATGGAACCGCCAGCTTCGTCCGCTGCCTGACCGCGGTTGATCGCCTCATTCAGCACCTCGCGGTCCAGGTCCGCGTCCCCGCCATCGGTGAGGCCCACGTCCGGCTCCTCCTCGGCCAGCCGCTCCGACAGCGGCCTCGGACGTGCCTGCTCGTACGGTGTCATGCCGTACTTGTCGGCCTCCGCCCATCGCTCCGGCGGATCCATGCCAGCCTCAAACGGGTCGACCTCCAGGCGGTCTTCGTCGAGCTCCTCCGCCGTGCTCAGCGCGGCCGAGTCGTGCTCGGCGGGATCGGCGGGCTTGATGTCTTCAGGCGTGTATCCGACGTGTTCCTCGCTCACTGCGTCCTCCTCAATTCAGGCTTCCGACACACGGCATACCCGCTTCCACCGTGCGATCATTCACAGCGAATTGCGCGTCTGGGCGGGCGCAGCCCGAGAAGCGCTGGCGGGCCTGCCATCGGCAACAGTCCGGTCGTCCACCTCGTGCCAACGTGCCGCGGCCTGCCGGGTGAGCGTGGTGATCCACCGGAACCAGGCCGATCGGGACGCCACCGCACGCCCAGGCTGCGCTGTCGCGTTCTCGTTCCTGGGCAACATCCGGTCAACCAGGGACAACGCGCGAGTAGTCAGCCCCGGCAGGAGCCCGTGGGCACGCACCGCCACCTTGGCCGCCGGGGTCAGGATGATCTCCGCCTGGCCGCGCAACCCGGCACGCACGATGGCACGGGCCGCCCGTTCGGCGTCCATCGTCACGAACGGCAGGCTGTCGGCGATGGTGAACCAGGCATGCTCAGCGGTCCGGTTTCCCTTGAACAGGGCGTTGTCAGGCGACCCGGTTCGCATCAGTCCGGGTACCGCGGTGGTGACGCTGATCCCGTACTTGGCCAACTCGACACACAGCCCCTCGGAAAACCCAACCGCGGCATGCTTGGCAGCGACATACGGCAACAGGTGCGGAGCGGGCACCTTGCCGCCAAGGGACGTGACCGCGACGATTCGTCCATCGCCGACGCGGCGCATGACCGGCACCGCCGCGAGTACCGGATACGCCACGCCCCAGTACATTGTCCCCATCGCCATGGCGAAGTCGTCGACCGTCATCGCGGACACCGGTCCGACCTGGATGATTCCGGCATTGGTGACCAGGACGTCCAGACGGTTGAAATCGGCGACCGCCCGTGCCACCACAGCCTCGGCCTCTGCCCTGACCGAAACGTCCGCGGCGACGGTACTGACGGTGACGCCCTCTCGTCGCAGCTCCGCACCGGCACGAGCGATCCCCTCTGTCGACCGAGCGCATACCACCAGGTCGTGCCCCTGCCGGGCGAGCTCGCGAGCCAGCAGGAAGCCCAGGCCGCGGCTGGCACCGGTCACCACCGCCACCGGACGATCGGCGGTGTTCGATACGTCCGACATGTTGCCTCCTTTCCGTGTGGCATCAGCGGTCGGGGACGGCGTCTGCCTGTTCGCGCCGTTTCCTCCGATCGTTTGCCTCCCTCGCACCGGGTTACCCGGGATCGAAGGGGCCATCCGCCCGGTTCGGCGTCCGTACGGTTGTTTAGGAATCGTCGTGACGGGTCATCCAGGAGAGCAAGACCACGATTGACCTGGGGCACTAGTCGTGCTACTGCGCCGTGTTCCGGATTCCATCGGAGGGAACAGGGAGCGGTATGGGTGGACAACGGGCATCCGGCTCCTCGTCCTGCCGCGAGCCGCGGCGTCGGGCTGGCCGCTTCCCAACCGGTCCCGCTGGGGCCGGCTTCAGTGCGACGCCCTCTGCCGGCGGTACAAGCGAAGAGGGTATGCGTCCGGTATGGACATCTACACCGTGGGGCGCGACGCACGCGCTGACGGCCGGCCGGCCGACGGCCGACCATGTGGTCATCATTCCGGGACTCGGAGTGTCGACGTATCTGCGACCGACTGTCCAGGCTTTCGCCTGTTCGGGATTTCGCTGCTGGCTGGTGGATCCCCCGGGATTCGGCGACAGCGGCGACCCGCCACGTCCACTCGGTATCGGTGAAATCGCCGAGTCGATCCTGGCATGGCTGAAGCAACGCCGGCTCACCGAGATCACGCTGCTCGGGCATTCGTCTGGCACTCAGGTGGCTGCTCGAGTGGTCGCTGCCGCACCGGATCAGGTGGTCCGCTTGGTATTGGGCAGTCCAACGTTGGATCCGAGGTACCGAACCTGGCCAAGAACATTGGGACGGTGGCTGATAGATGGGACGCGCGAACCGCGCTCGCTCAGCAGTACTCAGCTGCCAGAATGGCGCAGGGCAGGGCCACGGAGACTGCTGCAGCTGTTCCGGTCGATGAAGACCGACGACCTGGAGCAGACGTTGGGCGCGGTCCGCTGCCCGGTACTGGTAATCCGCGGTGCTCGGGATCCCTTGTGCAGCGCGGAATGGGCAATCGGGTTGGTTGCGGGGCCGGACCGGGACCTGGTGGAGTTGCCTGGATTGCCACACGCCTTTCCTTACCGTGTGCCTCACGCCTTGCCGGGCGCGATCCAATCGTGGATTGGAGTGCGGCCATGAGCCGGAGTCCACATCGGATGATCGCGGGCTTTGACTCGGCCAGCGCGATGCTCGAGGCGACCGCGCGCGGTCTGCGTGGCCAGCCCTTCGATCGGCTCGGTCGGAGCAGAGGATTCGCCGCACTGCTGCACGCCGCCGGCCTGTTGCCTCGACCTCTGCGGCAACGGCTCTACGCGGCGGCCGGCGGCTGGGAAGGTGTACCGCCTGAGCGGCTCGGCGAGGTAGATGCCGAGGCCATCGCTGGTTGGGTGGTCGAGCACTATCCGCGGCCCCGGTACCCGGCGGTACTGCTCGGAGCTTCCAATGGTGCCGCCGTGCATGTAGCGGCCGCGTTGGGAGCGCCTTGGTTGCCGCAAACGGTACTGATACCGGTGCGGTGGCCCGGAAACTCGCCGGATCGACCAGACCTGGCCGCCGAGTTCGGCGCATCCGTGGCGCCCGCTCTGCTGGAGCGCAACCCGGACATCGTCCTGCACCATATGCACGACGCCAACCAAGATCAACTGATGATCCAGCGGATGGCCTACTTCCGGATCAAACGCCGTCGCCTCGGCACGGCCTATGAACGCTTTCTCCTAGACCGGCTTGCGCCGAATGCGCCGATCATCGTGCTCGCCGACCGGTCCCGGTGGCCGGTGACCACCGTGGCCGAGCGGCACGTCTACCAGATTGGTGCGCAGGGTGGCCTGGATGCCGAGGACTACGACCGGTGCGGCCTGTCCCCGGACGCCGCGGCGGCCGAAGCCGAGTGGGGCTTCGATGACGATCTGCTCGCGGACGTGCACCGATTCGCCGCTGAGCACGGCCACCCGGTGCATGTGCTCGACTATCCCGCGCCGCAGGCCCTGTCCGCGCCGGTCGCGCGGTTGTATCGAACGTGGCTGGCAGACGCCGGAACCAGGGCTGATCGGCTACTTGTCGAGTCTTTCCTGCTGCTGGACCCGATCCGTACGCTCCAGGCCGGTTGCGTTCCCCTGTGGACCATCTTCCCGGTGCGGTCCGCGCTGGACACCGCACGGGGTTATCTGGCTACCGCCGACCCCGCATACGCCACCGCCCATATCGGACTGTTCCCCCACGGCGTCCGTTCGCAGGGCCTCGTCCCGCCGCAACACTGGATCGAACGCGTCGGTGAACTTGTCGACTCGGCCGAGCTACTCGGCGTCGACCCCGACCGCTATCCGGCGGACTTCGCCGCACTGGTCCGCTACGGCCAGGCGCTGCGCGCCATGTCCCCAGCGCCTGGCCGCCGCCCCGAGCCGGGACGCATGCGGGTCACCATGGCGTTGGCGTTTCTTCCAGCTGCCGACAGAACAACCGAGTGAGTGTTCGCCATCAACGGAATGAGCGCCGTGGACCAGTCTCATGCACCTGTCGTCGACGCCGTTCGGGCCTACCGCGACCGGGGCCACCTGTCCTTCCTCCCACCCGGACACAAGCAGGGTCGCGGCGCTGACCCGCGAGTACTCGCCGCGCTGGGCCGTGCCGTGTTCGACTCCGACATCATCATGATGAACGGCCTTGACGACCGCACCATGTCCCGCGGTGTATTGGCCAAGGCCGAGAAACTGATGGCCGAGGCAGTCGGAGCCGACCATGCGTTCTTCTCCACCTGCGGTAGTTCACTGTCGGTCAAGAGCGCCATGCTCGCCGTCGCCGGGCCCGGCGAAAAGCTCCTGGTGTCCCGCAACGCGCACAAGTCGGTGGTCGCAGGGTTGATCATCAGCGGCGTTGCCCCCGTCTGGGTGCATCCGCGCTGGGACGCCGAGCAGCACTTCGCCTATCCGCCTGAGCCGGACGCGGTTGACGAAGCGTGCCGCCGCGAGTCCGGGGCCGAGGGCATGCTGCTGATCACCCCGACCGACTATGGCACCTGTGCGGATATCGCAGGCACCGCCGAGATTTGCCACAGCCACGACATCCCGTTGATCGTCGACGAGGCGTGGGGCGCCCATTTGCCGTTCCACCGCGACCTGCCGGCCTGGGCCATGGACGCCGGCGCTGATCTGTGCGTGACCAGCGTGCACAAAATGGGCTGCGGCCTGGAACAAGGCTCGGTCTACCATCTGCAGGGCGATCGGGTGTCGCCCACGGTGCTTACCGCACGCGCGGATCTGTTGGACACCACGAGTCCCAACGCCCTGATCTATGCTGGCATCGACGGCTGGCGGCGGCACATGGTCGAGCACGGTCACGAACTGCTCGGTCAGGCCATGCGCTTGGCCGCCGACACACGTGCCGCGCTCTCCAAGATTCCCGGCCTGCGCGTGCTCGGCGCCGACCTGGTCGGCCCCGGCCGCGCGATCGATCACGACCCACTCAAGATCGTCATCGACCTACACGAGTTGGGCGTGGCCGGTTACCAGGTCAACGAATGGCTTCGCTCGCACCAACGAGTCGATCTCGGCTTGTCCGACCATCGCCGCGTGGCTGCCCAGATCACCATTGCCGACGACTCCTGGACCTGCGAACGCCTGGTCTCCGCCATGGCGGACATGGTGACGCATATCGACGAGATCCCCTCCGCTTGGCCCATTCACCTGCCGGAGCCCGGTGAGCTCGAACTCGAGCAGGCCGCACTTCCGCGCGATGCCTTCTTCGGCCCGGCCGAGCAAGTCAGCGCCGACGAAGCGGTCGGGCGCGTCTGCGCGGAAACCATCAGTCCCTATCCGCCCGGTGTGCCTGCCCTTCTTCCTGGCGAGCGCATCACCAAGACCGTCGTGGAGTACCTGCGCTCCGGGTTGGCGGCCGGGATGTACATCCCCGACGCGGCCGACAAGAGTCTCGCCACCATTCGCGTGTCCACAATGACCACGAAATAGTCCGAAAGCACCGCCGCTGTCACCCAGCTTCGACGGGCCATACCAGCTCGTCGACCACGTCGGTCAACCGGTTTCGCCGAGCGAACGCGGCGCGCTGGCGTTGCGCGCCCCCGCCCTCCGCACGCAGCCGGGCGAGCGTCTCGGTAACGAACTCCTCATCTCCGGTCGACCGGAGCTGCGGCCGCACATGGCGCACCAGGTCATCAACCCGTCGCCATGTCGGTACCAGCGCACCACTGTCCGGGTCGACGCAGTGGCCGGACAACCCGTCCCGGGCGGCTCGCCACAGGCTAGCGGCAAGAACCTCCCGAGACGGACCGCCGCCGCGGGTACCGGGCGCGCTCCCCTCGTCCAACGCGCGCCCGGCGAGTCCTCGCACGAGTACTGCCAACAGGACGGCCTCCTCGACCGTCGCGGCCACGTCCGAGATCCGCACCTCGAGCGTTGGTTCATGGTCGGACAGTCGGACATCCCAGTAGATCATTCCTCGGTCCAGGATGGCGCCGGTACGCAGCAACGCGTCGACAAGCGACTCGTAGCGTTCTACGGACTCGAAATAGGGAGGTGGTCCGGACGACGGCCAGCGGGACCATGTGACACGACGCCAACTGGCGTGCCGGGTGTCCACACCGTCATGGAATGGCGAATTGGCTGTCAGCGCGAGCAGCACTGGCAGCCAAGGGCGGAGCCGATTACTGATCACCAGACCGCACGACCGGTCCGCGATGCCGATGTGGACGTGGCACGCACAAGTCAACGACACTTGAGCCAACGCACCGAACTCACGCTCCATGCGCTGGTAGCGGTCTTTGGGGGTGATCGGGATCCGCCTGGCCTCCGCCAGCGGCGCGACGCCGCTCGGCAGCAGACGCAACCCCTGACTGCCGGCCTCGATCGCCAGTTTGGCACGCAGGTCACGCAGTCCCTGCACGATCTCGTCCATGCTGGTGCACACATCCGTGGCGGCCTCGACCTGGCAGCGGCTCAGTTCGTACTCAACCTGGCCCAGTGGTTCGGGCACCCCGTCGGACACCTCCGGCCCACGGTCGGCCAGGTGACCGTGTCGGTCCACCAACAGGAACTCCTCTTCGACGCCCAGCGTCAAGGCGCCACCCGGTTCCATGAGGTCCTCCTGAAGCCGCCGTTGCGGCATGGATACCCCGTCGTGGGCCCGCTCATGCAGGCAAGAGGACTCCTCGCCGCGGCGTCGATCCATTTTCCCATCACTGGGGGTCCGGTTAGGTCACTGGCCTCACCGCTGGATGTCGGTGGCGATCACGTGGTGCCGGTGGATACCCCGCAGCCGGAGGCCTCTTCGGACGGCGAGTTCGCGGACGGCGAGCGCTACGGCCACGAGCACGAATCCGATCGCGAACAGCATCGTGATCGAGACGGCGGCTGGGTAGTCGCCCTGGGTGTCCGACACCGCGGTGTAGAAGGCGGTCGCGAGCACCGCCGTGCCGACCGCGGTGCCGATTCGCTGCCCAGTCTGCAGGGCGCCACCAGCCACTCCTGCCATGCGGCTCGGCACGCACTCCAGGGTCAGGGTGGTGTTGGGCGAAATCACCGCGCCTCCACCGATCCCGGCGACCAGCAGGGGCAGCGCCATTTCCCAGCCCAGACTGTGCACGGGCGCCACGGTCACCATCAGCGCCACCGCACCGAAGCCCAGCGTGACCAGGATCAGGCCGGTCACCGTCAGCCGGCGACCCCACCGGGGTATGAGTCTGCCCGACACCACGGCGGTGATCGAGGATCCGAGCGCGAACGGGGTGACGGTCAGGCCCGATTGCAAGGGCGTGTACCCAAGTCCTTTCTGCAGGAAGAGCGACATCACCAGGAAGACGCCGGTGAACCCGCAGAAGTACACGGTGCCGAGCACCAGGCCGGAATAGTAGCCGGAGACCTCGGTGAACAGCGAGAGTTCAAGCAACGGTTGCCCCCCGCGCCGCGTCACGCGCCGTTCCCATCGCACGAACGCGTAGCCGAATCCGGGGGCTGCCGCCAGCAACAGCCAGAGCCAGCCCGCACTGGCCCCTTCCGACCACACCAGCGGAAACAGGACGCACAGCACCGCGAAGCCCAGGAGCAGCGCGCCCCGGTAGTCGACCTCATCGCGAATCCTCGTCCGCGTGCGTTGTGCCTTCGGCACCCAGATCCACGCCAACACGAAGGCCAGCACCCCGACAGGAATGTTGACGTAGAACACCCAGCGCCAGCCGGACTCGTCGCCGAACAGCGACAAGATAGCCCCGCCCAGGACCGGCCCGGTGGCCGTCGAGATGCCGACCGTGGCGCCGAACATGCCAAACGCCCGTCCGCGCTCGGCGCCGCGGAACATGTCCTGGATCAGGCCGGAGTTCTGCGGGGTGAGCAGTCCCGCCGCCACACCCTGCAGCAGTCGGGCAACCACCAACGGCGTCTCGCCTGGCGCTGCACCGGCGAGCGCGCTAGTCAGCACGAACGCGGAAAGCGCGATGAGGAACATCCGCCGGCGGCCGAGCACGTCACCGAGCCTGCCTCCGGCCACCAGCGTGAGGCCGAAAGTCAGGGCATAGCCGGACACGATCCACTGTATGGTCCCGGCGGAAGCGTGCAGACTCTGTTGCATCGACGGCAACGCCACGTTGACGATACTGACGTCCAACAGGGTCATGAAGCCGGCCGCGAGGCTCACGGCGAGAGCCTTCCAACGCCGGGGGTCGGGTGTGCTCACCAGGTTATCCTCGACCACCACAGGGAGTCAGCGCACGACCGTGGAACCCGATGTGGCACG
>Ga0213875_10001983_pt1 | contig 12658 bp, 17 predicted proteins | sample BarmaccomBMRX_R8_FD_160105 | JGI IMG/M metagenome (GOLD analysis project Ga0213875, IMG submission 160105) | Root-associated microbial communities from Barbacenia macrantha in rupestrian grasslands, the National Park of Serra do Cipo, Brazil - RX_R8 | ecosystem: Host-associated > Plants > Roots... | reverse complement strand
AGGGTCCGCCCGGAGCGGCGCAGCAGCGGCGTGCCGATCTCGGCCTCGAGCCGGGCCAGGGCCCGGGAGACGCCCGACTGGGTGACCGACTCCAGCTCGCTGACCTCGGTCACCGTGGTGCCGTCGGCCACCTGCTGGAGCCAGCGCAGCGCATCGGTGTCCACATCTATGACTTTAGCTCATGCATACCTTGTCAATAAGTCATTGGACGCATAGATGCAGGCGACGCACACTGGAAGTGAGCCACTAGAACGGAGGAACCAACTCATGGCTTCCATGTTGACCGCGGTCCGCGAGCAGATCCGCGAAAGCCGCCAGGCGCACGCCGAGCGGGTCGCGCTGGCGCGCGAGATCGGCGGGTACCACAGCGATTCGGACCTGAACGACCTGCACGCGATCCTGGACCGCTACAGCGACCAGGACACCGCGCACATCCGCCGCATCCTGGCCAGCCAGCGCTCGCTCTGAGCGCCGGCCAGCTTCAGCCGCCGGCCAGGTGGCCCTTCAGCTCGGCCAGGAACGGCCCGGGCTGGTCGAGGTGGGGGCCGTGGCCGGCGTCCTCGATAACCACCTCGCGGTACTGGCCGCCGGCCACCGCGTAGCCGTTGAGCACGGCCCGGGTCTGCGCCAGCATCGGCTGCGGCGGCCAGGTCTGCTCGCCCGGCCAGCCGGGGATCGCGCCGAGCGAGCCCAGGTAGGCCAGATCGTACAGGGACGTGTCGGAGACGATCACGTCGTCGGCGCCGCGGATCCACAGCACCGGCGGCTTGGGCTCGACGCCGGACAGGTCGGCGATCCGGAAGTTGACCGGGGCCATCGTGTTGAGCACGCCGCGGTCGCCGGGCGCGAAACCGGGCCACGCCTCGGCCGGGCGCGAGTCACCCGGGTACCAGTCGTCGCCGATCCGGGTGGACAGCATCGACTCGACGAAGACGTCCAGGTGGTCGGGGACGTGCGGCGGCTTGACGTAGTGCGCCAGCAGCACGTTCCGCGGCGCAGCGGGCCGTCGTCGCCGCGGTCCTTACCGGCCAGCCGCTCCACGAACTCGGGGTTGGCGCTGCCGCCGCCGGACCCGGCACCGTACGGATCGCACAAGATGCCATCCAGGCCCCGGGTCCCGCCGAAGCCGAACGGGGAGACCGGGTCGACCAGCGTCAGCGACGCGACCCGGTGCGTGCCCGGCCGGTCCACCAGGTACTGCAGCACCACACCGCCGCCCATGCTCCAGCCGACCAGGTGCACCGCGTCGAGCTTCAGCGCGTCGATCACCGCGGCCAGGTCATCGGACCAGTCCCGCACGCCGCGGGTGGCGTCGACCGGCTCGTCGTCGGTGTCGCCGAAGCCGCGCAGGTCCACCGCCAGCGGCCGGTACGTGTCCGGCAGGGCGAGCATCGTCGGCTGCCAGAACAGCGACGAGGACACGTTGCCGTGCACGAACAGCACGGCCGGGCCGGTGCGTCCGGCCACCGACAGCACGTTAATGGTGAGACGGCTGGTAGGGGTTCGTTCGGCCTCAATGCCGGGCAGCAGCGTGTCCATCTGGCTTCCTCGGGCTCTGTCGAAACGGGACCGCGTACTAGCGGAACCTGTGACGGGTATGACTGAAGTTACCCTTGCCGAAGGCCAGGACCTTGGCCGGCTCCACGCGGAAGACATCGGCGACGCCGCCCCCGCCCGGGTGGTTGAAGCGGCCGTCGCGCACCTCCCACTCCCAGGACTCGCCGTCCCACTTGCCCGCCCAGATCCTGGCCAGCTCGCGCAGCACGGTCTCGTCGGTGACCGGGGCGGCGTCGCCCTCGACCGAGACGTCGAGCCCTTCGTCCCAGCGGTTGCAGCCGGTCATGAGGATCACGTGTGGGTTGGCGCGCAGGTTGACTGCCTTCTGCTCGTCCGCGCCGGTGGAGAAGTACAGCGCCCCGTCGTGCCACACGGCGACCAGCGGGGTCAGGTGCGGGCGGCCGTCGGCCCGGACCGTGACGATCCAGAACAGCTCGGCCGCCTGGAGCACCTGGCGGGCGTCGTCCCAGCTGGTGGCCTTGGCGTCGGGGTGACTGAAGCGGGCGTCGAGTTCGGTGGCGGGCATGGTCATCGGTCCTCCAGGAGCTGGTCGATGCGGACGGCGGCGGTCAGGTCACCGGGGGTCGCGCCGTTGCGGAGCACGGCCGCGGCGACCCCGGCGTCGCGGTCGGCCCAGGCGGCGCAGCCGTTGGCACCGATCATGCCGAACGTCGCGCCGGCGCCAGTCGTATCGCCACTGGTATCGCCAGTGCTGCCGCCGCTGGGGCGGAACGGGCTGTAGCCGAACGCCCACTGCGCCGGGAAGCCCATGACCTCGTCGGGCCCGCTGAACGTGATCGCGGACATCTCGGCCAGGCGGGCCGGCGAGACGAGCCGGACGCCGTCGACCGGCCCGAGCAGAGCGGCGTACATCCGGGCGGCGCCGCGGGCGGTCATGGTGCCCAGCGAACCGATGGTGGCGGTGAGCACGTCGTCGCGATTGGCGAACGCGGACGGATCACGCAAGGCCGGCGGCGTGGCCCGGTCCACCGGGGAGCCTTCGGGGGGCGCGTCCGGGGCCGGGGCGCCGGCCGGGCGGCGGGCCATCCGCGGCAGCAGCCGGGGCGGGACCGCGAAGCAGACCTCGTCGGCCACGCCGAGCGGGCCGGTCACGGCGTCTCGCAGCAGCTCGCCCATGGTGCGGCCGGTAAGCCGGCGCAGCGTCTCGCCGAGCAGGAAGCCGAAGGTCAGCGCGTGGTAGCCGAATCTGGTGCCCGGCTCCCACCAGGGCCGCGCGGCGGCCAGGACCGCGCACATGTGGTCCCAGTCGCACAGCTGCGCCACCGTGGTCTGGCGCGGCAGGCCCGGCAGGCCGGCCGTGTGCTCCAGGACGTGGCGGACGGTGATGCTCTCCTTGCCACCGGCGCCGAAGCCGGGCCAGACGCTGGCGAGGCGCAGGTCGTAGTCGAGCTCGCCGCGTTCGGCCAGGGTGTGGGCGAGGGTGGCCGCGACGCCCTTGGCTGCCGAGGACGCGAAGAACAGGGTGCCGCTGGTGACCGAGGTACCCGCGGCCGGGTCGGCCTGCCCGCTCACGGCGTCGGCGACCAGGCGCCCGCCGGAGTAGACCGCGGCCGCCACACCGGTCTCGGCGCCGGAGGCGACCAGCTCGTCCAGCGTGGCCTGGATGCGGGTCTGCAGGTCAGCCACGCCGGCCGTCACCCAGCTCGTGCGCAAGGGCGGTGAGCTGGTCGGCGGTGCCCCGCTCGCGCCAGCGTGGCTGTTCGTGGCCGTCGAGGAACGTGTCCTGCTCGGTGAGCAGGAGCCTGGTGCCGTCCGGGGTGGGACGGAATTCCACGGTGGTCAGGGAGACGGTCATCAGGGTGCCGGCAGCGGACATGGTGGCGGTGTACACGATCCGCTCGTCCGGCACGATGTCGGCGTAGAGCGCCTCGAACGTCAGGACCGGGCCGTCGCCGCGGGCGCCCTGGCCCCCCCTGGCCACCTCGCGGCCACCGGCCCGGAAATCGAGCTCGTGCTCGGACCACGGATCCGGGGTGAACCAGCGGGCCTTGGCCGCGGGATCGGCCCAGGCCGCGAAGACCCGGGGGGCCGGGACCGGATAGAACCGATCGAGGCTGAAGGTGGCGTGGATGGCGGAACGGTCCATGGGCTAGCTGCTCCCTTGCTGGGTGGGTGCCTCATCCTGGGTCAGGTAGTCGCCGAGCCGGTCGAGACGGTTTTCCCAGGTGGAGCGCTGCGCGGTTACCCAGCTCTCGGCTGCGCGCAGCGCGGCGGGCTCGAGCTGGCAGGTCCGGACCCGGCCGCTCTTCTCCGACCGGATCAGGCCACAGGCCTCGAGCACCTGCAGATGCTGCAGGACCGCGGGCAGCGACATGGCCTGAGGCCGGGACAGCTCGCTGACCGAAGCGGGCCCGCGGACCAGGCGCTCCACCAGGTCCCGCCGGGTCGGGTCGGCCAGGGCCTGGAAGACCTGATCCAGCGAGCCCAAATAGTTAACCACATGCTTAACTATAGGGCCTTCAGGTCAGTATCGCGACGAGGAACGCGATCAGGGCCACGCCCACGATGGTGGCGGTGACCAGCGCCAGGCGGCCGCGGCGGTGGTGAGCCAGCCGGCCCAGCTGCCAGATCGCCGGCCCGGCGGCCATAATGATCAGGCCACCGATGAGCTCGCGCTTCAGCACCACACCGCCGACGGCGGCGAAGGACAGCGCGGTCCGGGTCCAGGCCAGCGAGGTCCGGGCCCGGACCAGGCCCGGGTCGGCGTCCTCGATGTCGTCCGCCGGCCCGCTCCGGGATGGTCCAGGGCTCGGGGGCGGCCCTGAGCCGGTCATCGCGCGGCCGAGATCAGCACCACGGCGGCGGCGATGACCGCGATCACGGCGATGACACCGGCCAGCAGGCGAGGCATGACCGAGCGGGGCAGCGGGCGGCCGTGCCGCAGCGCCCGCTGGCTGCGGACCCACTCGCCGTACGCCGCCACCGCGACGACCGCGCCGAAGACGATCAGCGGCAGGCCGAGCACGTGCCGCCCCCAGGGCACGCGCGGGAAGGGCGGCAGCAGCTGGACCACGCCGAGCCCGGCCACCACGAGCGCGAGCGCGGTCCGGCTCCAGGCCAGGAAGGTCCGCTCGTTGGCGAAGGTGAACCGGGGATCGGGCTCGGTGCCGTCATCCGGTCCCGCGCTCGGGGGCGTGGTCATGGCACAACTATCTACCCCGGCCGCGCCCACCTGGCTACAGGTGCTGCTGGACGAACGTGCGCAGGGCCTGCTCCAGCTGGGTGGAGAAGGGCAGCGGCTTGCCGTAGTTCGCGCCGGTGCGGGACGCGTCCTGCTTGAGCACGTGGTCCACGCCGTTCAGATGGGCGAAGTCGGTCGCGGCCTTGGCGCGGGTCAGGCCACCCACCAGGTGCCCGACCTCCCCGCAGCGCACCTGGATGTCGGCGTTGCTACAGCTGACCAGGGCCGGGAAGCCGGCGGGCAGGCGCGCGGCCAGCTGAGCCGGGTCGTACTTGTCGGCCTGCGACAGGTACAGCGCCGTGCTGGGGCTGAGCAGCGAGGACAGCCCGTCAGGGAGGTTCGGCGGGACGGTGCCCTTGGCACGCAGCTGGGCGATCGCGGCGGCGAGCGTCTTCCGCAGGCTGCTCGCCTGCGCCGCGGTGAGCTGGCCGGCCTGCTGCGCCGCGGTGATCTGCGCGCCGACCTGGGCGGCGATCACGTCGAGGTAGCGCTCGCTGAGCGGCTCGAGCAGGCCGAGGGCGTGCACGGGCGGGACCTTCCCGGCCTCGCCGGTGGCCAGCAGCAAGGCGAACAGCGCCCCCTCGCTGTGCCCGATGACACCCAGCCGGTTCTGGTCCACCCCGGGCTGCCGGGCCAGGTAGGTCAGCGCGGCCGCGGATTCCTGCTCGAACGGGGCGATGCCGATGCTGTCGATCTTGTCCTGGTACGGACCCAGGCCGGTCTGGCCGCTGCCGAGCTTGTCGTAGCGGAGGCTGGCCACCCCGTCGGCGGACAGCCAGTCGGCGAGGGTTTTCAGGGTGCCGACCGAGCCGGAGATCAGCGGGCTGTCGCCGTTGCGGTCGGTGGGGCCGCTGCCCGCGATGAGCAGCACGGCAGGCAGGTTCCTGGCCGGCCCGGCCGGGTGGCGGTAGGTCCCGTAGACGGTGACGCCGCCGGCCGTGAAGCTGACGTTCTGGTCCACCCAGGTGCTGCTGGCGGTGGTCGGGTGGGCGGCGGCGGGCTTGCCCGAGCTGCATCCGGCCAGCAGCCCGGTCGCGGCCAGGGCGGCCGCGGCCAGGGCGGTGGCGACGGTGACGGCCCGAAGGAGACACGGACGGCGGTCCATGGCGATCAGATCCCGGCCGCGGCGCAGACGGCGGCCGCGGTGTTCTCGGGGTCGGGCACGGACACGATCAGCCGGGAGTACGGCGACTTCCCGTCCAGGTCGATGCGGACCGCAGGCCGTTCCGGGTATACGGCAGTGAAGTCCTTGCCCTCGCGGGAGTACCGCACGCCCAGCGCGGTCCGGCCGGGTATCCCGACGCCCGCGAACTTGCGGCCGCGGATCGCGTTCCACGGGGTGAGCTCGACCGTGGCGCTCTGCACACAGTCGGCCGGGACGCGCACGTTGCCGTGCAGGGCGCCCAGCCTTTCCTTCCAGGACAACCTGACCACCAGGTCGGGCCCGTCGACAGTGACGGTGGCCATCGCAGCCTCCTCAGGGTTGGCTCTTCAGGAAGAACAGGCCGGCCACCTGCCCGGCCCGGTCGTAGCTGACCCGCCCGGTCTGGGCGGCCGCCTCGAAGTACAGCGGGACGTCGACCACGGTGTAGTCGCCCGCCTGATGCACGACGGGCTCGCCCATCCCCTGGTACGCGCCGGCCAGGCCGATGACCTGAGCCCACGCCGCGGCCAGGCCGGCGGCATCCAGCCGCTCCGCCACGATCGGCGCGAACGTGCCGTAGACCTGGTCCCATCGCTGCTCGGCCAGGTCGGCGAAGAGCGCGGCGGCCAGGCCGGCCGCACCGGGCAGGATCGACGCGTTCATGGGCACTCCGGTTCGCGGGTCGAGCGGGCGGCCGAACCGCTGGAAGGCGGCCTGCCGGGTGGTGCCCAGCAGATCGCCGATCTCGGCCCAGGTATGACCGGACCGCCGGGCCAGCTGAACGGCCTCGCGCAAACCGTCTTCGACGACCCGCGCGAGCGAGCGGATCACGGCGACCGCGTCCAGGGGTGCGAGCGCCGGATCGTCCGGCACGTCGTCCATGGCCATGCGCGCCGCGCCGAGTACCCGTGCCACCACGGCCGGGTTCCCGGGCTGCGGCTCTGCAGCCGCGTTCCGCACGTTGTCAAGATTGTCCTCACGGCGGCCGGATGTCAAGTTTTTATTAACGGTCGCGGCGGCGGCCTCGCGCGCTCGGCGCGCTGCGCTGCGGCAGGTGGCGTCGCAGAAGACCCGGAGTCGGCCGCGTCCCTCCTGCTCAGGAAGTAGTCTGTCGCAGAAGGCGCAACGCCGGCCCGGCGCGTTACTGTTAGCCACGATCGCCCTCCCGACCCGCGATGATCGCACGCAATAGTAGCACGTATTTAAAAACGTGCTGAGCGGCGGGCGGGCGATCGCGGTGTGTGCGGGTCGCGCAACGTGGTGAACCAGTGCTTTCAGCGCGCTGGAACGCACTGAAGGTGCGGGTTCATGGCGCTGGGGGATTAGCGGGGGCGCGGGTGGCGGGGGCGCGGGTGGCGGCGCGGAGGGCGGTGAGCTCGGCGGTGATGGTGTCGAGGGTCCAGTGGGCGTTGAGGCCGCTGGGGTTCGGCAGGACCCAGACGGGGGTTCCGGCCAGGGGGGCGGGCTGGGGGCCGATCGCGGCGCGGGGGTGACCGAACGCGGCGCGGTAGGCGGTGACGCCGGCGACCGCGAGGATGCGGGGACGATGGGCGGCGAGCAGGGTGAGCAGGCGCTCGCCGCCCGCGCGGAGTTCGGCGGGGTCCAGCTCGGAGGCCTGCGCGGTCGCCCGGGCGACCATGTTCGTGATGCCGAGGCCGTAGCCGGGCAGCAGGTCCTGCTCGGCCGGGGCGAGCTGGCGCGGGGTGAAGCCCGACCGGGCCAGGGCCGGCCAGAAGCGGTTGCCGGGCCGGGCGAAGTGCCAGCCGGTGGCGGCCGAGTACAGGCTGGGGTTGATGCCGCAGAACAGCACCAGGAACGGCTGCCCGGCGGCCGGGAGCACGTCCGGGATGGTGTGATCGCGGGCAGCCGCCAGGTCCGCGGGGCCGGGACGGGCCGACGGGCCACCGTGGCCCGGCTCAGGCGGTCGCGGCGGCGACGGCGGCACGGGGCTCAGTGCCGGGTGTGACCACCGTCGGCGGTGAGCATCTGGCCGGTGATCCAGTGCGCTTCCTCCGAGGCCAGGAAGGCCACGGCCGGGGCGATGTCGGCCGGGACCCCGCGGCGCGGGATGGCCTGCAGGCTCACCACGAAGTCGAAGGCGTCGTTGTGCGGGGTGACCCGGACACCCTCGCTGTCGGTCAGGCCCGGGGCGACCGCGTTGACGGTGATGCCGTGGGCACCGACCTCGGTGGCCAGCGACCGGGTGAACGCGAGCACGCCGCCCTTGGAGGCGACGTAGTGCGCCATGTTCGGGGTTCCCGCGGTGACCACGTTCGAGCAGAGGTTGACGATCCGGCCGTAGCCGGCCTGCTTCATGTGCGGGTAGACCGCCTTGCACATGAGGAACACGCCATCGATGTTGACCGACATGATCCGGCGCCATTCGGTGAAGTCGAGCTGCTCCCAGGGCACGAAGGGCACGATGGCGGCGTCGTTGACCAGGATGTCGATCTTGCCGAACCGCTCCGCGGCCGCGGCGGCCACGGCGGCGGCCTGGTCCGGGTCGCTGACGTCGGTGACGTGCGCGGTCGCGCCGATCTCGGCGGCGGTCTTCTCCGCGGTCTCGGCGTTCTTGTCCGCCACGATCACGCTGGCGCCCTCTTCGCGGAGCCTGGCCGCGATGGCCCGGCCGATGCCCTGACCGGCGCCGGTAACGATGGCCACACGTCCGTCAAGTTTCACTGCTCATCCTTTGCCGTCTGCTCGGTGGTCCCTGACCCGCTGCCATTCTCGATGATCACACATCGCAGCCTTGCGGCGCGGGCCAGCGCGTGGCTTAAGGTAGATATGGGGTAGATGAGGTGATCTTAGTGTCGGTGGCGTTTGACAACCTGACGCTGTCACAGCGGGTCTACAAGCATCTGCGCGATGAGATCCTTGCTGATCACCTGCTGCCCGGAACCGAGCTCTCCGAGGTCGCGCTGTCCAAGGAACTGGCGATCAGCCGCGGCCCCATCCGGGAGGCCATGGGCCGGCTCTCGGCCGAAGGACTGATCACGATGCGGCCGCGGCGCCGCGCCGAGGTCCGGTCGCTGACGCTGCCGGAACTGATCGACGCCTACCAGGTTCTCGAGGCGCTCGAGGTGATGGCCATCGGGCTGCTGATCCCGCGGGTTACCGAGTCCGGCCTGTCCCGGCTGGAGCAGCTGATCGACGAGATGGCCGGGCATGCGGCCGCGGACGCGGCGCGCGAGTTCTTCGCGGCCAGCGTCCGTTTCCACGAGCTGGTCTGCGAGCTGAGCGGGAACTCTAAGCTGCGCGAGGTGTACCTCCGGCTGGAGGGCGAGATCGGCCGGTTCCAGTCGCGCACGCTGACACTGCGCGGAAGCATGGGTGACGCGCTGGCCGAGCACCGGGCCATCCTGGCGGCGATCAGGCTGCGGGACGCGAACCGGGCCGCCGAGCTGACCGCGGACCACCTCCGGATGCCCGCGCAGCGGCTTCAGGAGGCGCAGCACGAGGGCGCCGCGGCGGCGGGCACCGGTGCCTGAGTTCGCGGTCAGCCGCGCGGGCGCGATCATCGCGGTCGCGGACTTCGCCGCGTCGCTGCGGTTCTACCGGGATCAGCTCGGGCTGACCGAGGTGGCCGTCTACGACGACCCGCCGTACGCGACGCTGACCGCGGCCGGGGGGCGGATCTCCCTCGCCGAGCAGGGGCATCCGGCGCCGGACCGGCCTGGCGTCACCATGATGGCTCCGGCCGACCCCGCCCGGGCCAGCGTGGTGCTCGTGCTCGAGGTGCCGGACGCGGACGCGGCGCGACAGGAACTCCAGGGCCGCGGGGTCCGGTTCCTGGCCGAGACCTACTCCCCGCCCTGGGGCGGCAGCCGGTTCTTCTGCGTGGACCCCGACGGCTACCTGGTGGAGATCGAGCAGCCCGCCTGAGCCGTGCTAGGCCGTCAGCCGCGCGGCGGTGGCGGTGACCGTCGTACAGGACATGGTGAAGCTGCCGCCTGCCGCGTCGACCGCGGCGCCCAGGCCGGCCAGAAGCTCGTTCTGGACGGCCTGGGGTTGCCGGGTGAACCCGCCGGTGGTCGGGACCAGGTCCAGCCACTCGTCCCTGGTATAGGACCGCTCCCAGCGGGACAGCCACTCCTCTGGCTCGCCGAACGCTCCCACCTGCCGCAGCGCGTCAGCCACCCGCGCGCACCCAGCCCGGTAGGTCTCGACGGCGGACCTGGACCAGAAAGCGCTGACTGGTGAGTCGGGGAACACCCGGCGGAAGACCGCGCCGAACGCCTCTCGCAGGTCTTCCGGCGGGTCGAAGGCGTTCCAGAACACCGCCAGCCTGCCGCCTGGGCGCAGCACCGCGGCGGCCTTCGCCGCCCCCGCGACCGGGTCCACCCAGTGCCAGGCCTGCGCGGCGATGACCACGTCGAAACGGCGGCCGGCCGGATCCCAGTCCTCGAACTTCGCGACCTCCGTCTCGGTCCCGGCCTGGCTCGCTACCTCGGCCATCCGCGGGTCGGGATCCACGCCGAGCACCCGGCAGCCGGCCGCCTGGAACAGCCGGGCGGAGATGCCGGTGCCGCATCCGACGTCGAGCACCTCGCGCCCCGGGCTGGCGGCGATGATGCGATCGATCAGCTCGGCGGGATAGGTGGGCCTGGCCCGGTCGTAGCGGCCTGCGTCGGCGCCGAATCCCTCGGCGACCTCCCGCTGCACGTAGGCGGCCCGTGTCTGGTCAAAGCCCATGGGGCTGGTCCCGGCCGTGCTGCCGGTGCTGGGTTCCTGCGGTAGAGTGACCATGCGCCCACTATAAGCGGGCACATGCCCACTTAACTGATGAGTTCGCGGAAGTTCGCGGGTGTTCGCGGACGGCGAAGGGAGGACGGGCAGCCAGTGCCGACCGGGGTGGCCATCCGCGACCCGCGCGGGCAGCTCTTCGACGCCGCCGAACGTGTCCTGCTCAGGGACGGCGCCAGCGCGCTGACCAGCCGAGCGGTCACCGCGGAAGCGGACGTGGCCAAGGGGGTGCTGCACCGGCACTTCACCGACTTCGACGCGTTCCTCACCGAGCTCACGCTGGACCGGGTCGCGCGAATCGACGCGCAGGCGGCGGCGCTGCGGGCTTCGGCGGGAACGGGCACGGTCGCGGGCAACCTGGCCGCTGCTCTTCCGGAGGTGTTCAGCCCGGTGATGCTCGCGCTCATCCGGCTGGTCATCGCGCGCGACGAACTGCGCGTCCGGCTGAGAGCGGTGACCGGGTCGCGCATCCCGCCCGCGACTGCGTCGACCACGCTGGTGGTCGGCTATCTCGACGCCGAACGCGATCTGGGCCGGATCGCGGCCGATGCCGATACCGGCACGCTCGCCCTTACGCTGGTCGGCGCCGCGCACCTGCTGTTCACCGACACCGACACCGGCGGCACGCCGGAGACCGGGGCCGTCGCGCGGATGGTCGCCTCGGTGCTGGCGGCCGCGCGGCCGTTATGAGGGCGCTGGATTTTTTGCCGGCTACCGGTGGGGCGCCGTGAAGCGGGCGGGGCGGTAGGGGGCCAGCGCCGCGGGCGGCTCTTCCGTGGTCAGGTCCTGGGTGATGAGCCGGGCCAGGTGAGCAGCCAGGGTGACGCCGCTGTGCGTAACCGCGACGTAGAGCCCGCTGATGCCCGGGACCGGTCCCACGATGGACTGGCCGTCGGCCGGCAGCGGCCGGGCACAGACCTGGACGTCGGTGACGGTGGCGCTGTCGAGCCCGCGGATGGTGCGGCGGGCCCGGGCCAGCAGCTCGGCGGCCCAGCGGCGCAGCTCGGCGTCGGGAGTGTGCAGGTCCACGGCGGCGGTGGCGTCCTCGGCCTCGAGATGCACGAGTCCCGTGCCGTGCGGGCGCAGGCTGAGGTCGGGGGTGTGCAGCAGCCGGACCGGGGTGCGCGCCGGGGAGACGGGGCCGACACGGACCACCAGGCCCGGGGCGGCTGAGCCGGGGGTGTCCCAGGGGATCAGTGGAACGCAGGTCGCGGGCGGGGCGGGGGTGGCGGTGGCGGTGATGGCTGGGGTCCAGCGGCCGGCGCAGATGATCACCTGGTCGGCCTGGTGGTGCTGGCCGTCGGCGGTGCGAACCGTGGGCGGCTGCTCCGGGGCCGTGTCCAGGCCGATCACGTCGCCGGAGCCTCCGGTCAGCACGGTGGCGCCGTGGCGCTGGGCGCGGGCGAGCAGGCGCTGAATCAGGGGTTCGGTCAGCACGTAGCCCTCGGCCGGGAAGAACGCCGCCGCGGCGGGCATGGTGGCGGGGGCGAGGGTGGGCTCGAGGCTGGCTGCTTCGGCGGGGCTGACGAGGCGGGCGGGGTAGCCCCACCCGGTGAGGCGCCGGGCGCGAGCGGCCAGCGCTTCGGCTGACGCGGCGAGCTCGAGGTGGCCGACGGGGCGATACCAGGCGTCGCCGTCGAGCTCCGGGGCGAGCTCGGCCCAGGCACCGATCCCGGCCGCGTTGAGGTCGTGGTATGCCCGGGGCGACTTGTCGTTGGAATTGAGCCAGGCCAGGCTCCACCGGCTGGTCCCCCGGCCCGGCTGGTCCCGGTCGAGCAACGTGACGCCTGCTCCCGCCGCGGCGAGCGCGTCCACCACCGCAGCGCCCATCACCCCGGCCCCCACGACCACGAACCGCCCACTCACCACGCTCCCATTATCCGCGCCGGCGGCTTTGCGGCGCGGGGGGCGCGGCTGGGGCGAGGCGGATCCATGATCATGGGCAGTAACGCACAAATAGTGTTCGAAACTGCCCATGATCATGAGGGTCCCACCGTTGGGGTGGGGAG
>Ga0213875_10001981_pt1 | contig 12665 bp, 10 predicted proteins | sample BarmaccomBMRX_R8_FD_160105 | JGI IMG/M metagenome (GOLD analysis project Ga0213875, IMG submission 160105) | Root-associated microbial communities from Barbacenia macrantha in rupestrian grasslands, the National Park of Serra do Cipo, Brazil - RX_R8 | ecosystem: Host-associated > Plants > Roots... | reverse complement strand
TCAGCCGAAGGTCGTCGAACTGATGGAGCGCTATGCCGACCAGGAGCGCTCGTTCGACGTCAGGTTCATCGGGCTGGTCCGCAACCCAACCGACATGCTCTATTCGAGCTGGCGGCGGTTCGGCGTCCTTCCCGAGCGCGAGGAGCGCCACTGGATCCGCAGCTACAAGCTCCTGCGGTCGTTCCATGAGCGGCGGCCCGAGCTCGTCTCGATCGTCCGATACGAAGATCTCGTGGAAGGCAAGGTCGACCTGTCGAAAATGCTGGGCGTCGAGCGAATCAAAGGCTCGAACGCGGGCAAGGGCGTCTTCCATTCGGCGTCCATCCGAAAATGGCTGAGCGATTCACGCTTCGGATATACGCCCAGCGCGGAGGCGCTCGAACTGGCGAAAGCGTATGGTTACACCGAAGAGGAAGTCGTCAATCCGTCGGGCGGCCCCTGGTGGCTTCGTCGAGTGCCTCGCGCGGCTGCCTACGCCGCCTTTTCGCGCCTGCCCTTCGCATACCAGAAGCGCATGAAGTGGTCGGCCAAGGCCATCGCACGCCGCTGAGCCCGGCCCTCGACGCCAAAAAAAAGGGCGACCCCGCAAGGGCACCCATCAAAGCCATACTTCGATAGGACCCAGGGGCCGCCCAGTTTTTCCAGCCCCGGTCTTCGCCGGGGTAACGCTCAGCCCTTGCGGGCCGCTAGCTTACTTCAGCTCGACGGTGCCGCCGGCATCCTCAATCTGCTTCTTGATCTTCTCGGCCTCGTCCTTGCCGATGCCTTCCTTGACGGCCTTCGGAGCGCCTTCGACCAGCGCCTTCGCCTCGCCGAGTCCGAGACCGGTGATCGCGCGGACTTCCTTGATGACGTTGATCTTCTTGCCACCGTCGCCGGTCAGGATCACGTCGAACTCGGTCTTCTCTTCAGCGGCCGGGGCAGCAGCGCCACCGCCAGCAGCCGGAGCGGCGGCAACCGCAGCGGCGGCCGAAACGCCCCACTTCTCTTCGAGAGCCTTGGCGAGGTCAGCGGCCTCGAGAACGGTCAGTGCGGAAAGCTGGTCGACCAGCCCATTGATGTCAGCCATTTGATACTCCTTGGTGGGGCATCCGCCCCTTCTGTTGTCGTGCGTTGATGAAAAAGGTGCGGCTTATGCGGCTTGCTGTTTTCTAAGCAGCTTCTTGGGCCGCGTAAGCGCCGAAGACGCGTGCCAGCTGGGCACCCGGCTCGTTGATCGTGCGGGCGATCTTGCTCGCGGGCGCCTGGATGAGGCCCACGATGGTCGCACGCAGTTGATCGAGCGAGGGAAGCTCGGCCAGCGCCTTGATCCCGTTCACGTCGAGGACCGTGTCGCCCATTGCTCCGCCGACGATTTCGAGCTTGTCGTTCGTCTTGGCGAAATCGACCGCCACCTTGGCGGCCGCAACGGGGTCTCCGGACGTCGCAAGCGCGGTCGGACCCTTGAGAAGGTCGCCGATCGGCTTGTAGCGCGTGTCCTCGAGCGCAATCAGGGCAAGGCTGTTCTTCGCAACTTTATACTGAGCGCCGGCATCGCGCATCTTCAGACGCAGGTCCGTGGACTGCGCCACCGTCAGACCGTGGTTGCGAGTGATCACAACCACGCTCGTCTCGGTGAAGACGTTCTTCAGCTCGGCGACCAGATCGGCTTTTTGCGAACGATCCATGCCAACTCCAAAGTTTCGACCGAAGCGAGCCTCGATCGAGCTTCAACAAAAACCCAGGCCAGCCTGGGCAAACGAAGTCCGTGGGGAGTTGGATCGGCGGCGCTGCCCAAAAGCCTAAGGCCCGCAACGCACGACGGAGCAGCAAGCCGCCCCGGATGATTCCTGTCCCCGTCTAGGCTGCAGATTAAGAGGCAAGCCCCAGCAGCTGTCTCGGACGGCTGCGACGGCCGAAGCCGACGCGAACGCGCGCCTATACCGAAACGCCCGTCGAGATCAAGCTGGTGCGAGTGACTTGCAGCGTTGGCGGGCCGGCGTAGACGCGGACGAGGAGTGCTGCACCATTGAAGATCGGATTCCTGTTCAACCACGACCAGATCCACCAGGTCGCGCACAGCCTGCCGATCGCGCTCGAACTCGCGCGGTTGGCGACCGGCGCCGACATCGTCCTGCTGACGACGACGCCGCGCATCCAGGCAGAGGTCGAGAGGCTCGCCGGCGATGCGATCGGGCGCTCGCTCCGACTGCAGCCGCTTCGCTTGCGCCGATGGACTTCTCGCCTTCTGCGCGTCTTCGGCGGCCGGCTGCTCCCGGTATCGAAGCTGCTCATCTATCGCGACAATCTCGACCTCTTCAGCTCGCTCGACGTGCTGGTCGTGGCGGAGAAAACCTCGTTGCTGCTGAAGAGCCGCTACGGCCTCGACAGGCTGAAGATCGTCCACACGCGGCACGGGGCGGGCGATCGCGCCATCGGCTTCGACAAGGCGAGTGCGGGCTTTGACCATGTGCTGGTGTCGGGTCCGAAGGTGGGCGACCGGCTGGTCGGGGAAGCCGGCCTCGATCCGGGACGCATCAGCATCGTCGGCTATCCCAAGTTCGACCTCTTCGCCGAAGAACAACTCCCCAGGCCGCTGTTCGACGAAAAGCGACCAGTCGTCGTCTACAACCCACACCTTTCGCCGCATCTGTCCTCCTGGTACGCAATGGGACGACAGGTTCTCGACTGGTTTGTCGAACATCCCGAATACCAGCTGATTTTCGCGCCGCATGTGATGCTGTTCGAGCGAGCGGTGGTCTTCACGGTAGACAAGCTGCGGGTCGATTGGCCGGGCAAGCTGCCAGAGCGGGCGCTCAAGGCACCCAACATCCATGTCGACCTCGGCAGCCGAGTGTCGACCACCATGGCTTACATGAACGCCGCCGACATTTATCTCGGCGACGTCAGCAGCCAGGTCTACGAATTTCTCATCCGTCCGCGCCCGTGCGTGTTCCTGAACCCGCACCGCATCGCGTGGAACGGCGATCCCAACTTCGCGATCTGGGCCGCCGGCCCCGTGATCGAGCGGGTGGACGAACTTGGTGCGGCACTTGCCGAGGCCCGGGCACACGAGGATGACACCTACGCGCCCGTACAGCGCAAGCTTTTCGATTATTCCTTCGATCTCGGGGAGTTGCCTTCCTCGGTGCGAGCAGCCGTGGCGATTGCGCGGTTCGCAGGACTCAATTCCGATTGAGGAAGCCAAGGATCGCATCGGCCGCGATCTTCGACGGGCTGCCCTCGACGCTTCCGAAGGTTTCGAGCGCCGCCTGTCGCTGGCGCTCAATGTAGAGAGCGTGTCGACCCGGCGCTGCGGCGATGGCGGACATGAGCCCGGCCGGATCGTCGACGACATCGCCAAGGTGCCAGTGGACGAAGTTCGGATCGTTCCGCCAATCGACACGATGCGCGTTCAGGAACACGCACGGTCGCGGTCGCGCCAGGAACTCGTACACCTGGCTGCTCGAATCCCCGACATAGACATCCGACGACCAAAGATAGCTGGTGTCGATGGAGCGGTCGGATCCGGGGTCGACGACGATCGCAGGCGTCGATCGCCGTCGCCAGCGCTCCTTCGCCGCTTTTGGGCTGCGCCGGAACAGCTTCACGTGCGGTGCGACAACCAGGTTGAACATATCCTGTCGCTGGAAGCCGTCGAGCATCGGCCCGACGAAACGGCCCCACGACGTCAGCTTGGGGTCGAAATGAGGGTTGTAAAGCACCGTGGGCCGCTTCTCGGCGAATAGTGGGGCCTCGCGCTCGGCAAGCAGAGCGCCCGTTTCCAGCTTGACCGAACCGGTCAGCGCATAGTCGCCGGGCCGGATCAGCCCGTTGGCGAGCATCCGCCGCTCGGTCTTCGCGCCGGCCAGCAGGACGAAATCGAAGGCCGCGATCCTGGGAACGAAGGCATAGGCCCGGTCCCCAAATCCGTGCGGCGTATAGATCAGCTTCGGCCGCTCGATCCCCTCGTCCCGTGCCATCGCCACCGTATTCTCGACCGACACGATCGCGTCGAACCGATCTAGAACCTCGCGATTGTCGCGCTGCACGCGATGCTTGAACACGCCGAGATATTTGAGGCCGCGCAGTGCCCGGGTGACGAGCGACTCTCGAAGCCGCAAGGCCCGCGCGGGCGGCGCTCCAAACGCGGAATGGATGCGCTCCAGGTGCCGCGGCGTTGCGGGGTCAGCGTAGAAGGACGTGACGGGCCGCCCGGTCCGCCGTTCGATCTCGATCGCGATGCCGGCGCCGTGATAGCATTGGTATGCTTCGGCGATGTAGATGAACGCGATCTCCACGGTCGCCTAACTCGCCACCGGCGACGCTCTTGGCAAGTTCCGGTCCGCTAGGCAGACCCCCGCCGTGCTGATAACGGCCCGGCGGCAGCGACGAGGTCGACGAACGCATGTGCGGGATTGCAGGTTGGTACCGCAGGGGCGGCAGGCCGGTCGGCGCCGCGCTGGTGACCGGCCAGACCGATGCAATTTTCCACCGCGGCCCGGACGAGGGCGGGGTCCTGACCGACGGCGACTTCGGCTTCGGGATGCGCCGGCTCAGCATCATCGACGTCGCCGGCGGCCATCAGCCCATGGAAAGCCCTGACGGCCGCTACGCGATCATCTTCAATGGCGAGATCTACAATCACCTGGAGGTCCGGCGCGGCCTCCCCGATTATCCATTCCGGACGCACTCCGACACCGAGACGATCCTCGCCGCCTTTGCCCGCTGGGGCAATGACGCGTGGGGCCGCCTCGAGGGCATGTTCGCGGTCGCCATGTGGGATCGCAAGACGCGCAGCCTGACCCTCGCCCGCGACCCCCTCGGCATCAAGCCGCTCCACATTTCCGAACAGGACGGCGGCTTTTCCTTCGCCTCCGAGTTGAAATCGCTGACTCTGCTTCCGGGCCACGAATTTACGCGCGACGATCGCGCGGTGCACGATTACTTCACCTTCGGCCATGTGCGCCGCCCCCGCACAATCTATCGCGAGGTTCGAACCCTCGATCCCGGCCATCACCTGACGGTCGGCCCGGAAGGCGAGCCGGTCACCGGCTGCTACTGGCGGCCTCGCTTCGGTCAGACCGCGGTTCGCTCGGAGGCGGAATGGACCGAAGAAATGCGCGAGATGCTGCTCGCGACGACGGCGCGGCACATGTTGTCGGACGTTCCGGTCGCGGCCTTCCTGTCGGGCGGGATCGATAGCTCGGCCGTGCTTGCGGCGATGGTTCGGGCGTCCGACACGCCGATCACCGCCTTTACCATCGGCCACCCCGGCTCTCGCCTCGACGAGACCGACGCCGCGCGTGCAATCGCGAGCCATTTGGGCTGCGAGCATGTCGTCGCGCCGCTGCCAGTCTCCGGCGCCTCCAGCATCCTCGCGAAGGTCGAGCGCTGCTATGACGAGCCCTTCGCCGACATGGCCGCAATCCCGACCTGGTTCGTGTCCGAGCTTGCGTCGCACCGGGTCAAGGTCGTGCTGTGCGGAGAAGGCGGCGACGAGCTGTTCGCCGGCTACAAGCGTCACCGCAACGCCGTACTGCTGGAGCGCAACCGCGGCCTCGCCAGCGCCCTGTCGCCACTGATGCGCGCGGCGGGCTCGCTTCCCGCGAGCGGCAGCGCCCGGGCTAACCTGCTTCGCCAGCACATCCAGCGCCTCGGCGAGTTCGTCGGGTTGCCCGACGGTTTCCAGCAATTCTTTGCGGCTACGCAGATCAGCCGCAGCGGGCTGCGCGAGGAATTGCTCGACTCCGCCTTTGCGGAGAAGTTCGAAGGCGAGGGTTGGCGTTCGGACCTGGAGCGCGAATATTTCCCCGAGCCCGCTCTCCGCAGCCTCTCGGCACTGGAGCAATTCCTCTACGCCGACCTCACCCTCAATCTGCCTTCGCAGATGCTGACTCGCCTCGACCGCGCGAGCATGGCCCATTCGGTCGAGGCGCGCGTGCCGTTCCTGTCGCACCGGATGGTCGAATGGGCGCTGACCGTCCCGACCGACCTCAAGCTTCGCGGCCGCACGGGCAAGCGCATCCTGCGCGAAGCGATCCGCCCATGGCTTCCGCCCGAAATCCTGACCCGCCCCAAGCAGGGATTCCAGATCCCAATGGCCGACTGGCTGCGCGGCCCGTTCGGCGACGAAGCGCGGTCGATCTGGAACGATAGCGGTGCGCGCGACCTCGGCTATCTCCGCCCAGCAACGGTTGACCGCCTGTTCGCCGAGCACCGGCGCGGCGCCGCCGACCATAGCCGCATCCTCTATGCAATCACCGTCTTCGGCCTCTGGTCGTCGGGCGAGAGCGGACGCCTGAGCGGCCGGACCGCCGATGCCGCCTGACCCCGCAAGCCGCGTCCGTCCGCAAGTCTCGCTCGTCCTGCACAAGTTCAGCCGCGGCGGCAGCGACCGTGTTGCCGCCTACCTCGCCAACGGCTTCCGCGACGCCGGCATGGACGTGGAGCTCACGGTCCTGTGCCGGGGAGGGGAAGTCGAGGGACATCTCGTCGAACTCGTCGACGACATCCCGATCGTCTACCTGGGCCGGGCCAGCGGTTCGCGCGCCTGGGACCTCGTCCGCACCTTTCCGGCCCTGGTGCGGCACCTTCGCCGGCTCCGGCCCGACGCCATCGTCTCGACTGCCAACAATACGGCGCTCGCGACCGCTTTCGCGCTGAAGGCAGCGGGCCTGACCTCGCGGCTTCTCCTCAAGACCACCAACCCGATCGCGAGCTCGCGGCACAAAGGCGTCGCCAAGGCGCTCCGCCGCTGGTCCTATTCGCTGATCTTCGGCTGGACCGATCAGGTCTGGACCCTGAGTGCCGACGAGAGCGAGGAGATGCGCCAAGCCTTCCCGCGCTTTGCCCCGATCTTCCGGGACGTTCAGAACCCTTATGTCACACCCGCAATGCTCGCCTCCGTGAAGGCCGCGCCAAGGGCTGCCGGCAACACCGTCGTAACCATCGCTCGCCTCACCTCACAGAAGCGACTCGACCGCCTGATCGCGGCCTTCGCCAGGGTTCGGACTCCGCAAGCCCGCCTGCTCATCCTTGGCGAAGGCGAAGACCGCGCGGCACTGGAACGGCAGGTCGCAGACCTCGGCCTGGCGGATCGCGTGTCGATGCCCGGCTACGTCCCCGACGTCGCCGCGGCCCTCCACCAGGCAGACCTGTTCGTCCTGACGTCCGAGTACGAAGGCCTGCCGGCGGCGGTGCTGGAAGCCATGGCGGCGGACTGCCCCGTCCTCTGCACTGACTGCTTTCCGGCCGCTCGAACGCTACTGGTCCCCGCCGACGGCTGCGCAATCATCGAAGATGTCTCGCCCGAGCCGCTGGCGCGGCAGATGGGGTCCGCGCTGACAAGGCCGCGCCCGACCGGCCTGCGCGCGATTGCGGAGCGCTATTCGATCGCCAACGGCGTCCGCAGCCACGTCGAGGCACTCAGGGAAGCGCTCGACCGCGCCTGAGCCTATTTTCGCATCCAGCGCAGCAGAGAGGACCGCTGGGGCGCCGCTACAGGTTCCGTCGAACCGACGCCGTAGCCCAGCGACTTCAGGTCCCGCCCCATTCGTTCCTCCAGCCAGCGATTGGATTGCTCAAAGCGTCGCTCGATCCAGGCCGCCATTGCGGCGTCGATCACCGACTTCGCGGTCGCCTTGCCGCCGAAGACGGGAGCGGCATTGAGCTTGCCCAGCACCGCCCGCGAGGCGACGTTGGCAAATGGGACGTGCACCAGAGTGCGCTTGTTCGCGACCTGGCGCGCGCTGAACAGGTTGAGGAGCCGCGCCACCGGGATCAGCCCGCGACGGAACGACGAATTCACGGAGCCACCGGAAACCTCTGCTGGTCCCAGCTCGAATCCCAGGCGCTGCTGCATCTGCGCGAGGAGACCGGCGCGGTCCCGCACCAGGTCCTCAAAAGCGAAGACGTGCACATTCTGCAGCCCGAACAGCTCGTCGTACCTGCGGATCAACCCGCTGTAGTCGAGCTGCGAAAAGTCGAACCGCGCCTGCTTGAAGTGCATGAACCGACCCGGGAACACATATTCGTCGGGCAATAGATAGCGCCGCGCCGACGCCGTCCCGCCCTCCTTCAGATATTGCATGTACCAGGAGGCTGCCGCGTCGAGCTGGGCCCGGACGAACACGACAATCTGCGCGTCGGGCAAAGTCGCCTGAAGCCGAGCGGCGACTTCCTTGGCGATATAGGTGGATGCCGCGCCGATGTGCAGGACGCCGGACAATTCCTCCTCGCAAATCAGCGGAGGCAACGCTCCGGCCGCTTCGCCGAAGGCTGCGCGCGCGCGCTCGACGTCGAAGTGGAAGGCGTCGCCGTCGACGAACAGACCCCGCACGAGGTCACGGTCAATCAGGCGGTGGCTGATGACGTTCGGATAGACGCTTGCCTGGAACCAGGAGGTCGCTGTCTTGTGGAAGCCGATGTGGACGATGGGCCTTGCCACTCTACCGTCTCCACCGCCGCATTCGCCGCGCCAGACTGCCGCGCTGGCGGGCGAGGTTCGCGGCGAGCGAGCGGTCGATGAACTTGCAGTCGATCAGCGTCACATCGCCCGCCGCCGACAGCGTGTGCAGCCCGTCGGTATAAGGGGCGAGGGTGGGGCAGGGCTCCAGCCAGGCGGACTCCACGGCCTCGAAATCGGTTTGGTCGAGCCGGGTGATCCGAAGCCGGCGGAGACTTGCCCCATAGGTCCGTGAACAGTCCTGCAGCGGCAGGTCGATCGCCCCGTCGGCGCCAACGACGGGCGTTCCCCCCGGCCGCGCGGCACTGCCTGCCCGCACGGGATTCATCGGATGCGCGCGCCACCGGCCGGTCAGCGTCTCGGCGAAGGCGATGTTGAGTTCCCAGCCGCGCCCGGCGACCGGCCGGGCGAAGAACAGCCACCAGCGGTGATCGTGAAACAGCGGCGTCGCGTCGACCCCGTCCGCGGCGACCTCGATGCTCAGCGCTTCCTCCCATCGGTCCGGAAACGCCCGTGCCCGGTACAAGATCAGTTCGCCGGAGCGCCGGGATTCGGGCAACATCCATGTCTCGCCATCCGCTTCGAACACGAATGGATAGGACAAGTGCCAGGGCCGGCTCAGCACCACGCTTTCGCGAACGACGTTGAACTCCTCGTCCAAGGTCAATAGCTCGATCTCGCCCTTGAGCGTCCGGTAATCGAAAGTCTCGACGAAAATGTGCAGCCTGCCGTCGCGCCACAATCCGAACGGGTCCGCACGGAAGGCGAAGCGGCGCTTCGGCGGCAGCCATGTGATCTCGGCCGTCTCGAGATCCGCTCGGCGGATGTTGGTCGCCGGCCGTCTGACGATCGCGCAACGCCACATGTCCAATTCGCGCAGCACGGCGCCTGCTTCTCCCCCACCTCCGACGCACCATCCTCTGTCGAAGGACCGCGTCGCCGTCCAGAGCAGGAGCCCCTGAACGCCATGGCCGAGGCGCGCGCGGCGGAGCGGATTGCGGTCCTGCTCCACACACTCGAAAGCGGCGGCGGCGCTCAGCGGCGCGTCGTTGAGCTGGTCAATGGCTTCGCCGCCGCCGGACGCGCCGTCGATCTCCATGTCGTGCAGCCGGGCGAGTTGCGGAGCCTCGTCTCGCCGCAGGTCCGCGTATTCGAGGTCGATGGCAGCGCCTTGCGGGACCATCTCAAGTGCGATCCCCCCGATGCGCTGCTTGCCGGGGCCGCCGCGATTCACGGCCTCGCCGTTCGCTCGATGCCCCGGCCGCGCTCGTTCCCACTCATACTGCGTGCGAGCAGCCACCCGTTTCGTGCCTTGCCCTGGTCCATGCCCTGGCAGAAGCTGCGCGAGCAGGCGCGCCGTCGCCCGCGGATTGCCCGCTATCGCGAGGCAGACCTCGTCATCGCCGTCTCGCAGGATGTCGCCGCCAGCATCAAGCGGGCCCTTCCCTTGGTACGGGTGATCGTCAGCAACGACCCCGTCGTCACCGATCGCTTCCTGGCCGGCGCCGACGCGCCAATCACACTGCCCTGGCCGAGCGACACGGAGATTCCGCTCATCCTCGGCATCGGTCGCCTTGCACTGGCCAAGGATTTTCCGACCCTGCTCCGAGCGTTCGCACTGCTTCGGGCGACGCGACCGGCGCGGCTCGCGATCCTCGGCGGCGGCTCGGCGGGCGATCGCGAGTCGCTGCTCCGGCTTGCCCGCAAGCTCGGTATCCAGGCCGATCTCGCGCTTCCGGGCGAGACGGGAACGGTCGCCGCGTGGCTGCACAATGCGAGCCTGTTCGTCTCCTCGTCGCTATGGGAAGGCTCGTCGGGGGCGCTGATCGAGGCGCTCGCGATGGGCTGTCCGGCCGTCGCCACCAGCTCCGTCGGAAGCGCCGTGGAGCTGCTGCGTAACGGCGAGCTCGGCGCGATCGTCCCGGCCGGCGACCCGAGCGCAATGGCAGCTGCCATGGCCGCACAGCTTGACCGCCCGCCCGAGAGCTCGCGGCTGGTGGCCGCGGCGTCCCCCTACAGGGATCATAACCAGGCGGCCGACTATCTCGCCGCCATCGACGCGTGCGTCCGCGACTTCAGGAGGTGATCTCCCGCTCACCGGGCGGTCCGACCAGCATCCGTGCCGCGGACCAGGCGAGCTGGCCCGTCAGAAGTGCCGAGGTCGCAATGGAAGCAATGGCCGCGCCTTTGGCGCCCATTGTCGGCAACAGAATGCCAAGCAGCGCCAGGTAAAGCACGGTCCCGATGACGCGCACTCGGAGCACCCGTCCCGATCGGCCATGAGCATTATGCAGCGGCTCGAGCGCGAACCCGGCGAGAATGAAGGCGGAGGAGATTGCCAGCAGGACCAGGAACGGCTGAGCGAACATGAACTGCGGCCCAGCGACCAGCTTGATGAGCAGCTTGCCGGCGAAGACGCAAATCAGCACCAGCAATGTCGAGAATGACAGCGCCACCCAGGTCGTCCGAAGCACCAGCTTGCGAAGCGTCGCGCGATCATTGCTCGCGACCAGCCGCGCCAGCTCGGGATAGAGGGCCCTGGTGATCGTCTCCGTCGACTTGCCGATGCCCGACGCGAGCCGGTCCGCGAGCCGGAAGCCGCCCGCCGTCGCCGGCCCAGCCACCGCGCCGACCGCGAGCGTGCCCGCCTGCAGCCAGAAAAAGCCCAGCGAGCTCGACAGGCTGGTCTGGATCATGAATTTCCAGAGACCCGGATTCTCCTTGATCGCGCCCCGGTAGGCTGCACGTCCGAGCGAAACGCGGCTGCCGTGGATCAGGATCGCCGACGCCCAGGTGGCGATCATCTGCCCGACGGACGCGAGCGCCCACACGATCAGATAGGCGTTGACTCCTCCCCCCAGCAGCCAGGCGATCAAGGCGCCGATCACCCGGATGATCGGCGACATTGCCTCGCTGAAGGTCAGCAGGTCGAACCGGTCGAACAACCGCAGCATGCCGGTCGGAGTGGCTCCGCTCGACAGCAGCAGCACGGCGGAAAACAGCGCCGCCTGATTCTGCTCCGGCCGAGCCCAGTGGAATAGGGGCGCGACCAGATAAGCGGCCGCCGCAGCGATCGCCGCGCCGAGAACCGCGCTCCCCCAATCCAGCATCGCCGTGAAGCCGAGCACTCGCGCCAGGCGGTCATGCTCCCGGGCCGCGGTGTGGATCGCGCCAAAGCGGATCACGCCTTTCCAAGACTGGAACTGGATGATGTTTGCGATGAGCTGGCCAAAGGTCAGGATCAGCGTGAACATGCCGAATCCGTCCGGCCCCAGCCCGCGCGCGGCAAGGCCGAGATAGACGATGCTGGTGATGCCAGTGATCCCGCGACCGCCGAGAAGCCAGCCGATGTTGCGGACGAGGCGCAGGCCGAGACCGCCGCGCCGGTCGGCAGGCTCGACCGCAATGTCGGCCGGTTCGCTCTTCGCAACGGGTTCCAAATCGCCGTCCCGCTTGGCAGACCGCCGCGCGCCCGCCAAGGCGGTTTCGACAAGGCCCCGATCATAAGCGGGAGGTGGTTTTTCGTGTGTGGGATTGCCGGCTTCATCGAGCCTCGCCCGCTTGACGGCGGTGCGGCGGCGCTTGCCGCATCGATGGCGAACGCCATCGAGCATCGTGGCCCCGATGATTCCGGAACCTGGATCGACGCCGACGCCGGTATCGCGCTCGGTCACCGCCGCCTGTCGATCATCGATTTGTCCCCCGCCGGGCACCAGCCCATGGCGTCGCCCAGCGGCCGGTTCGTCCTTGTCTACAATGGCGAGCTCTACAATTTCCGGGAGATCCGAGCCGAGCTCGACGAGATCGCGGGCGGCATCCAGTGGCGCGGCGAGTCCGACACCGAGGTCCTTCTGGCGGCGATGGACCAATGGGGCGTCCGCGCCGCGCTCGATCGCCTCAACGGGATGTTCGCCTTTGCTGCCTGGGACCGATCGTCGCGCATCCTGACCCTGGCCCGAGACCGGATGGGGGAGAAGCCGCTTTATTACGGCACGTCCGGCGGCGTCTTCATGTTCGGCTCGGAACTGAAAGCCCTGCAGGCGCATCCCGCATTCACCGCCGAGCTCGACCGCGATTCGATCAGCAGCATGCTGCGCTACGATTATGTGCCCGCGCCGCATTCGATCTGGAAAGGCATTGCAAAGCTCGAGCCTGCGCATTTCATGGAGATCGCGGATGGCGGCCGAACGGTCGGGAAGCCGCGAGCCTACTGGGATCT
>Ga0213875_10001980_pt1 | contig 12667 bp, 8 predicted proteins | sample BarmaccomBMRX_R8_FD_160105 | JGI IMG/M metagenome (GOLD analysis project Ga0213875, IMG submission 160105) | Root-associated microbial communities from Barbacenia macrantha in rupestrian grasslands, the National Park of Serra do Cipo, Brazil - RX_R8 | ecosystem: Host-associated > Plants > Roots... | reverse complement strand
CTGCTCCCGCGACCGGGTCCACCCAATGCCAGGCCGTCCCCGCGATGACCGTGTCGAATTCCCGGCCGGCCGGATCCCATGCTTCCAACGTCGCCACCTCGACCTCGGTACCGCCGCGCCGGGCGAACTCGGCCATCCGGGCGTCGGGCTCTATCCCCAGCACCCGGCAACCAGCCGCTTGGAACTGCCGAGCCGCTATGCCGGTGCCGCAGCCGACGTCAAGGATGTCGGGTCCGGGGCTGGCGGCGACGATCCGGTCTACCAGGGCGTCGGGATAGTGGGGCCGGGTCCGGTCATACCGTGCGGCGTCCACACCGAACGACTCCGCCATCTGTCGGTGTCGATGAGGCTCGTGTTCCGGCGGTATAGTGGGCATGTGCCCACTCTAGTGGGCGAGTGCCCACTAGGGCAATGGGTGAGGAGGTTCGGTGCCGACAGGAGTGGCCATCAGCGATGCGCGTGAGCAGCTGTTCGATGCCGCCGAACGGATCCTGGTTCGGGACGGGCCGAGTGCGTTGACCAGCCGCGCGGTCACCGCCGAGGCGAGCTGCGCCAAAGGTGTACTGCACCGGCACTTCGCCGACTTCGACGCCTTCCTCGCCGAGCTCGTGATGGATCGCATCGCCCGTATCGACGGCCAGGCCGCCGCCCTGTGCGAGTCCGTGGGGACCGGCACTGTCGTCGGCAACCTCACCGAGGCGCTGACGACCCTGTTCTCCTCGGTCGCGGTGGCGATCGTCGCCCTCATCACCTTCCGGGACGAGCTGCGTGTCCGCCTGCGTCAAGCAAGACCGAACCGTGGTGTCCCGCTGCTGAGAGAGGCGGGCGCGATGATCGCCACCTATCTCACCGCGGAGCGGGACCTTGGCCGCATCGCCGCCGATGCCGACATCGGCGCGCTCGCTCCCACCCTGATCGGAGCGGGGCACCTGCTGTTCGCCGATCGGACGGATACCCCGCCGGAGCCTGAAGCGGTCCGCAAGATGGTGACCACGGTCCTGACCGGCGCCTGTGAGAAACCGCCGCGGTGAACGAACCGCTTAGGCAGTGAACCACCGGCGGTGGGTGACTGACCGGTTTCAAAGGGTGTTTGTGCTGGCGAGAAGCTTGACGCCCCCGAAGTCGCAGGCTTTACTTCTCCCGTATCGAACATTTGTTCGATACGAAGTGTGTGGCACTGGGGAAGGGCGCGGCCGGTGAGAGACGCGACGGCCAGCCAGCGGCTGGCCAGCCTCGGCGAGGTGAGCACCGCGGGAGAGCTGGCCGCGGCGCGCGAGGACCCGGCGACCGGCCGGGTGCTGCCGGTCCGTGCCGATATCGCCGACATGCTGCCGCTGGGCGGACTGAGCCGGGGGAGCACGGTGGCCGTGCACGGATCGGTCGCCCTGGTGATGGCGTTGCTGGCCGAGGCCACGGCCCGCGGGGCGTGGGCCGCGGTGGTGGGGGCGCCGGACTGGGGATTTGTGGCCGCGGCCGAGCTGGGGGTCGCCCTGGAACGGCTGGCCGTGATACCCGCCCCGGGCGAGCACCTGGCCAGCGTGATCGCGGCACTGATCGACGGGATGGATCTGGTCGTGGTGGGCAACCCCGAAGCCCTGGACGCCTCTCGGGTGCGGCGGGTGATGGCACGGGCCAGGCAGCGCGGAACGGTGCTGCTCTCCCACGGCGCATGGCCCAAGGTCGATCTGGAACTGCGCTACCTGAGCGGACGGTGGCACGGGATGGGAGCCGGACACGGATATCTGCGCCGGCGAGACATGGTGGTGGAGGTACGGGGACGGGGCGCGGCGGCGCGGTCTCGACGGGTCCGGGTGGTGCTGCCGACCCTGGATCCGGTGCCCGCGCCAATTCCTGACGCCGCAGGGAGTGGGGGCGCGCGGGGTGCACGCGCGTGAGCTGTCGGACTCGGCGCCGTCGCGGGTAGTGGTGGTGTGGTGTCCGGACTGGCCGGTGATGGCGGCGGCGACCGCGGCAGGGGCCTCGCTGTTCGACCCGATCGCGACGGTGTCCTCAGGCCTTGTGGTGGCCTGTTCCGTGGCCGCCCGTGCCGAAGGGGTGCGCCGGGGAATGCGGCTGCGGGACGCCATGGCCCGCTGCGGAGGTCTCGTCGTTCACCACGAGGATCCGGTTCGCGCCGGTGGCCTGTTCGAACCGGTCGTCGCCGCGGTCGCCGAGCTGCTGGCCGCGGTGGAGGTGGTCCGGCCCGGAGTGATCGTGGCGCCGGCCAGCGGCCCGGCCCGCTACGTCGGCGGCGAGGACCAGCTGGCGGAGCGGCTGATCGACCAGCTGGACGCCCACACCGGGGTCTCGGCCCAGATCGGCGTCGCCGACGGATTCTTCGCCGCGATGGTCGCCGCGCGCCGCGGAGTGATCGTCCCTCCGGGACAGAGCGCGGAGTTCCTCGCTCCGCTGGACATCAGGGAGCTCCATCACCTCGACGCCGGTGCAGGTGAGCACGCTGAACTGCTGGACGTGTTGTGGCGCTTGGGATTGCGCACACTGGGCGCGTTCACCACCGTGCCCGAGCGGGACATCGCCTCCCGCTTCGGTGCCGAGGGAGCGCGGGTACACCGGGCGGCCAGGGGGGAGGAGCGGCGGGCACTGAGCCGCCGCCGGCCGGCACCGGAGCTGACGGTCAGCCAGACACTGGATCCGCCGGTCGACCGGGTGGACACGGCCGGGTTCGTCGCGCGCCGCATCGCTGGACGGTTGCAGGCCCTGCTTGTTTCCCACGGGGTGTCTTGTCTGCGGATGGGTATCCATGCCCGCACCGCCAACGACGAGAACCTGGTTCGGGTGTGGCGCTGCGTGCAGCCGGTGAGCACGGTCGCGGTGGCCGATCAGGTGCGCTGGCAGCTGGAGGGCTGGCTGTGTGGCGGCGGTGGCATGCCGCCGCCCACCGCGGGCGTTGTGGAGTTGAGGCTGGAGCCGATCGACGTCGTCGAGGCCGGCAGGCTGCAGCTGGACCTGGTGACCGCGACCGATGCCGACGGTCGTGACCGGGCCGGTCGGGCGCTGGTCCATGTGCAGGGTCTGCTCGGATTCGATGCCGTGTGCACTCCCGTGATCGATGGTGGTCGGGGACCGGTGGAACGAGCCCGGCTGGTGGTGTGGGGAGAGCAGCGCCACCGGCGACGAGCTCCCGGCGCGCCGTGGCCGGGGCGGCTACCCCCACTCTCTCCGGTAGTGATCCCGTCCCCGTCCCCGCAGGGCCGGGTGGTGGACATGACCGGAGCGTCGGTGGTGGTCAGCAGGCGATGCGAGATCAACGCCGCTCCGCACCTGGTCCAGGTCGAGGGCTGGCCGCCGATGCCGGTGCTGGCCTGGTCCCGGCCGTGGCCGGTCGACGAACGCTGGTGGGCCACCGACGGCGCGGTGCGGTGTGCCCGCCTACAGGTCGTTGTCGACCGCGGGCCGACCACCGGCTGCGGCACCGCCGAGTGTCCTGACCAGCTGGCGCTGCTGGTGGCGTGCACTGGCGGCCGGTGGCGAGTGGAAGGGATCTACGGCTAGTGCGAGACGTCGTTTTCCCCGGGGACGGCGGAGACTCTCCCGCCTGGACTCGCCGTCGTGCTCGCTATCACGCACCGGATGGCCCGATCCGGTCCGAACCCGACGAGGACGACGTGGCGTACGCGGAGCTGCACTGCCACTCGAACTTCTCCTTTCTGGATGGTGCGAGCCATCCGGAACAGCTGGTTGCCGAGGCCGCCCGGCTGGGGTTGACGGCTCTGGCGCTGACCGACCACGACGGTTTCTACGGCGTGGTGCGGTTCGCCGAGGCAGCTGCCGAGCTGGCGGTGCCCACCGTGTTCGGTGCGGAGCTGAGCCTGGGACTGTCCGGCCCGCAGAACGGAGTCGCTGATCCCGAGGGCGAGCACCTGCTGGTGCTGGCCCGCGATCTGGACGGATACCGCAGGTTGTGCCGGGCCATCACCGAAGGCCAGTTGGCCGGCGGCGAGAAGGGGCGGCCGGTGTACGACCTGCCGGCGCTGGCGGAGCAGGCGGAGGGACACTGGCTGGTCCTCACCGGATGCCGCAAGGGCGCCGTGCGCCGTGCGCTGGCCGCCGTTGGTGAGCGGGAGGCCGAAAGCGTGCTGCGTCGCCTGGTGAGCTCCTTTGGGCAGGACAACCTCGCCGTGGAACTCATCGACCACGGTCTGCCAACGGACACCAGTGTCAACGACACTCTCGCCGCGTTGGCCGCACACACCAAGGTGGCGACGGTGGCCACCAACGCCGTGCACTACGCCAATCCCTCCGGGCACCGGTTGGCCTGTGCGCTGGCGGCGGTGCGGGCGCGCAGGGATCTCGACGCGATGGAGGGGTGGCTGCCGCCGGCTCCGGCCGCACACCTGCGATCGGGGGCCGAGATGGCGCGCCGATTCGCCCGCTATCCCGGCGCGGTCGCCCGCGCCGCGCTGCTCGGCGCCGAATGCGCCTTCGACCTTCAGCTGGTGGCTCCCCAGCTGCCGCCCTACGACGTTCCCGACGGGCACAGCCAGGACAGCTGGCTGCGGGAACTGACCTATCGGGCAGCGGCTGGCCGCTACGGGTCCCCCGGGGAGAACCCCAAGGCCTACGCGCAGATCGACCACGAGCTGAAGGTGATCGAACAGCTCGGGTTCCCCGGCTATTTCCTGATCGTCTCCGACATCGTGGCCTTCTGCCGCGACAACGACATCCTGTGCCAGGGGCGTGGTTCGGCGGCCAACTCGGCCGTCTGCTTCGCGCTGGGCATCACCCCGGTCGACGCGGTGGAATATGGCCTGCTGTTCGAACGCTTCCTCGCCCCCGAACGCGACGGGCCGCCCGACATCGACGTCGACATCGAGTCCGACCGCCGTGAGGAGGTCATCCAGTACGTCTACCGGCGATACGGTCGCCGCCACACCGCCCAGGTCGCCAACGTGATCACCTATCGGCCACGCTCAGCCGTCCGGGACATCGCCAAGGCGTTCGGCTACTCACCTGGGCAGCAGGACGCCTGGAGCAAGCAGATCGACCTGTGGACGCGGGAGGAGTCCGCGGCCGAGAACGACATTCCGTGGCCGGTCGTGGCATTGGCCAGGCAGCTGGAGGGTTTCCCCCGACACCTCGGTATCCATTCGGGGGGCATGGTGATCTGTGACCGGCCCGTCAGCGAGGTCTGTCCGATCGAATGGGCCCGCAAGGCCGACCGGTCGGTATTGCAGTGGGACAAGGACGACTGTGCCACCGTCGGCCTCGTCAAGTTCGACCTGCTCGGACTGGGCATGCTCTCCGCCCTGCGCTACGCCATCGATCTCCTCTACGCCCTCAAGGGCGAGAAGGTCGATCTGTGGAAGCTGCACCTCGCCGATGACGGCGTCTACGCCATGCTGCGTTCCGGTGACGCGGTCGGGGTGTTCCAGGTCGAGTCCCGTGCCCAGATTGGCACCCTGCCGAGGCTGAAGCCCCGCAAGTTCTACGACCTCGTGGTCGAGATCGCGCTCATCAGACCGGGCCCGATCCAGGGCGGCTCCGTACACCCCTACCTGCGCCGCCGCAACGAGCAGGAGCTACCCACCGTCGATCACCGCCTTCTGGAACCAGCCCTGCACAGAACCCTTGGCGTGCCGCTGTTCCAGGAACAGCTGATGCAGATCGCGGTGGACGCCGCGGGCTTCAGCGCCGCCGAGGCCGACGAACTCCGGCGGGCCATCGGCTCCAAACGCTCCGCCGAGCGCATGCGCCGTCTGCGTGAACGCCTCTACACCGGCATGGCCAGCAAGGGCATCACCATGGAGATCGCCGATCGCATCTACCGCAAACTGGAGGCTTTCGCCGACTTCGGTTTCCCGGAAAGCCATGCGCTGTCATTCGCGCACCTGGTGTTCGCCAGCGCGTGGTTCAAGCTCTACCACCCCGCCGTGTTCCTGGCCGCGCTGCTGCGTGCCCAGCCCATGGGCTTCTACCATCCGCAGTCGCTGATCGCCGACGCCCGCCGGCACGGCGTGGTCGTGCATGGGCCGGACATCAACGCCAGCCTGCCCCATGCCGGCCTTGAACTTGTTGGCTGCCAGGTGCGGGTGCGACTCGGTCTTGGCACCGTGCGGGGTATCGGGACCGGTGTCGCCGAGGAGATCGTGACCGAACGCGACCGCGGCGGCCCCTACGTCGACATGGCCGATGTGTCGAGGAGACTGCGGCTCAACGCCGCCCAGCTCGAAGCACTGGCCACCGCTGGAGTGTTCACCCGGCACGGCCTGACCCGCCGGGAAGCGATCTGGGCGGCCGGCGCGGTCGCCCGCGACCAGCCGAACCAGCTGCCGGGAACAACGATCGGCGCCACCGCTCCGCCGCTGCCGGGGATGAGCGAGGTGGAGCTGGCCGCCGCCGACGTGTGGGCCCTCGGGGTTTCTCCGGCCACCTACCCAACCCAGTTCCTGCGGAGCCAGCTCGACCACCGGGGTGTGCTTGCCATCGACACATTGTCCACTGTGGAATCGGGAACGCGTGTTCTTGTCGCGGGCGCTGTCACCCATCGGCAGCGACCGGCCACCGCGGGCGGGGTCACCTTCCTCAACCTGGAGGACGAGACCGGCATGCTCAACGTTGTGTGCACGCCGGGATTGTGGAGCCGATACCGCCGTGTGGCCCGCACCAGCAGTGCTCTCGTGGTCCGTGGCGTCCTGCAGCGCGCTGACGGTGCCATCAGCCTGCTCGCCGACCAGCTCCAGCCTCTTGGCGTGTACCCGGCGGGCAGATCCCGCGACTTCCGCTGACTCGCCGGCCACGGGCAGCGGTGTCACGGTGTAAAGGCCGAGCCCAGAGACATCAGGCGTTGCGCGGCGATCCGCGCGCCGTCGGTGCGCACTGCGGCGGCGACAGTGTGAGCGCGGGCCACCACGTCAGACCGCAGGGCATGGCTGAGAGCGGTGGCCAGCGAGTCGACGGTGGGCACGCCGGGTTGGTGTGCTGCTCCGATGCCGAGATGCTCGATGCGTTGTGCCCAGTAGTACTGGTCATACCACTGCGGCATGGCCACCTGGGGTGCTCCGGCTCGCGCGGCGGCGGTTGTGGTGCCCGAGCCGCCATGGTGCACCACGGCGGCGACTCGCTGGAACAGTGCCTGCAGGTTGGTCTCTCCGATCACCACGCAGTCCGGTGCGTTGTCGGCCAGGGACAGTTCTGCCCACCCGCGGGACACGATCACGCGACGGCCCAGCATGCGCGCCGCCGTGGCGACCACCCGGCTGACGTCCTCCCGCGGAGCGGGCATGCTGCCAAGACCGAAGTAGACCGGCGGCTCGCCGGCGATGAGAAACGCTTCCAGTTCGGCCGACAGCGGACGCTCGTCCGACAGGATCCACGCGCCCATCCGCACCACGCTCGGGTCGTTGGGCTCGGGCCAGGGCGCCAGTGTGGGATCGGCGGCCAGCCAGGGCCGGTTGGTGATCATATGGTCGTACACGTCATCGACCGGAGCCAAACCAGCCGCCGCCCGGTGTGTGTTGAGCGCGGCACCGAAGGAGTCGTTCCAGTGCCGCGCGTTCTGCGCCCACAGTCCACGGTTGCCGGCCGTCCTGTCCGGTTCCCATCCTGGCAGCAGGGGCGGTGCGTGGAGCGCGGACGGCAGTGTGATCGGGCAGAATGTGGCGTGGACGTAGCGGATCCCCAACAGTTCGGCTACCGAACGGGCGGCGATCTGTAAGGCCCCGAACCCCAGCAGGACGTCACATCCCCTAGCGGCCTCGGGGATCGTGGCGAACTGGGCTGCCACGGTGTCCTCCGACCGACGCCGCCGCTCGGGCGAGGAGTGGTCCTGCATGTCCGACCGGCTGGACGACGCTATTGGACGCAGTTCAGGCCCGATGGGCACCACAGGGAATCCGAGGCTATCGACCCAGCCGCGGAAGTCCGGGGGAACGCAGAAACGGACCTCCTGGCCGAGTTCACTCAGCTGTGACGCCAGCGCAACCAAGGGCTGGACATCTCCGCGCGACCCGATGGTTGACAGCAGCGCACGCACCACGTCCCCCTTCCTCCGCGCGAGGCTGGATGAGCCTCGCCTCGACTCAGAAAGTCTGAGCCAGCACCGGGGCCCTGCCGCAAGCCCTCCTCTGAGTTATGTGGTGAAACGAGAACAAGAGCCAGGCTCAGGGCAGCTCCTACTGAGACCATTGTGGACAGACATGAGTTCTGTCACGGCTGGAAGCGAGCTCAGACGCGGACGAGGTCGACCGAACCGAGGCCCCGCTCGACCAACTCGACCGCGTGATCGATCATGGCCATGGTCTTGCGGGCGGACTGTCCGGTCTCGATGGCCAGTGTCAGCGCCGACTGGATCGCGACCATCAGGACCGAGACGACGACCTGGGCATCGAGCGCGTCCAGCCCGGGATACGCGGCGAGCAGCGCCTCGGTCAGCCGGCGCTGCGAGTCATGCATCAGCCGCAGTTGGTGGGCCTGCAACGCGGGAACGGTTCTGATCAGCCGGGTCCGGTCCGCGATCGTCCTCATGGAGACAGCGAGGTCCTCGCCGAGGAGACCCGACATCGCATGCCCCGCGCGCACCAGCACGTCGATCGGACGTTCACCGGCCTCGGGTTCGGCCACGATGGCCAGCCCGAGCGTGATGCGCTCCTTGACGTCGGGGAACATCACGTCCTCTTTACTCGGAAAGTAGCTGAAGAACGTGCGGGTGGACACCTCGGCGGCCGCCGCGATCTCGGCGACCGTGGTGGCCTCGTAGCCGCGCTCGCCGAACAGTCGCAGCGCGGCCTCGAACAGCGCACGACGGGTGCGCTGCTTCTTCCGCTCCCGAAGCCCCGGTTCGACCACCCGTGAACAATACTGCACGGAGACCGTCCACACCTGCCGGATGATGCCTGGTCAGCCGCGCAGGCGATGCAGCCGCAGGGCGAGTTGGATCTCCAGCGCCCGATCCGGTTCGACCCAGTCCGATCCGAGTAGCGAACCGATCCGATCCAACCGCTGTGCCACCGTGTTCACGTGCACGTGCAGCGCGTCCTTGGTGCGGCTGAGATTGCCGCCGCAGTTGAAGTACGCCCGCAGGCTCCGCACCAGCTGGGTGCCCCGACGCGCGTCGTAGTCGAGCACGGGCCCGAGAGTGGCACGCACGTAGCTGTCGAAGTCGGCTTTGCCGCCAAGGAGTACTCCGACGAAGCCCAGCCCGGTCGCGTCCGCGCCATGCCCCTTCCTGCCGAGCGCGAGAAGCGCCCGCAAGCAGCGCTCCGCCTCGGCGTGTGCGGCGGCCAACGGGCCTGGCTCGGCGGCGGGCCCTGCCGCGCCCACCGTCACCGGCTGGTCGAGTGCTGCCCCCAGTTCACTGGCGAGTCGTTCGGCCAGGGAACCGGAATCCGGACCCGGCACGATCAGCACCACTCGGTCCGCGTGCACACCGATCAGGCTGCGTGCCGGTGTTCTGGCCGCCGCGGACGCCGCCAACCGCCGGCGGCTGACTCCCTCGGCGTGCGCGACCGCCACGGTGTGCGGTCGCCGCAGGTCGACACCGAGCCGTCGCCCCCTGGCGACCAGCCCGGCGGGGCCCCGGTTTGGCGCGGTGAGCAGATCACTGACCAGCTCGCCGCGGATCCTGTCCTCTGTCTCGGCAACCGAGTGACGCAGCAGCAGGAGTACCGCGGTCACCGCGCCGGCGCGTTCGAACAGCCACCGCTCGGTGTCGGCCAGCTCGGTGCGGCCGGTCAAGGTGATGCTGCCGAGCAGATCGGGTCCGGCGAGTACGGCACACACCCAGACCCCGTCCCGGTACACCGCCCGACCACTGGAGCGGGACGCGCGAACGAGTTCGCCCGGCGGACCGTCCGCGTTCGCCGCCGTCGTGGCGAGTTCCGCACCGGACGGGTCGTGCACGACGACGTCACCGTCGAGTAGTGCGGCGAGCGCGGAGGCCACCTCCGACGCGTCACCGCCGCGCAGCACCAGGTCGGAAAGCCGGTCGTGCGCGTCCTGTGCCCGATGCATGGCATCGTTGTGCGCCCTGATCAGCTCGTTGGCGGTATTGAGCTCGACAAGCGCGATCCGTGACTCCTCGATCAGCCGTGCGGTGTCGAGCGCGATCGCGGCATGGTTGGCGAGCGAGGCGAGCAGTGACACCTCGTCCGTGGTGAACCTCCGCGGCGACCGGTCGGCCGCGTACAGCACGCCGAGGACCCGGTCGCCAAGGCGGAGCGGAACGCCGAGGATGGCGACCAGCCGCTCCTCCGACACCGCGATATCGATCGGCTTGGTGTGCTTGAACCGTGTGTCCGCCGCATAGTCGCAGGTCGCGTACGGTCTGCAGGTCTGCGCCACCAGACCGCCGAGTCCTTCGCCCATGCCGAGAACGACCTGCTGGAACAGGGCCGAGGTCGACCCGTCGGTGACCCGCATGAACGTCTTGCCCGCCGCCTCGTCGTTCAGGCTTAGATACGCCACGTCGCTGTGCAGCAACACCTTGGCCCGATGCACGATGGACCGCAGGACGGCGTCGGTGTCGCGTAGCTGGGCCAGGTCGCTCGCGGTGTCGAACAGTGCGCCCAGTTCGGCTTCCCGCCGATGGTGCTGGTCGAGCGTGCGACGCACGCGCAGCACCAGTTCGGTGGCTTTGTCGATGTGCACGAGGTCGCGGTGACTGGCGCCGTCGACCGCGGCCGCCGCCGCCACCTGCGCGATCCGCTCCACCGGGGCGTCCCGGGCCAACAGGTCGAGTAGGTGGCGCACTGCCCGCAACACCGTTGTCGCGCCGTCCACGCCGGCCATGCTGCCACGGCGCGGCCGTTGTGGATCGGGGCGGCGGAGCGCTGTGCGGCGGTCACGACGCAGACCAGGCGCCGTCCAGTGGCAGCGCCGCACCGCTGAGATAGGCCGCCTGGGGCCCGCACAGCCACACCACCAGCGCGGACACCTCGTCAGGCTCGATCAGGCGCTTGATCGCCGGGCGGTCGAGCAGGATCTTGGACACCACCTCGTCCTCCCCGATGCCGTGGCTGGCGGCCTGTTCGGAGATCTGGTCGCGCACCAGTGGTGTGCGCACGTAGCCCGGGTTGACGCAGTTGCTGGTGACCCCGTGCGCGGCGGACTCGAGTGCGATCACCTTGCTCAGCCCCTCGAGGCCGTGCTTCGCCGCGACGTAGGCCGATTTGAAGGCGCTGGCCCGCAGACCGTGCACGCTGGAAATATTGATCACTCGACCCCAGTGCCGCGCGTACATGTGTGGAAGGCAGCGGCGGGCGAGCAGGAACGGCGCGGTGACCATCACCTGCTGCATACGGATGAACGTTTCCGGGGGAAACTCGGTGATCGGAGCGACGTGCTGGAACCCGGCATTGTTCACCAGCACGTCCACTTCTTCGGGAAGCTGTTGGATGGCCGTCGGGTCGGCGAGGTCGGTCGCGTGCGCGACACCGTCGACCTCGCTGGCGACCAGTGCGGCCGAGTCCACGTCACGGTCCACGACGTGCACCTTGGCGCCGGCCTCGGCAAGAGCGTGTGCGCACGAGCGGCCTATGGTGCCGCCGCCCCCGGTGACCAGGGCGTTTCGTCCGTCGAGGGGGAGAGCGTGCTGCTGGGTCCCGGGCATGGTCGGTGACAGTAGGTTTGCCGGCCGGGCAGGAACATGTGGTCGGTCACCACAGTGTGCTGTGCGACTGTGGTGGCTTGCCACAGATCCTGTGCCGTTTCTCCGGGTTATGGTGCTGTTCACCGTGGTGTGGTGCCGCATTCCCCGATCCGCAACCATGTCCGGCTCGGTTGCGCGCACCTGTTCCCGCCCTCGGCCCCTGCCCGAATCGACCATGGAGGGATGCAATGGCGCCGAACTCCCTGGTGACACGGCCTTGGCGACTGTTCGCGACCGTGTTGACCGCCGTCCTCGCGTGTGCCCTGTCCACCGCGGCCGCCATCCCGGCCGCGGCCACCGAGCCTGTCGTCACGGCGGGCTTGGGCCAGGTGGCCGACTTCGGCCCCAATCCCGGGAATCTGGGGATGTTCGACTATGTCCCCCCCGGTCTGCCCTCCGGTGCTCCGTTGGTGGTCGCGCTGCACGGCTGCTCGCAGTCCGCGCAGGACTACTTCGCCCACTCCGGCTGGACGAAGTATGCCGACCAGTGGCACTTCGCGGTGGTGTTCCCGCAGCAGAGCAGTGCGAACAACATCTTGTCCTGCTTCAACTGGTTCCTCCCGGCCGAGGACGGCAGGGGACAGGGCGAGGCGGCCTCGATCCGGCAGATGGTCACCTATGCGGCGAGCACGTTCCACATCGATCCGCGTCGGGTCTACCTGACCGGGCTGTCCGCGGGCGGCGGAATGGTCGCCGATCTGCTCGCCGACTATCCGGACGTGTTCGCCGCCGGTTCGATCGACTCCGGACTGCCAGCGCAGTGCGCCACCACCTCGGTGGAGGCTTCCGGTTGTCAGAGCGGCGGCCAGAACCGGACCCCGGCGCAGTGGGGCGACCTGGTTCGAAACTCTGACCGCGGCTACACCGGACCGTGGCCGCGGGTGGCGATCTGGCAGGGCACCGCCGACTTCACCGTCAACGCGGCCAACGCCACCGAGCTCACCGAGCAGTGGACCAACGTCTGGGGAATCGGCCAGCGGCCGTCGAGCACGAAGACCCTGCCCGGTGGCACCACCGAGAACATCTACAACGACGGTACCGGTGCCCCCGCCGTGCAGACCT
>Ga0213875_10001979_pt1 | contig 12669 bp, 11 predicted proteins | sample BarmaccomBMRX_R8_FD_160105 | JGI IMG/M metagenome (GOLD analysis project Ga0213875, IMG submission 160105) | Root-associated microbial communities from Barbacenia macrantha in rupestrian grasslands, the National Park of Serra do Cipo, Brazil - RX_R8 | ecosystem: Host-associated > Plants > Roots... | reverse complement strand
TGCCACCCGACTCTGGGCCGGTGTCGCCCCGAAGGAGGCGAACGAACGCCACCACCCGGCCCGTTCTAGCGCATAGGCGGCCAGCTCACCCTGTGGGCGGCCAACCATGCCCAGCTGTTCAGGAATCTTGGCCGAGCCACCGACCCGCAGTATCTCCTCGGCAAGGTCCGCCGGCATGCTCACGGCGTTCGAGGTGACCAGTGTGAGCGCCTCGAGCAGCCGAAGTTGATGGGCCTCCGGCCTGCTCAGCAACACCTCGATCCCGTTGTGCACGCGCTGTCGCTCGCCGGCGTCGCCCGAGGCGGCGGCGAGCGCGGTGATCGAGGCGAGTGCCGCGGCCGCCTTGATCCCATCGGCACGGGACCGGAAGACCGCGTCCAGCCTCGCCCTCACGTCGACCAGCCCGGAGGCGTCGAGCAGCTTGCGGCGTAGCGCGCCCGCGGTGACGCCGGGCTCGGCCCGCACCGCCCGCACCGCCCAGTCGATGCCGTAGAGATCCAGTTTCTCCACGAGGCGGGTTCTGGTGGCCGCCGGTACCGGGCACTCCCACGCGGTGAACACGTCCACCGAGACGAGCATGGTGCTCCAGGTCGCATCGTCCAGCTCGGCGAGCTGGCGAAGCGCGTCGGCATCCGCCGAGGTGAAGGTCCCCGTCTCCGCTGACTCGGCGAGCAGACCGATGACCGGCAGCACCCCGGCGACTTTCGGGCCAAGGGCACGAGCCTGCTGGTCCGCGAGGATCGTCGCGGCCTGCCACACCTCGCCGCCCGCGCCGGCCACCGACTCCGGCGCGATCGTGTCCGCCTTGTTCAACACGGCGACCGCGTTGACCGGACCCGCCTCACGGCTGGCGGTCGCGGCGGTGAAGGCCGACAGCGTCTCATGGTCGTCCGCCCGGACCTGCTGGGTCACGACGTACAGCACGGCCTCGGCACCTGCCACCGCGTCATGCGACACCCGGTCGAGCCCATTATCCGACCCGTTGAGCAGCCGCTGTGCCCGCGCCGCGGAAGCGGCGTCGAGCGAGCCCAGACCGGGTGTGTCGATCACGGTCAGGTCGCGGAGCACGGCATTGGTGAGATACGCCTCCAGGTGCGAGACCTCGGCGAGGTCGGTGTCCAAGTCGGCCGGAATCATGCCGGCGGCGTCGAACGGCAGCACCTGGCGTCGGCCGTCGGTCCTGACCACCTCGATTCGGTCCACCGTTCCGTACTGGAAGCGGGTGACCAGCCTGGTGCACTCACCGATGTCGGTTGGCGCCACCCTGCGTCCGATCAGGGCGTTCACCAAGGTCGACTTCCCGGACTTGATCCGGCCGGCGACCGCGAGCTGCAGTGGGGCGGACAGCCTGCGCAGCACGTCCTGGAAGCCGGCCGCCGTCGCCGGCCCAACCTGCGGCCGCAGTGTCGTGGCCAGCTGTGCCACCGCGGCCGACAGCGGGCCGGCAAGGTGGTATCGCTGCTCACTTGCCGTGGTCACGGCCACATGGTCCCACGGACCGGAACTGGTCCACCCCACTTGTCCACAAGACTTGGCGGCGCCGTCGTACCTGAGGCTGACGCCGTCAGCGCGGAGCCACTCCTACCCTGACACCGTGCGACGGTTGAGCCTGTGGATGAGGGCCCATCCGGTGTTCGGGGACTCCCTGATCGCCGGGTTCCTCGGACTGCCCGACCTGGCGGGATTGGGCGCCGCCACGGGTTCGACGCCGCGGTTGGCCTACCTGCTCGCCAGCGTTCTGCTGGTCGTGCCGCTGGTCTTCCGCCGGGCAAGACCGACGTTGGCGTCCTACCTCATCCTGGCCGGCGGCTTCGTTCAGCTCGTGACGCACAGCTTCCCCGGCGACAGCCCACTCATCCATCTCGCCGACTTCTCCCTCGGCATCGCGCTCTACACCATGGTCGTCTACGTCGGACGGCGGCAGGGTGCCATCTACGCCGGGTGGCTTGCGATCGGCACTGTTGGCTGGGAGGTCTGGCGGATCCGGGAGCCGGTCGCCGCCGCGAGCACCCTGTTCATGGTGGTGATGATCTTCGCGTTCTGCTGGGCGATGGGTGAGTTCGTCGGCGCACGCAGGGCGTACAACGCCGAGGTCATGGAGCGTCTCAAACTGCTGGCCACCGAACGGGACCAGCAGGCGCGGATCGCCGTGGCCGAGGAGCGCACCCGTATCGCGCGCGAACTGCACGACGTGGTCGCCCACGCGGTGAGCGTGATGGTGGTGCAGGCCGATGGCGCCGGCTACGCACTCGGAACAGATCCGGCACTGGCGCGGCAGGCGCTAACCACGATCTCCGACACGGGCCGCCAGGCGCTGGCAGAGCTGCGTCGCCTGCTCGGCCTGATGCGAGGCGAGGAACAGGGTGAAATCGGACTGCTTCCTCAGCCGGACACCACGGCCCTGCCAAAACTGGCCGAACAGGTGCGTGCGGCCGGTCTCCCTGTCGAACTGATCATGACCGGCGATCTGAGAGACCTTCCCGCCGGTGTTGGATTGAGCGTGTATCGGATCGTGCAGGAGGCGCTGACAAACTCGATCAAGCATGCCGGAAACGGCGCCTCCGCGACGGTCACGGTATGCAGGACCGACGGCCAACTCGACATCGAGGTCTGCGACGACGGGTTCGGCACACCGCGCGAGCTTTCCGGAGTGTCCGGTGGGAACGGTCTGATCGGGATGCGGGAGCGGGCCGGTGTGCTTGGCGGCAGTCTCGACGCGGGGCCCCGCCCCGGTGGCGGATGGCGGGTGCGGGCCGTCCTGCCGGTCGGAGCGACGCACAGCGCTTAGGCTGAGCGCCGTGATCCGAGTCCTGCTCGTCGACGACCAAGAACTGATGCGCATGGGTTTCCGCATGGTGCTCAGCGCCCAGGAAGACCTCGAGGTGATCGGCGAGGCCGGTGACGGCCTCGAAGCCGTGCGACTCACCAACGAACTCCGGCCCGACGTGGTTCTGATGGACGTGCGGATGCCAGTGCTCGACGGCGTCGAAGCCACCAAACGGATCGCCGAGGCCGACGCCGCGAAGGTGCTGGTGATGACCACGTTCGACCTTGACGAGTACGCGCTGGCGGCGCTGCGCTACGGCGCGAGCGGCTTCCTGCTCAAGGACACTCCGCCCGCCGACTTGGTCTCCGCCCTGCGGTCGGTCGCCAGCGGGGACGCCGTCGTCTCACCGAGCGTGACGAGGCGGCTGCTCGACCGGTTCATCGGCTCCTCCGGCGGTGGCCAGCTTCAGGACTCCGCCGTGCTCGACGCACTGACCGAGCGGGAACGGGAAGTACTCACGCTGATCGCCAAGGGACTGTCCAACACCGAGATCGCCGGGAAACTGTTCCTCTCCGAGGCGACGGTCAAGACGCACGTCGGACGCATTCTGGCCAAACTCGGGCTGCGTGACCGAGTGCAGGCTGTCGTGCTGGCCTATGAGACGGGCCTGGTTCGTCCCGGTGACGTGTGACCTCTGCCCGCGCCGGTACTCACCGCACGCGGGCGGATTCTGTGGAACCCTTCGGTTCGTGCGGACATCTATGGATGTGTGCTCTTCGAGTACGACTACGAATCGAGGCGATTGACGTGCGCAAGTCCTTACTCGCCGCCGGCACCGTTGCGGCGGTCCTGCTGCTTGGCGCCTGCGGAATGCAGAAAGGCGCCGCCAGCGCGGCCGGTCCGCAGTCAACCGGCGGTTCCGCCGGGCTGAGTTCGCCTTTCACCAATGCCAACCAGCTGGTAGCCGCGGCCAAAGAGGGTACGAACAAGAGCAAGTCGGCCAAGTTCACCATGCGGGCCAACCTCCTCGGCCAGTCCGTCAAGTCGACCGGTCAGGGACGTTTCGACGGCGCGAACTCGGCCATGGCCATGACCATCGATACCTCGATGGGCCAGATGGAGATGCGCCTTGTCGACAAGACGGTCTACATGAAACTGCCTGGCGCACAGGCAGCCCAGCTGGGTAACGGCAAACCCTGGCTGGAGATCGACTCGAACGGCGACGCCCCCGCGTCCAAAGTGCTCAGCGGCAGTCTTTCCGCGGCCGAGCAGAACGATCCGTCCAAGACGCTCGAGCAGATCAAGTCGGAGCAGACCACGCTGAACGGCGAGCCGGTCAACCACTACACACTCGACCTCGACTTCGCGAAGACGGCCGGCCAGTTGCCCGGTGGTCTTTCCGACCAGGCCATGGGTTCACTCAAGGGCAAGAACGTCCACATTCCCATGGAACTGTGGCTGAACGCCGAGCAGCTTCCCGTGCAGATCGTCATGGACATGGGTCCGCTGATGCAGGCCGCCGGCACGCCGACGCAGGGTGGCGACTCGAAGATGACCGTGACCTACAGCGACTGGGGCACTCCTGTCGACGTGCAGGCGCCACCAGCTGACCAGGTCGGCAGCCTCAGCCAGGTCGTGCCAACACCGACCCGTTAGCCGGCGATGTCCCGCTGGGCCACCACCGTGGCGTCTCCGACTCGCACGAGGAGTTCGCCCGGTGCGCCGTTGCGCTGTGCGAACTCCTCGGCCCTGTCGGCGCCCATGTACCTCGCGCCGATCCGACCCGCCCAGTAGCGCAACGCCTCCGGATCCCTGTCGATCCGGGCGCGACCGGCGACGATGACGAAAGAGAACGGCGGCCTTTCGTCGTCGAAACACAGCGAGACCCTGCCGTCACGCAGCAGAGACCTGCCCTTCACGCTGTGCTCGCCTGTCATGAACACCAGCTCGCCGTCGTCGACGTCGACCCAGACCGGCGCGATGTGCGGCGAGCCGTCCTTGCGGGTGACAGCGAGTTTCGCGGTCTTGGCCGGCAACGCGGTGATAAACTCCAGCCACCAGCCGTCAGATGTGTCTGAATGTGCCATCCACCCGATGCTACTCGGCCAGGACCTGCGAAGATCACGTTCCAATCACGTGAAATCGGGCACAACCGCGTGCGGTTCCCGGCGCTGAAGTGGTCAGATGGTGGAGTCCACCAGCCTGTTCAGGGGTGAACGGTGGTAGCGAGCGAGACTGAGGCCGACCCGATGTCGAACAACAGCGTCCTGCTCGAGCCTCTCGTCGGACTCGAATGGTCGGAGGCTGTCGAGCTCGCCGGCGGTGTTGACACCGTAACGGGGCCGGCCGACATCCGGCGGGCCTGGATTCACCGGACATCAGAACGCCAGGTCGTCCGGCTCTACCAGTCTCTGAGCCGGGTCCAGTCCGACCTGCCGGCCCCATGGTGGCTGCGTGCGCTCGCGGCCGGCGAGCTGAGCACCCGGGATGCCGCGTTCGCGCTCGAGGACGAGGTCGGCGAGTTGCTGGGCGCCCGGCGCGGCTGGGTCTACATGCCGTGGACCGGACATGGCGAGGACGGCTACTGGGAATTCGTCCCCTCCGAGGAAGGCTCGACCGGAACGACACCTATCGCGCCGACCACGGTCCTGTTCACCACAAGTCACCACGGCTGGCTGGACGTGGTGCCCGCGCATGGCGACACCGGTGCCCAGCGACTCCCTGTCGACGGCGTCGACGACCTGCGGGCAAGGCTGGACGACATCGAGACGTTCTGATCTGGCAGAGTCCCACCGCTATGTTCGGGGACCTGGAGCAGTCATGACGCCAACAGAACAGCAGCCGCGACACAGATCAGTGGTCAGCTACGTGCGACGCGGTGAACGGATGACCGTCGGCCAACAACGGGCGTGGGACACGAAGTGGCCCGATATCGGCCGCGACGTCGGGCAATTGCCGGAGGGTCCACTCGACCTCGTCGACTGGTTCGGCAGGGACGCCCCGGTGCTGCTGGAGATCGGTTCAGGCATGGGAGAGGCCACCTCACGGTTGGCCGCCGACCGTCCCGATGTGAACTACCTTGTCGTCGAGGTCTACAAGCCGGGGCTGGCACAGTTGATCCTGCGGGCGAGCGCGCTCGAAGTGACCTCGCTACGCCTGCTGCGCGGTGACGCCGTCACGGTGCTCGCCTCGCACATAGCTCCCGGCTCACTCAGCGGGGTGCGGATCTTCTTTCCCGACCCGTGGCCGAAGAGCAAGCACCACAAGCGGCGTCTCATCCAACCTGAGTTCGTCACCTTGGTGGCGTCCCGGCTCGCGCCAGGCGGCCTGCTGCACCTTGCCACCGACTGGGAACACTACGCCGACCAGATGATGGCCGCCTGCATCGCCGAGCCCGCATTGCGCAACGTGTTCGCCGACGAACCAGCCGGGTGGGCGCCCCGCCCCGAGTGGCGACCGGTCACGAAGTTCGAGAACCGGGCGCGGGAAGAGGGCAGGGTCTGCCGCGATCTGATGTTCGCCAGGGTCAGTTAATGCCGCCAGCCGACGAGTCGCCGGAGACCAGGCCCGAGACGGCCATCACACCGAGTATCAGCAGTCCGGTGACCGCTCCGATCCAGGTCATCACGAGTGAAAGCATGTCGAGCCCCTTCATTGACGTAAGAAGGAGCTTCGTTGCCAGGGCGGTCATTCCACGTCCGCCCGCGGGATCGGTTTCGGGTCAGCCGACAGGCTGAGCCGGCACCACTCCACGGGCGGACGGCGGTCTGAGACACAATCGCCTGATGGGAACACCGTTCCGGCTACGTGCGCCGGTCGCCCTGCCCTGTGACCTCGCGTGCTCGGTGGTTCGGGACGCCGTCGTGGACGTCGATGCCGACGGGCGCCTTGGCTACTGCGGACCCGCCTCGCGGGCACCGGCACTGCCCACGGGGGTGCCGACCCGCTCGTGCACCGGCATCCTGCTGCCCGGACTGGTCAACACCCATGCGCACAGTGCGATGACGCCGCTGCGTGGAATGGGCGGCGATCTTCCGCTCATTCCCTGGCTGCGGGACGTGATCTGGCCGGCAGAGGGCGAGCTCGGCGGCGCCGACGTGCGGGACGGGATGCGGCTCGGCGCGGTCGAGATGCTCACCCGGGGCGTGACGACCAGCGTCGAGATGTACTTCTACGGCGAGCAGGTCGCCGACGCGGTGCTCGAAGTCGGGTCGAGAGTCGTGCTGACGCCGGGAATCATCGCGGTGCCCGGCTGGGACCGGTTGGGCGACTGGCGGCACATGACCGCCGGGATCAGCGCCTGGATCGACGCCGACGGCCTCCGGTTCGGTCCGGGCGAGCGGATCGAGCTGGGGTACGGCCCGCATTCGGCCTACACGCTGCCGGTCGACGCGCTGCGGGAGGTCGCCGCCGAGGCACGGCGGCGTGCCGCACTCGTACACATCCATGTGGCCGAGTCGCTCGCCGAGGACAAGGCTCAGCGCGAACAGTACGGGTCGGTGCCCTTGCTGCTGGACTCACTCGGCGTGTTCGAGGGACGGACGATCGCCGCACACGGCGTGCATCTGACCGAAGGGGACGTTCAGCTGCTCGCCTCCGCACGGGTCGGGCTCGCGCACTGTCCGGGGTCCAACGCGAAGCTCGCCTCTGGTACGGCCCGACTGCTCGACCTGATACGGGCCGGGATCAGCGTCGGACTCGGCACAGACGGGCCGGCGAGCAACGACGACCTGGACTTGTGGGAGGAGATCAGGCTGTCCTCCCTGCTGGCGAGGCTGTCGGCCGCGGACGCGGCCGCGATGCCCGCCTCCGCAGGCCTGCTGCTTGCGACAAGGGGCGGAGCCGACGCGATCGGACGCGACGACATCGGTGCCCTCGATACCGGCCGCTGGGCCGATATCGTGCACATCGACGTCGATGAACCCGCGTTCGCCGCGGGCGTCGACGTTCCCGACGGCCAGCTGTTGGCGAACCTGGTGTGGGCCGCCGGCGCCCGTCCGGTCCGCGACGTCTGGGTCGCCGGCGAGCTGGTCGTGGCGGACGGCGAGCCGACGAGGGTCGACCGTCGGGCGGTTCAGCACGAGGTCGGTAGGGTCACCCGGCGCCTGTTGGCCTGATCACCAACTCAGTCGGATGGACGTCGGGCGGCGCCGAGACGGCGCACACGACGGCGTCAGCGACCGATTCCGGCCGCAGGTACAGCTCTGGCTGGTAGTCGCCGCCTTCCGCCGCTCTGACCTCGCGCTGCATGTCCGTAGCGACCCGGCCGGGATGCACGGAGGTCACCCGGAGGTTCGGCTCCTCGGCTCGCAGCGTGTCACCGAAGGCACGCAGGGCGAACTTGCTCGCCGCATAGGCACCCCACCCCGGGTTGGCTCGTAGTCCCGCCCCGGAGTTGATCAGCACCACGTGTCCGCGCGCGGCGCGCAGCGCCGGCAGCAGAAGCCTGGTCAGTTCCGCGACGGCGACCACATTGAGCTCCATCAGGTCCCGCCACACCCGTACCGAGGTGTCGGCGAGTGTTCCGATCGTGCCGATACCCGCACTGTGCACGAGGACATCCAGACTCGTGACATCAGCGACGGCGGAGGCGAGCGCTTGCGGATCCGTGAGTTCCACCGGCCACGGGCGCGCGTTCGGCAGCTCGGCGGCCAGCGCACCGAGCACCTCGCCATCGCGACCGCCCAGCAGCAGGTCGTGGCTTGACGCGAGGGTTCGGGCCACGGCGGCTCCGATACCCCTTGACGCACCGGTGATGAGCGCAAGCGGTCGGGAAGACATGACGCGACGGTACCCAATCCCCACGAAAGCCACCCGAAGCGGTGAAAATACGGCGTGGTTGCCCGATTTCGACCGATTTCGGTGCGACGCTCGATTGTGGACTCCACACCCAGCCGTTGGACCGGATGGGAGTGTTTCTCATGGGCGATGCTCGCGTGTTCGCGCTGGCCGCGCTGCTGCTCGCTTCGGCACAGGCGCCGGCAGCGGCGGCCGATCCGGTGCAGGCACCGGTTCCCGGCGGTTCGAACTACAACTTCTACTACCTCGACGGCTGCTACCGCGAGCCCTATCAAGTGGTCAACAGCTTCAACAAGGCGCCGAACATCATCGCCTACCAGCTCGCCGGGATGCGGGCCAGCGGACAGAGCCGGATATCCGTCGGCGTGTTTTACCACCGGGGCGCCGACACCGGCACGATCATGGACTCGACCGGCGGGCAGCTGTCCGAGCAGAACAAACAGAACCTGACCGGGCTGCTCACGGCGATCAAACAGGCCGGGTTCGTCGAGGTCAGCATCGTGTTCCACGCCACGACACCCAACGCTCCCGACGAGTGGGAGGACTGGCAGCAAGATCTCTATCAGGAGAACTGGCAGCTCATCCGCGCCGTGCGTGCGATAGTCGTCGCCAGCGGCGTCGCCTATCGGATCGACCTCGGCAGCGAGCTGACCGCCTCGACGGGGCAGAGCATGGTGCTCCGCTACGACGAGCAGCTGTGGAAGGACTACACCACCGAGTTCGGCTCGGCCGACACGGTCGGCTTCTCGATCAACAGCAACGACCCCGGCCAGGTACTCAACGTCGGCAAGGTGTACGGCACCACTCCGCCGTCCATGTTCGACCTGCACATGTACGGCTCGGAGTACGAACAGTTCGTCTACGACGACACACAGCTGCGGCGTCAGGGCTTCACCAGTCAACCGGTCATCATCGGCGAGTCGTACTACGACGACAAGACCACGGCGGACGCCCTGGTCCGGGCGGTCAAGGACACCGGGCGGCCGATCCACTACCTGACCCAGTGGCCTAAGACGCGAGCCAACAACTCGCAGTGTGACCAGGTCGACGTCGCCCCGCCGAGTGATTTCTCCGCGTACTCGGCGGCCGGCTTCTGATCTTCGCTGCCCTGAACGGCCCATCGCCGCTCCGCGGCGGCCACGTACCCTGTTGGATGTGCGGACCCAGCGGCAGGTGGTTGACTACGCGTTGCAGCGCCGAGCGTTGCTCGCGGAGGTCCATTCCGGCCGGGTGGGCACGGGGGAGGTCTGCGACGCCGGCCCCTACCTGGTGCGGGCCGCCAAGTTCCACGGGCAGCCCACCACGGTGAGCTGCCCGGTGTGCCGCAAGGAGCCGCTGACCCAGGTCTCCTGGGTGTACGGCGACGAGCTCAAGCACGTGGCCGGCTCGGCTCGCACCCCCGAGGAACTCGACCGGATGAGCTCGGTGTACGAAGAGTTCACGGTTTATGTTGTCGAAGTTTGCCGCACCTGCCGGTGGAACCACCTGGTGCAGTCGTACGTCCTGGGTACAGCGGGTCTGCGCGCACGCAAGCCCCGACGCAGGACCGCGGCGGAGTGATCCAGCTGTCGACCAGCGTGTCCACCGGTGTGGACCCCGGAATAGGACGAGTGGACGCCCGAGGAGCCGGGCACCGCTCTGGAAGGCCCTTGCAGTGAGCGACGAGCGTGATGACCAGGTCCAGTGGCCAAGGCCTGAGGGGCAGGGACAACCGCCCCAGCCTCACGGTGGCCGGCCGATGTGGCCGGGTGAACGCGACATGCTGCCGACCAGCCAGGCACCCGGCGGCCAGTGGCCGCCCTACGGCCCGGCCGGACCGCAGGGCGGCTACCCGCAGTCCGGTCCCCGTCAGTGGCCGCAGGCCGGGCCTGGCCGGGAACCTGTCGGCGACCCCACCGACCTGTTGCCGCCGGTGCACGAGGAGTACCAGCGCGAACCGGAGCTGATGACCCACCGCGAGCACGACCTTCCACCCGGCGAACACGGCGCCGACGGATACGGCGGCTACGACGATCCCTACGAGTACCCACCGGACGAGGAGGAGGCCCGGCGGCTGCGGAAGAAACGGGTCTGGCGCCGGGTCCGCAGGATCGGCTACGGGGTCGCCGCCGCCGGCATCCTCGGACCGGTGATCGCGTTCGTGATCGCCTACGTCACACTGGATCCGCCCGATCCGCAGGCGCTGATGGCCCAGCAGAACCAGACGGTGACCTTCTGCTACTCCGACGGCAGCCCGATGGCCACGCTGGGCGGCGCGGACGGCACCTCCGGCAACCGCACGATCGTCCACATCGACCAGATCCCGCTCTGGGTGCAGAACGCGGTGCTGGCCGCGGAGGACGAGACATTCCGGACCAACAGCGGTTTCGACATCAAGGGCATCCTGCGCGCGGTCTGGGGACAGATCACCGGCGCCGGCGGCGGCGGCTCCGGCATCACCCAGCAGTACGTGAAGAAGGCCACCCAGAACGAGGCACCGACCCTCACCCGCAAGTTCACCGAGCTGGTCAAGTCCGTCAAGATGAGCCAGCAGCACACCAAGGACCAGATCCTCGAGGCCTACCTGAACACGGTGTACTTCGGCCGCGGCGCCTACGGCATCAAGGCCGCGGCCAAGGCCTACTTCGGTGTCGACGACCTGGGCAAACTCACCGCCTCCCAGGCCGCTTTCCTCGCCGGCTGCATCAACGTGCCCGCCAACAACGAGAACGTGCGGTGGACCACCGAGCGGTGGCAGTACACGATGGGCCGGATGGCGGCCAACAACTGGCTGCCCGCCGACGACCCGACGTCGCATGACACGGACCCGCCGGTGCCAGTCAAGAACACCACCGGTTCGGCCAGCCTGCCCGGCCCGGAGCAGTTCATCCTCGCGCAGGTCGAGAAGGAGGCGGACAACTACGCCAACATCAACGAGGACAGGCTGCGCAACATCGGCGCCAAGGTGTACACCACCATCGACAAGGGCGCACAGAAGAAGGCGGAAGACGCCGTCCACAAGATCATGAGTGCCGACAAGCAGTACCCCACGCTCGCCAGCGCACTGGTGTCGATCAACCCGAAGAACGGTGAGATCGTGGCCTGGTTCGGAGGCGACGACCCGGTGGCGTGGTCCTACGACATGGCGAGTTTCCCCAACTCGCCGGGCTCCTCCTTCAAGCCGTTGGTGTTCCTGGCCGGGATGGAGAAGGACCCGAAAATCGGGTTGAACTCCACCTACGACGGAACGGACCACCAGAAGTTCGGCGAGGTGACCGTCAACAACGCCGACAAGGAGAGCTGTGGCGAGCACTGCACGGTGCTGGAGGCGATGACGAAGTCGGTGAACACCGTCTTCTACCACATGGTGATCGACATCCAGTCACAGAGCGTCCGGACCGCCGCGGTCCAGGCCGGCATCCCGGACCAGATCTACAATCCGGTCAGCGACAGGGCAGAGAAGAGCCTCGTCGATCCCGGCACCGAGTCACAGACCGGCGGCGGCATCGCCCTCGGCCAGTACGAGGTGCGGCCGAGGGACATGGCACAGGCCTACTCCACCCTCGCCAACGACGGCATGCGGACCCAGTCGCACTTCATCCGCAAGATCGAGGGCAGTGACGGCACCACCTGGTACAGCACCCAGATGAAACCGGAGCTGAACCCCGTGCAGGCGTTCGACCAGGACGACGCCAACCACAACCAGCAGCTGGCCCGCAACGTCACCGCCTCGATGGCCCAGGTGGCCGCGCACTCCTGCGGTGGTCCCAACACGCACTGCGCCAGCCTCGACGGGAACCGTCCGGTGGCGGCCAAGACGGGTACCGCCCAGTTCCAGAACACCGCGGACAACGCCAACGCCTGGATGGTCGGGTACACCCCGCAGATCGTCACCGCGGTATGGGTCGGCAACCGGGACAGGCCCGGGCCGATTCACGGCAACTACTTCAACCAGTATGGGCAGTCGAGGGGCTATCCGATCTACGGCCGCGAGGAGCCGGCGTACATCTGGAACGCCTACATGGACACCTACCTGAAGGGCCAGCCGGTCGAGCAGTTCCCGCCGTTCAAGGAGCTCGGTGTGCCGCCGACCACCACGTCGGAGGCCCCGTCCAGCACTACGG